>Ga0180437_10008980_pt1 | contig 12514 bp, 5 predicted proteins | sample SS_ome_4_FD_132410 | JGI IMG/M metagenome (GOLD analysis project Ga0180437, IMG submission 132410) | Hypersaline lake sediment archaeal communities from the Salton Sea, California, USA - SS_3_D_1 metaG | ecosystem: Environmental > Aquatic > Non-marine Saline and Alkaline > Hypersaline > Sediment...
ATGCCGAGGGTGAACGCGTAGAAGCCTTTGCCATAGCACAAATCAAAGACCATGAGATAGACGCTCCTCTTGTATTGGGCCAAGAATATACTCTTCTAACAGGTATCTCAAAGAATATCCCAAGTGATTTTCCAGGGGAGGGAACACCTGTTCAACTTCCCGACGTCAATGAGATAGAGATCAATGTAGCTGTCCGAGCGGAGGGGATGGACATTCTCCCCCATTGGAGGCAGCAATTGAAGTTCTTTCAAGGTCACGATTCTGACCTGCTAGAGTTCATATTGATCCCACAAGAGGTCGGCCACCAACAGATTGAAATTGAGTTCTACTATCAGCAGCATTGGTTAACCGGAATCAAACTTGAGGTCGAGGTAGTCGAGGAACCTGAGATGATGCCAGAGCAGCGACAGGAAAATCACTAATGACCAAGCAAAACATGCCGGTGAAAGCCAAAATCCCTCCCCTGGCTTTCCAAGACTATCCTGTAGATATCCAACTTCGTATCTATCAAAAGGGAACACGTTACGAGGCGGATCTCTTTGCCCAGGAAATGGGCCAGCCGCAGCGCGTTCCCATTGAGATGACACCCCACGATCTATTGGCCTTGAATAAACAGCTCCAGGAAGAAATACAGGCTGTAGCCAGCGATATCGACGAAGGAGAGCCAGTAGCACTAGAACCTGGGACCCGCGTTAGACAGTTGGCAGAGGCGGGTAACTATGCCTTCAAGAAAGTCTTTGGTCATCACGACGCCATGGCTGTTATTCAAACCTTGCTTAACCTCAGCGCTCGGGTGTCCATTCAAGTCACCTCCCAAGACTTCTTCCTACCATGGGAGCTGCTCTACCCTTCGAGCCTAGATGAGCTGGTAGCTTACGACAATTTTTGGGGCATGAACCATGTTATCTCCCGCCTTATCGTTCAAGAGGCTCGTCCGGGGGCTTTTGTCTCACCTATCATTCCTGTTGCTTCCCGGCCAAGGCTGGGGTTGCTGACCTACGGAGGGTTGCCCAGTGTTATGGAGAAGGAGATACCGTTCTTCGAAAAGCTGGATGGAGATGGTAAGCTTGCTCTCTTCAAGCTACGCAGCCTTGACCCTGAAAAGAAACAAGAGGAGCTTAAAGAGTTCAAAGGATTTTGGGGCAATGCCCTCAATCTGGCTCACTTTGCCTGTCATGCCTTCTACGAAGATGAAGCGCCGGACCTATCATTTGTTTTGTTATCAGATGAGTTTCCTATCTCATTGCGTGACATGGAAGTGTATGGCATTACCATCGATGGTCATCCGCTAATCATCATAAATGCCTGCGAAACTGGCAACCTCAACCCACTCTATACCTCGCACTTCGCCGCTGCCTTCCTCAGGTACGGGGCACGAGGCGTGGTAGCAACCGAGTGCGCTGTCCCTGATGCCTTCGCTGCCCACTTCGTTGAGCAGTTGTACGCACACTTGTTGGGAGGGGAGCCGCTGGGAGAGAGTCTTCTAGCCACGCGACGGCATTTTGGGGAGACGTATCACAACCCGACAGGACTGTTGTATTCAATGTATGGGCCACCATCCATCAGATTAATGCAAACAGGAGAACAAAATGAGTGATAGTGCTACTATATCCAGCTCATATGATTCGCTAGATATAGCCTATGGTTTCATGGAGCGTGCCCGGCACCTAGCTGATCTAGGCAAATATGACGAGGCCCATGTTGCACTGGATAAGGCTAAAACGTATGCTTTCAACAACATCTCGTTGCTTGACGATATTCGAATTCGACGCGAAGCCATCAGTGAAGCACGCCGACAGTACATAAAGAATCTGGAAGAAGAGGTTGCCGACATTTTCAGCGGTGACCGGTTTGATGGCCAGACAGCTCGTGAACTTTTGCAGGCTTTACTCCGTGAAGATAGCAGTAACGAACTGGCAAAGAGCCTTTGGGCAGAGTTACCTGCAAAAGAGGCGGCTGAACGAGAACGTCGTCTGGTAGAGGATTTCCAGCGCGAATTGGACAAAATATGGAAGAGCGCGCGGAAATCTGAAGATGCTGCAGAAGGCACTCGTGCTGTAGAAGAATACGAGCGGGCTTTGGCTGAAGCATCAAAGAAGGCTGGTAACTCTCCTGACTCCATTCCCCTACAGCGCTTGAAAAAGGAGGCTGCTGCCAAACGTGACAGGGCAAAGGACAAATGGATTGGCATTCCGACTCTGATTGCTGATCAAAAAGGCCGGGAATTGGTTGAGCGATATGAAGCTCTTCAGGACGAAGGGGAAGTCGAGACAGAATTCTTTGATAGAGAGGGCGAGTTCCTTGGAAAGTTGCCCATTGATGAATGCATTGACAAAGCCAAGGAGATGGCTAGTGTTTTCGCCGATCAGAAGGCTCAGGATTACCTTGGCCAAGCACAAACGTTGCTTGAAGAATCGCCTGGGGCCGCACGTGACAAGGTTCAGGACGCACTGTCACTTGCTTACCTAAGTGACTTTACAAAAAACATTTTGGAACAAGAACTAGAGGACAAGATAGAGCCTGCTATCGAATTGCGGCAGAAAGCTTTGGATCAGCTCAAAATAGCCCTAAGCAAACCGGACCCAGAAGAAGCCTGGCTGTTGCTCAGAGATGTCGAGCAGATGGACTTATTTACACCTGGTTTAGAAGACGCTCGCCAACGTCTAACTCCGATGATGCATCAAAAGTTCATTCAATTTGTTGATGCTGGCCAAAGACTTCAGGAGTTTGAGGATTTTGAAGCAGCCCGTGTCAAGTTGCAGGAAGCCATAGATGTTGCCAAAAGGTTTTTCACGTACGGAGAAGAGTTTCAAGAGTTATATCCCAAAGCTCAAGAAGCTTTTGATCAATGTATTCAGGCTGAAAAAGAAGTTGAGGAGTTTGATCGGCTTTTGCAAGAAATTTCCATACAAAGTGAGACAGAACCCGAGTTAGCTAAGGAACAACTCAAACAGCTTGCTGGTCAGGATCTTTCTCCACAAGCATTAGCAAAGATCGACCGGCTGCGCGTTCAGGTTGACGTTAGGTTGGGTGTCGAACAGTTGTTTGGTGCGCTCGAGCAGAAAATGCTTTCCACAGAAAATGACGTGGAGTTGATTCCAATAGAAGAGGCTGCCAATCAGGCAACCCAAAAGTATCCTCATGAAGAGCGTTTCCAGAGGTTGGTCGAACGAATCATCGCCCGCCGTTCTTTTCTTAGAGGACGTCGTCTAAAAGAGGACCCAGAAAGGCGGCTGGAGGCTGAAGGGCTACTCCAAGAAGTTATCAACCGAAATGGCGACGATGCGTTAGTTGCACAAGCCCTGATTGATGAAATAGCTGCAGATGAGGAGCAGGAGGCCGATATTGATATCGCTATTCATCAAGCTGATGATGCCCTTTCTTCCGGCGATGCACGACTGGCCTTTCTGATATTGGAACCCTATCGTTACGCCGTGTCACGTCAAGCCTCCCAAATTCGACAATTGATCAGCACCGCAGTAGCTCAATGGCATGACAGAATTGACCAACAATTGGAGGCCCTTATAAATGCTATGGACTTTAGTCTCCCCAAAGTGGAACAACTGCTCGGCGAGTTAGAACGTAGTCAATCACCCCGTTTGGAAGAGTGGAAGGCCCGAGCTCTGGCTCCAGCGTACGCAAATGCTGCAGAAGATCTCCAAGAATTGAATCGTTGGGATCGCGCTGATGAATTGTGGGAAGAAGCTTTCAGACTCGCGCCAAGCAATCCGATGATTTTGGAGGGGCGTCGAAACTCGCAAAAGCAGCGTGCTTTGATACAAGCTCAAATGACCTCTGATCCTGTAGAGAAAGAGCAGATCCTGAATGACCTCAACAACACGTATGCTGATGATCTGACGATAAAACGATACTTAGCGGAGTTCTATTATGCTCAAGAAAGGTACGTTGAGGCACGGATGGCCGTTTCCCAGGCTATGTTTCTATCCCAACACGCGGTTCCCGAGTTAACTGGAGATGTCGAGGCCATCCATAGACTGGATTCTCTGATACAAGAGATGGAGAAGATTGAAAAGCGGAAACTTGCAATTCAAAGCCGAATAGCTGGCAGGACCACGATAGGCGATCTTTGGGAAGCCCGGATGGCTTGTGAGCAATTGATCCAAGATTGCTTGGATCACGCAGAAAAGATGGCAAGTTGGTGGAAGAATCTAATAGAAGAACCCGTGGAGCGGATGAAAGCAAGGATCTCTGAGCTGTCTGAAGAGGCTGGAACAGCCTGGGAGCGTACGGAGTTGCTTTGTAAGATCCTGGCTTTGCAGGCTGACGTTCAAGTTAAAGAGCGGGCCGAGAGAACGCTGAGATTAACCTACAACCAGCTTCCTTCGGAGGTCCAGTCTGTTGTGGATAACCCTGATGGGGCAGGTTATGGTTCCGCGGCCGAGGCATTGACAAACCACATTGCAAAAGCGAGTGATCTTTATGGCACGCTCATAAACATATCCCAAGTCGAACGTATCTCTAGCGACTTGGGAATAACTCCTGTTGAGCGCACAATTGATCTGGATAGCACGCTGTATGATCTCGAACTGACTCTGGATAGACTCCGCTCTGCTCAAAAGAAGCAACGTGAGGTCAGAAGTCAGATTGTTATAGCTATGATGACCGGGGAATGGGAGTCGATAGACGATAGCTTGCAAGAAGTGGAGCAGATGGGGTTGAGCGAACATCGTGGGCTGAAGGGACTAGCAGGAGAAGTTCAAAGAGCCAAGAACAGGAGAGCCGGTCTCGAATCTGTAGTTAAGCAAATCAAGGACGCAGTGGCCGAAGAAGAGTTCAACACTATCCAAGAACGTATGGAACACATGGCCAAGGTAGATCCTACCGATGAGACACGATTACGATCCACTTTGGAAGTTGTTGATCCGTACACCAACCTCAGAGTTAAAGGACATAGAGAACTTGGCTCAGTCATCTCTGAAAAATTAACTGTACTGAAAGAACTAACTCAATGGAGAGAAGACGGCAAGCCTGCTGTTGATTGGCAGGCTGCTCACTCGAAAATTGCAGAATTCACAAACAGTGGGGCGTTTGCCGATGCAATTGGTCTATGCCAGGCAGTTGCAGAGTCAAATGACACACACCAGCCTATCCTAAATGAGGAATCTTGGTCTCTGGGACATCGCCTGCAGTTTCTGAAGACTCCACCGATATCGAGAGAGCATATCAATAGTGCACGAGCTCAAGCGTTACTGGATCAGGCTGACCAAGAGATTGGGATCTTGACCGATCAAATCAACGAGTCTGAATCACTCGTCAAAGAACTGGAGAGAAACAAAGAAGAATTCTCGCAAATACTAAGTGAACTGAAGCCTTTGCTGGAGCAGTTAAACGAGGCAAGTGGCTTTTGGAGTTCTCTCTTCAAACCATCTGCTGAGATTCAAAAGGCAAGAGCTAAAGCCTTAGGACTACTTGAGAGAGGTCGCCGACTCTGTCCAGACTACCCTGGGTTCGAGAACCTTGAGAGGAATCCTGCTCTTAGGAGATGACTCTATGCGAGTTGCAATTCTTGCAGATATTCATGGTAATCTGCCGGCTCTTGATGCTGTTCTGAATGATGCTGCCCGTAAAGGTATCAAGACTTTCTGGTGTTTAGGTGACGTGGTAGGGTACGGCCCGTGGCCAGTTCACTGTTGGAAAACTGTACAGGAGCTGAAAATTGACGAGAATGCTTGGGTTGTCGGTAATCACGACTTGGGACTGTTAAACGAACAGAATAGGGTGCTTTATACCGATCGGTATGCAAGAGTCGTCCTTGACCGCCACTATGAGGACTGCCAGATGGGTTATCCAAGCATATTTGAGCAAATAAAGCGAATCAAGACCATTGCTCAGCCAAGGCCGGACGTGATCCTAGCCCATGGGGTGCCCAAACCGAATGACACTTTCTGGACAGTGACCAAGTATACAAAGACAAAAATTGACCCGGAGCAGGCAGTGGCCGATCTCTCGAAGGAAGGTATTCACCCGCAAATTATTGCAGTGGGCCATACACACAAAGCCATCTTTTGGCGAAAACAGGTTGATCAGAATCCAAAAGACACTAAGTGGCTAAAGGAAGAGCCGGAAGGTGAGATGCCTCTTGGGGACTTGAGTTATCAGGTTGTGTATCTGAACCCAGGTAGCGTAGGGCAGCCCAGAGGCCAGGGTAGAAAAGCAAGTTATTGTTACATAGATTGGAACCAAATGACTGTCTGTTTCCGTAGAGTTCGTTATCGCTTAAAATCGACAAGAACCAGGATGGAGGAACTCGGGTACCCTCGGAAGCTAATACAGGATTGGTACTCGGGTTCAGGCAACAAATAAGGAGAGATGGAATGAAGCCCAGATTTTGCGCGACGCTATTACTTGCTTTGGTTGTCAGTTTGTGCCTGACATTGCATCCTTCCATATCGAGGGCTGATGAGCCACCCAAGGATCTTGACATTCTTTTTCTAGTTGATCAGTCTGGAAGTATGGGGGGGGACCCGGCAAATCTCGATCTCCCGCCGAATGATCCACTATCTCTGCGTTTCTTTGGGCCTCGTTTCGCCATGCAATGGTTGGGAAGTGATCGTCTATCCATACACAGAGAATCGACTTTCCGTATGGCAGTCGTTCATTTTGGTTCAACGGTCCAGGAAGGTATGGACTGGAAAATCATTGCCCCGGACACGGGCAAAGAGTGGACTTCACTACGAACCGAGTTGGAAGAGGCCTTACGACCTGTTGATCTAGCCGAAAGGTCTCTTGGTAATACCGATTTTGTCCTAGCTTTCAGGGAAGCAAAGAGATATTTTGAGAGACTCGAAGGCAGCACCTCTCTGACTGGCCACTCAAAGGCGGTTGTTGTTTTGACCGATGGCGGCCCTTACGTGGATGAAGAAGGATTCTCTTTGCATACACACATGAGGCAAGTACAGGAAATAGTCAAATCCTCTTTTCGATCTGAAGATGGCTTTGCTGTATACATAGTTGCGATACAGGAAAACGAGAAGAACTCTTGGCCAAGGATGAAACCCTTTTGGGACAATATTGCTAATGGACGTGCTGAACAGGTGCATTCAGACTTTGAGGTTGGGGTACGCTTTCAGGACATTCTTCAGGAATTAACAAATGATTTCCCTCAGAGCGCTACTGCCATAGACCAAACCATTGAGCCAGGACTCGTTCTCGTCAATCCTTTCCTTCAATCGTTGACTTTTACCTTCTTCAAGTCTGCGCCTGACCAACGACACAGTGTCCTGTTACCTGATGGTTCAGCTCTCATCGAGTCGAACAGTGCATATGAAATACTAGGAGCCGATGACCCTATAGAAGTTGTCACCGTATTCGATCCCGAGCCAGGCTATTGGACTATCACGGCTCCCCCAGGCTCAAAATCGCAAATCAAGTCTAGACAAGTATCGGCCGTAGGCACTCTGCTTATCCCCCCGGGGCCCCATACAGAACATCTCCCCATCTCAATAGCATTCACCCTCTTGGGGAGTGATGGCTCATCGGTGCCACACCATGACTGGCCTATTGACATCCAGGCTATTGTAAAATGGGATGGTGAGTCTCAAGAATTGGAATTGAGTCCCGCCGAGAATGACCGGTTTCTTACCACTTTTACGCCTGTAAGTACTGGGGACCACCAGCTTAATATCTTAGCCAAATCTGTAAACAGCGCAAGAGAATCGGTTGAGCTATTCCAGGAAGTTGCTAAATTCAAAGTGGAGGTTTTGGTCATTGAACCCGCGACTGCCGTTGTTCAAACAGACTTGTTCAAGCCCACTGCGCTAAGCTACTATCTAACCGATGCCCATGGTCGTGCCGTATCCGTTATGCCGCAAGACATCAAGTTTGAGGTTAGCCTGAATGGTGATCAATCATGGCCCCTGCGGTTAACACTTGAAGACGAGGGTATATTAACAGGTACCTTTGTCCCCGCTGTTCCTGGAAATCACAAGGTTCTGATCATTGACAGCATATCAAGTCCCCGAACCCTCGATGAGTTTATGGTCGTGGAACCCAATGTCTCTTTAGGTGAAATCGCTGATACCGTCTATCAATACACCAATGTAGGCCTGAGCCTACTGGTGCGCGATGGGCAGGGTGAGGCTCCAGTATGGTCAGACGAATATGAACTCAATGCAACAGCAACAGTAGAGGGTGAACTAATACCTTTTAAACCCGTTAGCGCTGGTGAGTACGCTGCTACATACCGGCCCACACAGACTGGAGACCAACTCCTATCTGTAACGGCAAATGTCATAGACAAAAAAAGTGGAAAATCGATCTATACTCTGCTTCGAGAAAGCTTGTCGTTTACTGTTAAGCCATCGCAGATTGTTAAGCTGGTGCCTGGTAAAGAAAGACAAGTCTGGCGAACTCTTCAGTTCGGGTTTCCACTCTTGACACCAACCCCTTGGCAAGTAACTCTATACTTGCAAGACGAACATGGCCAACCACTAGAATTAACCTCAGTCACCAATGCCAAACCAGCAGATTTGTTCCAAGTTTCTGCCCATCGAGGCGAAACCGATATAGCGCCCACTAATTGGAGTGTGGATTCACTTGGCGGCGGTCAAATGCAGATTACTGGGGAGAATCTAGGACCTGGCAATTTCCGAGTCAAGATTGAGCCCAATCCAGTACTCTTTCCTGGATTCGTGTGGGGCGATACGCCGACCACAGTGTTGCTCAGGCGAGTAGAGAACCCAGTTGTGCGAGTTGGGCAGATCACGCTTGTTGCTCTGTTGTTGGTGTTAGCCGTTTGGGGTGCATCTGCACTTCGTGGAAGTCTGATTCGTTACATAAGATCCAAGAATCCTTGCAAGGGTGTTTTGGCAGTTCGAGACGCAGACAATCACGTACTATGGGGGGAAATTGAGTTGGACGCGATTCTCAGCAATCACATAACCTTTGAAAGGAAAGATATGAACCCCTTGACTCGCCTGAAAAAGCTTTCTGTATGGCAAGCCCAAAAGGATCCTGATAAGGAACCCCGGATCCGTGTTAATATTTCATTGGAAACAGGCGGTACAATAAGGAATGTTGTTCTATCCCCAGGGGATGAGCAAAAGCTCGACCCCCATGACCTCTGGCTTACTTATGGTAGATCTCGTGGAGCCTCTGGTCAATCGATTTCGGATACCAAGTCTTCTGCGTGAGGTTCAGTATGGCAATACAAGTCAAATCTGAAAACCGTACCTATATCTTAACATCGGATATGTTAGGGCGAGGCGAAACTGCTCGGGTTTTCTCTGCCTACATGGAAGGACAGGGTCCTTCACAGGCGAATTTCGCCATAAAACTAGCCAGGGATCAGCGCCATAATGTCTACATTGAGCGTGAGTACAATACGCTGGTCAAATTGCGCGGTGCAATATCATCGCCCGCATTACCAAATGTGGAGATAGGTGAGTCTACGGATGGCCGCAAGGCATTGATCATGACACCGCTATTAAGGCAGTCCTTACTTGATGTATTTGGGAAATTAGATGAACCAATTAGTCGGGAAAGGCTGGCTATAAGAGCGGCCAAGCAATATGTAGATCTACTCCAGGCAATGGTGAACTCAAGCGTAAGCTGTCAGGATAGAAAACTGGCTGATCTATGGTGGACTGGTGAACCTGAGTCAGGTCAGTTAATCGTAACTGACTGGAATGTGGTTGACGATATTGTCAATCAAGTTGCTGATATACGTCGCTTTGGATTGCTGTGGTTTGAATTGGTTATTGGTGGACAGATGCTGCGCGATTATCAGCCACAGCGCAAAGAGTTTGATAAGATGCGGAATAAAGCTAGTTATGGGCTTTGGTATATGATCGGACGAGCGGTTGGCTCCAGTATGGGGCCTGCGTTTCGCACGGTCCAAGAACTAGCCGACTCTCTGAACGAGCTGGAGAGCTTTTATGCCCAACCTTCTCAAGCTTTGATATACAATGCTCAAGCTAATCTTGAAGCAGCCAAAACCAATTTAGATAGATCAAAAGCTGATCTCGCTTGGATCCAATTTGACATAGCTGAGCGCCTAGGCGCAGGCGAACAGACGACTGGAATTGAACAAGCTTGCCTTTGGGCCCAAGACCCTGTAACCCAAGCTGTGCCAGACTTGCTTAGAAAACTATCCTCCCCTCACTTTTCGGAGGTAGTCTCAAAACAATTGAAGCGGCTGAAAAGTAGAGCCCAAAGCCCTCAGGAGCTTGGAGATATTGAACGCCTTCAGTTTGGCTTCGATCTTCTTAAAACAGCGATGCGCTCTAGGCATAGAGGGATAGCAGTGACGGAGTTCGATCGAGCGCAACAAGAGTTTGCAGAGATGCAGACGCTGTTAGTAGGAAGTGTGCTCCGCCCCCTAATCAACAAAAATGGCTCGGAGGCAAAGGAGGGACTAGAGCGAATAGCGCAGCTACTAGGTCCCCACCTGGAGCGTGAAAGCTCGGGCAAACTGGATTCCTTGGAGCAAGAAGCATTGTTCTGGGAAAAATATCAAGAAGCGGGAAGGAACTTGTCTGAGAGTCCAAACTTAGCACTTGAGGCATTGGAAAACGCCAGGAGAACTCGTGCTTTGGTCAAACATTGGTCTCCATTGTATGAGCCAACTATCGAGCGCATTGACCAGTTGAAAGAACTTGCTGAGTCAAATCGCCGAGCGTCGATCTTGGCAGGTGAAGCAGCAAGACTGCTAAGGGAAAAAGAAGCAGATGTCTTTAGCTCAGCCTTGAGAGAGGATATAGCAAAAAGGCGATGGGGTGAGGTGGTTGCCGAACTGGTAGCCATGTTGGAGCAGAATCCCGAAAATGACAAGCTTAAGGTAATTCTTGAGCAGGTACTTGGAGATCTATTGCAGAAGCGAGAGGAGTTAGCGCAAAGTCGTTCAAGTCCAAGCCGACTTGCCGAGAGAGCGAAGATCATTGAAGCGTTGCTCCAAATCCCAACGGATATCGCGCTAGACCTGCCCAAAGAACGAGCGCTACGTCGGGAATTGGCTGATATTTGTGCACTTGAGGAAAAGATATCTCAGGATCAAAAGGAACTATTCTACAATCCCGGTCAGGTGCTGGAACGTACCCTCAAGGGGGGTTATGAGCTATTCGATGATGTTGCGCTGTCTGCTACCGTGCTAAAAACTCTGCTTGAGGTTGGACGATGGGATCACGAAAAATTCGGCCAAGAGATAGACCGATTGGAGGAGAGGGCTGAGCATTTCAAAGAGATGACCGATGTGCTTGAAAAGAGAAGAGGAGAGATTGAGGAAAAGCTCGCTATATATGAGAAATTGCAGGGGGAGTCAGTGCCCGAGACCAGAACCTTTTTCGCAAATACACTCCAGCTCTACTTGACCACTGCTCTGGCTCAGATAGAGGAAGGTGATAGTGCAGACAGTTCGCTAGAAAGAGTAGAACGGTTACTTGATTTTGCCCGCGCCTCAGGATTAATCCTAGATGAAGGTCAGTATGACCTTTATCGCGACATACACCAGCATTTGGTCGAAATACAGAGAAATAGGCAAAAACCTATGTATGGTTATGCTCAGCAGCTAATGGAGTCTCTTGTTACCGAGAAGCGACTAGAAGAGTGGTTCAAGGAAGGCAAGCTTGATGACTGTCGTAAACACCTGGAAAGTCTACCGAATGAAAAAAGACGTGAGTGGGGTCCTCGTATTGCCAATGCGGTGGAAATAAGAAGCTTTATACGGAATGGAGCGCCACATTTGGAGAAGAAATACTCGAAGAGAGATGGCGTGGAAGTATATACCGCAGCCTTGAGAAAATTGCATCGCTTTGCAAGTGAGTTTGATCCTATGGCTTATGCTCTCTATGAAGAGGAGCTTCAGGGCCTGTACGAGCAAACTTGGCGGAGACTATCACGACTACACAAAAAGGCGGCCAGCCGTTTTACTCCGAACATTCGTAACTTGGAACAATAGCAGGGAGGTTCTTCGTCTATGGAGCAAGAACAAGAGAGATTACAAAGTCGAAACCCGGTCAATCATGTGGCAAATGAAGAGGAAGAGCTTGCCGGCCTGGTGGCACTTGGAGTGCCAGAAGAAAAGGCCAGACGTATTATGAATGCACCGACAGGGGTAACGGATCGGATCCTTCGAGGACTACTTTTGATGTTAGCGTTGGCCGCGGTGTTTCTATCAATGTATGCTCTTTACCGCATTTGGGGAATACTTGCACTCGTGGGTGACCTTCAGGACAATGCGACGGCTTCAGCTGAGAAAATAGCTGCACTCGAAAGCACCATTGAGGTAGTGGTAGGTGCGAGCACTGCTTCATTCCCTACAGAAACCTTCACGCCAACGTCTGCACCGCCAGAAACGCGGCCCCCAACACTTATACCGAAGACGCCCATCACTGAGCCGACGGACACCCCTGCCCCGACGCCCACTCCTGTGCCACCTACGGACACGCCGGTGCCACCTACGGACACGCCGGTGATGCCGACACCTACGCCTGTGCCCACAGACAAACCGATGGTGTCGACACCTACCCCTGTGCCGCCAATTGCTACCCTTGCGCCA
>Ga0180437_10008981_pt1 | contig 12513 bp, 13 predicted proteins | sample SS_ome_4_FD_132410 | JGI IMG/M metagenome (GOLD analysis project Ga0180437, IMG submission 132410) | Hypersaline lake sediment archaeal communities from the Salton Sea, California, USA - SS_3_D_1 metaG | ecosystem: Environmental > Aquatic > Non-marine Saline and Alkaline > Hypersaline >...
AGCGTCATAACCTGAAGCCAGCTTGTAATTTGTAAATCCTACTTAACGATCCCAGTCCACAAGTGGTCCTTGTGGACTGGGATGTTTTTATTATGGATCCTGTCATTCCACAGGAACAAGGTCCAAGCCTGTGTTATTCAGACCAAGAATCGCGAAGAAGGTTCTCGCATCGCCTACTGCTCCTCCAGATTGCCAACCTACTCGCTTTGCCAAGTCTTCTAAGGGATGATCGGGATACGTTATAAGATGACAACAGCAGTTTGCCCTGAGTAGACCTGGCTTAAATCATGCTCACTAAAATTAGTAGTATGAAACTCAAGTTGTTTAGTATTAAGCAATGTAACGATGGAATACCCACCTCCAACAACAGCACCTAATGCAGCGCCCACATTTACAACAGTATCATCCATAAGCGTAATCAACTGGAAACCACTGATAGCTTTCTACAAATCATCGTGCGCCTGAGCGAGTATCCACTGAGCATTAGCCACCTCGGCTAATTATCATTGACCTCGCGTTCAAAGTAGATCGAGCCCCACGCTCAGTCAAGCGGCGGTGTGGGAAATACCTCAGCCAATTCCAATTACCATTGCCTCTGAAGCCGACCGAGTTCCCATGCTTGGTCGGACAGCAACGTGGGAGAAGCCTCCCCTAACATCTGTAAGCTCTTGTAAAATTTACCGATTCGCGATTACAGTTGGTGCTTGGTTGGTTACTTTCTGGCTTTCAATGGTAACTGGCTGTTCACGTACGATAAAGTACCACCAAGCGATCAGCATGAATACACCAAAGCCAGTCAGAGCAAGAATCATAGCCGGCATATCGCTGAATCCATTGGAGCCGACGAAGGTGACGATGGCCACGATGGGCATTCGACCAAAGAAGTTTGCCACAAAGAAGCTTCGTCCATCAATGGCACTTAACCCCGCCACGTAAATCATGATATCGCTCGGTACAGGTGGGATAATAAATGCAAGCAGGAAGAACATCGTGCCTCTTTCGTTTGCGATCCTCGTCCATTTATCCAGCAGCTTGTTGGGAACGAGACGCTCCACAAGCGGACGCCCAGCATAGCGCGACAGATAAAAAACAGCTTGACTCATGGCAACCATGGCCAGCCAACTCATCAAGAAACCTTTCACAAAACCGTAAGCATATCCGCCGGCAATAATGGGTGGTTCTGAAGGAAGGTATGGGATTAGGACTTGCAGTCCAACCAATCCTATTAATGCCAAGGGGCCGATCACGCCGATTTTTTCGATGAAGTCTCCAATTGCATTGTGGTCACGCACAAAATTGATGAACGACCACACTGCTTCATGATGATGCCAGACCAGGATGATCAGGAGGGACACAACCCCTGTAAAAACAAGCCATTTTACAGATTTGATTTTATGATTGAAGTTCATCGTGAGTTCCTGATTGGCACCCACTGGTAAGTCGTTGCGTCTAAGGTGCCCACTGTCCCCGGTTGCTCCGATTGGATGCGATCTTCACTCTCGAAAGCTAGTTTTTTAATGTGATGCATGACGAGGTTGGCTGTGGAACGGACCTGCCTTCGATCCTGGACATCACCTGTAAAGTACATAGGCTTACCGACTGTAATGGCATAAGGGCCGTTTAAGTAAAAGTGACCAACCGCTTCATCGCCCTTAACCTTGGCACGGGTGACGTGGATACAATCACGCCTCAAACCAATGCCAATGGGGATCACAGGAGCACCGGTACGCAAGGCAATCCGGGCTACGCCACTGTGGGGGCGGTGGAAGCCACCAGCCAAGGGGCTGAGGGCTCCTTCGGGAAAGATGGCAATGTTACGTCCAGACAAAACCTTACGGATAAGGGCGTCGACCGTCGCACCGCCACTGCCGCGAACGGCGGGTACATGACCCGCAATCCGCAAGTAGTGTCCTACCAAGGGAATGTCAAAGGCAGCAGCAGTAACCAGAAAACTCGCTGGCTCGGAGAGTAAACTCAGCAGGTAGATCGGATCCATTGTGGTAGGGTGATTAGGCGCCAGGATCTTGGGACCATCAGGAAGAAGCGAGTGCCACTGGACATCCATCTCGAGCATGTTCCGGGTGTACAAACCGACTACCAAACGACTCAGACTGAACAAAAAGTCTTCGGTAATCATAAGATTTCGCTCTTGCGCAAACAGCCCAGCGCTGGTGATTTTCTTTTCTATAGCAGATTGCAGTTGCATGACAAACCTCACTTCGTCGTTATTGCTAAAAGGTTATGCGGCAAAGGGGTGTAGTGTCATGCACCCAGAGGTACATTCAGGGGGTACATTTGGGATGTTTCTTCAAAACCTGAGAGTAATCTTCCGCTTAACGTATCCTGAATGGAACGAAGTGGAGTGAAAGATTTTGGGAATTGGCCTAAAAGGTAAGACAGCAACTATTGCAGATACCTTTCAGGATAGTCTCCTGCCAAATAAATCGTGGGGATACTCAGGGACTTATAGCAAGCCCAGCTTACGCGCCCGGGCGATGGCTTCAGCCCGGTGATGGACCTCTAGCTTGCCATAGATATTGTTGATGTGGCGCTTGACAGTGCCCACCGCGATGAACAGACGATCGGCAATTTCACGATTGGTAAGACCGGAGGCGATGAGATCCAGAACCTCCGTTTCGCGCTCACTGAGGGGTTCAGCCAGTGGTTGCTGTGCTTTTTTCCGGATCGTGGGTTCTTCGCTGCCAAGATTTTCGCGCATCTCTTGCACCACACGCGTCGCCACGGGGGAATGAAGCATCGCTTTGCCTTCCGCAGCCGCTCGGACCGCATCCGTCAGTTCCTCCGGTCTCACATTCTTGAGCAAATAGGAGAGCGCACCGGCTTTAATAGCTGGAAAAATATGCTCATCCTCATGGTAAGAGGTCAATACAATGACCTGAGAGTCTGGACTGACATCCCGGACGCTCCTCGTCGCTTCGACACCATCCATCCCGGGCATCATCAGGTCCATCAGGATCACATCGGGCTTGTATTCAGCGGCTAGCTGGATTGCTTCCTCACCAGAAGCTGCCTCACCGGCAATGGTGATATCGGGTTGCGCTTCCAGATAACCCCGCACTCCCTTTCGCACAACAGCGTGATCGTCCACAAGGAGCACTTTGATCGGTTGACGCATGGATTACTCCCATTCACACCGGGCGATTAGGCGAGTTCCTTTTCCCGATGCGCTTTCTACAATCAGCTCGCCATGTAAAGCTTCGATCCGTTCTTGCATTGAGCGTAAACCCACCCCCAATCCAACAGCAGCTGCAGGATCAAACCCACGTCCGTCGTCCGTCACTTCTATCGAAATATCCCTCTCGGTGCAATTTAACGTTAGTTCAACCTTCCCAGCACCGGAGTGCTTTGCCACATTGGCTAAAGCTTCCTGGACCAAGCGGAAAAGTGCCTGCTCTACTTCCGGTGGAATGCTGTGCTCACAATTTAAGTCTGCATGGATCTCGATCCCGTTTTGCTGTGACCATCTTGATCCATAGCCCCGCAAAGCAGTAGCCAATCCTTTCCCTTTCATCGCAACCGGACGTAGTTCGTGGATCAGACCTGACAGCTCTTGCTGGGCTTGCCACGAAAGATCCAACGCTTCATCTACCTTACTCCAAGCAGCTTCAGGATCCTGATCCTTATGAGCCTTTGCTGTGCCAAGATTCATTGTCGTGGCAAACACTTGCTGCTTAACGCTGTCGTGCAGATCACGAGCTAATCGGTTGCGCTCCTCCAGGGTCGCCAGGTCTTGACGAGCTTCGAGCAAATCCTGGATCTGCTTGGCCATCTGGTTCAAACGCCGCGTTAACTGCCCGATCTCATCCAGTGAAGTGTCCTGAACAGTTGCTGAAAAGTCCCCTTGGCCCCAAGCCTCAGTAACGCTATTCAAGCTTTCCAATCGATGGACGAGACCGCGAGAGGTAATACGGCCAAAGAGTGTACCGATGATGCCAGCTGCGATGGTGAGTACGATCAAGCTGACCACCAGGATAATGATCATAGAGGCCACGCTAATGCCGGGGATTAGGAAAGTATTGAAACTGCGTAAGTAGAGAACTCCCAACACTTCATCCCCCTCACTCAGGATCGGATGCGTGGACAAGATTGTTCCGTTGCGGAGCGCTAGAATTCCTGGATTACCATTACGTGCCTGGTCTATGAGTGCCCGGCTTTCCTCAGGATAATCTGGATCAACAAAGGGCTGGCCTGGAATAGCCTTGTCACTCATCTCTGGTATATTAGCTGCTAGGAGTTCACCTGAAGCTCGTAGGATCATGGCAACGTCCTGACCCGAAGTAGCCTTTCTCAATTGAACTTCCAACTGAGTTGCGTTAATGGGTTCAGTCTCGAAGAAGACACGGGCATCCGCAGCTTCATTTGCTACGAATTCCCGAAAATAGTCTAATTGTTGGGATGGGCGGCCCATATACAACGCGAAAATCATGGCCACGATTTCCAGCGTTAGAATCACAGCGACTGTAACTGCAGTGTAGGAGAAGGTTAACTTCCAGCGTAGCCGTTGGAAACCTGCAAGGATCTTGATGGTGGGCATGGCTCCATTATATCTGCATCCTCTTTACCTGTCAGATTCTGGCTGGGCTAGATCGGATGGACCAGCCCAGGTACATAGCCTAAGAGTGTAAGCAGGATATTCAACCAGAAATCAATCCTGCTTTTAGAAATACACCTACCAGTGGGGTGATGACGGAAGAAATAATCCTACAACCGTCCATTTGAAAAACATCCTCTAACGCATACACAGGTCGATTCTCAAGATTGAAGAAGACCATTAAGGAGAATCTGGATATTCTCCACTGGGAGACCCTGCATTTTTCCATCCTCTATGAACAATTTTAATAAATGAAGGGTTTGATCTCTGGTTTTCAGGTAATGGAACTTAAGATACTTTTCAAGCTCAAATGGAAAAATCGGAGGAAGCAGGTAGGTTGTAGCAAAGAGTGTGGTCGATGAAGTAAGAATTTCGAAAAACATCCTCGTAAAGATACCTGCATTAAATACCTGACTAAAAATTGCCTCACGAGCGGCGGACGCAGCGCCTTTTAGCCAGGGACTTCTTCGAAAAGCCGCTAATGACCAACCGGCAAGTTCAAGTCCTCCCACATATGCAGATAAGAAAGCAGTCAGAGCAGCCTGGATCTTACTGAAAGTTCTTTCTTTCACTGAACTTCGGAAACTGCTTGCTCTTAAAATCTCGGCTACCTCGTTGCCAGCTTTATCTGTTCCTATGAGAGAGATTTCGAGTAGGGGAGGTCGCCAGAAATTCACCGCCTCTGGTCGCCCTCCGCCACCTTCCAGATCCCCCTGCCAGGCTATAAATGTGATCCCGCCAAAGACAAATCGATCCGGGCTTTCACCTTCCGGAATAAATTCGGGACGTCCCCCTTCAGGAACAAAACAGACCACTCTTTTTGAGGGAACTTCCTTCAGAAATTGTTGGTACCATTCAGAATAGTAAACGGAGGAAGGGGTGGTGAACCAGATCTGATCCGGTTCGAATTGTTGGCATGCTTCGAAATCTGTCACCACCTGATAGTTGTCCAATCGGTGGGGGATTGGATCTCGTCTCCTTGAATGGGATATTTGAAATAACGATAGTCCCCTGTGCTCTTGAGCGATGAAAAGCTTCTTAGCTGTTTCGGACCTTGCATAGAAACCAAGTTCAACGCCTGCCTTTTGAAGGCAAAGGCCGAATACCTGTCCCACAGCTCCACTACCCACAATTAAAACTCTCATCAAGAATTATCCATCCATAATATCATCGACCCTTTTCTCGTTTCTGTGATAAATAAATTCCACCACTTGAACTGCTCAAAGGGAGATTAGATTTCTTTCCTATGAGAACTGCCTTTTTATCAATGGCTCCAAGGATTATGCCTTGTTTGCCCCTAACGATTATAGGATATCCTCTTAAGGATTTAGTTTGGGGTTAGCATGGTTTTCGAAGCAAACCCTTTCAGTTATTAACCTTACTGGAAGGAAATTTTATAAGGCTCAATCCGATGAAGCGCACTGAACTAGATATTCGTTCCACGTTACTCATTAGTGACAACCCAAATGTGATGTATTATTCCCGAGTAGGCGGTGAAATTTAGCAAGGATGCTTTCCCACCCACAGATTTCTACATTTACAACAAAAATTAATTCTATATGAGCCGGCATATGCGGCATGAAGAACTTGACTGGAATCCCTCTTTGCATCTTGGAATTGTTATTCTCTTTCTCAACAAACAAAGTTGAGTTTATTACCTTCGTGAAATATCCACCAGATCAATCCACCAACTTCTTGAAGCTCCTATGTTAGAATTTGCTGCACTTCAATGCCAAATTTGAAAGGCAAATACCTCGATCCATGAAACATGAATTATGGAAAATCACCGCAAGTAAAATCGTATTTGAGCAAGAACCGTGGCTGCGTGTCATCTCGGAGGATGTCGAACTACCCGATGGCAGGATCGTTAAGGATTACTTGAGGCTTGAAACCCCCGACTTTGTCATGATTGTCCCGGTCAACACGAAAGATGAAATCGGGCTCATTTGTTCCTATAAGCACGGAGTCCGGCAAATCGACATTCAACCGCCTGCCGGCTATATGGATGAAGGAGAGAATCCCTTAGCAACCGCTAAGCGTGAATTGCTTGAAGAGACCGGATCCGTCTCAGAACATTGGCAATCCCTCGGATCCTATGTTATCGCTGGCAACCGAGGCGCGGGCATGGCGCATTTCTTCCTGGCGACAGAATGTATACAAGTTGCTAATCCAGACTCTGGCGATCTGGAAGTTCAGGAAGTTTTGTGGATTCCCTTAGTACAGGTACGTCAAAATTGGGAAGAGGGAAGTTATGCTCAGCTCAGCACCTCTGCTATCCTTGGGCTTGCCTTTGCACGACTTCAGGTAGGGCAATGATTCTGCCTATCAAAATACAATGCCATCATGAGTGAAAGAGAGTTGGAAAAAGCTGCCCTGAGGGGCGAACCATCCTACGTCTGGCGTGCAGGTCAAGAGCGTCGTTTGGAGATGATCTTGCAGGCTGCTGACATCCGTGCTTCTGGAAGGGTCTTAGACAATGGTTGTGGTGTGGGTCTCTATCTTAAGCGACTCTCTAAAGGAACCGATCAAGCTTTTGGAACGGAGTTGGACTTTGAGCGTGCTAAGAATGCAGCTGAGCAAGGTTTGAAAATCACAAGCTCTGCAGCAGAGAATCTTCCCTTCCCAGAAAATCATTTCGACCTGATCCTGTCCCATGAAGTGCTCGAACATGTAGAGGATGATCGACGAGCTCTTGAAGAGATGGTGCGCACTCTTCGACGTCCAGAAGCTGTGACCGGAAAGCCAGGGGGATGTTTAATCCTCTTCCTACCGAATCGAGGTTACCCCTTTGAAACACATGGCATTTTCTTGCGAGGGAAATACCATTTTGGAAATATGCCTCTGATCAATTATCTTCCGCGGTTCTTTCGTGATCGATTAGCTCCCCACGTACGTGTGTATACAGCTCGAGATCTCCAAGATTTGATTCAGGATTTGCCGTTACAAATCGCTCATCGCACCACCATTTTTGGTGCCTATGACAACATCATTGCGCGCTGGCCAACCATAGGAAGATTACTGCGTACGATCCTGCAAGCGTTGGAACACACGCATCTACGCATCTTTGGTCTATCTCATTTTTGGGTTTTGGAAAGAACGGAAGAAGGATCTCAATCTGCGCATTGATTCGTAGGGGCGTTCAATTGAACGCCCCTACGGTTTAGATTCGGAACGTAGGGTTATTCGTCTGCCGCCTCCCCCCCAGCAAACAACTCGCCTACTTCGAGCACATCGATGGGGACATTTTCGATCGCTTCGGGTATTCGATCTTCAGGTTCCAGTTCAATCGCCGGAACCTTTTTACGCACCATCACGACTAAGGCAATCTCGTCTGTGTACACGCCACCTTTCTGCCGCAAGCCAACACCGACGCCAACCACATTGGGCTTTTGTAACAACTCATCCTCCATAAGTTCTTTCAATTCGGAGACACGCTTTATGGCTTGATTTCGCTTTCGCTCTTCCTCATTCACAAAAGCACCTGCAATTGATCTAAAACGTTTTGAATAGGATTATAAATCGTGACTTGTTCAGAACCTGCAAAGAGAAGTCCTACTGCCAGCAAGGCACTTTCAGCAACCAACAACGAACCTGAATCCCCTGGTGCAGACATACCTGAAGTTATAATCTGTCCCTCGAACCTGGCGTCCATATCGCCATAATTTACATCCACAGTAGCGTCCAATACCGTGATCAGCCCCGTGGTAAAACCCGAACTCCTGCCAGATTTTCGCACCCGCATACCTAATTTGGCTGGCGTAATACCACCAATAATCCCTATTTCCAAGATTTCCTCCAGGATTTCTACACCCTGGATCGGCATAGCCACAGCGGCATCCACCTGGTTGACTGCTTCTGTATTTACCTTTTGAGCAATAAGACGGTGGCGCGAACCCAAAAATTTCGCGAAACGATTTGAGATAGCAACAAATCCCTTCGCAATTTCACACGTTGGAGGTTCGATATTAAAGGAGATGGGAATAAAACGAGATAAACGTGCAACCATGTCATTCTCCACGCTCCCCTGATCTGCAACCCCCGGTTGTAGAATCGGATCCCCCTCACGCGCCTGGTTACTATTGGCCAACACATGATTATTTGAAAGGATTAATTTCGTATTGGTAGCTCGATCACGCACGACACAACCCAATGTACCTGCAGTGATAAGATAATGACCTATACTTACCCCACCTGGAACGGGTCGCCAACGGTCAGTACGTGCTTGGTGTGCTTTTAGATCGCCCACCTCGACTACATCAGTCATTACGCCTTCAAGCTCCTGCGGAACCAATGCTGAAGAAGGAAGCGCATCAACAGGTAATTTTCTTCGAACAAGGACAGTAATACAGAGTTCATCCGACCTTTCTTTGGAGGTTTCTTTATACCCAATGCCCACACCTACAACATTTGGTTTTTCCATGATGCTTTGCAGGTATTGACCCTTCATATATTTCGCTTCGGCAAAATGGGTCATCTTCTATCCCCTCCTAATAACCGAAATTATGGATATCAACAGTATACGACAAGTAGGACATAGTCGCATAAAAAAACCCGGTGTTGATCAACACCGGGTTCGTACCCTAAGACTAAAATTCATTCACGATCTTCAATCGCTACCCACTTCCTGCCAAGCTCACCGTTAAAGGCTGCTCTAGGTCGAATCAAAACCGCTTCATCGAGTTGTTCCAGGATATGAGCCGACCATCCCCCCGCCCGAGAAATTCCAAAAGTGGGGGTGAACAGGTCCGTTGCTAAACCCACTCCATGCAGAACGAGTGCGGTGTAGAACTCGACATTGGTTTGTAGTTTACGACCCGGTTTCAACTCCTCAAGCACCTTTACCACAACCTCTTCCACAGCGCGCGCATCCTCGTACAATCGCGAATCTCCAGCCTCTTTGAAAAGTTTTTCGGCAGCCATGCCCAAAACATCGGCGCGAGGGTCGCGGACTTTATAAACTCGGTGTCCAAAGCCCATGATTCGACCACCTGAGGCGACGACCTCTCGGACATATTCATCAGCCTCCTCGGAGATTGTACGACCGGAAGCATCAGCTCGTTCCCGAAGATGGTAAACCATATCCAAAGCAGGACCTGGGGCGCCTCCATGGAGCGGCCCTTTCAAGGCGCCTAAAGCGCCCGTAATTCCGGAGAACATATCTGACTGTGTGCTCACGATCACCCGAGAAGTAAAGGTGGAGGCGTTCATCCCATGATCGACAACAGTATTGAGATAGGTCTCCAAAGCTCGAACAGCATCGGGATGGGCTTCCTCTCCTGAAAGCATATAGAGGTAATTTGCAGCATGGTAAAGAGCCGGATTTGGATCAATGGGTTTTTCTCCATTCAACAGACGCCAATAGGTAGCCACGATCGTCGGAGATGCAGCCAGGATCAAGATTCCTCTACGCTCATTTGCCTGGCGCGAATGTTCTTGTGGATCAGGGTCAAGGAGACTCAGAGTATCCACTCCGATTCGCAATGCATCCATGGGTGATAATTTCTTCTCAGCAGCAGCTTGTAAAACTGCCAGAGTTGTCGGGGGGAGTTCACGGAACGAGCTCATCTCATCTCGCAATGCCATTAACTCCTTCGATGTTGGCAATCGGTCATTCCATAATAAGAAGAGCACCTCTTCAAAATAGGCATGAGGTGCTATTTCCTCCAGCGGAAAACCGCCAATAATTAATTCCCCGGCTTCACCATCCACACGACTCATGCGCGTTTCTGTAAGTACAACGCCGGCTAAACCACGTGCAATTTCAGTCATTGTCTCCCTCCCCAATTGGATCTACCCGTAGCCTCGATAGATGAGGAAAAATAACTTTTTATCGATCCAATCCATTGATATAAAAAAAGGCCAAATACTGACCCTGAGGTTATAACCATTACCATACTGAAATATTATAAATAGAAGCTAAATTGTCTATTAACGGGACCTAAGAATCATTACCGATACTAATTGGACAATTGTAATCTAATCTATCTAATAGTCAATGGAACTTGAGCAATTTATAACAAGTGCTTATTCCAAATGACCTAACCCAAAATAAGGCGAGATCGGAATCTCGCCTCATCCTTTATACAAACAATTTCTGTATTAGATGTTTATGGAATGTCCCTCAGCGTCATGCGCGGCTTCCATGAGCGCTTCACTCAAAGTTGGATGAGCATGAACATTGCGAGCAATTTCTGTCGGTGTTAACTCCATCATTTGGGCAATGGTAAGCTCTGGAAGAAGCTCAGTGACCTCCGGGCCAATCAAGTGCGCGCCCAAGATTTCTCCATACCGAGAGTCTGTAATAAGTTTCACCCATCCAGCATAATCAGCCAAACCTAGTGCTTTGCCGTTAGCCTGGAAAGGGAAACGTCCCAACCTTACATCATAACCCTGTTCTTTCGCCTGGGCTTCAGTCAATCCAAAAGAGGCGACCTGGGGATGGCAATAAATCGCCCTGGGCAACATAACGTAATCAAGAGTAAAGGTTTCTTCCCCAGCGATGTTTTCAGCACAGATGATGCCCATGGCTGAAGCCACATGGGCTAACATTAGTTTGGCAGTTACATCACCTATCGCCCAGATACCCTGCACATTCGTTGCCATGCTCTCGTCGATTTCAATCGCACCACGCTCCGAAAGCGTCACACCAACCTTATCAAGATCCAAATTTTCTGTATTAGGTTTGAAACCAATAGCGACCAGGGCTTGCTCTGCCTCGACAGGTTCCATCTCTTCCTCACCTGAGACATACACAAGAACTTTATCCTCCGCCTTTTCTATTTTTTCAACCTTGGTGCCTGTAAGCAAGTTTATTTTGCGCTTTGAGAATGCCTTGGCAAGTTCCTTACTGACCTCTTCATCCTCCAGTGGAGCGATTCTGTCTAGCATTTCAATTACAGTCACTTCCACACCGTAGGAGTTCCAGATAGTTGCAAATTCAAGCCCGATCGGACCTGCGCCAATAATCACAACCGACTTCGGGAGTTTTTCCTGTAGAATGGCTTCACGGTACGTCAGAATATGTGTACCATCCACTTCCACACCTGGGATCAACATCGAAGAAGCCCCAGTGGCAACAATGATGTCCTGAGCGTTCAGTTCGGTGGTGCTTCCATCTTCAAGTTGGACAGAAAGCGAATGTGCACCCGTGAATTTTGCTTCCCCCATAAAGACTTCAATTTGATTCTTCCGCATCAGAAAACCAACACCCTTTACCAATCGATCTGAAACCTGACGACTACGCTTCACAGCGACCCCATAATCCAATTCCAGATCCTTGAATTTAAATCCGAACTCTTTACCACGTTCAAGTAATGTATGGGCAATGTCGGCATTTTTTAATAATGCCTTGGAAGGAATGCATCCAATATTCAAGCACACTCCACCAAGCCACTCACGATCCACAATGGCTGTCTTCTTTCCTAGTTGAGCTGCTCGAATGGCAGCGACATACCCTCCCGGTCCAGCTCCTATCACAATGACGTCGAATTCAGGCATCCTGTCTTCCTCCAGCTTTTAGATTTTCCAAGAACAAGGAATCATTTTGCATATTGTACCTAAAATCCAGACAGCCTTCCCAAGAAGTTTCTTGAGGTTTTCGCCATGGTCCGTGTTTCATCTGGGATATGGGAAATTAGCGATTTAATCTTCCCGGAAGCTTAAAGCTTCCGGGAAGGTGTTTAATGGAAATGACCATCCTGCAAAGCCTCCCGGAGGTTCGAACCTCCGGGAGGCTAATCGCCAAGGGTTTAAAGGCAAAGGAGCACCTAAGGTGCTCCATAACCAGTCCATGAAAAAGAATTTCGGTTTTACGCAGCACGTCTTGCTGGGCTGATTTCCTCTTCGACTTTCCCTGTGAGATGAAGTGGCGTGGTTTCCAGATACATTTGTATCTCTTCCAA
>Ga0180437_10008982_pt1 | contig 12511 bp, 7 predicted proteins | sample SS_ome_4_FD_132410 | JGI IMG/M metagenome (GOLD analysis project Ga0180437, IMG submission 132410) | Hypersaline lake sediment archaeal communities from the Salton Sea, California, USA - SS_3_D_1 metaG | ecosystem: Environmental > Aquatic > Non-marine Saline and Alkaline > Hypersaline > Sediment...
CGCTGGCGGTGCGACCTCGGGTGGCGCGATCTCCTGCAGCCAGTCAGGGACCTCGCCTGGGGCCGGAATGGGTGCCTCGGGAACGGCCACCTCTGGCACGGCCTCGGCCGCTGGCGGTGCGACCTCGGGTGGCGCGATCTCCTGCAGCCAGTCAGGGACCTCGCCTGGGGCCGGAATGGGTGCCTCGGGAACGGCCTCCTCTGGCACGGCCTCGGCCGCTGGCGGTGCGACCTCGGGTGGCGCGATTTCCTGCAGCCAGTCAGGGACCTCGCCTGGGGCCGGAATGGGTGCCTCGGGAACGGCCACCTCTGGCACGGCCTCGGCCGCTGGCGGGGCGGTCTCGGGTGGCGCGATCTCCTGCAGCCACTCGGGAACCTCGCCCAGGGCAGGAGGAACTGCTTCTTTCAGCGCTGGCTCCGGGAACGGTGGTACTGGCTCGGCAGTCGTGGTCTCGGGGATCGCCTCCGCCGGCGCGATCTCGGCCGCTGGCGGTGTAACCCCCGGCGGCGCGGCTTCCCGCAGCCACTCGGGAATCTCAATCGTGGCCGGAGCTGTCGGTGGGGGGGGCGCTTCTTCTGGCGCGGCCTCGGATGGCGTGATCTCGGCCGTCGCTGCCTCCTCCAGCCAGTCGGGAATCGCGGCCATGTCCAGGCTGGGTAGCATGGGAGGCGCTTCCTCCGGCGTGACCCCGGGTGGCGCGATCTCCCTCATCCAATCGGGGATCTGGGCCGGAGCCAGTTCCTGGACGTCCTCTGTGACTTTGGCCGGAGCAGGGAATGGTATCGCGGGCACCTTTTCTTCAGGCGCTGCTTCAAATGCTTCCACGTCTGCCGGGGCCCTTTCGCTTGGTGCCTCTCCCGTCTCCACCCCAATCGGCCCCAGGTCGTGCAACCAGCTCGGAAGCTCGACAGGCTCAACCGGCTCGATGCCTGTCTCAGTTTGCTCGACTTCTTCCGCTGCCGAGGCCCGCAGTTGCGTCAACCATTCTCCGGTTTCTTCCTCTGCTAGCCTGACTTCCTCCGCCTCGGTGGCTTCTGCCGCGGCTGCTTCCGCCCTGGCTGATTCCGCCCCGGCAGCTTCTGCTCCGGTGGCTTCCGCCGCAACTTCGGCCGCCGCCGAGACCCGCAGTTGTGTCAGCCAGTCCCCCGTTTCCTCCTCCGCCGCCGGCCTGGTTTCCTCCACCTCGGCTGCTACCGTCCCGGCGGCCTCCGCCGCTGGTTCTTTTGCTGCCGAGGCCCGCAGTTGCGTCAGCCAATCCCCCGTTTCCCCCTCTGCTGGTCTGGCTTCCTCCGCCTCGTCTCCGAATCCGTCGGGCTGTGCAGTGGGCCATCCTTCCCGCTCGTCCAATGGGATCGTGGGCAGGGAAAGCCCCTTGATCGGAGCCCGCTCGGATGTTGGCTCCTCGGATGGTGGTTCGGCCATGGGAATGAGGCGCGCAGTGCACTTGTCACAATACGCGTTACCGACGGGGTTCATCGCGCCGCACATCGGGCAGCGTAACGCTGTGTGCAACGGAAGCGGTTCACCGCATTCATTGCAGAAGCGACTCCCTCGTCGGTTGGCCGAGCCACACTTCGGACAGTGAATCATTGCGTCACCACTTAGGATTCACTATAGGGCCGCTCGCTACCCATGAGCACGCGCAGGGCAGTGATCACCGTGCCTAGCACGACACCCAACAGCAGCCCGCGCATTCCGGCCATGCCTGGCACGTTGATGATCCACTCCCGGACGCCAGCCAGCCATTCCAGGCCGGCGAGAGGAGTGCTGCCCAGCAGTATTACGACCACGATTACCAGGAATATGACAGCGCCCAATCTGCGCCGCGCGCGCAGCAGGCGGAGCGCAGCCAGCACCAGCGTGAAGACCACTAACGCCGCCAGTGATGCCCCTAGCGGGCTGATCAGGTAGTCGAACATTGCCTGATCGAGGTCAGGCAAGTTCTGAGTTACGGCGTTCGCAGGCAACAGGGGCGGGATCAGGGTCAGGACCAGGGCCACCACCATGGCAAATAAGAGCACCAGGCTGTAGACCCGGCCCGATCCTCGCTGGAACAAGCGCCGGACGTGGACGCGCAGGATATTGACCATTCCCAGGAGGAATGCGAAGGCGGCCACGATCACTGCCCACTCGACCAGAACATCGCGCAACTCGGTCACGTGGCCTCGATACAAGGTCAACAGGCGGTTCGGAAAAAGGTATCCGAACAACACGACGAGGCCGGTGATCGTTGCGATGAGGGTGGGGATCCACTTTTTGACTAGACTGCTCATCGGCTTCACTACTTTACCAACCGTTGACAAAGCCCAAGACCGCCGCACCCACGATGGTCAGCGCCAGGATCACGCGCAGGATATCTTGGGCCACCAGGCCGACCAGGTATCGCCGTTCTCCCGTCATCTGAGCGCCAGCGGCGTACAGTTCCTCTCCCACAGCCAGCCGGGAGGTGGCGGGATATAACGCGCCGACGGCTTTGAGATCGACGACGGCGGCCGACTGGGGTACGTCACGCCGGGAGGCTGCGTCGGCGATGAGCGATGCCTCGGACCCGAAAGCGCCGGCCATCACGTTAGTCGTGACGTTCTCGGCCGTGACGATGTGGGCAGCTCCCGCTGCGTATGCCACCGGTGAGGGTGCGACGAAGCGCACCCGGCCGGAATCGTACAACTCCCCGACACCGTTGCGCTCGTATGCCCGGCGCAGGACATCCTGTGCCAGGGAAAGCAGCGTGGGGTCGCCGACGGTGATGATCGGTGGGGCACCATAGGAAACGGCGGCGTCGGCCAGCGAGTTCACCACCTGAAGCCCGGCTAGAGACGTGACTGCGTCTTCTCCGTACAGCCCACCGTTGCCCAGCGCGATGTGGATGGTCCCACCGCTCTCGGCAGCATATCCCGCTTCGGCGCCCAGGTTCTGGAAGGCGGCCAACGGACGCACCTCGGGGTGCGGCCCTTTTCTGCCGCGCAAGATCAGCAACGCCGCCAGTACCAGGACGCTGAGGCCCAGCCAAAGGATGGCACCGATGTCCATTTCCTTTACCTTTCCTCTCCTTCCAGTCGAGCCCTCAATCGGTCCAGGAGCTCGGGGTGATCCAGAAAAGCGGCAGTTCGCTCCAGCGTCTCGTCGTTGACGAGACCGGTCAGCAGTGGTTGGGTCATCAGAAGCACCTGGCTGCCCAAGAATCCAAATGCGCGGGCTATCTCGAGAAGCGGTAGTGCTACTGGCGAAAGCCCCAGGGCCTCAATACGCCTGGCCACACGTTTGACCCACGCGTCGCTCCACGCTGGTTGTTCTGCATCTCCGCTCACGATAGCGCCTTCCGCTTGTAGTATACCAAAGATGTAGAGAAATGACCACCTGGTGGACGACGGTGTGTACCAAGTATAGCACGATTTGGGATGCAGAGCAAACTTCCCAACTACGTTGCAAGGGTGGCAGACCCGTGCTGATTTTCTAGGTAGCGCGCGGTTTCGTCTCGGCATATCGTTTTGTGAAGATATGAGAAACGGGTTATAATTGTATCAGTGAGACAGCCATGTAGAATTTGGCATTCAGTATGGACCAGACGACAGATCGGCCAAAAGTCCTCTGTATTGACGACACCCCGCAGGTGCGTGTCCTGGTCGGGCGGCTGCTCTCCCACCGCTACCAGGTCCTGGAGGCTGACGATGGCCTGCAAGGGATCGAGGTGGCTGTAAAGGACCAGCCGGATCTGGTCCTTCTTGACCTACACATGCCCGGCCTCACCGGATACGAGGTCGCCACTCGCCTCAAGTCTCTCATGCCCCACGTGCCCATCGTTGCCCTCACGGCCGACGTGACGTCCCACGTCCGCGAGCGCGCCCTGGCCGCCGGTTGCGATGGCTATTTATCCAAACCGATTGATCCAGACGGGCTCGAGGATCAGGTCGAGGCGTTCCTGGCCGGTGAGCGGGAGGAACTTGCCGATGACAGCTTCCGCCAGGCCTACCAGCAGACGCTCGTGGCCCGGCTGGAGGACAAAGTCCGCGAACTTACCCTGGCGCTCAAGCGCAACGCCGAACTCAACGAGCAGAACCTCCGGTTGCTGGAGCAGGCGCAGCGCCAGGCGCGGTTGTTGGCGGCCGGGGCCAAGGTGGGGCGCAGTATCGCCTCTATCCTCGATCTGGATGCGTTGCTCAGTGCCACTGTTGACGTGATTTGTGACGAGTTTGGTCTCTACTATGCCGGTGTGTTTTTGATCGACGAGACGGGGGAGTGGGCGGTGCTGCGCGCGGGCCGGGACGAGGCCGGGGCGGCGATGATCGCCGGGGGACACAAGCTGAAAGTCGGCGGACACTCGATGATCGGCGCAGCCATCGGGCAGCGTAAGGCCCGCATCGCGCTGGACGTGGGTGAGGAGCCGGTCCACTTCAAAAATCCTCACCTGCCCGATACTCGTTCTGAGATGGCCTTGCCGTTGGTCGTGGGCGACGAGGTCATCGGCGCGCTGACAGTGCAGAGCGTCGAGGCTGCCGCGTTCACCGACGACGACGTCGCCGCCTTGCAGGCTATGGCCGACCAACTGGCTATCGCGATTGACAATGCCTGGTTGTACCTTCAAAACCAGTACTTGCTGGCGCAAGCTGAACAACGCGCTCGGCTGTTAGCGGCCGCGGCCCAGGTTGGACAGGGTGTTACCTCTATCCTGGATATGGATGAGTTGTTGAACCAGACGGTCGACATCATTTGCGACGCGTACGGCTTCTATTACGCCGGTGTGTTTCTGATCGACGAGGCGAGGGAGTGGGCCGTGCTGCGCGCGGGTCGGGGCGATGCTGGGGCGGTGATGGTCACCCAGGAGCACAAGTTGAAGGTGGGTGGCAATTCGATGATCGGCGCGGCCATCGGGCAGCGCAAAGCCCGTATCGCCCTGGACGTGGGCGAGGAGCCGGTTCATTTCAAGAATCCATCTCTGCCCGATACCCGCTCCGAGATGGCGTTGCCGCTGGTCGTAGGTGACGAGGTCATCGGCGCGCTGACGGTGCAGAGCGTCGAGGAGGCCGCCTTCGGCGACGACGACGTCAACTCCCTGCAGGCGATGGCCGATCAATTGGCCGTTGCCATCAGCAATGCGCAGTTGCTCCGGGAGTTGGAAGCCGCCCACGCTGAACTGGTGCGGGCCAAGACCTTTGAGGCGGTCGCTACCGCCACTGGAGAGGCGATTCACTGGGTGGGCAACAAAGCCGCTCCCATCCCCGGCAGTGTGATGCGTATCGCTGAGGACTTCGTCCGTTACATGGCGCTGGCCAACGCGCTGCTGGCGCAGGCGCCTCCAGAGCTACGGGAGCACAAGTTTGCGCATCTCCTGTTTGAGGCATCTGAGGAGATAGCCAGCCGGGGCAGCTTCATTGAGGCGATCCAGGCCGAGATGGATGCCCAGCCGCTGAAACGGCTGCGCAAGATGCTGAGCGTTGACTCCATTTTCGAGGACCTGGAGATCATTGAGAACAGCGCGCGTGCCATTCTGAACATAAAGGAAGATCTCATCGGCCCGGCCCGTCGACGCAGGGAGGAGGTCATTTCCCTGCCAGACTTGTTGGAAGAGACTGTCGCTTCGATGGGGATACCGGACGAAGTCGTGCGCACGCTCTTTGATGATAACTTGCCCCTTGTACGGGCTGACAGGACGCAACTGCACCGTGTTTTTGTCAACCTCATTAAGAACGCCACAGAAGCGATGGAGACACTTGAAGAAAAGAAACTGTTCATCTGGGCCCGGCAGGCCGACGAGCCTGGTTTTGCTGTGGTGGATGTGACCGACAACGGCAGCGGCATTCCGCCGGAGCAGATGGACAAGATCTGGGTCGCGTTTTATACCACCAAGGGAGACCGTGGCGGAACTGGCCTGGGGCTTCCGGCCTGTGCCCAGATCATTGGCCAGCTAGGGGGAAAAATCACCGTGGACAGCGACGTCGGCATCGGAACCACGTTTAGCGTGTTTCTGCCGCTGGCGAGGCAGTGATCTGCGGCGACAGAAGATGAAACCTGGTTGTAACCAAGTTGTAACCCCACTAATGCCAGAAGTGTTGTAGGTTTAGGAGGGCGAATAACCTGTTTGATACGCGTGGCTTCAACTTAGTTGGAAGCCCAGTTCGACGACGAATCCATTGAAAGGATAGACCCACGATGGAAGATACCAGGATTTTACTGGTGGATGACGAGCGGTTGGTTCGGCGCAGCATGGAAAAAACGCTGCTACGAGCCGGCTTTGACGTGGACACGGCCGGGGATGCAGAAGATGGCCTGGATTTGTTCAGGGCCGCTATTGAAGATGGTGACCCATTTGACGTCGCGGTACTGGACTTGAACATGCCCAACCTTGAGGGCCAGGAGGACGCGAACGCTGGTCTTGAACTGTTGAGCACACTGCTTGAGATTAACGCCGGCCTGCCCGTCGTTGTCCTCACTGCTTTCGATGACGTCGCCCGTGCCAAAGAGGCGGTGGCGCGGGGCGCGCAGGCCTACTTCGTCAAGGGACGTGAGGCCGGTTTACTTGAGATCGTAAACAACATTGTGACGAAAAGGTGATTGAACGAGGAGTATGTCATGCAAAATAACGCCAGTCTAGCTGAACGGCGTGCTACGCTGCTGCAGGCTGCGGCTAAGGTAGGTCGTAACGTTATCTCGATATTGGACCCTGATCTGCTCTTGGACCAGACGGTTGACATTATCTGCGACGAGTTCGGCTTCTACTATGCCGGTGTGTTTCTGATTGATGAGACGGGGGAGTGGGCGGTGCTGCGCGCGGGCCGGGGCGAGGCCGGGGCGGCGATGATCGCCGCAGGGCACAAGCTGAAGGTGGATGGCCACTCGATGATCGGTGCCGCGACGGGCCAACACAAGGCGCGTATCGCGTTGGATGTCGGCGAGGAGCCGGTCCATTTCAAGAACCCTCACTTACCCAATACCCGCTCCGAGATGGCCTTGCCGTTGATCGTGGGTGAACAGGTCATCGGTGCGCTGACGGTGCAGAGCGTCGAGGAGGCCGCGTTTACCGAGGATGACATCACCGCGCTGCAGACCATGGCCGACCAACTGGCCGTCGCGATTCGCAATGCCCAGCTCCATCACGAGAACGAACGGCTGCTGGCCCGGACTGAGCGACGCGCCCGGCTGCTGGCAGCGGCGGCCGAGGTTGGACGTGACGTGACCTCCATCCTGGACCTGGACAAGTTGTTGCACAGGACGGTGGACATTATCGGTGAAGCGTACGGGTTCTACTACGCCGGTGTCTTCATAATCGACGAGACGGGAGAGTGGGCAGTGTTGCGCGCGGGCTGTGGCGAGGCCGGGGCGAAGATGGTCGCCGCGGGGCACAAGCTAAAGGTGGGCGGTCACTCGATGATCGGCACCTCCATTGCAGAGCGCAGAGCGCGCATCGCCCTGGACGTGGGCGAGGAGCCGGTCCACTTCAAGAACCCATACCTGCCCCACACCCGCTCCGAGATGGCGTTGCCGTTGATCGTCGGCAAGGATGCCATCGGCGCTGTGACGGTGCAGAGTGTCGAGGAGGCTGCCTTCAACGACGATGACATCACCTCTTTGCAGGCCATGGCCGACCAATTGGCGGTGGCCATCGACAACGCCCGTTTGCTGAAAGCGCTTGAGGCCGCCCACGTTGAACTGCTGCGTACCAAGACCTTTGAGGCCATCGCGACGGCGACGACTGAAGCGATTCACTGGATCGGCAACAAGGCGCTACCCATCTCGACCAGCGTCAGCCTGCTGCGGGATGACCTGGCGCGGCTCGCTTCGGCGGATCCCGACCTGGTGGCCTCCATGCGCGAGGACCTGGCGACGATCGAGGACAGCGCCTGGCTGATTGTCTCTGTCCAGGAGCACCTGATTGGCCCGGCCCGCGAGGAGAAGCCCCGCCCGTCGATGATCCAAGACGTGGTCAAGGACGCGGCTGTGTCGATGGGCATCCCGGCTACGATGATCAGCTACACGGTGGCACCCGATCTGCCCCTGGCGGTGGCGGACACCACCCAACTGAGCCGGGCCTTCGGGTACGTGCTCAAGAACGCCTTGGAGGCGGTGGAGGGGGCGGCCGAACAGCACATCGTGGTGGAGGTCGTGCCCACCGATGACGCGCGCTTCGTTGCCGCTCGCATCGCTGATACTGGTCCTGGCATCCCAGAGGGGGAATTGGACAAGATCTGGGCTGCTTTCTACACCACCAAGGGCGCGAAGCACGCTGGCCTGGGGTTGTCGGCCTGTCTGCAGATCATGCGGCAGATTGACGGCCAGATTTCGGTCACCAACCTTTCTGGTGGTGGCGCGATGTTTGAGCTGCTGGTTCCTGTCTTTGACGGCCCACTCCCGGCCGCCGAGTGGCCTGCTGGCAAGTCCGTCCTGCTCGTCGACGACGACGATGCCTGGAGCCGGTTCGTTGAAGCGGCACTCAAGGATGCCGGGAACACGGTCACTCGCTCCCCCGACGGGCACGCCGATCCGGCCGCGTTTGACCTCATCCTGGTGGACGATACGCTGGACACAGCCGACGTCAAGGCCGTGTTGGAGCGGTTTAAATCCGCAGGCGTGAGCGAAATTACGCTCGTCCTCGCTTCCAGCCTGCGGGTTGAGCGGGCGATGGAGCTGATGCCGTTCGGCGTCCGGGACGTGTTGCTCAAGCCGTACACCCCAGCCGCCCTGGCGGAGATCGTCGGCTGAGTGTGTTCTGCGCGGTTAAATCAAAATAACGCATGGCCACGGGCAGCGGTTTCGTCCGCATCTCGTGCCACGTCTGATCAGAGGGAATCGCCTTCAGTTTTGCGTGCTTACATAAGGAGGGCATCATGCGTATCAGACCACGTGTACTGGCTGGCACAGGGATCCTGGTGTTCGTTGGCTTGGTGGCTGTGGTCGCGTCGGGGGCCGTGTTGCCCCGTGTTTCAGCCGCGCCACCTCGGCAGCCGCCTGCCGGCTCGGTGACGATTGTCAGCGCCTCGCCATCCGAGGCCGCGTTGCTCAGCGACAGCGTGTTGGACCCCAGTCCCTTGTGGCGATCGCCGACGTTCGACGATGGCAGTTGGCAGGTTTCCTATCCCGCTGCGACGTTGCCTGCCTGGGGTGTTCCGGTAGGGGGTACGACTTCGGCTGACTTCGTCTGGGGCGGTTCGCCCGGTGCTGCTGTTGGAGGTCGATACAACATCCCACTCAGTCCCGATCCGCAATTCCTCTTCCTACGCGACAACTTCTGCGTCCCCATCAACGCTGACGTCACTACCGTTCAAGCGATCACGCCTCTTCGCATACAGGTGGCCGCCAGCCCCGGCAATGCGTCTGTCTATTACAACAGCGTGGACATCGCTCTGAACTTGCCCGGCCATGAGGATGGGTCCTTTCATACCGTGACGCTGAACCCCACGCTGGTTGACCCCGTGCGTCGCGTGGGCCGCAACACGCTGGCGATACGCGTTCACGATGACGTGGACGATGCGTACGCCGCGCTGGCCTATCATCTGCAGTTTGCCTATACCATCGACCCCGCCGCGATCACGTTGAACGCCAACCCGCCCTCCGGCACCGCTGTCGCTGGTGACCCAGTCACCTTTGGCCAGGGCAACACAGGCCTGAGCGGCGATGGCCCCTACACGTTTGATTGGGATTTTGGAGATGGCACGACCAGCACCGACCCAAATCCCTCCAAAGTGTACGCAGCCGCTGGTACGTACACGGTCACGCTGATCATGACTGACCGGTTTGGATGCCCATCTTCGCCTGTGAGCATGCCATACGTCGTGGCCGAGCCAACGCCCACGCTGACGCCTTCACCCACGGCATCCCCCACACCCACAGCGACCCACACCCCCGCGCCGCCGGTCGACACGCCTGCTCCCCCCTCGCCCTCGCAACCCACCAGCACACCTGTGCCTTCTCCAACGCCTGCACTCACGCCCACCGCGACTATCCCGTTGTTCTTGCCCGAGACCGGAGACGGCGTTCAGTCGTCAGGTGTTAACTTCACCTTTTCTCTCGTGGGGGGGCTCTTGTTGGTCATCAGCTATCTCCTGTTTCGTCATCGTCTTGCCTTCCGCGATTGAAAGGCCTTCCCGTCGAGGTCGTTCACTTCGCAGTTACGCCGCTACAAAGCGTTTCCGGCCCCGCCCCGGGGTTTTCTAGAGGTAGAGGCAATACCTGGATCATATTGGCAGTGCTCGGACGAGGAGCAAGGCTCTCCAGATGCTGAGCCTTGTCTTGCCGTGCTATGCTTTTTGAGCTGGCTCTTGCTTGACATAAGGAGGTATTTCCCATGAAAACGCGATTGAGAAGCACCGTGATGCTGGTCCTGTCGTGCAGTGTGGCTGTGGCGGCGCTGACCCTGTTGTTGAGTACCATTTCTCTGGCCAGGGATGCGCTTCCTGCAGACGTTTCACCTGTCCCCCTGGCCCGGCCTCACGACCCGCACAGCGGCGTCTATACGCTGTACGACACCCTGACCCCTGCCGACGTGCCAACGGCTACTTATCAGTGGGTGGAGATCCGTGGCAGCGCGGACTACGAATGGAATCTGGGCGGCAGGGCCAGCGGGGACGGCGACGTTTCCGGCGCTTACCCCATCGGCTTTTTCTTCCCCTTCTACGAGGATTTCTACACCCATTTTCGCATCGGTGAGAAGGGGTACATCTTCTTCGAGAAGCAGGGCGTCCAGGTCCACAGCGGGAGCGGTGGCAGGCCGGACCTGATCCCCAGCAACAACCTCACCGGCACCGACGCGGTCAACAACTTCATCGCTCCCTTTGCTGACGATTTGTATGGCTATCCGGGGATCTCGCACGTCTACGTCCGAAATGATACCAGTCCCCGGCGCACGATCATCGAGTTCGAGAACGTCGTCTGGTGTTGTGGGCTGTACAATCCGCGCACGTTCCAGATCATCCTTTACCCCAGCGGTGACATTGAGATGCAATACCTCAAGATCACCGATTTTGCCGGTACCCTGGATGAGGATTTGAACAAGACCGTCATCGTCGGGCTTGAGAATCTGGATGGCTCGGCCGGCGACGTCTACACCCAGGGGATTTTCATCCCCAACGCCACCGATTTCTGGCAAGATCGGATGGCGATTCGTTTCCAGGCCAACTACACCGGCGTCCAGGCTGTCTTCTTGCCTCCCAGCCGGACCATCTGGGACGACCCGGGTAACGCGATCACGACCACCTCCAACCTGTACCTGGGGGCCGGGGAGGAAGTCACCAGGAGCTTCAACCTGACCCACTCGCTGGCCGTCAGTTCGAACGTGCCCATCACGAACTGGGCCGCTGCGATCACCTACCCGCCGTCCGTCAGTGCTATCAGCGGCACCTACAGTGCTACACTGCAATTCGTCGTCGCAATCCCGGCCGTCGTCACTGACGTCAACGATGTGGCCACGGTGACCTTCACGGCTGAGTCCACCAGTACCACGCCCTACATCAGTGCCACGTTTACACTCGATTATGGTCCGGCCCAGCGTGACTTGCGGATCGAGAAGACCCTGCATCCGGATATTCCCCCGGCCGAAGGCGGTGCCCTGCGCTATCGACTGGTGGTCACCAACGCCGACTACGGCGACAGTGGCCGGGCGGCGATTGCCCACGGAGTGGTGATGACCGACCTCTTGCCCCCTGGTGTTGTCTACGAGGACTGTCGCAGGATGTATACCTGGGATTCGTGCGGTTCGGCGGTCACGACCGGCACGCTCGGCGCTCAGACCGTCGTCACCGTGAACCTGGGTACGATGGGCATCCACGAAGTGGAGCAGGTATGGCTGGAGGTGCGGAATGAAAACGCCTCCGGGGACATCGGCAACACGGCTCACGTGACGATGACGCAGAACGTGGAGCTGGGCGACGGGCCCAATAATCACACCGGCATCACGGTGACTGTTGCTGCCATCACGAGGACCGAGTTGTTCATCTGGAAGGACTATCCGTACGATGATGACTTCGTCGCCGCTGGTCAGGCCATCCCCTACAACATCCGCTTCTTCAACGACGGCCGCGATGGGCACGTGGGTAACACGCCCCTCTATGACGCGACGATCGTGGATCTGCTGCCCGAGAACACCACCTTTGAGCGGGCCGAACTCGATTACTATGGCCCGCAACTGGTGCCGGGCGCGGAAGGCCCGATCACACCCGTCATCGGCGGCCCGATGAGCAGAACGCTGACTTTCACGATTCCCTTCGTGGACAACGGCTCCTGGAACGATGCCCATCTCCGGCTGTGGGTCCACATCCCGCAGACCGTGCCCATCGGTACCCGCCTGACGAACGTCGTGACCATCAGTCACGGTTCCGATACTGCGTCTGCGAGCGAGGAGGTAGAGGTTGCCAGCAGCTACGTGGATCCCTTCGTGGATAAGGAGCCATCCCGGGACGTGGACGGGAACGTGATCCTGCCGGGACCGGGCCTGGACTACACCTATTGGATCACCTACGGCAACCGCAACATGCTCACCTACGCCACCAACGTGGTCATCACCGACACCCTGCCGCCTTCCGTC
>Ga0180437_10008983_pt1 | contig 12511 bp, 7 predicted proteins | sample SS_ome_4_FD_132410 | JGI IMG/M metagenome (GOLD analysis project Ga0180437, IMG submission 132410) | Hypersaline lake sediment archaeal communities from the Salton Sea, California, USA - SS_3_D_1 metaG | ecosystem: Environmental > Aquatic > Non-marine Saline and Alkaline > Hypersaline > Sediment...
AGACAATTGCCTGGGGCAACACATTTCGTCGGGCATCGGATAACGACTTTGGCCCGCTGGAGCGGGCGTTCCGGCTGCCGGAACTGGAGTTCGCGGACCCGCCGGATGAGGGTTTCACCCGGGCCCGACCAGACCGCGGCTCCCTCTCGTTGGAGGCGACCGACGAATACCACTTGGACATCAACCAATCGGGTCGCGCGTGGAAGACACTCACCAGTGACGAAAGCACCAGCGGGAGAATCCTCAGCTTTACGCTCGTCTCCGGCGACCGGATCGTCGGCGGTGCCGACTTCGGTTTGTGGCTCGTCGACCCGGTCAAGGCGCAGCAGCTTCGTGATTTCGAGGGCCACACGGGGGGCGTGTGGGCGGTGGCGCCGTCGCCCGATGACCGATACTTTCTCTCCGCGTCCGCCGACCAGACGCTGCGGATCTGGGATTTGACGCGCGAGGAGCCGCTGGTGTCCCTGTTTTTCGCCGGTGACGAATGGGTTGTCTGGACGCCGGAAGGCTACTACGCGGCCAGCCCCGGCGGAGAGCGGTTGATGGGCTGGCATGTCAACAACGGTCCGCATGAGATGGCCTCGTTTTATCCGGCCGGCCGCTTCCGCCAGTCGCTCTACCGCCCCGACGTGATCAAGCTGCTGCTGCAAGCCGGCGGCACCGAGCGAGCTTTGGCATTGGCCGGCAGAGAGACGCCGACGCGCGTCGAGCAAGTCTTGCCGCCACTGGCGGCAATCACCTGGCCCGATCGATCCGAGTTGGAAGTGACCCAACCGACGCTCGAAGTCCGCGCGGTGGCCAGGCCCGCCGGCGAGGACCCTTTGACGTCCATGTGGCTGCTCGTGGACGGTCGTCCCTACCAGGGCCGGCTGAGCCAAAGGGACCTCGCGACGGTACAGGTCGAAGGCGAACAGGTCCGCCAATCGTGGACCGTGGAACTGACCCCCGGCACGCACCAGATCGTGGTCAAGGCCAGCACCGCCAGAAGCTACGGCCTCTCCGAGCCGGTGGACGTGGTGTACTCGCCCCAGAAGCTTGAGTTGCCCACGCTGTACGTGTTGGCCGTGGGCATCTCAGACTACTCGAAAGAAGCCTGGCAATTGCAGTTTGGTGCCAAGGACGCCCGCGCCGCGGCGGAGGTCTTCCAGCAAGCCAGCCGGCCCCTGTTCCGCCAGGTGCAAGTTAAGGTGCTCGTCGACGCAGAGGCGACGCGACGTGGAATCCTCAGGGGGCTGGAATGGCTCAAGGGACAAATGACCCAGCGGGACGTCGGGGTGTTCTTCTACGCCGGGCACGGCGTGCGGGACGAACAGGGGGTGTTTTTCCTGTTCCCCTTCGACGGGGAGCCAAAGGAGCTGGGCTTCTCCTGTGTGTCGGAGGAAGAGATCAAGCGGTACTGCCAGGCGACTCCCGGCCGGTTGATGCTGCTCTTGGATGCTTGCCACGCCGGGAGCCTCGGCGGGGATCGCCGCAGGAGCCTGGAATCGCTGACCGACGACCTGATCCGCGACCTGCTGACCGACGATTACGGCGTCATCGTGATGGCCGCTTCGATGGGGCGGGAGCGTTCGGCGGAAGTATCCACCTGGGGCCACGGGGCCTTCACCAAGGCCCTGATCGAAGGCCTCAAGGGCAAGGCCGACTTCAATGAAGACAAGACGATCTACCTCAACGAGCTCGACCTCTATGTGACCGACCGCGTCAAGGAATTGACCGACGGCAGGCAGCACCCGGTCACACAGAAGCCCACCTCGATCCGCAGTTTCCCTTTGGCCAGACCGTGAATTCCGCTAAGCAGGTGCCCTTGGCGACATTAAACCACCGAATTGTGACACGCGAGTGCGGGCACCTCCGGTTCATTGAGAAGCCGGAAGTCGGCGCGAACTTCTGGGACGTCGGCTGAGGCGGCGAGCGGAACGATCCCTTCGTCGACGGTTTCGAAAACGTCATCGGCGACGACCCCTGGAAGGCGGAGTTCCTGGGCGAAATCACCACCTACACGGTCTTCCGGTTCATGGACTGGGGCAAGACGGGGCCGTGGAGAAGCTGGACGCCCCGACGGCGTACGGCTGCCGCTGCGGGCGGCTCAACAGCGCGCCTGCCTGGTCGTCGCCGACGAATTGCTCGCTCTTGGGGTCCCAGGTCAGCTCGCGATCCAACAGGGCCGCCGCGTTGGCCAAAATGCAGGACGTGTTCGAGCGGTGGTGGCTGAACACGTCGGCGATCGGCTGCCTGCGCGAACGGATCGCGGCCAGGAAATCCTCCATGTGGGTCGTCGGCATGATGTCGGCGATGCGGATGATGGGATGATCCCAATCGGGCCTGGTGCCGCCGTAGAGCTTGACCAATTCCTCCATCAGCCAGGCGGCCTGTTTCGGGTCGGACTCGATCTTTTCGACCAGCTCGCCGGTCAGCTCGTCCCGGCTCACCCAGAGGCTCCCTTTGTCGCCTTCGAGCTTCACGCCGATCCGCCGCTTCCCGGCTTGCCAGGACTTCTCGGTGCCTTCGATCCGCATCACGTGGCCGCCGGCAAACTTCAGCTCGGCCTGGTACTCGACCACCGTGCTGAAGTGGTTGGTCTGGTAGGCGTCGGGCGGACGGCCTTCGAGCACGGCCAGCGTCGTCTGGCGGCCCTGCGGGAAAGCGCCGCCGGCTCGGACCTCGAGCGGCCCCGAGCCCTCGGCCCCCAGGGCCCATTGGGCGATGTCCACCTGGTGCACGCCCCAGTCGGTCAGCGGCCCGTGGCCGGTCTCGACGAAGTTCCGCCAGCTTCCGTGGCAGCGCTTCTGGCAATAAGGCAGCTTGCGGACGGGGCCGAGCCAGAAGTCCCAGTCGAGCGTTTCGGGCGGGTCGCCGAAGGGAAAGGGGCCGAAGTCGCGGCCGTATTGGGGCGGCAGCAGAACGGTCGCCGTCAGCCGATCGCCCAGCCGGCCGCTTCGAGCCAGGGCGACCGCTTTGAGAAACCGGCCTTCGTATTCGCTCCGCTGTTGCGTGCCGATTTGCACCACTCCGCCCGTCTCGCGGACGACCCGCGAGACCAGCTTGCCCTCGTCGATGGTGAGCGTCATCGGCTTCTCGCAGTAGACGTCCTTGCCGGCCCTCAGCGAGTCGACGAGGATCTTGGCGTGCCAGTGGTCGGGCGTGCCGATGGTGACCACGTCGACGTCGGCCCGCTCGAGCGCTTCGCGGTAGTCGCGATAGACGGCGGGCTTGTCTTTCTGGTATTCGGCCAGCCGGGTGAGGAAGCTTTCGGACGAGGCCGAGTCGACGTCGGCGGAGGCGACGACCTTGCCGTAATGGGCGGCGCCGATGGCAACCGCCGCGCCCCGTCCGCGAACGCCCACGGCCAGCACGTTGAAGCGGTCGTTGGGCGAGGCGGCCCCGGCCCGGCCGCCGGTAAACACGTACGGCAGGAACATCCCGCCGGCGGCTGCGTGCTGTAGGAATCGACGGCGGGTGGATGATCTTTCCGGCATGGCAGATCTCCCTGGCTTGCTGCTCGACTTCGGCACCTGGGTTTGGCGGACCCGTCTAGGTTGACGCGCCGGCGGCAGCGCCGCAAGAGGCCGCCCGTAAAAGCGGCCGCCGCCGCGCGGCTCGGGCCGTGGGCCCGAGTTGTCGCCGCAAGTCACTTTGCCGCATATTTTTGCGGCGATTTCCGAACCGCGTTTTTGGGGGCGTTACGTTTGCATCGCGGTCCGCTATCGTGTATGGTGAAGGCTCGTCGGCGCTCCCCTGCCGGGCGTACTCCCTCCCCCGGCGTTCGATAGACAAGCAGGACCAGACCATGAGTTCCCTCCAAACGGCCCGCCCGGCCGGCGGGCATCGCTGGCCGACCGCCGCCCTGATCGGCCTTCTGCTTCTGCGGCTGGCAATCGGCTGGCATTTTCTCTACGAGGGTCTGGCGAAGCTTTTCGACCCCGGCTGGTCGGCGGCCGCGTACTTGCGGTCGTCCGAGTGGCTGTTGGCCGACCTGTTCCACTGGATGGCGGACAATCCGGCCGTTCTCCACTGGGTGAACTTGCTGAACGTCTGGGGGCTGATCCTGATCGGCGCCGGATTGATGCTGGGCGTGTTCACGCGGGCGGCGAGCCTCGCCGGGGCGTTGTTGCTCGGGCTCTACTACCTGGCCCACCCGCCGCTGGTCGGCGTCGCGCCGGCCATTGCCGAGGGCAGCTACCTGATTGTCAACAAGAACCTGGTCGAGATGTTCGCCCTCGTTCTGCTGGCCGTGGTTCCCAAGAGCAATTTCGCCGGGCTGGGCAGGTACATTGCCGCCATCTGGCGGGGCCTCTCGGCGCTGGTGCGGCGAAGCGGCGAGGCCCCCCTGCACCACGACCCCGAGGGCCTCAGCCGCCGCGAGATCCTCGCTACCGCGGCGACCCTGCCGCTGCTGGGCGGCTTCGTCTGGGCCGTCTTGAAGAAACGGGCGCACAAAAGTGCCGAAGAGCGAATCCTCGCTGCCGGCTCGGCGCTTGGGGAAGTCGACGCCGTCACCAGCCCGACCGTCAAGATCGCCGAAGCGCTCTCCCTGGACGACCTGAAGGCGAAAGTGCCGCAGGCGAAGCTGGGCCACCTGGACGTCTCCCGCATCGTCCTCGGCGGCAACCTCATGAACGGCTACGCCCACGCCCGCGACTTGATCTACGTCTCCCCCCTGGTGAAGGCCTACCACACGGTCGAGAAGGTGCTCGAGACGCTTTGGATTGCCGAGCAGTGCGGGATGAACACGCTGGTGCTCAACACGCACGTCGGCGGCCAATTCATCGAGGAATACCGCAGGCGGAAGGTCGGCGGCACCCAATTCCTCGCGCAGTGCCGGACCAACGGCCTGATGGACCTCGTCCGCGCGGCCATCGACCTGGGCGTCAAGGGGGCCTACATCCAGAGCGTCGAGGGGCTCGTCGACAAGGACAAGTTCGACGAGGTGGCCGAAGCCCTCGAGTTCATGCGCAAAAACGGCCTTGTGGCGGGGGTCGGCAGCCATAACATCGCGGCCGTCAAGAAGTGCGTGGACCACGGCATCGTGCCCGACTTCTGCATGAAAACCTTCCACCACTACGACTACTGGTCGGCCCGGCCGGACGACGAGTACAAAGACAACCGCTACTGCGACGACCGCCTAGAGACGGTCGAGTTCATGAAGTCGTTCGACAAGCCCTGGATCGCCTTCAAGGTCTTGGCCGCCGGGTCGATCCATCCCAAGGACGGCTTCCGCTTCGCCTTCGAAAACGGCGCCGATTTCATCTGCGTGGGGATGTACGACTTCCAGGTCGTCCAGGACGCCAACATCGTCTGCGACGTGCTCCAGGCCAGCTTGAAGCGCGAGCGGCCGTGGCGGGCGCTGACGTGAGGGCGCGAAGAAATCGAGAACCGGCGAGCATGGCATCAATACGGCGCTAACTGTGATTTGCGCACTTACGAGAACACGAAAACGCGAAAAGACGAAAGAACGAAACAAGAGGAATTCGGACTGCTCGGCTGGAAATTCTCTTGCCTTCCCTTTCACTTCTGATTTCGCGTTTTCGTCCTTTCGACTTTTCGTGGCTGCTTGGCAATCCTGTTGCATTCGGGGGCTCTCTCCCTCTCAACGGCGAGGAGGACGATGAAGATCTCACGCCGGCGGTGGATGCTGGCCGCCTCGACGATCATCGGCGGTGTTCCGCGATTGCTTCGCGGCGGGGAAGATCGAAGCGGGTTCTTCCGCGTCGCCCGCTTCGGCCGGCGGACGCTCTTGGCCACGCCGCAGGGCGAGCCGTTTTTCTCCATCGGCCTGAACCACATCGACCCGGCGACGCTCCGCTACGCCGAGAACGTCGACGTCTGGCGGGAGAAATACGGCGGCAGCATGGAGCGCTGGCTGAAGGAGTCGGTGCGGCCCGACCTCGAAGCGTGGGGCTTCAACACCGTCGGCTGGGTGCAGGAGGTCGTCACGCGCACGCCCACCAACCACCGCCATTCCCGCAACTTCACCTTCGATGAGTACCAGTGGCTGGGGATGCCCTACTGCCACATGCTCCCCTTCGCCGACTTCCACCAGTGGGAGGCCGAGACAAGGCACCCCGACCTTTTCAGCGCCGACTTTGCAGAGTGGTGCGACTACGTCGCCCGCGCGGAATGCGCGCAATTTGCCCATGACCCGAAGCTGATCGGCTACTTCTACATCGACTGTCCCACCTGGGTGCACGTGCGGCCGGAGAACGCTTGGAAAGGGCCGCTGTTCGACCCGAAGCGGCTGGAGAATGAGGCCGGCCGCCGTGAGCTGTTCGAGCTGGCCCGGCGCTACTACCAGGTCACCCACGACGCCATCCGCCGCTACGACCGCAATCACCTCATCCTGGGCGATCGCTACGAAGGGCGGGCGCCGCTGCCGGAGGAGGTCGTCAAGGCCGCCGCGCCGCTGGTGGACGTGCTCAGCTTCCAGCATTTCAGCCCCACCGACGAGATCCGTGAAGACCTCGGCCGTTGGCACGCCCTCACCGGCAAGCCCGTCCTGCTCGCCGACGCCGCCCGGCACCGCGAGCTGACCGACGGCTCCAGGGGGCACGATCCGGCCTGGTATTGCGCGACGATGGACGCTCTCTGCAAGCTGCCGGGCTGCGTGGGCTTCCATCTCTGCGGGGCCTACCTCCGCAACCGCTGCCGCCGGCGCGGCCTCCGCGACGAGCAGGAGCGGCCCGACACCGAAGCATTGGAAGCCATCACCCGCTGCAACCTCGAAACGGCAAGCATGTTTTGACCTTTACTCACCTTTGAGGAGCAGACCATGAACAGCCAGACCGAGAAGCCGTCCGCCGGCCTTAACCGGCGGGCATTTCTCCAGGCCGGGGCGGCCGCCTCGCTTTCGGCCGCCGTCTATCGAAGAGCGTACGGGGCCAACGAGCGGATTGGCGTGGGCGTGATCGGCTTCGGGCTGATCGGCCGCATCCACACGCGGAACTTCCACGCCCAGCCCGACGTGAACCTCGTCGGCGTGTCCGACGTCTTCGGCCCCCGCCGCGACGAGGCCAAGGCCCTGGTGGGCGAGCGGGCCGTCTACCCCAACGATTTCCGCACGCTCTTGGACCGCAAGGACGTCGACGCGGTCGTCGTCGCCACGCCCGATCATTGGCACGCCCTGCAAACGATGATGGCCTGTGCGGCGGGCAAGGACGTCTACGTCGAGAAACCGCTGAACTTGTTCGTTCGCGAGGGCCGCTGGATGATCGACGTCGCCCGGCGGCACCAGCGCGTGGTACAGTTGGGCACGCAGCAGCGCTCGGCGCCCCACTACCAGGAGGCGAAGCAGTTGATCCGCGAGGGGCGGCTGGGCAAGCTCGTCTCGGTGCAGTGCAATTTCTTCCGCAACCTGATGCCCGGCTTCGGCAACCCGCCCGACCAGAACCCGCCCCCCGACCTCGACTGGGAGATGATGCTCGGCCCCGCCCCCCGGCGCCGCTACAACCCCTTGCGGGGAATCTACCATTTCCGCTGGTTCTGGGACTACTCGGGCGGGCAGATGACCAACCTCGGCCAGCATTCGCTCGACATCGTCGACTGGATCATGGAGAACCAGGGGCCGATGGCCGTCTCCTCCAGCGGCGGCCGCTTCTTCATGCCGGACATCTGCGAGACGCCCGATCTCCAGGACGTGATCATCCAGTACCCCGGCTTCCACGCCGTCTGCCAGTACCGCGAGTGCACGGCGGGCCTCTCTGAGACGGGCATGGGCAGCCTTGTTTTCCTGGGCACCAAAGGGGTAATGACCCTAGGCCGCGACGGGTATGAGATCGTCGGCGACAAGAAGCTCGACCCGATCGACCAAGTCGCCCGCATCCTCGGCGGCCATCCCGTCGGCGGTCCGCAGCCGGTCAGGCAGAAAGGACCGCCGCCGCTTTGGACCGAGCCGGCGAAGAACGACAGCGGCGACGCGGCGCAGCAATATATCGACCACGCCAGGAACTTCTTGGAGTGCATCCGCTCCCGCAAAACGCCCAACTCCGACCTGGAAAGCGCCCACCGTGTGGCCACGGCCTGCCACCTTGCCAACATCTCGCTCCGCACGGGCCGCAAGATGCACTGGGATGCCAAGAAAGAACAGATCGTCGGCGACGCGGAAGCGTCTGCGATGCTTGCCCGCCGCTACCGCAAGCCGTGGGACGCCGAGCTTCGTGGGCTGGGCGTCGCGAGCGACGTATAGGGCCCGGAAAAAAACAAGTTGGGCAAACTTATTGGACCCAAGGAAGCGCAGCGCCCTTGGGTTCAATATGCGTTCCTGTTGAAAATGCCTGTTTCTGCGGAGAAATAACAACGCCGGCAAATGAAAAAGCAAGGGCGCTGCGCTTCCTTGCTTTTTCATATTTGCCCAACTTCTTTTTTTCCGGGCCCATAGGAGCACCATCCGATGAAAAGACACCTGCCTCTGTTGCTGGTCCTCATCGCGCTTCCCACAACAGCCACGGCCCCGGCCGCCGATTTCCAGCTCGAAGAAGGCTTCGTGCGGCTGGACAACGGCAAGGATCTTGCCGGCTGGGTCAACCGCGGCGGCGACTGGAGCGTCGTCGACGGGGCCATCCATTTGGAGTACAGCTCGCCGCCGCCGGGTGGCGCGCTGTTCAGCACGCACAAACACGGCCGCGACTGCGTCGTCCGCCTCCAATACCGGGCGTCGCACGGCGGCGATTCCGGCGTGTTCCTCCACGGGGCCCAGTTCCAGGTCCGCGACTACGAGAATTCCTATCCCGACACGAAGCGGCTGGCCGAATTCGACCGGCCGGCCGGCGAGTGGAACGACCTGGAATTCGACGTCACCGACGGCGTGGCCGTCGTCAGGCTCAACGGCCACGTCGCCGCCGAGGCCTGGAAGCTCGGCGACAAGCCGGAGCTGGGCGTCGGCGTGCAAAAAGAGCAGGGCAACTTCGACTTCCGCTATATCCGTGTCAAAGAGAAGGCGGCGGCCGAAGCGGCGACGGAGCGGCCGAACGTCCTTTTTGTCGCCATCGACGACCTCTGCTGCCAGGCGGTCGGCTGTTACGGCGGCGCGGCCCAGACGCCCAACCTCGACCGGCTGGCCGCCGAAGGCGTCCGCTTCGACCGCGCCTACGTCCAGGTGACGTTCTGCAATCCGAGCCGCACCTCGTTTCTCACCGGACTGCGTCCGGACCGCACGGGCGTGCTGGACAACTCGACCCATTTCCGCACGCTCCTGCCCGACGTCGTCACGCTGCCGCAACTTTTCCGCGAGAGCGGCTACTTCACGATGCGGCTGGGCAAGATCTACCACGGCACCGAGAGCATGGAAGACCCCAAGGCGTGGAACGTCGCCCTTTATCCGAAGGCCACCCCCCTGGGCCACAAGGGCGAGCGCCGCAACATGACCGACGGCGAGGTCCGCTGGTGCTGGTGGATGGCCGCCGAGGGAGGCGACGAGGACCAGTCCGACGGCCAGATCGCCCGCCATGCCGTCGAGTTCCTCCGCCGCGAGCACGAGCGGCCGTTTTTCCTGGCCGTCGGTTTCCACAAGCCGCACGACCCGTTCGTCGCCCCAGCCCGCTACTTCGATCTCTACCCGCCCGAAAAGCTGGCGGTCCACCAGGACCCGACCGACCGCTCGCCCACGCCGGAGCACCACATCGGCGGGCCGTGGAAGAAAAGCTTCGACCAGTTTGATGATCGCGACCGCCGCGAGTTCCTCCGCTCCTATTACGCCTCGACCACGTTCATGGACGCCCAGTTGGGCAAGGTGCTCTCGGCGCTCGATGAAGAGGGCCTGGCCGACGACACGGTCGTGATGCTGATGAGCGACCACGGCTATCACCTCGGCGAGCGCCAATGGTGGAACAAGACGACGCTCTACGAGTATTCCTCGCGGACGCCACTGGTGGTCCGCGTGCCGGGCCGAAAAGGGATGGGCCGCCCCTCGGACCGGCTCGTCGAGTTTGTGGACGTCTATCCGACGCTGGTCGAGCTGTGCGGTCTGGAGCCGCCGCCGCACCTGGAGGGCCAGAGCTTCGCCGCGCTTCTCGACTCGCCTACCGCGGAAGGCAAAAAGGCCGCCTTCACCCAACTGCAACGGAGCGAGTTCATGGGACGCGCGGTCCGCACCGAGCGATGGCGTTACGTCGAGTTCGACGAAGGCCGCCAGGGGGCCGAGCTGTTCGACCACCAGAACGACCCCGGCGAGTTCTTCAACCTCGCGGGCGACCCCCAATACGCCGGCGTGGTCGCCGAGCTGAAAGCCCTGCTCCTCCAACGCGACGATCGGAGAATCGAGCAATGAGAAGCCTGATGCAACACGCGACCCTGACGACTTTGTTTGCCGCCGCGCTCGCTGCGACTGCCACGGCGGTTGCGGCGGACCCCGGGTTTTCCACCAGCACCGACGCCACGACGATCTCGGTGAGCGACGGCGGCCGGCCGGTCCTTTCCTACCGCTTCGGCGAGGTGCCGTTCAAGCCGTACGTCGACAAGCTCTTCACGCCCGGCGGGGTGCAGGTCCTCCGCGACGCCCCGCACGACCACCTGCACCACCACGCGCTGATGTTCGCCCTGGTGGTCGATGGCGTGGATTTTTGGGCGGAGCGGCCCGATCGCGGCCGCCAAACCGGCCCGCCGCCGAGCATCTCGACCCGAAAAGGCCCGGACGGCGACTGCCTCACGCTCGCCGGCCGGCTCGATTGGACCCCGCCGGACGCACGAGAGCCGCTGGCGGTCGAGCAGCGGGCAGTCGAGATCCATTCCGCCGCCGGGCTGGGCGCTACGCTGGTCACCTGGCAGAGCGAGCTTGCACCGGGCCCCGGCCGCGACGCGGTGACCCTCTCCGGCACACACTACGACGGCCTCGGCCTGCGGATGGTCGAGTCGATGGACGGCGTGGGAGAGTTTACCTACGCCTCGGGCGAGCCCGGCCCGATCGTCCGCGGCACGGAGCGGGTGACGCCGTCGACGTGGGCCGCCTACACCGCCCCGGTCGGCGGCCGCACGGTCACCGTGGCCCTGTTCGACCACCCCAAAAACGCCCGCCACCCAGCCGGCATGTTCACGATGCCCGCCCCCTTCGCCTACCTCTCGGCCACGCCCAACGTCTGGAAAGAGCCGCTCGAGATAAAATCCTGCCAGCCGCTGGTCCTCCGCTACGCCGTCGCCCTCTGGGACAACCACCCCGACCGCCAAACGATCGAAGCCCTCTACCAGAGATGGCTCGCAAGAGAGCCGTAGACAGGTACCTCAGAGAATCGCGCCGGCGCATTGTCAGGCACGGCGGACCTGCCGAAACTGCCAAGTTATGCGAACTGAGGGGACACGCCGAACACAAAGGCAACCGATAGTACCGCACCGCTGCCCAGCAAGCAGCCAGCCATCTTGCCAAGGGAAGTTGTCAGCGCCTCGCGTGATTCCTCGAATCCGTGATCGCGCATCCATGTTGCGACATGGCCTTCAAAGAAGCCCGCAATGGCGTCGGTCAGCGCATCGCCCACAACGCCCCCGGCAATTGCACCGGCAACGCCGAAACTAAGGCCACCGACGAGTGCGGGGATGGTCAATAAGCCGGTGTCAATGCTGCCGAACACCAGGTCGGGAACCGCCGAACTGATGCGATGCCGTGAAGCGACAATTGCAGCGAGAGGAACGAATGCCGTCGCGAACACAATCGGCCCAATTGGCAATTGATATGTCAGCGTCGAAACTGCCGCAAGAGCGACAATGACAGCGACGAGAACGACAATGAAGATCTCTTTTCGCATCTGAGTTTGGCGTTCAATCTGTCCGCACATTTTACCCAACATCACAAATTCCGGCACCCTGATGATATGCTGGAACATTCGACTCCACAAGTGGGGGCATGGCTTTGGGGGGCGGTGGAAGTCTAGAAACACACGACGCGACGTAAGAGCTTTTGCGACAAAGAGCTGCCGCCGCTTGTGGTCATGGCGCATTTCGGGAGGTCGGCTGCCCCCAAGCGGCTTTCATTGCCTCATGCGATGAACGCACGCCGAAGCGATCGAGGAGCGACGGAGCAATGACGTTCGGATTTCCGTTTCCCTAGCCCAGGCGTTTACGCCTGGGGCAACGATCGTCCATTATTCTTCTTGAATCGAGCCCCTTCAGGGGCCCTGTTGGTCTGGCCCCTGAAGGGGCCGGCCGATTTCGATAGCGACGGGCGGCTTTGTTGGCATGGTTGGCGGATAGCGGGGCAAACGCGAAAGCGCGAAAGGACGAAAACGCGAAAACCGGCCAAGCAAGGGGGCTTCGCGAGCGCTTTCTGCCACGCCGGCGGACTCCCCGTTGTTTCGCGCTTTCGCCCTTTCGCGCTTTCGCGGTCCCGTCACCGCGACCGCAGGCGTAGGTCCGGCGCCCGGTGCCTGACCTCTTCAGAGGCGGACGCTCCTGTTGGCATGGTCGGCAGATTGCGGGTCAAACGCGAAAGCGCGAAAGGACGAAAACGCGAAAACCGGCCAGGGAAAGGGGCTTCCCGAGCGTTTTCTGCCACGCCGGCGGACTCCCCGTTGTTTCGCGCTTTCGCCCTTTCGCG
>Ga0180437_10008984_pt1 | contig 12510 bp, 16 predicted proteins | sample SS_ome_4_FD_132410 | JGI IMG/M metagenome (GOLD analysis project Ga0180437, IMG submission 132410) | Hypersaline lake sediment archaeal communities from the Salton Sea, California, USA - SS_3_D_1 metaG | ecosystem: Environmental > Aquatic > Non-marine Saline and Alkaline > Hypersaline >...
AAGTCAATTTAACAACTTGCCTCATTTGTAAACCACCATTCTGCCTTCAAAGAGAGCTACGGCCTTGATCTCCTTGTGCGGGTATGTGTCAAGGTTTAGCGGCTTGAGCACACCATCGACCAGTTGCTGCACCTGGTCTGGCGTGAGCGACGCTCTCAAAGAGAAACACCCACCACCGCCCGTATAAAGAACCCCCTCCTCGAATTCCATTAGGAACGAGGGATCTACCAGATGTACCTCAATGATCTCCAGCCCTGCCTCCAGAGTCTCTGGACGGTAGGTCTGTTCGGCAAAGCTTCCATCCGGTTGCTTGAAGGAAATGGCCACTTGATCCACTCCCAGCGTCTCAACGACCAGACGCAGGAACTGCTTGATCTGACCCGGCGGGATTTCAAAACTCATCCCTCCCGGCGTGATTCCGGCATAAATCTCGGGATCAGCCATTCCGCTCTTGGATAAGCCACGTATGTAGTTCCGTACACCAGCTAGCTGATCAGCCGACACCTGCCGGACAGCATCCAGGATAGCCCTCTCCGTTTGATCGATCATAGCCATGAAACCTACCCCAATCGGCAGTGAAAGAACCTACCATCATATACTGACAGTGACCGTATTGCATAATTTTCCACGCAGAGGTCAAGGCGTATCGCGAAAAATGTCAGTCAGCGATGAAGAGTACTTCACCTTTCTGCGCGATTTGCGGCTGTCCAAGCACGCTTGAGGCATTGGCATCAGGGTAGTCACACGCGAACTTGGTCAGATAGGCACCGAAGTGGGCGTTTACTCTTCATCGCTGCATATCAGTCACGATGCTTGACACGGGGGCCACAATGTGGTATACTATTTTATGAATACGAACATTGTTCTGTAATAATGAACACAGTTCCATAGCAGACGAAGCGGTCTAGTCCTTGGACAAGATGATTAGCGTCATAAGCACCCTCAATGCGTCTGAGAAGGAAGCTGCCCGGACGGGAGTCTGGCCATACAGGTAATCACCCAAGACAACCGTAAACAGTCCATCTGCTCCAAGCCACTTGAGGACATCTCAGACACGCTGCTTTCCTCTCAACGCCGGAGAGCACAGTCCTCGTGCAGCAAGATGGGCAGCTTGGGGCCTGGCGGGCGTCGGGAGACCATTGAGAGCTAGACGTGACCGGCCTGCCGAAAGCACTCAGACGACCAAAGGAGGTGATGAGCCGAGAAGATGGCGTTGGCTTGTACTGGAAGGTCAGATCAGATGCCATCGCGGTCAGTGCTGGCTGGAAGACTACCAAGATGTCGGGTCTGATCAACAGCTAACACGTGGAAGATTCTCTTCGTATGCAGGAAGGAGAGCACAATGTATGCAGGAAGGAGAGCACAATGGGAAAGGCAGTATTGAGCCGTCTTGACTTTATGAGATTGGCAGTGGCGACGGCAGCAGGCGCAATGCTTTCGGCTTGTCAACCCGAGGTAGCCCAGGAGACCGCTGAGGTCGAAGAGGCAGCAGGTGAGCCCGTCGAAGTGCCCCCGGTCGAGGAGGCTATCACTCTCAGGCACCTGACACGTGGCGGTACCTATCTCGACGACGTGGCACAAAGGCAGATCGATGTGTTTACGGCCGAACACCCTAACATAACTATCGAGCTAGATAAGACTCCAACGGGCGACCTCCTCGACAAGCTGCTGCTTCAAGTCGCAGCGGGCAATGCTCCTGATTCCTGGTTCGGCGACCCCAGATCGGGCGGTCTCGCTTGGCACAAGAACATGCTTGTTGATCTTGATCCCTACCTAGACTCTGAGCCCACCTATAATGAAGAGGACTTCATTGAAAACGCCTGGGTGGGTGCTGAATTCGGCGGTAAAATCCATGGCTTGGCCTGGGACAGTGGGGCCCTGATGGTGCAATTCAACATTGACATGTTTGAGGAGGCGGGGGTGGACGTGCCCGAGCCCGACACCCCACTGACCTGGAGCCAACTCATTGACATTGGCACCCAGTTGACGCTTGACTTCGACGACCGGCATCCCGATTCGACCGAATTTGACCCGAGCCGTGTCAAGCAGTACGGCTTCGGTTTCCGCGACAGGTTCTTCTTCCCATTTCTCTGGACGAACCTGGCGGAGTTCATTGAATCCGATGGCAGCATGCCCATTGACACGCCGGAAGCGATCGAGGCTATGCAGTTCGCCGCGGACATAGGCGCCAAACACTTCATCGGACCGAGTCCGGGCTATCAGCAGTCGATGGAGATCTCGCTTGTCATGAAGACTCTCGCGATGCACTATAACGGCGTCTGGATGCTGGGTCGCCTCAATGAAGCTGAGCTGAACTGGGGCGCGATCCCCTTCCCGGTTAGCAAGGTACCTGCTTCCTACGGCCACTATTCGCCCCTGATGCTCACCCGTGACTCCAAGCACATAGACGAAGCGTTCAAGTTCATCTACTGGGCCTGCTGCTCGAAGGAAGGGCAGGGTATCTTGCTCGAGACCGGTATGCTGCAGCCGACGCGCAGGGACTTGGTAGATGAGTTTATCAACAGCGCTGACCCACCAGCGAGGAAGTACCGTCAGGCGTTCGTCGACGCTTTCGATCCTGCCAGCTTCCGGTATCCGGGCGATACGATGGGCTCCTTTGCGGGCGGCTTCCTCGGTCTCATAGTCGACGACACAATCTTACCAGCGATGGATCCTGTCTGGCGGGGCGACGTAGCTTATGAGGAAATCGCTTCAGATCTGCGTGAGAAGTGCGAGTATGCGCTGGAGCACGGTGAGCTCATGTGAGTCCGAGTAAGGTCCATTGAAGTACAGCGTGCCGTGCCGTGGCGCACGCTCCGGAGTTAGGCCGCCGCTTACAGCGGCGGCCTGCATAGACATATCTCTATCAGCGGCCGTATGGCAGTCGAGGAGGCACAATGAAGCCCTTGGTGAGTAGGAAGGTGCTGACGAAGCGCAGGAAATTCCACCAGCGATTGGGCTTTGCGGAAGCTGTCCAGGGATGGCTGTTCGTCGCGCCAGCAGTTCTAGGATTCGTGATTTTCAACGCAATCCCGGTGCTTGCCTCGTTCGGCCTGAGCTTCACCAAATACGACATTGTCTCGGCGCCCACGTTCGTCGGTCTGGACAACTACGTCAGACTGCTCACCAGGGATCCGCTGTTCGGCAAATCGGCAGGGATCACACTGTACTATGCGGCACTCTCTATCCCTCTCTCCATTTTTGTAGCTTACGTCATCGCCCTCCTGATGAGCCAGGAGGTGAGAGGTATTGGGATTTACCGCACGCTTTGGTATCTACCCTCGCTCGTCCCCGCCGTCGTCACCGGGGCACTGTGGGGCTGGTTGCTAAACAAGGAGTTCGGTCCCATCAACTATCCCTTGAGACTACTGGGGGTTCCCACGCCAGGATGGCTGGTTGATCCCGACTGGGTGGTGCCCTCTTTGGTCCTGATCCGTCTGTGGGCCATGGGCAATGCCGTGCTCATCTTCCTCGCTGGGATCAAGGGCGTGCCCGAGCATCTCTACGAGGCTGCTACAGTAGATGGCGCGACCTGGTGGCATAAGCTGCGGCACGTGACAGTGCCCATGACTTCATCAATCATCTTCTTTAACCTTGTGATGAACATAATCGGCGCGTTTCAGGTGTTCAGCGTTGTTTACATCATTTTCAGAGGGGCCGGTGCGTTGGGGACTGCTGGACCAGCGAATTCGGCCCTGGTCTACGTCCTGTACCTGTACCGTAACGCCTTCGCTTACTTCAGGAATGGGTATGCTTCTGCGATGGCGTGGATCCTTTTCATGGTGATCATGGCCTTGACTTTCCTGGCGTTTCGGACTCAGAAATTGTGGGTCTATTACGAGACAGAGCAGCCGGAGGAGTAGACGGTGCGAGAGCCGATGCTGATCCCAACGAGAGAGGCGAGGTTAGCAGCAGAGCGTCATCAGCACCACGTGCATAACCGGCGCCACGCCCGTATCAAGAGGGCAGCCAAGCGGGTCATAGCCCACCTGGTTCTGGCCATCGGGGGGCTGGTCATGATTATGCCGCTGTTCTGGCTAGCCTCATCCTCTCTAAAGCGGCCCGAGCAGATCTTCGTCTTCCCACCACAGCTGATTCCGAGGCCGGCCTATTGGAGCAATTACGTTCGTCTCCTTGAGTTGACGCCCGTGGGGCTGTACTTGGGTAACACCTTGAGAATCGCCATCGTTGCAACCGCGGGACAGGCACTCACTTCATCTTTGGCGGGATACGCCTTCGCCCGACTGCGTTTTCAGGGCCGAGACCTGGTGTTTGGCGTCTTGCTAACGACGCTGATGCTGCCCTTTGCCGTGCTGATGATCCCGACCTACGTCATGTTCTCCAGGATCGGTTGGGTCGGCACCTTCCGGCCTCTCACAGTGCCTTACTGGTTTGGAGGAGGTGCGTTCAATATATTCCTACTACGGCAGTTCATACGAACGATCCCGAAGGAATTGGACGAGGCTGCTGTTATCGATGGCGCCAGCCGCTTCAGGGTCTTCTTCACGATCATCCTTCCGCTGTGTAGGCCGGCCCTGACCGTGGTGACGATCAATAGCTTTCTGCACCATTGGAATGATTTCCTAGCGCCGCTCATCTTCTTGACGAGCGCAAGGCAATGGACACTGGCATTGGCTATCTCCTCTCTGAGAGACATGGGGTATGGGCTTGACACTACGCACTATATGCTCGCCCTCTCGACGATTGTGGTCACCCCTGTGGTGATCATATACTTCCTGGCGCAGCGCGCCTTTATCAGAGGCATTGCGCTAACTGGGATAAAAGGCTAGGAGAATGAAGGAGCACGAGGATGAAGAAAGCCCGATTACTAGCGAATGAGTGCACAGTGCTATACGAGTCGCCGGATCCGGAGAGCATCTACTGCTACAATCCTGGAATCGCGCAGCTTCAGGAAGGCCGTCTCATCGGGACCTTCGACCTGTCAGGGCCAGGGGCCGGTGGTCTACCGGCGACGGGGCGGTGGGAGGTCGGCGAGTTTGGTTACACGTGGGTGGCGCGGATCACCACCAGCGACGACGGGGGGCAGAGGTGGGTTCATCGAGCCGATTTCCCGGGCCAGCACCAGCGCCCCTTCACCGCCGGGGATAGCCTCTACGTCCTCGGCCACGCAGGGGACCTGTTGATCATGCGAAGCGACGACCGGGGCGAGACCTGGTCGGAGCCGGTCAGGCTGACCACAGGCCAGGCCTGGCATCAGTCGGCGTGCAACGTCCACTACGCCAACGGCAATGTCTACCTGGTGATGGAGCGGCGTCTCACCTTTGATGTCCCGGGCTGGCCGGTGAGCGAGCTGGCCCCTGTGCTGATGCGCGCTCCGGTCGACGCCGACCTAACGCAGAGGGAGAGCTGGACTTTCGCATCCGACCTGGCTTTCAAGGACCTTGTCGACGACGAGGAGCTTGATCTCTTCGGCGTGCCCTTCTGGAGCGTGGGCAATCTCAACCCCGGCGGGGAGACCAGGCGATGGATGTCGCCTATTGGCTGGCTGGAGACAAACGTGGTCCAATTCGTGGACCCGGACCATATCTGGTATGACCCCACCGGCCACACATTCCACCTCTGGATGAGGGCTCATACTGGTGGGACCGGCTACGCTTGTATCCTCAAGGTCGTGGAGAACGAGGGCGGGTCCATGACGACCATACCAGAGACTGTACCCTCAGGGCGGCGGGTAGTCTACGTCCCATGTCCCGGCGGGCAGATGCGCTTCCACGTGCTCTATGATCAGGAGACTAAGCTCTATTGGCTCCTCTCCACGTCGGCCTGGGACAGCATGACCAAGCCCGAGCGGCTTCCCTCTACCCGCTTCAGCCTGCCCAACAACGAGCGCCACGTCCTGGCTCTCCACTTCTCGAAGAACATGATCGACTGGCGTATGGCTGGCGTCGTGGCCCGAGGCAACAGCCCGAAGGAGGCGCGCCACTACGCAAGCATGATGATCGACGAAAACGATCTGCTGGTGTTGAGCCGTTCGGGCGATCATTGGGCGAAGAGTGCCCACGATGGGAACCTGATCACCCTCCACCGAATTCCTGACTTCCGAGAACTAATCTACTGAGTGTTCTCACCTCACTCCTTGGCACGCTCCGGCAGCTCGACCGCATCCTGCAGGGCCATCCGGACATGCGCAAGACCACGGGCATGGACATAACCGCCGGGTCCTTAGGCCATGGACTCTCGGCGGGGCTAGGTATGCCACTCAGCGATAGATTGCGCAAGAAGGACTACCACGTGTGGGTCCTGCTCGGCGATGACAAGACGCAGGAGGGCTCTGTCTGGGAGGCCGCAGTGGCAGGCACCAAGTGGAATCTGGACAACTTGACAGCGATCATCGATCGGAACCGGCTTCAGAACGGCTGTGTGAAGTCAGCATAGGGGCGCACAGCTTGACCTGTGTTTCCCCTATGCTGCTTCCCAAACCGTGCGCGCCAGTTTACCGGCACACGGCTTTCCATCGGCATTAACAGTTGGCGCAGCTCTCTCATCTTTGCTGGCCTTGTGCACCTCGCAGTGGCATTGGTGGCACAATGTGATGAGATTATCCAGATCATCAGTGCCACCTTTCTCCTTGGGGTATCTTGTCAATATTCTGGGGCAGACCCCAGTTCTTGCGGATTTCTGACATTCTTCTAATGGCAACCTAACGGGTAGGACCCCACTAAACCGTGGTGGGGTCCTACCCCGACCGACGGGGCCGAATGGGAACAGGGATTTATCGACTATCATCGGCCGGATGCGGTGCGCGTGTTGGATTTCCCTCACGCTGGAGGGTATGTAGGCAAGATGGGAAATGCGGTCTGGGGAGAAGGAACGACGGAGTCAAAAGAGTGGCTCAAAGAGCAGCTCAGCCAGCTCAAGCACGAAGGACCAGGAGAGGTGCTGCCGAAATTGCGGAGATTGATGGAAGATCATCCGGAAATCCCAGACCTGGTCGATTGCTTGGCGTATTTGGAGAAGCGGGAAGCCCATATGCAGTATCCGGCTTATCAAGAGCAGGGGTTTCCCATCGGCAGCGGATCGGTAGAGAGTGGCAACAAGCTCGTGGTGGAGGCGCGACTGAAAGGAGCTGGCATGCACTGGGCACGTGAGCACGTGAATCCGATGTTAGGCCTACGCAATGCCGCCTGTAGTGACCGCTGGGATGAAGCGTGGCCTCAAATCAGCAGCTATCGCCACCAGCAAGTTCGGCAACGCCGCCGAATCCGCCAGGCCCAGCACCTGGCTGCTGTCAGAGCCCTTCTTTCGGATATTGACATCCCGGTCGTCAATACCGCCCCTCGCCCACCTGTCGCAGAGTCGCCGCCTAAGCCCATCACTGCTTGTGCTGCCAGTACAGTGGTGCCGACTAAACCTCGACGTCCGTCGGCGGATCACCCTTGGCGCGAATACCCGGCTTGCACACCCCGACACCGTCCTCAACCCCACGCGCCGGACGTAAGAAAGTGACGGGCACCCCATTCAATGAATGCGTGAGCTTGACAAGCGTCTATCTGTGTAGTATACTTGTCGTGAATTGGAACGGTATTCCACGATAATGAATCTGGTTCCACAAGAAGTGCGTTCTTCTCCAGGATCAGGTTCATCTAGTTGCTGGCACAGACTCAAACAGTGCTAGCGGGGAGCGACAGCTGTATTCTGCTCATCGGAGAGGTGTATGTACGAATCTTGGCCTATCTTCGAGCCGAGTGCCGAATACCCTGCGTGTCACACAGCCACTGTCGTGGAGGTTCTGGATGGGAGCCTCTTAGCGGATGGTTCGCAGGCACGTATGAGGGCCATCCTGACGTGGGTATCTGGGTGGCGCGGTTCGATAGTGTCGGGTGGAGCAAGCCTCAGCAGATACTCAATGAGCCACAGGTACCCCTATGGAACCCCTCCTCTTGTGCCCAGTTAGACACGCGGCCTGGCTCTTTGACGAGGTCGGTCCGAGCATTCCGGCATGGACTGGCATGTATCTCAGTTCAACCGATGAAGGTAGAAGCTGGACTTCACCTACCGCGCCTCCAGCCGGGCTACTAGGTCCTGCGAAGAACAAACCGGTGCTCCTAAGCAATGTCGACATCGTCTGCGGCACATCGAACGAAACGTTCCGTTCCTGGGCTTGCTGGGTTGAGATCAGCAGAGACGGTGGGGCATCCTGGTCGAGACACGGCCCGATCATCGCGCCGAGCAGCTCTGCCCAACCTCAAGGAACCCCGGAGTCGCCAAGCGCTATCTGGGACGCGAGAGCTCATAAGTTGATCCTGCCTCAGCAACACTCTGGCGTCATCCAGCCTACCGTGTGGGAGGCTGCGGCAGGTCGGCTGAAGATGCTCATGAGAGCGACTAGACGCGTAGGGTTTGTGTGCTCGGCCGAATCAGATTACTATGGCCGTACGTGGTCAGAGACAGATCCCCATTCCAGTCCAACTCGGCCTTGCGCAGATACTCTTGCAGTGCTACACTTAGTTCAGTCATCGGATGCCACCTCTTTGGGTTGTCCTAACTCCCATGGAAGGACCCGATGACCTTCCCTGTCAACCCCTTTTTACAGCACTTCATGAGACGTTATCGGCGTTCCTCACCTACATTCCCTGCCCCAATAGCGGCCTTGATGCTGTGCGTCTGGAAGACGGAAGGATCCTGCTCGCCTGTAATCCTACAGAAGGGCCGCAGTCCGCTATCCCTACTAGCCTCCACAGACAACGGTACTACGTGGCCGTGGCGCCTAGACTTGAAAACGGAGTTGGGTGAGTTCTCCTATCCCTCGATCATCCAGGCGACTGATGGCATACTGCATGTCGTCTACACCCATTGTCGTACCCACATACAGCATGTGGTAATGCACCCAGGGGACATCGACTGGCAGTAACCAACGCGCCGGCTATCCCGCAATTCGGACTATCTAACGACAGGGAAACACCATGATAAACTCTATCCTGAAAGCGATTGACATCCTGGAGACATTCAGTTCCACACAACCCCAACTCACGCTTAGCGAGATAAGTCGCAGGCTGAAGCTACCCAAGAGCACAGCACATAGCTACCTAAACACGCTCAAGTCCCGAGGGTTGATCGAGCAGGCAGAGGATGGTCGCTACGCCCTGGGCAGGGCCATCGTCCCTTTGACTCAGGCGGTGCGTGTCAACGTGGAGCTCCGTGATCGAGCCGCTCCTCTGCTCCGAGAACTCGCCGAAGTGTGTGACAAGTCCGTATACCTCTGTAGTTTGGACGGCGATTTCGTGCTCTATATTTACGCCATTGAGTCGCCTCAGCGCCTGCGTGCGCGCACAGCCGTTGGCGATCGCGCTCACCTTCACTGCACCTCGGTCGGCAAGGCCATCCTGAGTGCGCTCACTTGGGACAAAGTACTGGATATTGTAGGCAGGGAGGGGTTACCCAAGTTCACTGAGGCGACAATCACGGACCTAGAAGCCCTGCGCACCGAACTTGAGGAGACTCGGGCGCGCGGATACGCGATCGACCGAGGAGAGCACGAGCGCTACTCCTACTGCATTGGTGCCCCCATACTTGACGCAGAAGGACGGGTTATCGGGTCATGCAGCGTAGCAGGATCGGACCCCGAGATCGCAGGTGAACATGCGCAGGAGCTTGCTTCTCAGGTAATGCATACAGCCCAAGAAGTCACCCGCCGTATGGGATACGTGCCTGTCCGGCCTTCCGCTGAGCATCCAGCGAGCCGAGTCAACCGAATGGAGATGAACCCCCGGTGAAGACCAGACTTGCTCTCAAAGGAGTGATCTGCCCGATGTTGACGCCTTTCGACGATGATGATCGCGTCGACCTCCCACGCACACGGCAGTTGGTGGACTTCCTGCTGGACCACGGCGTCCATGGCCTTATGGTTGGAGGTACCACGGGTGAGGGGATGCTCCTCAGCCTTGAGGAGCGAGAGCACCTCTGCGAGGCAGTTGTTGAACACGTTGGCGGCAGAGCCCCCATCATAGCTCATACAGGTTGTATTGGCACAGCTGATACGCTTCGCCTAACCCGGCATGCAGCATCAGCCGGTGCGACGGCCGCAGCTATGATCGTGCCCTATTTCTACAGCTTCGATGTCGTCTCACTCCTCGGTCACTATCTCACAGTTGCAGCCTCAGTGCCGGACTTCCCGCTGTTCATCTATGCCTTCCCAGATAACGCCAGGAACGATATTGGACCGGATTTGCTGCAGAAGCTGCGAACGGAAGCACCTAACATCCTGGGTGTCAAGTCGACTAACCGGGAGCTCATTCGATTCCAGGAGTACATAGAGGTGGGCGGCGAAGGATTCCTGGCGTTCAACGGCGTCGATGGCCTGATGCTCCCGGCTCTTGCTCTAGGCGCCGATGGGCAGGTCTCCGGCAACGCAAACGTGTTCCCAGAGGTTTTCCGTGAACTCTATGAAGCGTTCGTCCAGGGGGATATGGAACGGGCGCGAGACCAGCAGCGCCTTGTGAACCACATACGAAGAGCATTCCGGGACGGACGGCATCCATCTTATCTCAAGGCAGGACTCGCATTGAGAGGCATACCAGCGGGACGCGTCAGAAAGCCTATGCGGGAGCTGACAAGTCAAGAAGCAGATCAGTTGACGCACGACCTGCGAGCTTTAGGGCTCGTTTAGGGTCTCTGTTCCCCGCCAAGAAGCACGCTTTCACGTGATGAAGGTTCTGGAGAGGGTTGGGGTACCAGGGAAGATAGATGAATGTCGATTAGGCTAGCCCGAGGTCAGCAACAGTGCGTTACAACCGCCCGGGCACTGGCGATGTGACCAAGAGTTACGCTATCTGATGAAGTGACGTCGTCCCAGGTCTCGAATCGGTCGGGAAGGTCTTGCTGGCGATATGAGAGCTGACTCGCGACTGTATGACCGGGATACCGTCGTTTTCTAGGCGGCCTCTGAGGCGGAAGTCGCGGACACTCCCATAGTGCTTGACATGACAAAGGAACAATTGTGGAGCAGGCGCTCCTGTCTCCCCGTTTCCGGAATCCGCGCACGGAGGCGACGAGAGCTTTGCCTCATCGGCTTCTTGAAAGCCGATCCGTGAATGCAGTTACCAAGAAGACAATGGCTTGGCGCTTGCACGGCGCCGCAAGCAGGGTCGCTTCACCAGAATACTAGATCAAGGGAAGGAGAATGATATGGGTTCGCCTGAACAGCGTCTCGCAGATATGGGAATCACGCTCAAGAGCAGGATATCTTCCGGACAAGGCCTCGTGCCTGTTGTGCAGGATGGCAACATACTCTATGTTTCGGGCCATGGCCCCGAGGACGACAATGGTGATCTGCTCTATGTAGGCCGGCTGGGCGCGGAGTTGACTTTAGAGGATGGATATGCAGCCGCCAGAGCCACCGGTGTGCAGTTACTGCGATCCATCAAGGACTATCTAGGAACGTTGGACTCTGTTGACCGCATCGTGAAGGTCTTGGCCTTTGTGAATAGCGACGACGATTTCCACGATCAATCCCTCGTCGTTCATGGCTTTTCCGATCTCATGGTTCAGGTTTTCGGCGAAAGAGGGCAACATGCACGTTCAGCTATTGGGACGTCCAACTTGCCTCACAACCAACCGATCGAGATCGAGATGATCGTACGAGTACGATGAGCACAGCGTTCGATACTGAGTGTGAAGCGTTGCCAATACTAGTCGCCGGAACTGCTTGCCCGGTTCTCGCAGGGATGGGTCAGGCGACAGGGAAGGTCACGTCTGGGATGTAGAGTGGATTCTGCTTGCCGTACGTGTCGCCACGGCGAGCAGCCTGACTGACTGAGGCCTTCCGCTTCTAGACTTCCGCTTCATCCGCTGCGTACGCATGCCCTGCCATGATCGCTCGTACCTGCGTGGCCGTGGTCGCACGACGGAGCGCGCCCATCCGCTTGACCTCTAGGTCGCGGAGCTTTCGCACATTCTCCAGGACAGCTTCTACCTTGCCAGAGGGGAACCTGACCGCGCCGTTCTCATCCATGTGGATGATCTCGCCCGGGGCGACGTCCATCCCCGCGATGTGGACAGGCACGTTGATGGCGTGCACCGCCGTAGGCCCGTGACCCGGCGCGATGCCGCCGGTTAGATACTGAAACTTCATCGGACGGATCTCGTCGATGTCGCGCGAGGGGCCGTTAGTGAGCCCGCCGACGCAGCCCACCGCCTTCATCGCTGACGTCATGTTGCCACCGGATAGCCCTACCTTCCAGGAGATCTCCGGTGGAAAACGCTGCTCGAAGACGAAGATCGTGGGCTTAAGCGAGGCGTCGAGCGCATCCACGACGTCCATGAGGCTAAGCCCGCTGCACATGGTGTCCGGCAGGCCGTAAACACACGTCACGGCATATCCCACGACCGGTCCCAGCTCGGGATACCAGCACCGGAGGCTCTGATCCGTATACCAGTTCTCCGTCCACGGATTGTAAAGCTCAAGACACAGCGGATCGCCAGGATACGTGGCAACAACGTTGGTGATCGAGGGGGTGTCAAAGTCGCGAAGCGCCAACAGAAGCTCTTTCA
>Ga0180437_10008987_pt1 | contig 12505 bp, 6 predicted proteins | sample SS_ome_4_FD_132410 | JGI IMG/M metagenome (GOLD analysis project Ga0180437, IMG submission 132410) | Hypersaline lake sediment archaeal communities from the Salton Sea, California, USA - SS_3_D_1 metaG | ecosystem: Environmental > Aquatic > Non-marine Saline and Alkaline > Hypersaline > Sediment...
CACTTAGAAGGCATTTTTTCATGAAACAGGCGGCAGAGCAAAGGCAGTTCGCGCGATTTCAGGTCCCCGGCCTCAGCGCCTATGCCGTGGTCAGGGGCAACTGGCCCCGGCCCCCTGTCATGGGCGATATTATTGACATCGGAAGCGGTGGGCTTTCTTTTCGTTACACTGGAGAGAAGAAACAGTCCATCCAGTCATCTGAGTTGGATATCCTGCTCACAGACGGCAGCTTTTATCTAAACAAGGTTCCGCTGAAGAAAGTGTCAGAGGTGGAAATAGACGCGGACCCATCCTTTGGTATTTTAACCAGGCGCTGCTGTGTGCAATTTGGGGACCTCACCGACGACCAGGAGTCTGACCTGAGGTATTTTATTAGAAGCTACACCACCGCAGACCCAGAGGGGTAGCGGGCAAGACCACGTTCAAAGGAAAGAGACCAAAGGAAGGCACAAAGAGGGAGGCCTTTTCCCTATGTGCCTATTTTGGCCATCGAAATCAGTCCCCGTCACTGTCTCATACCAAGAGAGAGCGCCCCAAGACATCTTTCGGCCCCATGCAGAGCGCCCCTGCTCCATCCTTCCTTGGCCCCAATCCGTTGTGTCCAGCCACTGAGCTCTCCTTCAGAAGTTTGACAAAATGGACGATATCCGTTAATTAATAACAAAATTGTGTTGTTGCTCGGTCTCGCTCTCGGCAGACTCTGAGTCTTCTCTGTGACGTCGAACTGCAAAGCATGTGCGACCCCATGATCTCGGCCTTATGAAACAACGGGACTTCAACAACCTGGTGTGTTCTCAAAGACGCAGTCAGTTGCGCGAACTCCTTCCTCTTTTCGCCAGGTTGAAAACCCTCTGTGTTGTATGTGACATGCACTGCTTAAATTGAAGTTCACAGGTGACCAGTGAGACCGGCCTGGGCCAAAATAGATGGATTCGTAAAAAGTCAACTTTGCTCACTCTGTGACCATTTGCGCCTGTGGGCTTGAGAAGAGATGGGCTGACTTGAGACGTTTCCCAACTTGTCGGGACTAAAATTCTCCGCCGCGGCGGACTTGATTATTCACAAAAGACTTTTTACGAGCTGAACTTTCTTACCCCTGTCAAACATTTGAACTAACGGCTAAAAACGTGTCGAGGTTTCCGGAAAAAGGCAGGGCTCTGGTTTGGGCCTTTTCTGTGCAATTGAAGCCTCGGGATGGGGAATCCGCTTCTCTTCGGCCTCCAATGCCTTTAGTAGCTATGCGAAGATTGTGGGTGGCAATGGCTGCAGGCCTTCGTTCAGCGAATTTCCCATCCCTCTGTTGCCAAGTCTGGGGGGTATAAGTCTTGACGCACCTACTATGAGTGGAAACGAGGGGTGCGCCTCTTTTGAGGCCGCCGGGCGCAAACTTGAATATCAAAATAGACAGCTTTCGATTTTGAAATCAATCCACCCTATTTTGGGCTTGTGGCCAATGCGTGCCGGCTCAAGAGTCGAAACTGCATGGAACCCGTGACAAAAAGAAACAACAAAGCACCGTCGGAGAGCATCTGCCCTGTGACAGGGTTGCCTGTGCTTGGCAGGCCTGAATGGACGGATGTCGGTTTCGGCGGGGATTACAGGGCAACTGTCAGCGTCGTGGGCAGTCAAATCCTTTTGAGCCGGCCTTCTGGATACGCCACGCGCCTTGATATAGAAAAGGCCTTTCAACTGGGCTGTGAGGTGTCCACTGAGACCATTGCCAGCCGCCCTTACGTGTGCATAGAGGACTGCTCCCGGCTCAAAGGAGCTACTATTGGAGCGCGCATATATCATATCAACACCATGGGCAAGGGGAGGCGTCCTGACCCACTGGGGGTAATCTATTGTGGTCTATCACCCCTGTTGAAGATGGGGATCAAGCTGGGCAAGGGGCTCCGTACTGCAAATTCTGACATCCACGTCGCCAATGATTATTCCGACGCGGTCACCCTTGCCCTTAGGATCCTGGCCAAGCAAAGATCCGGCCCAAAGGCATCAGATGCCTTCCAATCCCGTGGGGATGGCACGGGGGATGTCTCTTCTCACATCGTCACCGATCCGGACTGGCAACTGGACCTGGATGGCTTTTCCGTACGAAACGAAGTCATTGACGGCAAAATTCTCCATTCCATTTGCACAGGGTACTTGGAAGAAAGCCATGTTGAGCCCATTGCAAGGTTCCGCGAAAGGGTAAGAAAGGCCACCATTCCCACAAGCAGTTTCGATTATGTTGTCGTTGACGTCACAGACGTAAGAGGAGGGAGTCGAAAGGCACGGAGAGCTTATGTGAATTCTCTGAAGCGATGGTATGACTGTCAGCCCTTCCGGATGTACATTTTTTATGGAGTAGACAGGTTCATGCGTGCAGCGGCGAACCTGGCCCGACCATTCATGCCTTTTGATGTGCGTATAAAAGAAGATCTGGACAGCGCCTTGGGACTGATTCATCAGGAAGAGAGCAAGAGTGTAGAGTCTTTGCCTCCGTCAATAGCCAGGGATGTACCTGGCAAGCAACTTCCACCCGATCAGATCGAGCAATACGCCGATGATTTGCTCTACGTCTTAGGCAGTATTGACTGGGAGTCCGACGGGTTCGATGATAGTCCCCAGGCAGACCCTTCTCATCCTTTCAGACCTGTCTTTGATGCCATAGCACTCGTTAAAGGCGAGCTTGACGACCTTTTTCACGAGCGCAAACGGGCAGAGGAGGCCCTGCGGAAAAGTGAAGAGAGGTATCGCATACTCGTAGAACAGTCCCCCTCAGCAGTGGCCCTGATCGCAAAAGACGGACATTACAGGTACGTCAATCCCAAGTTCGTTGAGACATTCGGCTATACCGTGGAGGACATTTCCACGGGGCGAGAATGGTTTGATAAGGCATTCCCTGACCCGGAATACAGAAATGAAGTCGTTTCAACCTGGGCAAGTGACCTGAAGGGGTCAAAGGCTGGCGAGGTCCGGCCCCGCACATTTGTGGTCGCCTGTAAAGACGGCGCGAAGAAGTACATACACTTTAGGCCGGTGACATTGGAGACAGGAGATCAGTTTGTCATCTATGAAGATATTTCCGAGCGTAAGCGGATGGAGGAGGCCCTGCAAAGGGCTCGCGACAACCTGGAAATCAGGGTGGCAGAGCGAACAGCAGAATTGATACAGGCAAATGAGCAGCTAAGTCGTCAAATAGAAGAGCGCAGGCGTGCCGAGGAAGCCCTTAGGGAGAGTAGAGAAAGGTTTAAGGAAACGGCAGACCTTTTGCCAACCGTCATCTGTGAAATGGATGCAGATATGGGCGTCACCTACGTGAACAATCTTGGTTTCAGGACCCTTGGATACTCTCAGGCCGACATTGCTGCAGGCGTTCGTGTCATGGACGTCATTCATCCTGACGACAGGGAGAAAGCAGCCAAACGCATTGGGAGACTTCTGGGTGGAGAGAAACTGGAGAGCGCTGAGTACAGGCTTCTGAAGAAAGATGGTTCGGAAGTCATGGCCCTTTTAAATTCATCTCCAATCTACAGGGACGGACAATTTGTCGGCATCAGGAGCAGTGTGACTGATGTCACGGAGCTAAGGCGGCTGCAAAAGCAACTGCAACAGGCCCAGAAGATGGAGGCTGTTGGCACCCTGGCAGGAGGCATTGCCCATGACTTCAATAACCTGCTCATGGGCATACAGGGCCGGGTCTCTCTGCTGCTTATGGATGTCGACCCCGATCATCCCCACTTCCAGCATGTGAGCGGAATAGAGAATGCGGTAAAAAGGGGAGCAGATCTTACCAAACAGCTCTTAGGCTTTGCCAGGGGTGGAAAATACGAAGTCAGACCCACGGATCTAAATGACCTTATTGAAAAGAGTTCCGAAATGCTTAGCCGTGCCAAAAAGGAGATAAAGATTCACAAGAAATGTCAAAAGGAGCTCTGGGCAGTAGAAGTGGACCGGGGACAGATAGAACAGGTGTTGGTGAACCTTTATGTAAATGCCTGGCAGGCCATGCCAGGAGGCGGTGACCTGTACCTCGAGACGAAGAATGTCCATCTCGATAAAAGATTTACCCGGGCCTTCGATGTGGAACCCGGCAATTACGTCAAAATCTCTGCTACAGACACGGGAGTTGGCATGGATAAGGCAACCCGGCGGAGGGTATTCGAGCCCTTTTTCACCACGAAAGAGATGGGCGACGGAACAGGTTTGGGGCTTGCCTCTGCTTACGGCATTATCAAGAATCACAGTGGTATCATAGACGTGTACAGCGAACCGGGCCAAGGGGCTGCTTTCAACATCTATCTGCCAGCCTCGGAAAAGGAGATATCAACAGACAAGGCACCCCCTGCTGGCATGTTGGAGGGCACGGAGACAATTCTGCTTGTAGACGACGAGGACATGATATTGGAGGTGGGTGAGGAGATGCTCACGGCACTGGGCTACAAGGTGATGGTGGCCGCAAACGGCCGAGAAGCAGTAGGGGTTTACGAGGAAAACAAGGACGAGATTGACATGGTAATCCTGGACTTGGTTATGCCGGACATGGGGGGTGGCGAAGTCTATGATAGGCTCAAGGAGGCCAACCCAAAGGTCAAGGTCCTGCTTGCAAGCGGATACAGCATTGACGACCGGGCACATGACATTCTGAAACGGGGTTGTGATGGATTCATTCAGAAACCCTTTAACATGAACGAACTGTCTGTGAAGTTGAGACAGATTCTGTAGACGCCTCACGCCATGATCTCGGCACCATAGACAGTCCGACCGGAACGTTTTTCATGGAACCAGAAGTGAATGTGGCAAGGCAGCCCATATTCAGAAAGGACAAAAGACTTTTTGGCTACAAGCTTCTTTTCAGAGATGGCCTGTCCAACTACTTTCCGGACATAGACGGAGATACTGCCACGTCTAAGGTCCTTGCCAATACCTTTTTCACTGCGGGCTTGGAGAAGATCACAGGAAAGAGAAAGGCATTCATCAATTTTACCAAGGAACTATTGATACGGCACGTCCCGCTCATGTTTCCTCAGGAAAGGCTGGTCGTGGAAATTTTAGAAGATGTGGAACCCACAGAAGAAGTCATAGCCGTCTCCCAGGAGATTTCCCAAAGAGGCTATCACATCGCCCTCGATGATTTTTTCTATAGGTCAGAACTGAAACCCTTAGTCAGTCTGGCAGACATCATACGATTTGACTTCAGAGCCAGCTCCTTTGAAAAGATGGCAGCTTATATGAAAGAGATGTCGGACTACAACATCAACTACTTGGCTGAGAAGGTGGAAACCTATGAGGAGTTTCAAAGGGCCCTTGACATGGGATTTGATTACTTTCAGGGCTACTTCTTCAGCAAACCAGAGGTCATCAAGGAAAAGGATATTTCAAGCACCCAACTGAATCTTCTCCAGATGATGGCTGAAGTAAATAGGAAGGATTTTAGATTTGAAAAGGTTGAAAAGATCTTGAAGCGGGATGTGGCTATCCCTCACAAACTGCTGCGTTACATCAATTCAGCCTATTTCGGCATTTCCAGCGACATCTCTTCCATTAAGCAAGCTATTTCCCTGCTGGGAGAAAATGGCATCAGGCGGTTTCTCTCCCTCATGGCCATGGCAACGCTGGGCAAGGGAAAACCTCCAGAGTTGGTTCGGGCCTCCACCGTCAGGGCCAGGTTTTGCGAACTCATAGGACACGCCACCCAGATCGGGGCTGACCCGTCTGAACTCTTTACGCTTGGGCTCTTTTCACTGATCGATGCCATCCTGGATGACTCTATGGCCCATCTCATGGAAAACCTCCCCTTGTCAGGAAGCATCAAGGGGGCCCTGGTGGAGGGCAAAGGGGAATTGAAAGACTACCTAGAACTCGTCGTCTCTTACGAAAGAGGAGATTGGGAAGGGGTTTCAGAGATAGCGGCCACCGTAGGTCTGGACGAAGCACAGCTCCCTGGCCATCACACGGAGGCCTTGGCCTGGGCCGGTAGCCTTACTGGTTTTTGATGATTATCTTTGGAGCTCTTCTCTCATTTAGTTCGAAAAAAGGGGATGGGCATTCAACGGGTCGTGGATATCCTTGGCCCCTGAACCCTCAGGATCACATCAACTCTCTTTGGAGATGATCCATCTTTGGCAAGATATGACAATCCGGGAAATGGCATGAAGCTTTCCTGAGTCTTCCGGCATTTACCCCATGGGTTCATTTGCCACAAGAGTCCAGATGCCGCAAGGACAAGCGCCGGCGCAGAATCCGCAACCAATACACCTTTCCGGGTCTACTACCATCTCAAATTCCCCATTACCATTTCCCTTTCTGGAGATGGCCCCCTGGGGACATATGGCGACACAAATACCGCAGTCCCGACAGGTCCCGCATGAAGAGCAGTTTTCGGCACATTGGTGTATGTCGTCAAACTGCATGAGCCTGGGGTCGAAATACTCCAGCCTGATGCGGGCATAATCTACCATCTGGCCCATGTCGCCCCGGGGGTGTTTGCCTGCCAAGATATCAGTAATGGCCCCGGCCGCCTTCCTGCCGGCACCAATGGCATCAGTGAGAAAACCCAATTTGACTGCGTCGCCGATGGCAAAGACCTGAGGGTCTGTGGTTTGAAAGAGGGTGTTTACGCGAACAAAACCCCTCTCCAAAGCGACACTCTCTGGTAGAAAATCCAGATCCGGCTCATGCCCGGTAGCCGCAAAGACCGTATCTGCTGCAATGACTTCTCCTGTGGTCAGCTCTACGCCCTGTTGTGTGACGGCCTTGGTCACACAAGGCCAGCGGAATGTCGCCCCAACGGCCTCAGCCGCCGCCTTGTCTTCGCCAGAGGCAGGCGGCCTTCTATAATGTATAAGCGTGATCTCTTCGGCACCCATTCGACTAGCCTCGGTGGCCACATCACACCCCACATTGCCTGCACCGATGATCACCACCCGTTTCCCTACTCGGGCGCCGTCTTGTCTGCTGTGCCGCAAAAAATCAATAGCAGGGGTCATCCTTTCCTGCCCCGGCACGTCGAGAAGTCGTGGCTTTTGTGCCCCAACAGCAATGACGACAAAATCATGATCCACTTTCAGCTGCTCGAAGTCTTGCCTGGTAAGGCGTTGCTGAAGATGGACGTGTGGCAGGACCTTGCCCACCCGCTCTAACTCGGCGCTGACGACTTCTTCTGGGATGCGACTTTTGGGTATGGCATTTGCCATCTTGCCTCCCAGCGTCTCTTCCATATCAAAGACGACAGCCTCGTGGCCGTGCCTGCGGAGCTGCCAGGCCACTGAGATACCCGCAGGCCCCCCTCCCATCACCGCAATCCGTTTGCCTGTCAGGGGTGGCAATTCAGGGATCTTTGCGTCAATGCTGGCCCGGCCCAACTCCTTCATATTCACTGGAACCATGTTGGCAGTCTGCCGAGTGCACCCTTGCATACACGGGTTAGGACACAGGTATCCGCACACTGTGGCAGGAAAAGGGGTGTACGCTAGCGCCATGTCCACCGCTTCATCGACCCTACCCTCACGAATGAGACGCCACCGTTCCTGTACCGGTATCCCTGTGGGACAAGTGGCCTCACAAGGAGAGACGTACTTTCGGTTCTCCCAAAGCGGCACAAAGCGACGCAACGCCCCCGTTGTGATGACAGGAATCGGGCTTCGGTCAAGATCCGTTACATCTCCAATCAATCCCCCGGCGCCCAACTCATGGTCCCAGACTTCCCGACGAAAGGCATCCATGGAGCGTCTACTGCGCCCCCCCCTTTCCAAAGGACTCCTCGCGATGAGCAACTGCCACTGATCCCGGTCGGATATCTCACTGAGGGTTTTCTCAGAACCGATTTTTTTTAGAAAAATCTTCAGGTGTTCTTGGAGCCACTGCCAATCTTCCTCGTCAATGGGCACCAGCTTTGCGTCCACTCGGCTGAAACCTTTGTGGGGGCCCCGGAAGAAGACCTTGCCGCCCACCATCCCCACGCAGGGGCGGTACCCCAGAACATTGGATGGATCTTGGGCCTGGTGACCACAGACAACGGCGATCCCTCCTGCCATGAATTCCCCGAAATAATCGCCCACAGATCCCAGCACCCAGAGCTCAGGGGGATCGAAACGGGGATTGTGCTTGGTCATGGTCATGGCACGGGCACCGACATTTCCGCCCACATAGATCTTGCCCTGGGCCATGGCGTTGGCAACCCCATTGGTAGCGTGGCCGTGGACAACGATCTCCGCGCCAGCATTGAGCCAACCCACATCATCAGATGCCGGCCCCATAATCTCAATGCACGTGTTGGGGAATCCCATGGAGCCTACGCGCTGGCCGCAAGTCCCATGCACTTCTATACGCACGGCCTCACCGGCTGCCCGCCACAACCGGCCTCCGATGCCGTGTTGACCGTGGGCCTTTACTTTCAAGAAACGAAGCCCCGCTTCTACGGCCTCCTGGATATACTCTTCTAAGACACGGGATTCCAACCGGCGCCCCTCTTCCATACCCGGTATCCAGTGTGGTTGGTGTCGTTCCATGTTGCGTCTCTGATCCTTGTAACTTCTCAAAAACCTAGTAGGCAGAATCTACTCTTCGTTCATACAACATACTTGATCTCAAGGCGATCTGCAGCGCTTTGATCATTGATGCCTATGGCATCAGACATGCCGATAGGAAGGGAGGTAGAACGTCCCAGGGGCGCCATGATCTTTTTGAGCTCCGTATCAAAGGCAAGAAAAACATCTACTACCCGTTCGGCTACCTGCTCTGGATCCAGGCGCCTGTACAGCCTTGGGTCCTGTGAAGTAATCCCTTTCGGGCAAAGCCCTATGTTGCAAATATTACACCTGTCAGATTCCGAGCCAAGGCAACCAGCTGCCGCCTGCATGATATATTTGCCGATCTGGACGCCGCTTGCCCCCAACATGATGAGCGCTGCTGCATTGGCGGCCAGGTTCCCGCTTTTGCCTACCCCTCCGCCGGCAAACAGGGGGAGCTCGTTCTGCATGCCCAGTTTGACCAGATTCAAATAGCAGTCGCGAATATTGCTCGCTATGGGGTGTCCCATGTGATCCATGGAAACGTTGTAAGCCGCCCCGGTACCCCCGTCTTCCCCGTCAATGGCCAAGCCTGCCGCGTAGGGATTCCGGGTCAGGTTATTGAGTACTGCCAAGGCTGTGGTGGTTGCTGAGATCTTTGGATAGACGGGTACCCGAAAGCCCCAGGCCATGTACATGGACTGTATCATCTTGGCCACCGATTCCTCTATAGAATACTTGGTCTGATGGGTCGGTGGACTGGGCAAGTTGATACCTGTCGGCACCCCGCGGACGGCTGCAATGAGTTTGTTGACCTTGTGCCACATGAGCAATCCCCCGTCACCGGGTTTGGCCCCCTGGCCGTATTTTATTTCAATGGCACACGGATCTTCCTTCATGTCAGGGATGGCACGGATGATCTCGTCCCACCCAAAATAGCCGCTTGCGATCTGCAAAATCACGTATTTCAAAAACCGCGAGCGGAGAAGCCGTGGGGGGCAGCCCCCCTCGCCAGTACACATACAAACCGGCATGCCCAGTTCTTCATTCAGATAGGCCACACCCATTTGCAGCCCCTCCCACATGGTTGGGGAAAGGGCCCCAAAGGACATGGCTCCAATCATCAAGGGGTATATCTCTCGGATAGGAGGGATCCATCCCTCTTCGCGGACCAGACGCATGTTCTCTTCCGGAGGAAGGATCCGTCCCAAGAGGGTACGAAATTCAAATTCATGGCGTCCGGCGTCCAATGCGGGATCGGTCAACATGGAGATGCGGATGAACTTGATCTGGTCAAGGATGCCGCCTGAAACGTTTCTTCGCCCTCCGCGACGACGGGGCTGTCCACCCCGGTTGACATGATATCTCAGCTTGTCTGCCTCATCGCTTCTGTAAGGCAGGATGCAATCGTTGGGACACACCAGGGAGCACATGGCGCATCCCACACAGGCATATGCAGGGTCCGTCTTTTGTCGAATACCATGAAAGACCTGATGGACGTTAGAAGGTGCCTCCTTAAGGTTGTCAGACGTGCGGACCAGACGCTTTCGAAAAACGCCTAGTTCAATGGCATGGACTGGACAAACAGCCGTGCAACGCCCACATAGGGTGCATTTGTCTTTATCCCAGTGAATCTGCCAGGGCAGATCCTTCACACTCAGTGTGGAAGGGGCAATTCGTCCGTCTGACAACATATGGTTACCTCCTGGCGGTCGGGACCTATAAGTGCTGTGTCCAGGTACATGGGTTGGAAGTCCCTGGTTCGGTCTCGATCAGGAATGGCTGCGTCTAGCCCGCATATCTCCGATGAGATGGCATAGCAGCCAGGTCGGCCTCCGACCACCCCTGGTCGAAGCTTCTTTCGGTCTTGAACCACAAAAAGAGTCTTGTCACGAAGACAGCCGATCACGCAGTTCGGCCCATCAATGATGAGCCTGCGGCAGGTATGTTTTAGTTGCCCCAAGAAGTGTCCATTCGGGTGGTTCTTCAGGTCCTCGTCTGCCAATGGCGTAATCACGTGCTTGTAGGCCTCAATCCCCAGCCCCAGGCGGGATTGAACGAAATGCAGAATGTGAGCAAAGACCTCTGAATCTGACTGATAACCCATGTAGCCTGGGAAGCCATAAGACATAAGATATTCCCTAATGGGCACAAAGGCGGTGTTCTCTCCGTTAGTCATCGTGGCCATGCCTTGAATAAAAAAGGGATGGCACGCATAGAGGTTGATGGCATAGTTTGTGTTTTGTCGCCCCTGAGCCATCATGATGCCGGCCTCCAGTTCAGGTCGGTCCAACTGCAGATATTCCGCTACTGCCAGAGGTTCTCCTATCTCCTTGATCATGATGACGTCCGGCCAGAAACTAAATATAATCATGTCGTGATTCTCTTCCCCCATCTGGCGGAGCTGGAGCCGGATCCGCATCAGGCGGCGTTGAATCTCCTGTTCCCTAAGGTCTTCCCAGGTTTCCGGGTATTCGTACGCGCGGATCAGGTATACATCCCTCTTGGGCACACCTTGCGGTGGGGTTTTGGGGACTTTGATAGAGAGTTTGTATTTGGTCAAGAAACCCACCTCCATCATGAACCCATCCAAGCGTTTCATGCCGGCGTTTGTGAAAATACCGGAAAGGATGGGTTCCCCGTCCAACTCTCCAAAATGGCCGCCCAAGTCCGTCAGAAATAGGCCCACGCCCGAACCATCGTGCCCCTCCTTCATCACGTCCAGGGCCTCAATGGCTGTCATAGGAGAAATCGGGGCTTCACTCGTAATCGCAATAAGACGGCACATCTTGTTCTCTTCTCCCTTTTTCCCTACGGGTCCACTAAGATACTACCTAGCGAAGACCGTGCCAATCAAATATGTATCATAAAACCAAAAGGTTGTCCAAAAACGTCTATATGGCAAGGACGACAAAACCACCATTTTTGTCGGAAGATTATGTTCTTTCCCACATTTGTGTGTCCACCGACCACCCTGGAATTTCTCTATTGCTCTTGCCGCCCGTGACAGGGGAAAAAACAAAATCGTCTCTAGTCACTGGATGGGGAAAACCTCTGGGCGATAGGATACCTTCTGCCGTAGCCAAAGGACTTCGTGGTGACCTTCAAGCCGGGGGGCGCCTGGTATCGTTTGTACTCGCTGCGATCAATGCGGCAGATAGTCTCCTTGACCACTTGGGGGTCAAAACCCATGGCAACGATATCGTCGACGCCTTTGTTCTTCTCAATGTATGCCTTGGATATCCCATCCAAGAGGTCATAGGGAGGAAGGTCATCTTGGTCTGTTTGGCCAGGTTTCAGTTCCGCAGAAGGTGCTTTTTCGAGGATTCTTGAGGGGATAACCTCGCTGTCCTTGTTGATGAGACCGGCAAGTTCATAGACCATGGCCTTGGGGACATCGGAAATCACGGCCAGTCCTCCACTCATGTCGCCGTATAGCGTGCAATAGCCCACTGCCAGTTCCGATTTGTTTCCTGTGGAAAGGAGAAGGGCCCCGAGTTTATTGCAAAAGGCCATGAGAAGCGTCCCCCGGATACGGGCCTGGATATTCTGGCCCGTGATTTCCGTGGCTACGTCCCTGAGGGCCAGCGGCAGTTCCTGGATGACTGTCTGGAAAATCCTTGAAATGGGTACCCGGATGAGTTCAATTCCCAGGTTCTGTGCCAGCAGTGCCGTGTCGTCCTCGCTTGCCTGAGATGTGTATGGAGAGGGCATGAAGACGCCCTTCACGTTTTCCTTTCCCAGGGCCTCCACTGCAATGCAGGCGGTGAGAGCCGAATCAATCCCCCCGCTCAATCCAATAACGGCTTCGGAGAATCCGCATTTTTGCACATAATCTCTGGTTCCCGTGATCAGGGCTTTCAAGACAGAGGCAACCTGGCTGTGACTGACCGGGTGGAGATCACCTTTTTGGGTCTCAGTGTCAAAAAGGGCCATATCCTCTTCAAAATCCAGGACACAGGCCGCTAACCGCCCCTTTGTATCAAAGGCCATGCTCTCGCCATCAAATACCA
>Ga0180437_10008988_pt1 | contig 12502 bp, 15 predicted proteins | sample SS_ome_4_FD_132410 | JGI IMG/M metagenome (GOLD analysis project Ga0180437, IMG submission 132410) | Hypersaline lake sediment archaeal communities from the Salton Sea, California, USA - SS_3_D_1 metaG | ecosystem: Environmental > Aquatic > Non-marine Saline and Alkaline > Hypersaline >...
ATTCCAAAGTCGTTAGATTGGGACGCTTATGACAATTGGAAGCTTTCTCGGATTGTTTCGCTTTTAAAAAAGCCAAAAAAGGCTTAATTCTGGATTTGGGGGTCAATCTTACTTTACTATGGGATTTGGAGGCTGTTTTGGGCTTCTTTGGAAGTTGTATAATAGTATAGTATTGTTCTCATTTATCCCTATTTATCCCTTTTATTATCACAATATTTAAATAGTAATACTGTTATTCTACTACTACTATGGCAGAAACAAAATGTAAAAAGTGTCAGTACGAATGGACAACCAAAAGTAAAATGATTTATGTTACTTGTCCAAACTGCCAACACAAAAACAAAACGGGGTTAGAACAAAATGGAAATGAAACAAGAACTACGACAAGAAATGAACTCCTGTGATGATTGCTTATCATTGAAAGTACAAGGACTACTGGGGTGTTGCCAATACCATTTAGACAAACAATTCCAAGAGGTGCAAGAATGAAATGGAACATTAAAACTGAGTACCATCCAGAAATGGAAAAAGTCTTATTCGAGATATTAAGAAACCACAAAAATGAATTGGATAAGCTATAAGACAATGACACACAAAGAACAGAAAAGTCTCGAGGGTTTCAAGGGCGTACCAATTCCGCCCACCCCTAAACCCATCAAAGGAGGCACAATAAACAAGTGTGCCACTCGAAACTGCAAAGGAGACCCACAAATTAACAATCAAGGACGATGGCTATGCGAACGCTGTTGGCAAAAATATTGCAAGGAGGAGGAGTAAAAAAAAATGGAAATTGGAGAAAAATATTTGACAGTTGAAATTTTGGGAGGGCTAAAAGTCAGTTGTTTCAAGAACCCCGACAGAGAAAAAAACAAGAAAGCACCACACTTCAAAGGGAACGGTTTGGCAATATGGATTAATGAAAAGCAACCACCAAAGCCAAAAGAGGAGGCGTTACTTTGAACAACGAAGAACCCATTGAAATCCCAAAAATTAATTGGACACGACTTGAGAGAAGCAGCAAGAAAAAAAGCGGATTTTTCTTTGCCGCCTCCCTTATATTATCATTAATAGTCGGGTTCAATATCGGGCTTGTGGCTTTCGGGGTTAATACTTCAAATGCGGGTCAAGTAGTGACCACCGCAATCCTGCTAATATGGTCTTGTCTTGCAATGCTTTTTGCAATTGGCAAGTATCAAAAGAACATAAATATAGTATTCGGTAAGCGAGAGGAAGGGAAGTACAAGTCTAAACGTTAAGCTTGTATAAAAGCACTTTGGTCTTGTCAGATGTTGAATCGGCAAGAACAAAGCAAGAGAAATATCTTGTTTAGCAATTAATAGAAACCTTTAGGGGTTTCCGCTTCGGCGTCTGCTAAAAAAAAAGAAAATTTACTCTTTTTGCTTTGCTCATTACAACACACCCAACGGCGTTAAGACCTCTGCCCTTCCCTCGACCGTTAAATACGATGGAACAAGCGGGAGGAATGTATAATATACTAAAGTTGGCGATTGATTTAACGCAAAAAGTGTCAGATGTCAAGTTCACAAGTAAGGACTTAAGTGAACAAACTGGGATTTGTCAAGACACAATAAGTAAAAACCTTAGTCGTCTTGTCAAGCTCGGCATACTAACCAAAGAGGAATTTTGGACGGAAAACATAACCAAAAATGAGAATATGAAAGCAAGAGGGAAATGCAGACAAGTCGAGTATAAAATAAACTTGGAGGAGATTGACGTTGTTAGATTTATTCGTAATAATTTATATTAGTTGCGTGGCGGCTATGGTTTTGCTTAATATGTATGTTTTTTTTAATATGGCACGAGCGGGGCGAAAACTCGAGGGTGTGAGTATTTGGGGGATGCACTTGGGGATACTTTTTGCTCCTGCCGTGCTGCCTACTGTAATAATAATAATGATTGGTAAGTATGTTATAAAACAAAAAATCAAGAAAGGTCTTGACAAAATGGAGGTTGAGCTTTATGGGGAGCATTAAAACGAAATGGTTTGAACTTGGACAACTGGAGAACGCCAAGCAAGTTGAGTATTTAAAAGAACTTATTAGTCTTTATAATAGTAGTCCGTCAAGTCACGGCTTGTTATATATGAGCTTGGTCGTTTTAAGTTTAATATTTTTAAGTTATGGTTATTGGATAGTGTTTGGAAGTATCTTCTGGATATTTCTGGCGTTGTTTATTCATACCATAGTTTTCAGAGTAAAGGTAAGTAAGTTTAAGAAAAAATGGGGGCTAAAGTGAGAAAATGGAATTTGAATGTCGGTATTGTGATTTTGTTTGTGAGAAAGCGAGTGAGATGTTAAGGCACGAAGCGGAGAACCACGCACAATGAAAAAAGACCTTGTTGACCAATTAATCCAAAAAGCAGAAGTTGTAAGGGAAAAATTCAGCAATCCCAATCGTGAATATGGGGAAGTGTTCCAAATAAGCAAAATTCAGTTTTTAAGTGAGCACTCGGCAGCTGTTGTTTACAACAAACCCAATAAAAAACTTGCATTAGCTTTTTTTTATTGGGTTGAATGTAAAGAAGGTTATTGGACTTATTTTTTCCCTAAAGAATCGCACGTTTTAGGACTTAACAAGGTTGAGGCTAAACTTGACGAAATCAACGAGCATAATCTTAAAGTCGATATGGGGGTAATAGATTGATTGAAAAAGTGCCTTTTAGGAAGTATAATCTTGAGGAAAGAAAAAAGGATGTGTTTAGTTTGAGGCTTAATGATGAGGAAAGGGCAAAGCTTGAGGAGGATAAACGCATACTTAGACAGCCAAAAGACAGTACTGCTGTAAAAATGCTTATGAAAATAGGTCATTTTGTAATACACGAACCAAAAATTAAGGAAATTGTGAATACTATTTTCGAGAATAACCGTAAAAATGAAAAGACGGGACTTACAGAATTTTAACCAAAAACGGAGGATTGTTGAACGTTTGTAACACGAAAAACACGGAATCGTAACACAAAAAGATTCAGCACATCTACCTAAACAAAAATGAAAACAGAAGAATTTAACAAAATAGTATCTGAACTTGAAAATTTGAATGAGTACGAATCAGAGGAATATTACACATTAGTAAGGTATGGAGATGTTATAATAATACTTGAAAAGTATTTGGAAATTTCGCATAACGAAGATTCAACGAAATCGGAGGACTAAACAATGAAAACAAGAATAACAGTTGAAATAGAAACTAAAGACGAACTTATAGCAATGGTAGATATGGGTTTGAAAACCGAACAAGAAGCTAACGTTGCAGAAGATGTTCATAAAGGATTCGTGAGAACTTTAAAAGAGTATTTTCACGATTTTGATGATTCAGACTTACTTATGGACGGTTTAGAAGATGCCTACATAGAAAATCTGGATGAATTGGAAGATTATGGATTTAGTATAAAAGTAGTAGATATAAAAAAAGTCTAAAGTTCGTCTAATAACTATTAGAGGTAATATAAAATATGGCAAAGCTTTATAAAATTATTAGGAAATGTATTATTTGCAATAAGCGGTTTGTTGCTGCTAACGGTAATAAACTTAAGTGTCCTGAACACTCAAAAGAGTAATGGAGAGAACCGTAAAGGGTTTTACTCCTCATAAACGGCTTACAACCTTGAAAATAAAATCTAACCCCTTTTTTTTCTATGGTTTTTTGCTTTGCTCATCCAAACAAAAGCCGTTTATTGTTTTTCCCTTTACGGTCTCCATAAACCTAAAAAATGAATGAGAAACAAAAGGAAATCCTATTTTTGCAAATAGGAAAGGATTTAGAAGCGTTAAGAAAAAGATTAACAGAACTCGAACGGCTTTTAGAAAGCAACGGAGTCAAAACCTATTAATACTTTCTCGTGACGGAGTTCATAAACATAGCAATCGCTGTAATTATGAAAAACGGCAACAATTGAACCCACGTCAAAAGCTTAACATTAGGCAACAAGCTTATTTGAATTACGAACAGCAAAGCACCTACAACCGTACAAATAAGCCCACTATAAGCAATACTTTCTCCATCAGTTGAACCATTATTCTTTTGAATAAGCCAAAGAACAACGCCAAGAACCGCAAGAAACGCAACAAATATGAAGCCCCCAACTTGTTGATTAATCAAAGCTAACCAATAAGGAGGGTCATTAATAGCGTTTTTACTGATAATATTTGTTAAATCATAAGTTGCGTTGATTATGGTTGCGTTAGCCATTTATTTACTCCTCCCCATAAAGAATTTAATCATTACAATACCAACAATAACAAGAATAGTCAAAAGAGTCGTTAAAAATTGTCCAAATACTTCAAACAATCCTAAATCACTAACCACGTAACCCGTCAAGTTAATTAAAGTATCCACACTTTTATAAACAAACTTGAAAGGTTCAAGTACAACATTAAAAATCCCACTTAAAAAGTCAAACCAACTATCATCAATAGTAGCGGGGTCTATTTCTGAACGAACACTCTGAATAGTGCTTGAAAGGTTGCCCGTAGTGTAATAAGGTTCAATATCTTCTTCTACAAAACCCGTTGTGTCGTAACCCGTGCCAAGAAAAGCTATCATTGTGCCAATAAGACCCGCAAAAAGCCCAAGAATCAATATACCTATAAGCATACCTTGTAATGTAAACTCGGCTTTTTTATTCATTTTTCTTAAACACCCCAAACACTATAATAACAAACGCAATCAAACTCGTTATGACAGTTGTCGAAATATCAACAATACTGAACCTTTGCAATAAGTAAAGGCTTCCGAAAGTTATTACACCACTTGCAACAACTCCTGCTTTACCAATACGTCTTTGAAACGGAATACTCAAAAGACTAACAACCACGATAAGAAAAACAGCATATAAAAGACCCGTGTTTTTATCAACCACAACGTCGATATCGAATTTTTTTTGCGCTATCTCGTAAAGCTCACTTCGTCCATCTGTATTAATATACCCTCTTATTTCGTAAATCGTGTTATTAATAGGAGTAAAACTGTAATTAAGGCTTCCGCTTGTTCCCGTTACTGTTTGGGTATCGACCAACTCGTAACTTGTGCTATTAAGCATAAAACGCCCCCAAATCTCGAGAGTTGCTCCGCTTATTGTGTTTCTTGCGTCAATCCAATCAAAAAACACGGTATTGTTATTATTTGGTGCTCCTGTTGGGGTGTCATTAAAATAAATACTTGTACTTATACCTAAACGGTCAAGAATTACCTCGTTAGGGTCGTCTGCAAGGTCAATAATAATTTGGATGGTTTCCGTAACTGCGGGAATAAAGCTTGTTTTTCCCGTAAAAGTGTTACGATTTGGAAGTATTGGACGGGCTGTACCATTAACTATTACGGCAAAACGATAAAAAACAGTAGTGTCTCGCTCCACCCAAACGGTAGTTTTCCCTTCAAAGTCTGTTTGTGCTTCCTGAACCGTTATAAACTGAGTATCTCCCCCAATAATTTCTTTTTGTAACCAAACAATCGCTCCCTCGACCTCGCTGTTAGAAGTGTCCAAGACTTGAATAGTTTGTAGTTCTGTTGAGGTATTAGAGGTTAAGTAAACGCTCACGTTCTGAGTACTATCATTAAGAACCGTGATAAACAAGCTTCGAGGATTATAACCCGTTGCGTTAAACCTCACTTCGTAATCTGTTGGAGCGAGAAAATCCACAAGCAACGTCCCGTTTACTGTTAAGTTTGTGAAACTTGTTGCGTTACTAATAGTGCTTACTGTCACGTTAGGATTAAGGAGTATTGCTTGAGTGTCTGCGTCGTAAACCGTCATCAAAACGCTATTGAAAGTGTACGCATAAACCGTAAGGTTTTGGATTTTTCGGTCTGCTGTAACTTCAACATCCTTAACACTTGCAAACAAACCCCCCAAGCTATTAGTAATATTAATATAACGAGCGCTTATATTTTGCAAAATAGGCAGTTCAACATAGCCGTTTGTTGTGTTTAGCGTAACGCCGTAATCGGTAACTACCGTAAAATTAGAAACAGTATTACCGCTAACGTACTCAACAAGAGTAATATTAACTATTGCGTTGCTCATATTTGCAAAAGTTACTGTTTCGTTTTGCAAAGGAGTTGTTACGATAGTATTTGTTTTATTCCAATAACCCTCTTTTGTAGCACTTACTTGGTGCGTACTTGCATTAAGCTTAAAAAGAGTGTTTTGGTTTCCATCAATAAAAAAAGTAGCCCCTGTTAATACGTTTCCTGTTATAAGCTGTGTTGCCGTAAAACTAACCTCGCTTTGATAAATAGTCGCAGCAAGAACACTTGAAAGATTTTGATTAAGATAAGTTTTGTTAAAATAGTTAGGCTTAATAATTGTAAGGTTTTCGGGGTCATTAGCCGTAAAAACTTGCAAAGTACTACCCTCAGTACTAAAAATTGTTCCATCACTTGTCATAGCACTAAAATTTGATAATGAAACGTTACTCCATTGGTCTTTAACAGTAACATTAATACTTGTTGCAGCAAAAGGGAGGTCATCCGTGAGGTAAGCAATAAGGTCTCCTCCTCTTAAACTACACGCCGCATTATCACAACGCCCCTCAAGAGAAACAGTATAAGAACCTTGATTAAGACCGCCAAAAACCCATTGAGATAATATTAAACCCTTTTTGTCTGCAACGTCTACGTCTCGATGGAGTGTTGTTCCGTTTTCACTTGTTATTCTAAGTCTGAAATCGATTTCACTTGCTCCCCCGTCACTTTGAGCAGAAATTCCCGCTTTTGCAACAAGGTTTGCACTTGGAAACTCACTATTATTAACAGTTATGCTATCAAGCTCTATAAAACTCGTGCTACTAATGTCCGTAAATGAAATTCTTGTGTGGTTGCTACTGCTTGGATTAAGAACAAGCTCTTTTATTACAAAACTACTATTGACGGTAACGTTTCCTCCCCCCCCAACATCTCCTTTAAGATTAAAAGTTAAATTTGTTGAAGTTACGCCTGTTGCGTTAGGAACAAGGCAAACAAAACCCCCGCTTCCTGTCGTTCCGTCTGTTCCTGCTCTTGTATAATCGCCACACTCAACCCCATTAAAAGTAATGTTAAGTATTGCGTTTTGGAAATCTCCGGGATTAACGTCATACTCGTAAGTATATGAGAGGCTTCCTTCTGCGATTAATTGGAGAGTTTTGCTTCCTGTTACGTTGCTTTTAACTGTATAATTATATGTTGACTTGTTAAGGGTTGTCCCTGAACTTTTACCGTATAATTCAGAAAATGAATGATTTATTTCTATATTGTTACTGCTTTTTAATAAGTGAACCACTCCAACACTATTGGAAACTTCAAACGTTCCGCTTGACTCTTTTCGACATTGAAGGGTGCTTGTATGGTTTCCTACTGTTAAACTGTAATTATCGCTTTGAAAAACCATAACTCCGTACTCTCCGCTTGTTCCGCTTCTATAAGTTTCTGTTCCGTATGCGTTACCGTCAATAACTGCTCGACAATAAGTATTTGCATTAGTTGGTAAAACATTAACTGTGTAAGTACTATAAGCTTGTGTTTCGTTTAGTACTTCAATGTTCCCACTAAAAATATCTTGATAGCTTGTGCTTGTTACGGTTACCGTTCCGCTTTGTTCAAAAAAACTTGTTTGTTCTGTGGTGCTGTTACTTGTGGCGGGAGATGCACCAAATGGGTAAGCTAATCCACTACCGCTATTATATAACTCATTTATTTCATTTTGACTTAAAGCCACATCAAAAATTGCAAGTTCATCTATATCTCCGAGAAAATTCTGAGTTGTTGTAAAATCCCCTCTCGTACAAATCTTTAAAGGGTTTGCTGTTGCATCAGCGTCGCTTTTTCCCCCACCATTAAGAGTCAATACTCCATTTCTATAAAGTTTTGCTTCACCGCCCCCGTATGTAAACGTCATCATTTGATAAGCTGTTTTTGTCCATCCTTGAGATGATGCATTATCCATCCATCCCCCATCTATATATACTCTCATATTGTCGTCTGAATACGTTTGTGACCAATCTATTATTAAATCGTGATTACTTCCATCGTGTAAACCTAATAAAACGTGGGCGTTGGTAGTATCATCTGGGTAAATCCATAAATTAATACTATAAGCACTTGGATTTATAGGATTTGCTAAAGTTAAATAATCTGTTGCTTCACAAAGGAAACTTTCGTCAAGTTTTCCGGTTGCCCCTGTTGTTGCCCCGTTATTTGTTTGTGTATATGAAGCGTGAACGTCAAGAGGGTCACTCCCGCTTAAATCAGCGTCGTCATACGTAAAATACGTTACGAGGTCACCCGTTCCAATAGCAAAAGAGCTCAAACTAAAAAGAACCATAACTACTAAGAATATTGGAATTTTATTCAAAGCCACGAGGGTCTCCTCCTATTTCGCTTCCTTCTCCTGCTCCACGACTATAAAACAGTACTCCACCAAGTAAACCCACAAAAAAAGTAATAACTGGAAGGTATGTCATAAAGTAATCTGTAAAGGTAAGCTGTGTTATTGCATAAGCAAAATTTGGATTTTCAATAAATACCTCCCAAAGATTGCTTAAGAGCATTGCCAAAACTACGGCAATTACGAGAACAAACATAAATAACAAGAAAAATATTGGTCTGTCAGGGGGAAGCGTTACACTACTAATAAGGTAAGCCGCAAACAGTATTATAAACAGTATCACAAAAATTTTATCTGACCAAAGGATATAATCTCCTAAATCGCTAAGTTGTTGCTTGGTTGCGTTATCTGCGATGCTTTCGTTTAATCCTTGAAAGACTGTGTCTGCTTGGTTCCACATCGTAATAACAACAAGGCTTATAACTGCGAATATTACAAGACTTATTAAAAATACCACGATTCCCGAAGCAAGACCTTTTTTGTTCATATTGTTATCACCAACCACGCATAAAACATAGCAATAATAAATAATACTATAAAAAAAGTTATAAGAAATTGTAAACTAACTTTTGCTTTTTTGTTCACTTTTTCCGCCTCTTTGCTCTTGATAGTATCATTCTAAAAGCTGCCGCTTGGCTTTTTATCCTTCTCCTTCTCATAATAAAATCAAGGATTTTCTTATCCTTTTGAAAAACTCTTATGTGTGTTTGTTTCTCTACCATCTTAAAAAAATCCATCCCTTATTTTTTCATAACCACCAAAAAACACGAGTACGCCAATAGAGATAAACGCTATTAAAGTAATGTACCATCTCATAAAAAAAGTTATCAAACCATCGCAATTCTGTTGTGCGTGAAGTTCATAAAATAAAGTGTTGTCATAGTTTATTTCTACGCTTCCGTTATTCTTAACTATTTTTGTTGTTGCCCCAAGAATTTCTTGTTTAATACAAATCTTTTCGTTGCTCTTGCAAGTATCGCATTTTATACCTATATAACCTTGTTCTGCTAATTTTCTTGTTTCTATTGGTGTGCAGTACTTGGTGGTTTCGTTATGCACAAACTCTTTAGCAAGAACTGTGTTATTTTCGTTGACTATGCTTACTCTGAAAGCGTCGGTTATATTCGATGCTATTGCAAAGCAAAACTCATAATTTATGTTATTCTTTGTTGTTATGCTATATGGTTGAATTATGCTTTCTTGGTTGTCTGTTAAGAAATAAACGCTATTTTGAAGTTCTTTTCCTGAGGTATTCATATATGTGTGGGCGTTACAAGCGTTGCCTTGGTCGTTTTTTGCACTATAAAAGGCAGTTAGAAATAGAAAAATAAGGGTTAGAACTATGCACAAGAAAGTTATTGATTTATATACTTTTTCAAGCCCTTCTCCCTTTTCGCCACCCATCTTTTTGTTAACAAAAGTTTATAGGTTTATATACTTTAATAGAGTTATGTTAACCTATTTTACGAATAATAGTATTGTTCCCCGTTAGAAGTGCCGCAACTGTTACCAATTGCTCGGTTGTTCTTTCTTGGCTTTCCGCAACCGCCTTGAGCTGAGCAATCCCCTTATTTTGTTCCTTAACAAACTCGACATTACTCTTGGCACTATTCGCAAAACTAATCGTTGAATAAATAACCCCAATCATTATAAGGAACACAAGAACAAAACCACTTATAAGCATTGCGGCACTTGCCTTATCCATTGGGTTTTCATAACGCCGCATATTCTCTTTATACCTATAAAGAGCAAGTGCTTTCTCCTCTGGGTCAATACTTACTTTTAAATACTTCTCCTTATCAATCTTATGACGGTCAAGGTATTGGAGTTCTCCGTTTCTATCCTGAGTAACTTCCCTATAAGCTGTTCCTGCAAAATACCAAGTAGGTTCTTTTATGGGTAGTTCGTCGTCAAATTCTGGAAAGTAAAAAACTTTTTTAGAACTGTTTTGTTTATCAACTTTGACGATAGCTCCAAGCATACGAGCTTTTTCTCCATCTAAACTATGCAATATAAAAGGAAACTTTTTGCCCTTGTTCTTTCTCTTAAGCCAAAAAAATATAACTCCTGCCGCAATCATTACGAGAACAACTCCCCCAATAAGATAAGCAAATAATGCACTACTAACCATTTTTACGCCCCCCACCCGTCAAGAAGCCGCCCAATTTTTGAAAAAGGTTTTGTCTCTGTTCGGGTCTTATTTCTCTGCTTGTACTTTCCTTATATGTTTCGCCGTATAGTTTCCTTTCCTCATTGTCCAGAGGTCTCGTAAGAAACATATGGACGAGGTCGATAGCATTACTTATTATGCTATCAATATCACTTTTAAGAATCCCCCACTCTTCTCTTTTTGTGTGAAAGTGCATTGTTAAGTTATTGCTTACACTTCTTAAAAAATTACGAAACTCATTCATATCGGGAATATTTCCTTGTACTGAGTGGTTATTAATGAATTTTTGAACGTAAGAAATAATATCTTCAACGCCTTGTTTGTTTGCTCGGGGTCTTGTGTTTTTTTTAAATTTTATTTTTATTATTTTTTTTGTTGTGCCGTCTTCTTGTTTTACTTCTTTCTCGACCTTGTAAGCGTTCATTAGTTGTAAGCGGTAGCTTTCTAATAGTTCGCTTGGGTCTGTTCTTAGTTTGAAAGTTCCACTTGAGTTGAGGTCAGCTTGTGGGTAGCTGCTTATGCTATTTTCGTAACTGTTAGAATTAAACTCGTCTTGGAGACCAAAATCGTCCCATCCATCGTTTTTTTGCTGCCGTCCCCTACTCATATTTGTTAACAAAATGTTAACAAATATAAAAAACTATCGTTTTATTATTATTGGTCTTATTTCAAATCCTGTGACCCTTTTAGGAATCTTAAAAGCAGTAATGTTAAACACAACCGCCGCCAAGCTCGGACGGAACTTTGCAGGAGTTCGCTTAATAAGACTTACCAAATCCTCCTTATCCTTCTTAGTAAGTCGCTTCTTTCTCAACCTAATAGGAATTTTATTTCTTAATCTTTGAAATGTTCTCGGGGTCATACGAATACGCCCACGAGGCGTAACCCTTCCTCGAGGTCTTGGTCGGGGTCTTGGACGAGGACGAGGTTTAGGTCTTGGCGTTACCCTTTCTTTTTTTCTTGGAGTAGCTCTCGCTCTCGCTCTTGGGGACGTACGAGGACGAGAACGAGGTCTACTCCTTTTTGAAACACGGAGAGGCACTCGCTTAACAACACGAGCAGAAACACGCTTTCTAACCCGTTTAAGAGGTCTTTTTATAGGTTGACGCTTAGACTTACTTATAGGTTTTCTCTTAGATTTAGACGGCTTACGAGCTTCCTCACGCCTTCTTATCTGAGACAAAGCTCTTTTTTTAGAAGGTTTACGAATTGGTTTAACAATAGGACGACGACTTGCAGCCTTAGCTGCAACCCTTCGAGAAACGGCAACACGCTTTTTAACAAGTTTAGAAACCTCTTTAATACTCTTTTTTCCTTTAAGCATTTTCTTAACAGCTTTAACAAAACTATCGGTTTGAGACTTAGTAAGCTTTTTCTGCCTTCTTACAATACTTCGCCATCTCCAAACTCTTTCAAAATCCTTTTGTTTAAATCTTTTCTTAAAACGCCAAAAAGGGTCTTTACGAAACTGTTTAAGCTTCTGCAATAGAGTTAAGTTCTTAGGAGCTTTCCCAAGCCCTACCTCAACGGTATCAAAAAATACCCCTGTTTGTGGGTCAATACCAAACTCTTTTTTAATCCTTCCTTTAAACCCCTTACGAGCAACCACTTTCCCTTTAACTGCTGCGACGAACTGGCTCTCCCCTCTACCTTCCGCAACTGTTTTACTACTTGGAAAAAGCTCATTTGGTCTGCTATTAATGTCCTTAACTAAATCACGTCTAAGAACTTGAGCTTGTTTTTTTGTAAGTTTTCCACGAGCAGCTAACTTAATTCTTGCTTGTAATTTTTTGTTAAATCTGGATACTGGCATACGCACCCGTAAAACAGTAAAACGGTCATTTGCTTTTATAGTTCTTAAACTGTCAAGCTTTGCAATAAATTCTTTTTTAAACCCAATCTTTTTAGCAATCTTAATTAAAAAGTTAGGAATAGTTTTACTTTTAAGC
>Ga0180437_10008991_pt1 | contig 12501 bp, 10 predicted proteins | sample SS_ome_4_FD_132410 | JGI IMG/M metagenome (GOLD analysis project Ga0180437, IMG submission 132410) | Hypersaline lake sediment archaeal communities from the Salton Sea, California, USA - SS_3_D_1 metaG | ecosystem: Environmental > Aquatic > Non-marine Saline and Alkaline > Hypersaline >...
CCGGCCCCTATCACCTTTCCATGGTCGATTATATAGGCCTTGTCGACCACCTCAAGCGTTCTTTCGACGTTGTGGTCCGTGATTAGGATGCTTACCCCGGAGGTAACGAGCCGGCGAATCTCGTGCTGCAGGTCCTCCACGGCGATCGGGTCAACGCCGCTGAACGGCTCATCCAGCAAAATCAGCGATGGGCTCGTGACCATTGCACGCGCGATTTCGAGCTTCCTGCGCTCCCCTCCCGACAGGAATCTGCCCTGGCTGTTTGCAACCTCGCCCAGACCGAAATGCTCAATCAGGGCGTCCGCCCTGCGGTTGCGCTCGGCCCTGGTGATAGACATCGTCTCCAGAATCGCATAAAGATTGTCACGCACACTGAGCCGCTGAAAGATGCTCGGCTCCTGAGATAGATAGCCGATGCCCAGACGTGCCCGTTTATACATCGGCAGTTTTGTAATATCACGCCCCTGAAAGATGACCGACCCGCTGTTTGGCGTAATCATCCCCATGATCATTCTAAAGGTGGTGGTTTTTCCCGCGCCGTTTCTGCCCAAAAGCCCTACAATGCTCCGTTGGGCAATGTTAACCGATATCTCGTCAACAACCGTCCTGCCGGAGTATTTCTTCACCAGCCCACAGGTTTCAAGAAGCGTCATGTCCATCAAAATACAACCTCGAAAAGCAACCCTATAGGTTAAAGCCGAAATTCAGGAACGTAAAGCCAAAAATAAACAGCCGGCAGGCCAAACACAGACCCTCGTACCGCCGATCCGCCCGCAGCCCCATAATTCGGGGCCGCTTGACATTTTTTCGGACTTGTTCCGGATTAGTCCTTCAGAAAAGGGTATATGAGGCACGCCGCAGGTTTTTCCCTTTACATTTGCTGCAATTTTCTTAGATTTACCTGTTATGTTTGCAGTCATAAGTGATGTTCATTCGAATCTTGAGGCGCTGACAACCGTTCTGGCCGATATCGAGCAGCGCGGGATAAAGACCATTTATTGCCTCGGCGATGTCGTCGGCTACGGCCCCAACCCCAAGGAATGTCTCGACCTTATAATTCAGAAAACAAAGTGGTGCGTCTTGGGAAACCATGACTACGCCGTTTTCTACGAGCCCACCAATTTCAACTACGGCGCCGAGCAGGCCAGCTTCTGGACCCGCTCAGTGCTCGAAACCGAACAGGAGGCCTCCAGCCGAAATCGACGGTGGAGCTTCTTGGGCGAGCTGCCAATGAGAAGGACGCTAAAGGCCAGGCTTGGAACAAATTCGGCCATTGTCGACTTCATTCATGCGTCTCCGAGAAGACCCATAAATGAGTATATTTTCCCCGATGACGTCTATACCAATCCGCTGAAGGTCAGAATCCTTTTCGAGCGGGTCAGGAATATCTGCTTTGTGGGCCACACCCATTTGCCGGGCGTCTTTCTCGAAGAGCCCGACTTCTATCTGCCGGACGAGCTGGGAAATGTCTATCCGGTCGTTGATAAGGAAAAGGCAATAATCAACATCGGCTCGGTAGGCCAGCCCAGAGATAAGGACAACCGGGCAAGCTATGTTTATGTCGATGAAAACGAGGCTAACTTCGTTCGGCTGGAGTACGATATCGCAACTACGATGAAAAAAATAATGGCGATTGACCAGCTCGATGACTTCCAGGCGGAGCGGCTTCGTGAAGGAAGATAAAGGCCCGTCTCATTTGAGATGCGAATTCTGAGCGGCTGAATCATGAGAGTATTCCTGACGTTGGTATTAGTTGCTTTCTTGACTTGCTGTGGATGGCTTATTGCCAGGTGCGGTCCGTTTCAGAGCACCTGTGCCTCCAAAGCACCGTGTATCCTGTTGCAGCAGACCGAAGGCGCCCCAAGAGGTGCTGCGCCGAACGCCACCCCACGACAGACGAGCCTGCAACCGGCCATGCCGGTCGGCTTCACGGCGGACCCCGGCAGACCGGCGCAGCTAATCCTCGGCTCCACCGACCCCAACACCGGATTCACGTTTGAAATCGAGCTCACATCGAAGGGTGCTGCCATCCGCAGAGCCACGTTCAGTGAATTTGATGACCGCGACTATGATAATCCAGAGCCTTTGGTCATTCTGGGACCCGTCGAAGGCCAGATGAGCATGGCAAATAAGGAGTTTGTATTTGTTGAGCAGAAGTTGCTCCTGCGATTGCAGGACCTTCATTGGGCCGCCGGCCAGGTCTCGAAGAACGATGACGGCTCTCAAGCCGCGACTTTCGAAGCCGTCATAAAGGCTGACGGCTCGAATGAGCCCGTTATCAGGCTTACCAAGGTGTACAAGGTCTACCCCGGAAGCTATATGCTGGATTGTGCTTTGACTGTCGAGAATCTCTCATCGGCTCAGCAAAAGGTGCGATATAACTTCGCCGGGCCGTTGGGAATCGGCAGGGAGGGCTTCAGAAGCGATATGAGAAAGGTCGTCGCCGGATTCAGAAGCACGGCACAGGGCGATGAAGTGGTAGGCGAGCGCTACAATATCGGTAAGTTTGACCAGAAGAAGACATCCGACGAAAAGCCTGTTGTCGGTGTCGGCGGCTTTTTATGGGCCGCGGCGGTCAATAAGTACTTCGCCGCTATACTGGTTCCCCTGCCCGAGCCGGGCGAACAATACTGTGACTGGGCAAAGGATAAAACGGCGTGTTTCTACAACCCCGACGGACAGAAACACACCGGAGATGAGAATATCGGCCTGCTTGTCAAAACAGCGTCGGTTCCCTTGGCCTCTGCCGGGCAGAGCGGCAGCAAAAGGGATTACAGCTTCCAGTTGTACCTGGGACCCAAAGACAAGAGTCTCTTCGACAAGAATCAGATGTACAGAAGCCTCGGCTTTGTCCAGACGATTGATTTTATGGCGTGCTGCTGCCCGGCGGCAATCATAAGGCCTATCGCCTTCGGAATCCTCGCTACAATGAAGTGGATGTATGGTTTCATTGGCAACTACGGCGTGGTCATTATCATACTCGTATTTGTTATCCGCATTCTCATACATCCACTTACCAAGAAGAGCCAGGTTTCAATGAGCAAATTCCAAAAGGTCATGAACAGCCCGGAAGCCCTCGAAATTAAGAAGAAATATGCCGGAAAGCTCGCCGAGCAGCAAAGACAAATGGCGCAGGTTTATAAGAAATATGGCGTCTCCCAGGCCGGACAGATTACCAGTATGCTACCGATGATGGTGCAGCTTCCTATACTCGTTGCTTTGTGGAGCGCGATATACACCAGCATTGACCTGCGGGGTGCCCCGTTTCTGCCGTTCTGGATAACCGACCTTTCCGTGCCGGATGCAATGATAAGGTTCTCCACCGTTACGATACCACTGTTAGGCTGGAAGGTGGCCTCGTTTAATCTTCTGCCCATTCTCATGGGTGTCGCCATGTATCTGCAGCAAAAGCTGATGCCGTCCCAGGCGGCCTCGGCCAGTCCGCAGGCCGCCCAGCAGCAGAAAATGATGATGATTATGATGCCCATATTCTTGCCGCTGGTGCTCTACAACGGCCCGTCGGGCGTCAATCTTTATTTTATGACCAGTACCTTTGCCGGCGTTATCGAGCAGTATGTTATCCGAAAGCACATTCGTGAAAAAGAACAGGCCGAAGCACAGGGGCTCGTCTCGGCCACCAGCAAAACGGGCGGCAAGGCCAAAAAAAAGAAACCAAAGCCTTTCTACCGAATCCGCTGACTATGGCGCTCTCCAATGCCTTTCGCTGTAACTATAAGTCAGGATGTACCCCTTAAATGACACGATTGTGGCGGTCAGTTCTCCCACCGCCGACGGTCGCGCAATCCTGCGCATGAGCGGGCCCGCTGCGCTGCCCATACTGCGGCGGCTTTTCCACCCATTTGACTTGGGCCCAAATAGCGGCCTTGTGCGGGGAACCATCGCGGTCGATGCTGATTTGACTATCGATGCTGATTTGTATTTTTACGCCTCGCCCCGCTCATATACCGGCCAGGACCTTGCCGAGCTTCACATACACACGAATTCCTCCGTCACAGAGGCCCTCGCAGGTGCGGTACTTGCCACTAAAGACCCGCCGGTACGGATGGCCGGACCCGGTGAATTCACCGCAAGGGCGTATCTCAACGGCAAAATCGACCTGACCCAGGCAGAGGCCGTCAATGAAGTCGTGGTAAGCAGCAACACGTATCAGTTGGCGGCGGCACAGAAGCTTCTGGCCGGCCGGTTGGGTACCGCCGCTGCCGCAGCGCGGACCCGGATTATGGATTGCCTGAGCCTGATTGAGGCCGGTCTGGACTTCAGCGAAGAAGATGTCGAGTTTATAACCCGAGCCGGAGCCGTCGAGAAGCTTGCGCTGATAACAGAGCGGCTGAAAGAGCTTCTCTCCGGCGGCATCACTTATGAATCGTTAATCGGCCTGCCCGCCGTCGGCATAGCCGGTGTGTCCAATGCCGGCAAAAGCACCTTGCTCAATACACTCCTCGGCCGGCAACGCAGCATAGTCTCAAACCAGCACAAGACCACCAGAGATGTCCTCACAGGAATCCTGACCTTAAAGCACAGCAGGTGCATATTGTTCGATTGTGCCGGACTTATAGTCGAGCCCACCGACATCCTTGATCAATTGGCGCAGGAAGCCGCCGCAGAAGCCCTGCGAAACAGCTCGGTAGTGGTCTTTTGCGTTGACATCTCCAAGGCCGACCATAGTGAAGACGCCGCCATACGGCGGCTCATACCCCCAGAGATTCTCGTGCCCGCGGCAACAAAGTGTGATCTGCTCGAACATCAACAGATTTCTAAACGCCTTGGCATCTTGAACAGTCTCTTCCGGACACGGTTTACGGCTGTAAGTGCACAAACCGGCTTTGGAATTGAGAAACTGCGACAGCTCTTGGACCTCAGGATAATGGGCCTAGCCCCTGCAGTTGCCGGTTCCGCGCAGCCGCAAGTTTCCGAGACTCTGCACGATGCGGTCACCCTGACCGCCAGGCACCGCCACGCGGTCGTCGAAGCAATAGATAATATCCGCGACGCTGTCGTCGAATTGAAAGCCGGCAATGATGAGTTGACAGCAATGATGCTCAGGGCCGCCTTCCAGTCCCTGTCAACCATCGAGCAGCAGAACATCGATGAGCAGATACTGGACAGGATATTTAGCCGATTTTGCATCGGAAAATAGAAGGGCGGGCAGCCTGCGCGGGCTCCTGTTTTTTTCAAAAATGCCCGGAGTATGAGGCCTGCTCGCCCCTGTTACCTGTGCTGATCCACAACAGGTTTCTCTTTGAGAAGTCAGAAGTATCCCTTTTTATTTGTCTTTGGCTTCGAATTCGGCGTCGATTACGTCGTCCCCGCCTTTCCTTTTTACCTCACCCTCGCCTGGCGGCGCAGACTCGGCCCCACCGGCCGGCCCGGAAGCCGTCTGTTTCTTGGCGGCCTCTTCATAAAGTACCTTGCCAAGTTCCTGACTTGTAGTACCCAGGTTCTCAATCGCCTTTCTTATCGCATCGGCGCTGTCGCCCTTGACCGCTTCTTTCAGGTTGTTGACCGCGCTTTCGATTTTACCGCGCGTCTCGCCCGAGACCTTCTCGCCGTGTTCTCTCAGCATCTTTTCAGTCGAGTAAATGAGCTGGTCGGCCTGATTCTTCAGGTCAACCACCTCTCTCTTCCTCTTGTCCTCCTCCGCGTGAGACTCCGCCTCCTTCGTCATCTGCTCTACTTCCTGTTCGCTGAGCCCGCTGCTGGATTTGATAACGATAGACTGCTGCTTGCCGGTGCCCAGGTCCTTAGCAGAGACATTCAAAATGCCGTTCGCGTCAATGTCAAAGGCCACTTCGATTTGCGGTATCCCTCGCGGGGCCGGAGGAATCTCGGTTAGCTGAAATCTTCCCAGCGTCCGGTTGTCCTTCGCGAATTCCCGCTCGCCCTGAAGCACGTGTATATCGACCGTGGTCTGACTGTCTGCGGCGGTCGAGAAGATTTCCTTTTTGCTCGTTGGGATTGTGGTATTGCGTTCGATCAGCTTGGTCATTACACCCCCCAGTGTTTCAACGCCGAGTGAAAGCGGCGTTACATCCAGAAGAAGAATGTCTTTTACCCCCGCGTCACCCGCCAGCACCGCGCCCTGGATCGCCGCACCCAGAGCCACAACCTCATCGGGATTGATGCTCTTGTTTGGCTCCCTGCCGAAAATGTCTCTTACTATCTGCTGGACCTTCGGAATTCTTGTCGAGCCGCCGACAAGCAGCACCTCCGCAATGTCGCCGGCCGTGACCTTTGCGTCTTCCAGCGCCTTGTGGCACGGGCTCTTCAGCCGTTCGAAAACCGGCTCGGAGAGCGACTCGAATTTGCTTCTGCTTAGCGTGATTTGAAGATGCTTCGGTCCGCTGGCGTCCGCCGTTATGAAAGGCAGATTGACCGTGGACTCAAGCTGCGTGCTCAATTCGCACTTCGACTTTTCAGCCGCCTCTTTCAGCCGCTGATGCGCCATCGGGTCCTGGCGAAGGTCGATGCCTTCGGTCTTCTTGAACTCATCGGCCAGATAGTTTATCAGCAGTGCGTCCAAATCGTCGCCGCCAAGATGAGTGTCGCCGTTCGTGCTCAGAACCTCGAACACGTTATCGCCGATGTCAAGGATTGATATATCGAACGTGCCGCCGCCGAAGTCGAACACCGCCACCTTTTCGTTCTTCTTCCTTTCCAGCCCGTACGCCAGCGCCGCCGCCGTGGGCTCGTTGATTATTCGTTCGACCTGCAGTCCCGCTATCGTCCCCGCGTCCTTCGTGGCTTGACGCTGCGAGTCGTTGAAATAAGCAGGGACGGTAATGACCGCCTGTGTGATTTTCTCGCCGAGGTAATCTTCAGCGGTCTTCTTGAGGTCCTGCAGAATCATCGCAGAAATCTCGGGCGGCGTGTACTCTTTTCCACGCACGCCGACCTTGACCAGCTCTTCGGGATTCCCGACTATCTTATAGGGAACAATCTTCTCCTCCGAAGAGACCTCGCTGTGACGCCGTCCCATGAAACGCTTTATCGAGAAAACCGTGTTCTCCGGATTGGTTACCTGCTGATGGCGCGCGATCTGACCGACAAGCCGCTCGCCCTTGTCCGTGAAGCCCACCACCGAAGGCGTCAGACGCGAGCCGGAAGAGTTTATCAATACCTTCGGAGTGGAGCCTTCCATCACGGCAACCACCGAATTTGTCGTACCAAGGTCTATTCCAATAATCTTTGCCATTTTATACTTCCTTTCGTCAGCTATCAGTTCACGTTCGTTTATGGCTGTACAAGTCCAACGTTATAACTCGCAAAAAACGTGCCAGTCGGAAAAGGGCCGGCCCTGATGCCACCTAAACATTGAAATATACGGCACTTAGGTTGCCAAACGGGTGCCTTCGTCCGGCGGGCCGATTGTGCCATTTTGGCAGGCCGCATAAGTATTCGAGAATCCGGACGCAGTCTGTGGAGCTGGAGCCCGGTCGGAGATGAGGGTTCTTGGACGGTCTCCCGCCGGCATACCATTCAGCCGAGCAAGTTATCATCCATCCTGCGGGCCCAGAGCAGAGCGGATAATTTTTGCCCGAAGCACGTCCCTGTTCGTGGCGTTCAGGGATTTCCCGGAGTTTAGCTGCAGGTGCGCCGGCAGCGTCAGCATAAACAGCCGGTTTATCGTTGCGATAGAAAGACCGCTGGACTTGTAATCCTGCCCGCCGGCCTCCGTCAGCGACGCCAGGTTCTCTATCGCCGGCGTTGAAGCTCCCATGTTTTGTCGCATATTGATTCCCAGCCGCAAGTGGCTCAAAAGAAACAGCGCCTCCTGCGAGCTGATCAGGTGCGCGTTCTTCAGCAAAGCCATTGCCCGAGAAATCTTGTCGTCGAGGATGTCAACCTCCTTCGAAAGCAGTTGCTTCCTCGCTTCGTTCTCGTATGCCACCACCTCGGGGATTATGTCATTCTCGAATTGTGAGACAATTTCCTGCTCCGAGACACCGAGCGTCACCTGGTTGGATATCTGATAAAAATCGCCCGCCGCCTCCGTCCCCTCGCCGAACAGACCACGCACCGCCAGATTCATGTCCCTCGCCGCGTTTAAGAACTTCTCCGTCTGACCCGTCATCTTCAAAGCGGGCAGATGCAGCATCACCGACACCCGTATCCCCGTACCGAGGTTCGTCGGGCACGCCGTCAGGTACCCGTAACGAGGGCTGAACGCATAAGCAACCTTAGCTTCTACCATATCGTCGATTTGATTTATCTGCTCGGCGCACCGCGTCAGCTGAAGCCCGCCCCTGATTACCTGAATCCGCAGATGGTCCTCTTCGTTAATCATCGCGGTAAAGAACTCCTTCTGAGCTATAACCGCGCCGCGCGGACCCTTGCCGAAGGCGTGATGTCTGCTGATTAGGTGCCTCTCCACCATTACGTGTCTGTCTAACTCGGGGGCCTTGTCCACGCTGATGTAAAAGGTCTTATCGCCGAGGTCGAGAGACATCAGAGCGTCTCTAAGTTCCCTCAGGATTGCGTTCCTTTCGGAGGTGCTGCAGGAGTTGAGGAACTTATGCCCCGCCAGGTTTCTCGCAAGCCGGATTCGAGAGGATATCACGATGTCGGCCATCGGCCCGGAGCCGTCGAACCATTCGTTCAGGTCGCCGCTTATGTCCGTCAGCTTCATATCTTTTCGCGTATTATTCCACCCGGTTTATTTGGTCCCTCAATTTCGCCGCCGTCTCGTAGTCTTCGTTCTTGACCGCAGCCTCGAGCTGCTGCCGCAGCGTCGCAAGCTCCATCTGCTTCTTTGTGTCGGTCGGCGTCTTGGCCGGAACTTTACCGCGGTGTGAGTTCCTGCCGTCGTGGGCCTTCTCGATGAGCGGCAGAAGCGACTTCTCGAATACCTCGTAGTCGTGCGGGCACCCCAGCAGCGCCTCTTTCCGGAATCTCTCCAGAGTGAAGCCGCAGTTGGGACACTCACGCTGCTGCTCGGCGTCACCGAAGCTCCCGCTGTCCTCGGGCTGCGCCGCCAGCAGGCTGCTCAGCAGCTCATTGAGCGGAATCTGACTCTTTACCGCTATCCCTTCCTCCTGCGCACATTGCTCACAAAGATGAGTTTCCGTTCGCACCCCGTCGTTTATCTCGGTCAGATGTACCGTCGCCTCGTTCTTATGACACGACTGACACTGCATATCATGGTCTCCAGTGAGCCATTATACCACAATCGCTCTTGAAATATCGTCAAATCCCGAAAATTCGCTCCAGCAGGCCCGCCTTATCTGCCGTATTTCGCCGAGCAGCCCGCCTCCTCCGTCACGCTCACGCTCTCAAGCCCAAGGTCCTTGGGCAGCTTTGTTTCGAGTTTCTCATAAATATATCTGGCCACGTTCTCGGCTGACGGATTGTTCCGGCGGAAGTAGCCCACCTGTTCCAGCGGCGTATCTCGTAATTCCGCCACAATTTCAGCAATCATCTCCCTGAGCTGGCGAAAATCCATAACCAGCCCCATACTGTTGAGCCTCTCCCCGCTGACTTCGGCGATAACGTTCCAGTTGTGCCCGTGCGCAGCCTCCCTTGAGCCGTCCGGCAACGTCAGCCCGTGTGTTGCCCAGAATTGACTTTCTACGCTCACGGTAAACAAGACCAAGCTCCGCAACATAAACGAGCCGACCGCCTCGCTGCATTCTGCGCACGATGCGCCGGCACTCCAGCTCTTATTCTGTCAGCCTACCCAATCTGTGCTGCAGCCGAGCGTAAATGCTCTTCGGAATCAGCTTCGATACATCCCCGCCGAGGGCCGCTACCTGCCGAATCAATGTCGAGCTGGTAAAGCCGTAATGCTCACTTGTCATAACAAAGACCGTTTCAATCCCCGCTACCGCCCGGTTCGTCATCGCAAGCTGGAACTCATACTGCACGTCCGTAAGACTTCGCAGCCCGCGCAGTATCACGTCCGCTTCCTTCCTCGCCGCGTATTCCACCGTCAGTCCCTCGAAACTCTCCACCGACACGCCCGGCATATCCGCTGTCAGCTCGCATATCATCTCGACCCGCTCTTCAGGCGTAAATAGCTGGTTCTTCACCGGGCTGCGCCCCACCGCGATTATCAGCTCGTCGAATAGCCGCATCCCCCGGTGCACCACGTCCAGATGCCCGTTGGTAATCGGGTCGAATGAGCCCGGAAAAATCGCCCTGACAAACTTGTCGCCCATCATTGCACCCCTTTCTTCAAAGCCCATATTATAACCCAACCGCCCACCCGGTCAAATACCTCGTCCGCCGTCCGTCTGGCGGACTTGCCCCCTCGCAGCGACCTGTCTTCCTCAGCCCCGAAAGGGCCGACGATGGAAGCGAAGATCCGCACTCCTCTATCAGCCGTTTTCAGGTAATCTGGTTGCCGCCATATTGTGTGCGCGTTGAACCATATTGAACATATTTCCAGGTACGTCAAAGCTGCTGGTCTGCCCACTTTCGATTTCGGTGATGCCGGTTCTCTGCGTCAGGCGATCAGCGAACCCTTCGACGAGTCAAACAAAGATCCGGAGAACGATTTGGCCCTTCGCTTTCGTGAACCATCCTCGAAACACTTGCTCAAGGTGGCTTCGCCGCCTGAAATGTGCGAAAGCTAAGGTAGAAAGGCATGAATAATATCTCACAACTCTCGAAGTGGGCCTCGCACCAACTGCGCGCGACTTTTTGACGTAGTATTCTGTTGGGAGTGCTATGGAAATTGCCTATCGATCTGCTGTAACAAGAAATACTCTGAGACAGGAGTTGCGGGTTTGCAAGTAATAGTTCATTCGGAGCGATTGAGCATCACCTTGGCCTTTATCGCTGACTTATCGTTAATTGAACGCCTCTGTTCGCCTACCAGGGAAACGAAGTCCTGTTCAAAAGGTATATAACCCTCTGCCGAGACTTGAACTGAGCGCACACCTGCAAGACCAAAGTCACCTTCCTTACGCCAAAATGTTTCCTCACTTCCGAAACCGAACCAGGCTAATAATTTAGCAACACCGCGTGCATCCGTCATTTGTTCATATAGATGTTCGTATTCATTTTGCTGAACACCTCTATCTATTCCTTCTAATGGGATTAGCCGTACTTTCGCACCTCTGATTGCCAGTCCGGTGTCTTTGTCCTCAACAGATACTAACACCGTTCTCGGAAGCACTCCATCTCCATGCCACGCTATACATCCACTTGCCACGAACAGCAAGGCAGTCAGCAGTACTGCAAGTATAGTGCATTCTCCCATCCAAAATTTCCGACATATAGGCCTTGATAACATCTCTGCGTCTCCTTATCCGACATTCCCCGTAAATACGCCCTAAAAGCATGGTTACACCGCTGAGTCTTTCTTCTAATATCAGCATTCTCTATTATATTGCACACGAAACCATTGCGTTGCAAGAAAAATTCGCCTACACAACTTTGTGTGAGCTACCAACACTTTTGGATGAGCAAGCCCAAAGCGACAGTATCCATTTTGTCTTTCTTGATTGATTTAATTTTGTGGAGGACGAGGTGAGTATTTCATTATATAAGGATCGAGACCTCTATCTACAGCTGTTAGATTTAAATACTCTTCCATACTATGTTCTGCAATAAAATCGTTCGCAGCCATTGAATCAATAGCATACGCACATAGTCTTGTCGCTTTCTTCGTTTTTAAAACACGATTAAATTCGTCTTCATAAATATTCTTGACTATATCTACATTGTCCGATTTCCTCGTTAGTACAAGCCCCCTCATGGCGGCGTTTCGTATATACCCAATAACTTCACTTTTATCCCAGTTTTTGTCTGGCCAAAGTTCCTCGTTAATCCAGTTAGACGCAATTTCTATAGCGCCATCCTCGGTGACAGCCTTTTTCAAGATTTCATCGGCCTGTTCGCCGCCGATCTTACCAATAAACGCAATACTCCAGATTTTTCCTCCCAGACTGCTTACATTGACTCCGTCATCTCTTTTAAAATAGTCCAGCAGGATTGAAACAGAGTTCGGATCATCACTGATATAACCGATTACCCTTGCGACATTATGCCAATAAGGAGCATACTTCTGGTCGCTTAGCATTTCATTCAATATTGGCAGTTTGTCTTTGGTAATCACTTCACAAGTTCGGTCATACGGCATCCCAGCATGCCATTTCAGTTTAACGTATTTTTCGGGGTCACCATATAGGGCTTTCCAAAGGGGTTCTGATGCTTCAACGCGTAAGTCACGTAATACTTCACTATCCATAAAATCAAGATCTTCACTATCATCCATTTGTGTAGCCACGACTTCTGTATTTTTGCTTTTTTCATTCATCGTGCTCTCTACGGGTGAAACGTTAGCGTCAACAGAGACAGTATTTTCCAAGTCAGAGTCACTTTTTGACCCTCTTGTGATGACTCCTTTCTCTGTGTTCTTCTTAAAGAGGCTAAACAATAATAATGCCCCGAGTACTACCAAAATTATAAGAATCAAGAACTTAACACTTCCCTCTTTTTGTTTATACATAACTTATCCTCCCTTCTTGTTTCGATACA
>Ga0180437_10008992_pt1 | contig 12501 bp, 11 predicted proteins | sample SS_ome_4_FD_132410 | JGI IMG/M metagenome (GOLD analysis project Ga0180437, IMG submission 132410) | Hypersaline lake sediment archaeal communities from the Salton Sea, California, USA - SS_3_D_1 metaG | ecosystem: Environmental > Aquatic > Non-marine Saline and Alkaline > Hypersaline >...
AACCTCCGGCTATGTGCCGCTGGCCTCCGTGTCTTTACACAAACCTGTCGAGGAGAACATCCACTACCCTGTTACGCCACTGTTGGACGGCGTCGGTGGTTGGATCGTCTTCGGCGACATCACCGAGAACTTCGTGGGCCGCTTTGCCACGCCACAGCAAGGACTGCTGGCTCCGAAGTGTGCCAGGCCGTACGAGCCACTGCCAATCCCGACGCTGCGTAAGCTGGGTCGTGACCTCGGCCTGCAAGGGATCGTGCTGCTGAAGGCTGGCAGCGACGTCGAGATTCTCAAAGACATCCGGCACATCCACGAGCTACAGGAGGACCGAGAGGCAATCGTGGTGCGGCTGAAGCAGCAGGCCGGTGGGGTCGACGTACTGTCTCGATACCTCGGCCCGTGCGACGGTCGACCGGAGAGCCGTAACTGCCTCAAGGAGGGGATCGAGGCGATCAACGAGGCGATCCCTGACTGCGACGGCAACTTGACGATACGATTCGACAACATGCTCGACGGCCCGTTCTCAAGCTGCGGCGGTACTACGATCGACCACGACATCAATATCGACGACGCCTGTGCTGCCCGCGTGCGAGAGAAGTTCCCTGGCCAGGACTACTGCTTCCCGTCCGAGAGCTCCTCCAGCTCGTCCTCCTCGGAGCCTATACCGTCCGAGGAGTCGTCGGCGTCATCCGAGTCGTCCGCTCCGGGTCCGCCTGGCCCGGCGTGCCTGACGGTGCCTTACTGCGTCAACTTTAGCGAGCCACCGTGGCAATACCTGACACCGCTGCACGGATCGTGGCAATACAGCGACTTCGAGAGCCCCTCCGAATCCTGCCCCAGTGTGTGGTCAGGATCCTCGCTGGCCAGCAAGCGGTCGTCGTGCTCCTCGGTGTCGAGTAGCAGCGGCAGTTCGGAGGTGTGCCAGGTTGAAGACATCTACGTGCCGTACGTCGAGGACCGCGACCAGAGCATGGAAGCCTACAGCCTGTCGCGGCGAAACATCTGCCTGCTCGACTACGAGTGCGATCACGACGACGAGGCGACGATCGACAAGGTCGTGACGTCCGACATGCGACTGAGTAACGGTGGCGACACCAACATGGGTCTGGTGATCAACTACCATACTGTGGACCCGCTCACGAACCCAAGGGACGAATACTACTATGCAACACTCGACCGCCGGGGGCGTCGCCTGGCCTTGTTGTTCTCGCCAGGCCAAGGCCCGCTGATTCCCGTGGTGTCAACGCGACTGCCGGACAATGTGATCATCGGCGACTGGTACCGGATGAAGGTGACGACACAGGATCACCCGGCCATGGACGGGCGTGTCATCATCACGGTGAACGCTACCGGTATCACGGACCCGACGTGGACCCCGGTCACCATATCGTCAAGTACAAACCAATACGAGACGCCGGACGGTTACTTCGGCATGATGACCCGTAGAGCGCGGGCACAGTTCTCATTTGTGGACGTGGTGGATAGATAATGCCAGAACGAATCCTATATCCCGAATTCCGAGACGAGCTGGAGTTTACGAACTACCCGTTCGCTGATGGTGCGTCCCTGCGTGGTACGATCCACACCATCGAGAAGGATACGTTCCTCGACGCCACCCTGCACCCGATAGGAGGGCAGCATCGACAGTACATCTCCGAGATCGAGATCAACCCGCGAAGGATCACGTTCAGGATCAGCGACCGGTTCAACTCCAACATCTGCCATGCGGTGATGAACCCGCTGGACCCGCCTGAGATCCTGAAGTTCGTCGACGAGTACGACCGACCCGCAGGCATCATGGTGTCCACGCCGCTGAAGCTAACCCGCTTCACGACGTGGGAGCTGGGCGTACACCAGTTCCAGCGAGGCGACACAGAGCTGGTGGCGTCGTGCGTCATCCCGACACCCGAGCCTGGCGTCCGGGGCATCATGCTGGAGAGCGGCGAGCTGTTCACAGGAGACATCTGGATCGTCGGCGAGAACGGAGCGGTCGTCCGTGATGACGGCGACGGGAACATCCGAGTGGACCTGGTGGGCGAGCCACTGTTCAACCGCGTGCTCTGCGAGCCACTAGAGCTGTTTGAGCCACCGATGTTCATCGAGACCATCAATGGCTGTCCGCCTAACGAGTATGGCGAATGGCACATTGCAATCGGAGACCACGAAGCACCAGAGACGATCGTACGCCTCTACCCGACGAATGATGGGTTGCGGATAGAGGGCATTGGAACCAGGAAGACACTGTAATGGCCCGAGCTGGCTGGTACAACGAGAACGAATACCGCGACTACCCGTTTATGACACAGGTAGAGCCGTTTGGTATTGTGCGCGAGGAAGACCTTTCCTTGTCGTCCTCGTCTTCGTTGTCGTCAGAGAGCAGCGCCGAGGCCCTCGTCGGCCTGCCACACGAAGCTATCGTAGACTTCGGGGCGATCATGGGCATCCGCTCCGGGTTCGACGAGCAGACCGACTGGGTCTACCTCTACCGCATCAGCTACGACGCCCCGTACTTCGTCTTCGAGTTCCGCAACACGGCGTGCAGCGAGTCGATCTTCTTCATCCGGCACCAGGGTGCCGACCCGTGGACAATCTCCTGGGAGTCTTCGCGACCGATGGGGTATGAGCCGACGCTGCCGTCGTCGCAGTCGAGCATCAGCTCCAGCTCGTCGGCCTCGCCATCGTCCGAACCGTTCAACCCGTGGAACTTCGAGCCGTGCGAGGAGCCGTGCTGGGAAGCCTTCATCGTGACCGGGTTCTTCAACGATCTGCTCGACATGATGGTCGACGGTGACACGCTCTACTTCCACCAGGGCGTGTGGGTCATCGAACCGTGCCGCGTGCAGTCCCTGGTGGACTCGTTCGCTGCCAGCATCAACCTGGCCAACCGAGCACGCAAACATGTGACGCTCCCGGAGCGGTGTCGGTCAAGCTCCAGCTCTGCCGAGGAGGATCCTGTCCACCTCAACCGTGCGTGCATGACCGGTGACCTGGCCTTCAAGGGCGGGTACAACTGCGTGATCCGCCAGGAAGACAGCAACAACGCCATCGTGATCGACGGTGCCGTGGGTGGGGGAGAGTACGGACAACCCTGTGAGGAATTCCCCTACTATCCTGGTGAGGAGAAACCTGACGGCAGTAAGCACTACTCCGGCGGCCCGACGTGCGGCGAGATCGTCAAGACCGTCGACGGTAAGGGAGGCCGCACGATCCGCATCGACCCCGGGCCTGGCTTCGGAATCAGTACCGACCCGGACGATCCTTCCCTGTTGATCATCAACGCCGACATGGAAGACCTCCTGGTCGAGTGCATCGGCGAGTCCAGCGAGTCGCTGGCACCGCTACCGCCAGAGCCTACACCGTCTGAGTCCTCCTCGTCGTCGTCCGAGTCGTCACTGTCGTCGTCCTCCAGTGTAGGAGGACCGTGATGGCCTGGGATCCCCTCTTTGACTTGGAGCGGTGCTCGATAGCGTATGTCCCGAAGAAGGACATGCTGTTCATCAGCGACTGCCTCATCCGCCCCGCGCCGGATCCGATCTTCGACTGCCCGGAGATCGAGATCCCGCCCGAGCCACCGCCGCCGCCTATCCCGCCGTGTCCGACGATCGGGCTGATGTCGCTCAGTAGCGGTGAGAGCCGCGCGAATGCCACAGCATCCATAACGATCAAGCCGCCGTGTACGGAACCCGAGGTGACGGCAGACGTCGATGTCGACTTCATCGTCGCCAGCGCGAGCTCGGACTGCGCGTTCAACCTCGACTTCTTCTTTGACTTCGACTTTGACTTCAAGATCCCGCAGCCGCCGGTACCATGCCCGGTCATCTCGGCTACGGCCACGACGAACTTCGATAACAGTAACAGCAGCCAGGGCGAGCCGCCGTGTGGTGGTGACCCCCAGGTGAACCTGACCGTGACTGCGGTGCCGAAGGATCCCTGTGCGTCCGGGTCGTCGGCGTCCGAGGCGTGCGAGTTCCTGTTCGACTTCGACTTCGTGATCCCGAAGCCGATCGTGCCCTGCCCTGTCGTCTCGGGTGGTGCCAGTGCCACGGTTGAGACCACTGCCACTGTTGGCGAGCCCCAGGTCGAGGCCGACCTGATCATCACAGCTACCGAGTCAGGGACGTCATGTGAACCGTCGTGTGACCTGTTCTTCGACTTCAACTTCGACTTCAAGTTCCCGCCGATCCCGCCGTGCCCGACGATCTCGGCTGGAGCCAGCGCAACAACCACCACTGCGGTTGGCGAGCCCCAGGTTGAGCTGACCGTCTACGAGGATACTACCAACTCGTCGGCGTCTGAGTGTAACTACTTCTTCGACTTCCAATTCCAGTTCCCACCGATCCCGGACATCCCGCCGTTCCCGTGTCCGACGATCGAAACTAGCGTCACGACAACTACCACGGACGACGTCACCGAGGCCGAGGTATCGCTGACCGTCACTCCTAGCCCGAACAACTCGGAGTCCAACCCGTCAGAGTGCTTCTTCCTGTTCGACTTCGACTTCAAGTTCCCGCCAGTACCCCCGTGCCCGGACATCAGCTTCACGGCGTCTGCGACAACCAACGTCGGTACGGTTCAGGTCGAGCCACTGCCGATCAGCAAGCCGCCACCGCCCAACGGGTCGGTAGCGCCGTCCGAGTGTAACTACGACTTCGAGTGGAACTTTGACTTCGACTTCCCGCCCTGGCCCGTCCAGTGTTACCCGTCTGTTGGTAGCGTGACTACCTCGACGGTCTCCTGCAACGAGCCTGCCTACGTCAACGTCGATACAGACCTCGTCGAGACTAGCTCGTCCTGCACGGTCTTCTTCAACTTCGAGTTCGGCATCCCGGAAGGCTGCCCCGGGAGTGACGGCAAGGACGGGAGTAATGGTAAGGACGGGAGTGACGGTAAGGACGGGAGCGACGGCGACAAGTACGCCATCGTGCCCATCCCGTACGAGCTGCCCGAGGGAGAGCCCCCTTATGCTGGCCTAATCTGCGTGGAAGCCCCCGAGGTCCGCTTCGAGGACGTGATGACGGTCCCGCTGCTGCCGGAGCACCGCCATATCCATGCTATAGATCCGCTCTTCCACGCCGTGTGCGAAGCGGATACCATAAAGGTCGTCGGCATCGCCCCGTCGTACCCGGTACTCGTCGGTGCCAAGGTCATCGGGAAGCATGTCGAAGTAACACGCGTTGGACCGCTGCCACCGGAAGGCGAGCTGGTGAACCTCAAGCTGAGCGGCATCCGCAGGGGTCGCAAAGGTATCCGATTCCCCCGCTTCAGCGACGATGAGTACAAGAAGAATACCAAGTTCTGGAGCAACTGGAACCAATGAAGACCCGCAAGATAGTTCTGTGTCACAAGCGGGCACCAGGCGACACCCTGGTGTTGACGGGGCTTGTACGCGACATAGCACTCTCGCATCCCGGTCAATTCGAGATCGGCGTCGATACGTCCGCCATGGATCTCTGGCGGCATAACCCCTACGTCAACCACGAGCTGCACGCGCAGCGGAAGAAGAACCCGAGCGGGATCGAGTACGTCAAGATCCAGTACGGCAAGGGCATACGTGACCAGAACTACGAGCCCGTCCACTTCCTCCCTTACTTCCACCGCGACTTTGAGATCCAGTGCAAGACCAAGGTGCCGTTGCAGTACCCCTACCCGGACCTACATCTGTCCGACGAGGAGAAGGCGATCCCGTGCGTCGAAGGTCGCTACTGGGTCGTCACCTCGGGTGGTAAGAGCGACTTCACCGCCAAGGTGTGGCACGTTCGCAAGCTACAACGAGTCGTGAATCAGCTCACGGAGAAGGGCATGGGCTGCGTCCAGGTCGGCGGCAACGACACGGGACACTGGCACCCGCCGTTGCAGAACGTCGTCAACCTGGTCGGGCAGACAAACCTTCGGGATCTCGCCAGGCTGATCTACCACTCCGAGGGTGTCATCTGCGGCGTTACTTGCATGATGCACATGGCGGCTGCCCTTCAGAGGCCGTGCATCGTTCTTGCCGGAGGCAGAGAAGCCTGGTGGTGGGAAGGGTACGTGCGAGAGAACCCGGCGCTTCAGCAGGCCAAGTACCCGTTGAACGTGCCTCACCAATTCCTACACACAATCGGACTACTCGACTGTTGCAAGGAGCACGGTTGCTGGCGTAACAAAGTCGTGCCGCTACGCGACGACAAGAGCCTGTGCCTTCATCCAGTGATGAAGCCGGGCCAGCCCGTGCCGCTTTGCATGGACATGATCACCCCCAAGCATGTCATGGAGGCCATCGTGAAATACTACAAGAACACAGACCTCGCACCGATCGATGCGTCCGTCAAGGACCACGACCCTGCGGAGGAGAAACCAACTCCGCCGCCGGACGTGATCGAGGTGCAGCCAAAGAAGAAACTGTTGAACCTCTTCGACGACCCGCCGCCCAAGTCCAACGGATGCGGTACGTCCAAGAAGACCAGGACGCAGGCCCGCGTGAAGGTGCCAGCAGGCATGAGCCCGCAGGAGTTCCTGAAGAAGGCGAACATCAAGGTCAACTCGAACGCTACCTTGGAAGGTCGCGGCCCGAACCACAGCCCGGAAGTTGCCCACGCACCCGGTGTGCCGCACACGGCAGTCGTGCCCCAGGATCCTGGGATCTTCGACCACGAAGACATCGGCGGCAAGTTCACCGTCTTCGTGCTGCTGTACGGTCCCGAGAAGCTCTACGACCTACACCAACGGTGCCTGACGTCGCTCGTCGGAACAGTACCGGCGGGGCGGGTCGACATACGTGTTGGCTCCAACGAGCTCAACCCGAAGTCGGTTGCGCTGATCCGAGGGCTCCAAGACCAAGGGCTGATCACCAAGCACTACCAGCATCGCGAGAACGCCTTCAAGTATCCCGTGATGCGTGAGATGTTCTTCGACAAGGCGCACCCGATCGAGACCAAGTGGGTGCTTTGGTTCGACGACGACTCGATCTGTGACAAGACTCCTGCCTGGCTGAACATCCTGGCCCAGGCGATCATCCAGCACCACAGGCGAGACCACGCCCACATGTTCGGCGCTCCGTTCGTCTGGACGCTGCAAGGCGGACAGAAGCAGTGGTTCGAGCAGGCCAACTGGTGGAAGGGCAAGCCGTGGCGACTGCACAACGGCAAGCCGTCGCCCAACGGCAACAAGATCATCTTCTGCACGGGCGGCTTCTGGGCGATCACCCACGAGGCTATCGTCCGATGTGACATCCCCGACAAGCGGCTCGGTCACAACGGCGGCGACTATACGATCGGTGAGCAGCTCTACCAGGGCGGCTACAAGATGAAGAGCTTCAACGCGAAGAAGCAGTTCGTCCACACGTCCTCGGTGAAGCGTCGGGGTGTCACACAACCGATGCCCGGGACTGTCCGTACAAACCAAGTGGTACAAGTACACTGATGCCGAAAGGAAAACGACTAGTGTTGGATCGGCAGCACCTGATACAGATGCTGGCCGACCCCTCGTTCTACACGCAGTGTCCGCACTTCCTGTGGTTGCGGAACACGGCGACGAAGACACATGATCGCTACAAGGAAAAGAAACGAACGTGCTGCCCGGACTTCTCCATCATGCTGCCGGTGATCAACGCCTTCTTCAACAACCTGAAGGAGCTGAAGGACATCGAGCCTGAAGCACTGGAGCGTGTGCGGAAATACCTGGAGACCAAGAAGAAGAAACCAATCGCAACGGTCGTGATCTACTATCGCTCCTCGCGGAAGCAATCACATCCGGCCAAGCTCTCATTCTAAGGAGGGCAAGATGCCCGTAAATCCAAACAGACGAATCAAAGTCAGGTGGTCGAGCAGCCACTGGGAATACCCCAAGGGTGATGGCATCCGCGTGCGAATCTGGACCGAGTGTGCGACCGGGATGCCCGCCGAGGTCTTCGCCTACCGGATGCTGCCGAAGGATCCCCAGACGGGCGAGGAGAACGGCTTCTTCAGCCACATCTGTTCGCCGACTGACTTGGAGGAGTATCCGGTCAACGAACCGCTCCCGAGCCACATCCCCCGGTGGTTCCGGCTCGCCTACGTCGATGTGGTGGTCCGGTCCCATATCGAGGCCGAGGCGTTCATCAATGACGTCCTGGACGACGTCTGCCGATTGAAGCGGTCGCTGGACTCCAAGGACGTGGTGGAGCCCATGGGGCAGGAGGACTGTGGAGGCGACGGTACGTGCCCTGGCAGCTCCAGCCTCTCCTCGTACTCGTCGAGCTCCGAATCGCTCTCCAGCGTCTCTCTCGGCCTCAATCAGCTTGTTTCGACGGGCACGTTCGCCAACCAGTCCGGTTATGGGCAGGAGTGGGAGCCAATTAACGGCGGCGCTGCCTCTGGAGTGGGGCCTCTATGCGTCTGGACGGAGTACGAGAGCAACCCCGTCCACGACATCCTGCCAGACCGCGCATATTACCCAACTATACTCCAGTTGGTGGACGGCACGTACGTCATGTGGCACGACACGGCCAGCGGGGTCAACATGGCCACCTCGCCGGACGGAGTCACCTGGACCGACCAGGGCACCGTGACCGGCCTCACCAATGCCAGGCACACCCTGGTGAAGGAGATCGACGGGCAGTACCGGATGTGGTACTGGGACATCTCGCAGCTCTACAGCATCAACGCGATGCGGACGGCGGTCAGTAGCGACGGCATGACGTGGACCAGCGATCAGGCCATCACCCAGGTCGGCAGCACGGTCATCAACCCCACGCCGTCAACGAACTGGAACCGTGGCTCCTATGGCCCGTGCGACGTGATCTACAACCCGGTCGGATCCACTTCCATCGTGACGCCGACAGACGAAGCCTCGGTTTTTGCTAACAAGTACATCATGTACTACGATGGCACAACCGGCGGCATCCAGCAGATCGGCCTGGCGGTATCGAACGATGGTATCAACTGGGAAGGTTACAACGGCGGCGTCGCTCCCGTGTTCCCGTTCGGCGGTCCAGGTGCCTGGGACGAGGACTTCGCCAGCCGCGCTACGATACTGAAGGTCGGGACCGACGAGTACCGCATGTGGTACAGCGGCGGTACCGGAGCAGTCAACGACGGCATCGGCTACGCCACGTCGACGGACGGCATCAACTGGGTCCGCAACACGGATTGCAGTCCGATCTTCCACAAGGACGACGGCCCCGCCTGGCGAGCCAACCGAACCTACACGCCGGTTGTGCTTGGCGACAAGATGTGGTTCAGTGGTCGTACGGCTGGCGGTGACTACACCATCGGCCTGGCGACGGCGTTGAACTACTCGCAGTGCTGCATGCCTAACGGTCAGGTCAGCAAGACGCTGATGATCCAGGGCTTCCCCACGTTCGGCATGTCCGACGAGGCCGAGATCATTTCGATCGACGCGCTGCTGCGGATCCGCAAAGCAGGCGAGGAGCCTGGGTCGAGTTCGAGCTCCGCGTCGTCGGAGAGCTCTGAGTCTTCGGAGCCTATTGTCATAGAGCCAGGGGCCAGGCTGTACTTCTTCAACCTCTACCACCCAGACGGCTTCTGGACGGGTGACAACAAGGCGAACAACGAGGTCATCACCGGCCCGGACTGGCAGACGTTCACATTCGGGATGGATGTGACCGGGCTCTCCGGTGAGATCCTCAACCGAGGTGGATTTGGTGCCGGACTTGTCGTCGGCAACACCAACGACGTAAAGGACTGCTGCGTGGACGTGGATGGAGTCGTACTACAGATCACGTATCGAGAATGACATGCCCAAGCGTAAACGAATACGGAAGGTCGTCCGCGTGAAGGGCGGCGTCAAACGTGTCACGGTCAAGACAGCCAAGAAGGCCGTCAAGAAGCCACCCACGGTTCGTGCTGTCGAGGACAACAAGCGGAAGGTCGTCCGCCAGGCGGCCACACGCAGTGCCGAGGTGGTTGTCGTCGAGGACCGGGTCATCAACATGATGCTCGGCGACGTTCGCTACCTCGACGCGATCCCGTGCCTGAAGTCGGGCAAGCAGTCGCTGAAGAACGTCAGTCGCAAGTGTGGGCGATGCACCAAGACCCGCACGACGATGCGCAACCGCGCGATGAATGGCATCCGACGCTGCGTCGCCAACCTCAGTGGCGAGCAGCAATCCATGCTGAAGAAACTCCTCAACACGAAGAAGGTCCAGGTACCCACGAAGGCCGGGACCGTCTCGTTCTAATACGCCCTGTGGGAGTCGAACCCACCTAAACGGATTTGAAATTCCGCTGCATTCCCACGATTGCTAAGGGCGCACTGGCTTTATTCGGCAAGCCAGCTCTCGACTTCGCACAGCTCGATGCCGGTGACGAAGCGAGAGATTTTCTTCCAGAGCCTCCTGGCGTCGGGCTCGTTGCCACGTCGCGTCTTGGGTTCGCACCGCTTGTAGGGGCGGCGGCGAAGGAACGCGAGCGCCAACTGGGAGTGTCGTGCCTCCCGTCTAAGAGGGCCACGGCGATGCTCGACGAGAGCACAGAAGGTGGGGCCATCATCAGTCCTGGCAGCTTCGAGGCGGTTAATTCTGGCTTCCTCGGCCAAAGACTTCACGTTGATCTTCAACGTGGTAAGAGCAGATCGATATTCGTCCGTAAGCATGGTAGTTCTCCGAATGAGTGTGTGATTGATAGACACAGCACTCCTCGGAGGCGGCGGACGAGCGTATTCATGTGAATCCTGTCATGTTCATAGCTACGATGCTACCACACGGATGGTTCGGTGGCAAGCCTAACAAATCATCGCTTTCCGGGCATATTTAAGTGCCTGGATCTTATTACGTTCCAGGTGGGTCACCACTGAGGTCAGCGGGGAGTACGGGTCGCAACCGTTTCCCGGCTGGCGGTGGTGGCTCTTTTCTTTTCAACCTGAAGGGAGGTGACGATGCCCACGTATACACTCTATGACGTGATCCTCTGCCAGGCCGTCGAGGCACTGGCAAACTTTCCTGGGCTCTACGGCGAGCCCGAGGGAGTGGAGGCCCTCATGGCTTACACCCGCACGAAGTTTCTGTTCGACTCTATCTCGGGCCAGAAGATGCGGGTGCCGGAAGGCTTCAACCACTCTACGCGTGAGGAGTTCCGCCGACTTGGCCGATCGCTAGCCGAGAAGGCGGGTCGGCAACATGAATATGTTGCCGTCGAATTCTCCGGGACGCCAGGGAGTTTCTTTCAGTTCACGTTGCGCGGCGAGTCCGGCATGACGGAGTGGATCCATATCTCGACGTCTACGTCGAAGAACGGACGCTTCAACGTGCTGATTGATCACGCCGATGCCAAGACGGTCGCGTTTCTTTTGACCATCGTGGTCTCGTATGACGTCGAGTCGATCAAGGGCACTCGCGTAGCGAGTGACCACAGCCACGAAACTCGTCCGCTAGGTATTGTCCTGGCGGACCTTTTGCAGCGCGTCTGCAAGGAGGAGTAAATGAAGGCCGTGATCCCGTGGCCGATTGCGTAACGGGATCGTTGGGTGCCCACGTAGGGCACCGCGTGGAAACGAGTTCCAACCAGGAGGATTTACGATGTGTGACTACGACGAAGATGACTGGGACGACGATGATCCTTGGGACAACGAAGACACCGTCTGCGAGGACTGCGGGGAGTGGTTCGAGGATTGTGTTTGTCCCGATCCCTACGTCTAGGACGACGACGACTGGGACGACGACTTCGACGACGCCGAAGACGGCGAAGGTGAAGGCTTCTGTGGTTCCTGCGGAGGCGAGGGGGCGGCCTGCGTCGACTGCGAGTACAAGTCCTGACCCACCGGCTGTGATCCCGTGGCCAGCGTAACGGGATCGTTGGGTGTCCACGTAGGGCACCATTTACTGAAACGAGTTCTTGAAGGATGAGGGTACTACGATGGTTAATCTGATTAACAAAGGTGATCGCAACCCAGGCGACACCGCCTTCGCACTGATCTACAGTATCGAAGGGCTTGGCTGGAAGGATCGGCAGACGCACAATCGCGACCTCAAGTGCCTCGCCGACACGGACTTCTACGCTGTGTTGGAGAAGTACCAGAGCCGCGAGTTCTACGACGGCTGCATCTACGGCTCCGGTGGATGGAATCGCTGGTTCGTGGATCGCACCGGAGAGATCACGTTCTCCGGGCATCACAGCAACGAGAAGGACTGGAAGCGTGCCACGGAGCTGGGTTTCAAATGCACGCCCCTGCCGGACTTCGCCAAGATGGCGGAGGACAAGCGACGCACGGATGTCCAACGTCGCTCAGCTCTCACCGAGCTCGCCAAGGCAGTCGTGAAGGACGTGTTGATCCACGCGAAGGTCAGCCCCGAGGACCAGCTCTGGAAGGAGCTGACCACCCGCCCGGAGCTCCTCGCACACGTCGGCGTGCGTATCACAGGCTGGGTTGCCCAGCAGTGCTGCGTCGCGACGCAGGATCACATGGCCAGCGAGGCAACGCAGATCGTCAACCGCGCTCGGCAGGACAAAGTGGTCAGCTTCCCGTGAAGCTAACAAATGCCCGTTTTTCGGGCATATTTAAGTAGATCCAGGTAGCTTATCTTCCTGGGTC
>Ga0180437_10008993_pt1 | contig 12499 bp, 8 predicted proteins | sample SS_ome_4_FD_132410 | JGI IMG/M metagenome (GOLD analysis project Ga0180437, IMG submission 132410) | Hypersaline lake sediment archaeal communities from the Salton Sea, California, USA - SS_3_D_1 metaG | ecosystem: Environmental > Aquatic > Non-marine Saline and Alkaline > Hypersaline > Sediment...
AGTAATGAAGAGATAGCAAATTTTGCAAGATTACTTCAAAAACCATCTTCTGCCTTAACTTTGGAAGAACGCAAGGAACTTGAAAAATATAAGGCGGGATTGAAAAAAGATAGGCCGGGGACAGGACCAGAGCGTGACAGGGCGTTGAGGATGTCGAAACTTGATGAATACCGAACATTAGCAAAAGAAAATCCAAACAATGCATATGAAAAAGGTATCAGACTTGAAGATGATGGAACTGTATATTTAGATGCTTACGGCGCACCTGAAATATTGCCTCCAGCCCATGAAGTGCTTGGAAAACGTTCAATGGTCAATGCTATTATGCAAGCTGGGGAACATTATGATGATGCTGTTGAATTAAAAGAACTTTTAAAAGATCCTGAAGTAGCAGCGAATTTGAAAAAAGCTGAAGATTCTGGATATTGGGACAGAACAAAGGGAACATGGAATAATAGGATATTTAAGTATTTGAGAGGTCTTGGTATCACAGAAGATAGCAAAACAGCAACTGCTATTGGGCGTATGCAAATGATGGCCTCTATTGAAAGAAAAAAATATCTTGGAAGTGCCGTTACAATTCCAGAATTAAAAACCATAACAACTTGGTTGCCTGAAGCTAATGATTCTTATGATACTATGGTGAACAAAATAAATCTTATTGCTAAAGAAGGAGAACAGGCATTTACAAGGTTTTTAGATTTTTACAAAAATCAAGGGAACATGACACCGTTTTACAAGGCATTTGGGATAAAAAGATTTTCTGAGGGTGGCACAACGGAAAACGATAGGGATGCAGAGTTCAACCGACTTATGGAAAAGTACGGAAAAAAATAAATGGATGATTTAAAATCACAGGTTATACAACTTATTGATAACGGTGTACCTGAAGCTGAGATTGGTGCTTTTATACAAAAGTTTCAAAGTACCAATAACGATGAGTCTAAATCCGATAAATACCAACCATCCTATAAGTCCCCAGGATTTATAGGGGCTTCTATGGAGTCAGATAATATAGAGACAACAAAGAGTGTAATATCTAAGGGTGCAAGATTTGGTTTGGAAATGGGGGGATTGGCAACGGGTGCCATTGTCGGAAGTGGTGCTGGGCCAGTAGGAACAGTTGCAGGTGCAGCAACATTATATGCTGCTGGTTCTAATATTGCGGATAGACTCGATGAATTTTTGAATTTGCAAGAGAGTATGGATGCCAAACAAGCATCTAAAAAGGCTATTTCTGATATAAAAACAGGTGCTATGTATGAAATGGGAGGGCAACTAATAAATGCTGGTGCCTATGGTCTCGCAGGTGTTTTCAGAGCTATTAAAGCAAAATTTCCTGCATTAAGCAATAAGCAAATTTTGGTAAAGGCAAGAGATATTTTAAAGAAGGTCAGAGCAGAAGATGAAATTTTGGCTAAAACAGGAGAGAAATCAGAAGCGTTATTAAAGCGGAGGGGAATAGAAACAGAGCCGACTTTTGCCCAAAAAACAGGGGGAAAACAAGCCGCTGCTTTTGAACAATCTGTTACTGCCAAAGATAAAGAGATTATGGCTATTCTTAGGGGAAATGACGCAAATATAAATAAGGAAGTATTGGAATCTGTCGAAAAAGAGTTTGCCCATAAGGGAAGCATAGAAGATGTTATCTCAGGTGTCAGGGAACATCTTAAAAAATTGGTTACATCAAATGATTTAGCAAGGGCAAAATCGACTACTGATATTGCCAATTTAATTACTGGAAGAAAAACACAAGATATTGGAAAAGAGACAATAAATGTTTTACGGGAAGCTAAATTTGCGGAGAAACGACTTGTTGATGCTGCTTATAAAAAAGTTCCTGGGGATACACCACTTGGTAAAGATGATTTAAAAAATGCCATTTTCAAAGTTGTAAAGGATTACAACAAAAAGGGTGGTGGGTCGGATTCATTGCCAAAATCTATTTTAAAACAAATCAGAAAGGAACTTAAAGCAAAGGGATCTACAACGAAGTTTGAGAAATTGCAGGATTTTGACCAACAAATAGGTGAAGAAATGCGGGAATGCTTGATGGGTCGTGACCCCAATTTAAAGAGATACCGCAGACTAAAAATGCTGAAAGATGGTGTTGACAGTTCGATGGATCAATTACTTGCAAGCCCAAACGCAGATGTGGCTTTGGCATATGCAAACGCTAAGAAAATTGCACAAAAATATTTTTTAAAATTTAAGGATGGGATGGTGGGAGATGTTTTACAGGTGGGAAGACAAGCATCTGGTCTTAAAATAGAATATTCTGCTGTTCCCTCCCGATTTTTTTCAACTGGCAAGATGGACGCTGCTGACGATCTTATTAGGGCTTTGGGGAAAAAAGATGCTACAAAGGCTATTGATGATTTTGCCGGGAGAAATTTACTTTCAAGTTCTTTGAAAGATGGTGAAATAAATGCACCAATAGCGAACAAGTGGCTCACAAAGAATAAAGAGGTTCTCGAAAAGTATGGGCTTTTTGATAAGTATAAAACCATTGTAAAGAATAAAGAAGTTTCCGATGTCCTTGTCAAAGAAATGGAATCCTATACTAAAACAGTAGCAAACAAAGTTTTAGATGTAGATATAAACAAAATTATACCAAATTTGTTTTCTGGGGCTGGGGCAAAGAGCAGTGGAAAAATTGCCCATGAATTAATGAATACACCCGGTATAAAAGGAAATAAACTTGCTGAAACAGGTATCCAAAATGGATTCAAGGATTTCTTTGTGGACAGTATAAAAACAACTGCCGTTGATGATTTAGGAAATCCTGTTATGTCTATAGCAAAGGCCCATAATTTTTTAAATAAATATAAATCAGCAATTAGACAACTTTATAAAAATAATCCATCAAAAGTTCAAGCATTATACGATTACCATGATGTGTTGAGAATGTTGAATAGAAATAAAATTATAAGTTACGCAGGTGGGTCGACAACAGCAGAAAAAGCAACTCCATTTGAAGGGGTGGGAACAAATATAGCCCAATATATAGCCGTTCAACATGGTGCCGGGTGGAAATTTAGTGTTTTAAAAAATTTGTGGAAATCAATATTTGGTGGACCAGGACGATTTTCAAATCAACAAATCGAAGCATTATTGTCAAGAGCGGTTTATGATCCTGAAGTTGCAAAAACAATTATGGAAGCGACTAAACCAGTGAAAAATATTACCGCACTCGACAAAAAATTAACACAACACTTAATCACACTTGGAATTTATTCTACCCATAAAACAGGGGAAATGATTTATGAGGAAATCAATGACTAAACTTATACAAACCCTGATATTTATATTCATACTCACATGGTCGGTATGTGTCCAGGCAGCGATTACCGTGACGATATCCCTTGATGGCAAGACTATAACATTGACAGGGGTGGACGAAGGTACGGCAGCAGATTGGACATGGACGGACACGTTCACGGATGCCAGATATACTGACGGTATCAGGGTTAATTATATACGGTTTCATCCAGGGGCAACTGATGACCTGTGCAGCATAGAAGACGCTGATACATCAACGGTAAAGCATTTTCTTGTTAAGTGTGCGGATACTTATGATGACAGGATACAGTATTATCACGGGGCTAAATTAAAACTGGCAATAGACGCAAACGATACTGACGGCACTTGGAGTGCACAATATTCAGCGGGTAATTCTATTACTATCCAACTTTGGACTGATAATTAATGAAACGACTATTATCCTTAACCCTCCTGTTAATCTTCGCCCTTTGCGCTCCTGCGTTTGCAGGCACGGCGTACTATGCTGATCTAAGTGATAGTGGCTCGACTAACCAGGGTACATTTGCGGAACCTTTCAACACGATTGCGACAATAAATGCTCAGAGTTTTTCTACTGGTGATGACCTGTATTTCAAGGCTGGTACTGAGGCAACATTAACAGCTACGCTTGACCTTGATTGGTCAGGAACCAGTGGAGATAGGGTAATTATTGGTGGTTATTGGGATGATGGTGGTAGTCCAAACACTGATATGACAGGCAAAACACGCCCGGTCCTGAGTGGTAACGGTCATACTTTTCCGACTGGGGAATATCAAGCATTAGTAGAAGGGAATGGTATTGACTACGTTACAATACAGGACATTAAGGTTTCAGAATCTTATTCGTATGGCATTGTGATTCAGGGCCATTCCAGTAGGGGAACATCTGATAATTGTATCATACAACGGTGTTATTCGTATCACTGCGGAAAAGGCGGGTTTAATTTTTTCACTGTTTCGTCTCATGGTTATGGTGTAAAAGATAGTTATATACAATACAATACTTCTGAATATGACGATTATCCAGATATAATTTCAGGGACAGTCAGCGGAATAACAGTCAGTGCATCATTTTTAGATGAAACAACTGAAAATATTGTAGTTAGACATAATAAGGTATTTAAGAGTACAGAGGGGATAGGTATTTACAAAACAGCAAATGATGTTATTGTTGAATATAATGTAGTTCGCGATTGCGGAACATATTTTTTATATGCTGCCGGTGGATCGCATGATATAACGTTTCGTTATAATCTTGTTTACGAAGGCGACGATGACTTGATCCCACACGATTCTTTGATCGTTGTCGACAATGAGTGTCATTATCGAGTACCCCCTTCTTCAACGCAAAACATATATATCTATGGTAATTTGATTGCGAATGGGAGGTATGGTATTAAGTTATCAAATAATTGCGAAGATTACGAGGATTTAGTCCCTACAGGTATATATATATATAATAACACGATTGTTGACTGTAGCGAGTACAATTTTAGATTTAGTGATTCGTGGAATGGCACAGCAATAATTTATAACAATATTAGTGCTATATATGATAGTAGCGGGACACATTCAAACGATTATTCTCCAACAGGTGTGACATGGGGCTATAACAATTTTAGCAGTACAGTCACAGGAAATGCCCATTCTGGAACAGGGACGGTAGAAGAAACACCGGTTCTTTCCACAACATCAGGGTGGACTTCTTTAACGTCAGGAAGCGTAGACGGTACGGGATTTGCAATCACATCTTCATCCCCTGGAAAAGATGTTGGAACAGATTTAGGCACCCCGTATAATATAGGGTTGTTTGAAGGTACAGACTTTTCCACATCTCCCACCACTGTAGCGACCGCTTCTCACCTTGATCACGGGGAAGGAACGGATATAGGAGCTTGGGTTTATAAAGTGACGGGTGGCGGTGGCGAAGGGGAGTGCCTACTTTCGTGTGAGGGCTTTGGGGAAAGCGGATATTCAGTCGGAAAGGGTGATTGGGATATTATCGGTACGGAAAACACAAGTGGAAGCACAATCGCCATATGTAAGGTTGAGGTTTATTGCAAAAAAATAGGGGATAATGAAGAAACACCAACATTTTATATTGATGTGTTTGATAGGGATGGGAACGATTTAGATGATGAAAGTATAACCGCTGTCGGGTCTATTTCATGGGGTTCATTCCCCACTGGTTCTCCATCGCAGGTGGAATTGGAGGTTGACCCTCCTGTTAATTTAGAGAACGGCCAAGTGATTGGTGTCAGCACCCACGGCAATGACGATGTGGATCATTATTATGGGATGTACTACGGAACGGGTACAACAACTACTGATTTGGGGATACCAGAAAGATGGGATTGGGGAGGCACCCGCCAGGATTCAGTAGCAGACAATGAGCTTTCGATAAAACTCTACCATTATACCGTAACTGATGACGCAATAGCTGTAACTGACATAGGCACAGCAACGGTATCAGGTAGCATTGTTACGTTTGCGACTGACAGGACGGACACGGACACAGCAGCAGGCAACCCAGGGTATTATTTTGCGTTAGAACTCAATCGTCAACCGAGCAGTGTTTATTCAACGCCAGATTCAACAACACTGAAATGGGATTGTGGACCTCTATCTACGGATTATTGTGAGGCTCCATTTTACGCTTGTCTGCCTGATTCAAGTGGAACATATTATCTGCTCTACGATCCTAATCTGATAGCTGGCAATCGAAGTGCAGACCCGCAATTGTACGGCGACGGTAGTGAAGCCCTGATAATGAACGATGGCGTGATATTGGATGCGGACGCAAACTCACTTGATGATGACAGCGACGGATATGTGGATGTTGGCGAGGTTGATATATCAAGCGGGACATTAATTATTGCGGTAGGAGGTATAACATTTTATGTGTCCACGTCTGGTGATGATACTCTTGATGGTCAGACAGAATCAACCGCATGGGAACATCACCCGTGGATGGACGGGGCAACAGATGAGGCTGATTTTGTAACGCTTGTCGGTGGCGATACGGTCTATTTTAAATACGGGGATACCTTCACCGATGCAGAAGACCGGATGAACGAACACGATAATGGAATAAGTGACTATATCACAATGGCGGGGTTGTCCACATGGGGAAGTGGAGAAAAACCCTTGCTATGCCCAACACGGACATGGACAGCGGATTGGGTTGCATCAGGGATAACAAACGTCTATTATCACACAACAGCGGCGGGAGAACGTCCGTTTAGTTGGTTATGGTTTGGGTCTGTCTCCGAGGCTACCGCCGGAGCGATGGAAGACCTCGTGCTTGATATGGATACTAACCACCAATTTGTCTATAACGCCAATGCTTCTATTACTTATGATAATTTAGATAACGACCCCAATTCTTTTGAGGTGGGTGAAACGGTTACTGGCGGGACGAATGGTTATACCTGCAAGATTTTATATGACAATGACTCTGATACAATGGTAATAGAACAATTTAACAATCATGGTACAGGGTATGTTGATGATGAGGTATTAACAGGCGGGACAAGTGGAGCGACTTGTGACGTTAATGGTTCTCCTATGCCATCCCTTCTGCATTATGTTTTTGTCTACTCGACGACCGATCTGACAACAACCCCAGGCACCATATACTACTCTGCGGGTGATGACTATGGCCCGTTCCATTGTGGCGGGGCAGATGTTGGCGCAGAATTTGATTATCATAAATGGCAAAACCTCAGGTTTTGGGGCGGAGGCCAGGGAGCTTTATGGTATCTCCAACCCGCAGCGGATGATAACAACGAAAGTCAACACCTTATTATAGACGATTGTGATTTTAAATATAGTTCCCACGGCAACGCCGAGCATGAGTTTGAGACTGCTGCTGTTATGATCGGGGAACAGGCTCATGATGGGCAAATAGGTGATGTAACAATAACCGACTGCACCTTTGATGAGATTGGCAGACGTGCTATTATGATAGGCCGGATGGATGCAGGGACAAATTCTATTGAGCGTAATACTATAACAGACATCAGGGGTGAACGTAACGTCTATTTTAATCGTCCTGTAGGTATATATTTGGCTGAAGTTACAAACACGACAGTCAAACAAAACAGTATAACATTCAGTTCTGATGACAGCGAAGGGCCCAATGTATGGACTGCTGGACTTTGGAACATGGGAGCACAGAGGGGAACTTATACCGATGTCGTGATAAGTCGAAATTACATACATGGATTTGGAAAAGGATTGTACTCTGAGTTAGGCGATGATGCAGTTTGGGCGTACAATGTTGCAGTCAACTGCATGGTCGGTTTGGAAATAACCGGAGCGACAGATAGCGTTGGCTGCGGATCAGTCAAGTTTTACAATAATGATCTGGTTGATTGTCATTATTATGGTATCCGCCATTTGGGATATCAACTCGATGATACTGAAATGATATTGAAAAACAACGCTATCATTTCACCGGAGGCTACAATAACGGGAGACGGTGGTAATTATGATATTGTAAATATAGTAGACGCCGGTGGTGCAGGGTTTGGCGGAACTATTACGTTTGACTACAATGCTTACGAAGTTGCCAATGATTTAGACAATATGTTCAAATGGAAGGGTAGTGATGACCCATTTACTACCTGGGACAACTCCCGTGATGCTAACGGTGTTTGTAACGCCAACCTAAAATTGCGTGATGTCAGTGGCGTGGACTATCGTCTCCAGGCAGGTTCACCTTGCAAGGACACCGGAACCGATGTCAGCCTGACAGAAGACTACGAGGGAAAGGCAGTACCAAAAGGAAGAGGGGTTGATATTGGGGCATACGAACACAGAGGGCATAAAAGAGACATATCAAGAATGGGGATGAACCTTTAAGGAGAATAACATGAGAGCATATTTAACCGGCGGTGCGGGTCCTGTGGTATTAAGTCAGGATAAGCCTATAAAAATCAGGTCAATCTTAATTGACCGAGAAAACAATGATACCGTAGAACTGAAAATTGTTGATTCTTCGGGTGATGTAACGCCTGTCGGCGGTTTTCAATGGTCTTTTATTGGGCTTAATGAACCATGTTATCCAACTGTTACAGCGACTTTAACGGCACCGGATACGGTAACGGCAGTGATTTATTACGATGAAGGTCGCATTGTATATGATTAAGCGGTTATTTTTATATGCTTTTCTTTTGTTTTTGCCAACTATTATATGGGCGAGTTCTATTGTTTCCATTCCTATTGTATGGGACCATGATGCGCCTGAGACAGTAAGTTGGTATAATATTTATGTATCAGAAACACAGGGGTTTTATCCTGATACTCCATATGGCAGAGTTACAAGGATTCCGACTAATGCAAGCCCATTTTATTTACGGTTTAACGTGGATACAAAAACGCTTTATTTGAGAGTTAAGGCAGAAAATCAATACGGGGAGTCTGATTGGTCGAACGAAATCAAAATAGAAATGAGTTTCATTGTAACATATTTAGAGTGAACATTCACCTTGGATATGTGAATAGCCCTTGGTGGCATGGGGCGTGGAGGAGGCCGTTAAATTAAATGGCATTAGTAAAGGGAACAAACTGGGGTTTTTGTGCGGCTTCTCCATCTGCTGACCCGACAGGTAGTGGCACAAGTAATATAGATGGTTATTCAAGAGCCCAAGAAGATGAATCTCCCGCTACGGCTGCAAAAGTCACAGAAATTGGTTGGTGGTGTAATGGTGCATCCGAAGAAGCAGGTTATGAAGTTGGTATTTATGCAGATGACGATGCAAATAGTGAGCCAGGTACATTAGTTGGCAAAAGCACTGGTCATACAAAGGCCGCAGATGCAACCGGCTGGCAAAAGGTAACGGGATTAGATATAACCATAAGCCCTTCAACTAAATATTGGATTACCGTCCAAGTTGACAACACGGCTACGGCTACAGTTACAGACAGAGAGTACAGTGGGGGAGCAGGAAAAGGCCTATATCCGTCTACAGAATTGCCTGATCCAGATTGGGGGGTATCCGATACAACTACTGACGACCCAATGGCATTTTATGCTGTATGGGAGGCGGCAGGGTCAACCAGTGCTTCAATTTCACCAAGCCCAAGTGCGTCTGTCTCTCCTTCTGCATCTGAATCTGCCTCTGTATCACCCTCGGCAAGCGAGTCACCATCAGTCAGTCCCAGCGCATCGGAAAGCCCCTCTGTGTCCCCTTCTGCCTCTGAGTCACCCTCGGTCAGTCCATCGGCTTCGTTAAGTCCATCGGCTTCTGTATCCCCAAGTATTAGTCCATCAGCTTCAGAATCCCCCTCAATCAGTCCGAGCTCCAGCGAATCACCAAGTGCTTCAGCTTCCGTGTCACCAAGCATTTCACCCAGCGCATCTGAATCGCCATCTATTAGCCCTTCGGCGAGTGAATCACCGTCTGTGTCTCCATCTGCTTCTGAGAGTCCAAGCGTTTCACCATCAGCCAGCGAATCACCCAGCGTAAGTCCATCAGCTTCACTTTCACCTTCGGCTTCTGTGTCGCCATCGGTCAGTCCGAGTGCATCTGAAAGCCCAAGTATATCTCCCTCGGCAAGCGAGTCACCATCAATATCACCTTCGTCAAGCGAGTCACCCTCACCAAGTGCAGGGTCAGAATCGGCTTCTATTAGCCCCTCTATTTCTCCAAGTGCAAGTGAGTCACCGAGTATCAGTCCATCGGCTTCTCTTTCACCATCTGCCTCAGAATCACCATCGGTTTCTCCATCGGCATCGGAATCTCCATCAGTTAGCCCATCAGCGAGTGAGTCACCGAGTATAAGCCCGTCTGCTTCTGAAAGTCCGAGTGTAAGCCCAAGCGCATCCGAGTCTCCATCAATATCACCATCCGCTTCACAAAGTCCGAGTTCAAGTTTAAGCCCGTCTGCTTCTCTTTCCCCTTCGTCCTCTGTCAGTCCATCGGCAGGATATATATATGTTCCTGAAATATTATTAGGTGTTTATAGAATGAAGAGGATACCAGCATGACACTATTGAGTGTAGTTATACCAGCACGAAACGAGCCTTATTTGCAAAAAACAATAGACGATATTTTTGATAAGGCTGAGGAAGACCTGGAAATTATCACAATCTTAGACGGATATTGGCCTGATCCCCCATTAAAAGAGGATAAGCGTGTTAAGGTCATTCATTGGACGGAATCACGGGGGATGCGTAAAGCGATCAATGCCGGTGCCAAAATAGCGCAAGGCAAATACCTGATGAAGTGTGACGCCCACTGTTGCTTTGACCAGGGCTTTGACAAAAAACTTAAAGCAGATTGCGAATATGATTGGACGGTCGTACCCAGGCGGTATGATCTTAGAAGAAAGACTTGGGAGAGGGGAGATAAAATATACGATTTTCAGTATATCACGAATCCGAAAGACAAACGCTATCCCATGAAAGGTGCCAACTGGCCGGAGTACGCAGAACGGGTAAAAGGTCAGGAAATATGCGATTTAATGACTTCCCAGGGGTCATGCTGGTTTATGCACTGGCAACGGTTCTGGGACTTGGGCGGTCTTGATGATATAAACTACGGCACAATGGGCCGGGAAGCACAGGAAACATGCTTGAAAGCGTGGCTTTCTGGGGGACGTTATGTATTAAATCGGAAGACATGGTATGCACATTGGAAGAAAAACGCCGGGAAACATCACCCTTGGAGAGCAACATATCCAAAGCCGGTAGGAGACCGTGAAAAATCAAGAGATTATGTCATTGAATGTTTTACAAAAAATAAATGGCCGTTGCAGAAAAGAAAGTTTGAGTGGATAATTGAGCATTTTAAGCCCGTACCCACATGGCATAGGAGAGAGAGCTTGGAACCTATACGATACATACAAGAAACATGGAAGTTAGGAAATGCACAAGACCTACCTATTAACCTAAGAGGCATCAATCGTGTGGATATGTATAGACTGTTCAAGCGATTCGGATACAAACGAGGGGCGGAAATAGGCGTATGGGCGGGAAGAAACGCCCAGGATATCGTACATGAAATACCAGGGGTCAGACTATTTCTTATTGACCAGTACAAAGACTACTATGGCGCTCGTAAACCGAGGGGAAATAGCAGACACAAGAAAGCCGAGCATGAAGCACATAAGAGAATGAAGGGCCATAATGTAAAATTCTTTAAAATGAAAAGTGAGAAAGCCATCACTCATTTTAAGGATGGCACACTGGACTTTGTGTATATTGATGCTAATCATACCTATGACTATGTTATGCTCGATATCCTTCTATGGTCGAGAAAAGTCAGGGTGGGGGGCGTAATTAGCGGACATGATTATTACAATGCTGACAAATCAAGAATTGGGGTAAAAAGTGCGGTAGACGATTACACTCGATATCACAAGATAAATCCTTGGTATATTACGGATATGGAAAAAGAAAGGGAACGCAAAAAGAAGAATGCGAGACGGTCTTGGTTTTGGGTTAAACAATAGAAAGGAGATATTATGTCGAAGTTAAAAGATTTTGAGGTTTTTGTATGTCCTAAGTGTGATGGGGAAAAGAAAGATTTTAATATTCCTACTCCGAGTCTTTCCTCAGATGGTGTACCTTATTATACAGATTGTGTATTATGTGAAGGAAAAGGGTATATTGTAATTGATATAACCCGGTATTGGGGCAAAGAATGACAGATCTATCGGTGATAATCCCCGGCAGAAACGAGATGTTTTTTAAAAACACGATAGACAATGTGTTGGAAAACATCGAAGGGGATACTGAAATCATTGGAATGTGTGACGGTAGTTGGCCTGATCCGCCTATCCCTGATAATCCAAGGGTCACGCTTGTTCACCATACAAAACCCACCGGGCAAAGGGCGTCAACCAATGAGGGGGTTGGGTTATCGCAAGCTAAATATATCATGAAGCTGGACGCTCATTGTGCCGTTGATAAAGGGTTTGACGTGAAGCTCATGGCAAATTGTGAGTATGATTGGACTGTTATCCCCCGTATGTATAACCTTCATGCCTTTAATTGGGTGTGCAAGAAGTGTGGACATGAAACCTATCAGGGGCCGACACCCACCACCTGTGAAAAGTGTGATAACGCCACAGAGTTTGAGCGCAAGATACTCTGGAAACCCCGAAGAGACAAGAGAACCGATTATATGTGGTTCGATAAAAACCTTCATGTTGCTTATTTTGACAAGAATTACCTCAAGGATTATGG
>Ga0180437_10008995_pt1 | contig 12497 bp, 8 predicted proteins | sample SS_ome_4_FD_132410 | JGI IMG/M metagenome (GOLD analysis project Ga0180437, IMG submission 132410) | Hypersaline lake sediment archaeal communities from the Salton Sea, California, USA - SS_3_D_1 metaG | ecosystem: Environmental > Aquatic > Non-marine Saline and Alkaline > Hypersaline > Sediment...
CCAGCCGTATTCAATTGGCTGGTAGAAAGAACGGTTTATTACAGCATTTTTTATAACTTTATTTAACCGCATTACACAAATCCAAGTTGTAGATTCTTTTCCCTTTCCAGATGACCAATGGATTCTTATTTGTGTATTCTTCTATGAAACAGCTCGATTAATTTGATCACTAAATATAACACCTTTACATTATTGAAATTAGAAGAAATTCTATAAATTCTGTGTCTCGTTAGTGGGTTTATAAATTCATAAACAAGGAATCAGAATCTAATACTAAATTTCTAGTTAAATAAGATTGTCAAAATTTGTATCTGAATCTTCTACACTTTTCTTCGAATATTATTTTTCGAGACTTTTCAAACCATTTATGGCAGTTTTATTCTTAGAATTTATATCCAATGCTTTTTCGTAAGCATTAATTGCATTTTCATAATCACCCGCCCATTCATAAATCTTACCTGCCCTGATGAAATACCAAATTTTGGGAGTCTTACTTTTGATTATTGCTGCTTGGATAGCTGAGATGGCCAAATCAGGTTTGTTATCCAATCTATAAGCCCATGCAGCATCCGAGTATGCTTGCGCGAAATCAGGAAATCGATGCACCAATTGTTCGTATAGTCCTATTGAATCCTTTATTTTTCCTGCGTCCCTTGCAGTGTTTGCCCGCTGTAATAACCACCATTGGTTTTCAGGGTTCTTATTGATTGCCTCCTGAAACCATTCGTCTGCTTCTGTGTATTTACCTTGTGCAACAAAAACTTGAGCAAGACCAAAATAACTTTCTCCCATGTTAGGATTTAAAGTAATGGATTCTTCATAAGCGCGTATTGCTTCTTCCCACCTTTCCTGCTCGTACAGCACATCACCCATTTTTTGCAGCCAGACGCTTCGAAATTCTGATTGAGGGAAATTTTCTAAAGAATCCTCCAGTAATTCTTCAATATCTTTTGGATCCTGATTATTCCTTTCCATAAACTTCACGTAATGAATTGTGCTGTTTTCCGGGTTTAAGTCATATGCCCTAATAAATCCTTTTGATGCATTTGAATAGTCCCCTTCTTCCTCTGCCTGCGAAGCAATATCAAGAATCTTACTGGAATTTTTCGCTGATACCATATTTTCAACAGCGCCTGCAAAATCTTTTTTTGCCAGTAATGCTTCCCCTGTGATCATCAATGCATCCACATCCATATCCTCAGCCAGTGATTCAACAAGTTGGATAGCCCGGTCAGGATCATTTTTCTTTATCGCTTCTCGTGCCAACCATTTCGAAGATCGCTGGTGGTTCTCAGGAGCTGGAATCTCCTGATTTTTTACGTCTTGAAAACCAAATGCCTGTCTTGCAAACTGCAATGACCATTGGTTAATTGAAAAAACATTCCTCAAGTTTATACTGGAGAATATGATAATTATTGCGAGTATTGCCAACCAAATTATAGGTTTGAATCTTCCAAACATGCTGGACAACTCACCTGGTTAAACCATGAAGATATTGTGTAAAGTATAAAAAACCATTATGGCTAGAATTTCTGGCGCCAGATTCGATCCTTTACCTGGAGTTTTAAAATGCTGAAAAAGAGATGCTGTTTCCACATATGATAATACCGCAGGGCATTCATTACGGCAAGAATAAGAAGGATGGTTAGCAATTCAATGTTGGATAAGATTTAATCCATAATTTCTATGTATGGAAACCCCTATGTACTCAGGAAATATAAATTAGAAATTTTTGCAGGACTTGAAGAATAAAATGATGTGGAACAAGGATTTTTTAAAGTCTCCAAACAATAGATCTCTGTGCATTGCTAGGCAGGATCACTTTTACGGGTTCCTCAAGAAAGTGTTGGTCACTCTAGCTCGAATTTGCGTGAATGTTTCCAAATAATAAGCATTTTGTATAGCGGGACACCTTTCTGCGGTTGGTTAAACGGATAGATATTGGACAATCCGAAGATAAAGTCACCGAATGTTGTTGATTGGATGTGCGGGTCCTTGAAGATATGTCTGAATTCAGACCCTCAATTGCGACATTAATTCATACAGCTCGTGATACTATGCTGTTCTGACATGGATAATGTACAGATCAATCTTGAAGTGAAAACACGAATTCAAAGCCAACTCTTAACTCAATTCACAGATATAGATCGTTCAGTAATATAATAGAAAAATATCCAACAGTATGTTTCCGGTTTAATTCCTGAATACCGATGAGTAATCTGAATCCTTTAGTAAGTATCCTTATCACGAATTATAATTTTGATAATTTGATAAGTGATTCAATAGATAGTGCTTTGAATCAGGTCTATTCACCGATTGAAATTATTGTAGTTGATGATGGTTCTACCGATAAATCCAGGGATATCATTTCTCATTTTGGAGAAAAGGTAATACCGGTTTATAAGGAAAATGGGGGACAATCTTCAGCATGGAATGCTGGATTTCAATTGTGTCAAGGTGATATTGTTTGCTTTTTGGATTCTGATGATATTTTTCTACCAGAAAAAGTATCAAAAGTTGTCAGACGGATGACTGGTGATAAAGAAATAGGTTGGTATTTTAATCGCCATAAAATCGTGGATATTCGTACTGGGAAAGTACTCGCGTTTACCCCTTTGAAAAGAACCGGTACATGTGATATCAGAAGCGAGATAATAAGAGGTCGTAATTCTATATACGGTCCTGCAACTTCCGGCCTTTGTTTCGAAAGATTGCTTCTCAATCAATTATTTCCCGTACCTGAAGAAAAAAATAATTCAATAACAGAAGAATATTTACGTGTTGTAGCAATATATCTTGCTAAGGGATATATGGATACAGAACCGCTTTCTATTAAACGAGAACATGATGAAAATAAATATTCCTCAAAAACATTAATGGAAAAACTGCCTTTATTAGCGAGAAAAAAAATCAGTAATGCATATTGGCTCAGAAAAAAATGGGGGCCTTTGCATAGATATACGAATAAAATGTTTTCTCACGGAATCAGTATTTATAATAAACTAGCAATAACCGATCAAAATTATTATTTACAAATAAAGGATTATTACAATATGTCATCACTTCAAGATAATCTTGAAATCGGTTTTTACTATATTTATTATCGCTTTTTCTGGAATCAACGGAAAATATCATTGTATTGATAATTATCAAAATTAATTGAGGACAACACAATGAAGGATTTCTTATATCCCACCAGCGTCGCAGTTATTGGAGTATCCGCGAGACCAACAAATCTGGGCAGGAACATTGTCGCTAACCTGGTTCAATACGAATTTAATGGAATCGTATATGCAGTGGGTCCGCGCGGCGGCATGATCGAAACGCGCAGAATTTATAAGTCAGTAAGCGATATCCCGGATCCTGTTGACCTGGCAGTGATCCTCACACCAGCCAATACTGTCCCCGGCGTTCTTGGGGAATGTGGAAAAAAAGGGATACCCAGGGTGATTATCGAAACCGCTGGCTTCCGGGAATTCACCGACGAAGGTCGGAAATTAGAAGAAGAAATGATTGAGGTCGCAAATAAATATGGGATAAAGTTTATCGGTCCCAACTGTATCGGCGCTATTAATATGGAAAATGGATTCTGTGTCCCATTTCCACGTTTATCCAAATTTGTTAAGGCTGGTAATGTGTCCATAATCACCCAGAGCGGCGGGGTTGGATTGAGCGCATTAAATTTGATGGCCAACGAAGGATTGGGATTAAACAAATTTGTATCCCTGGGTAACATGCTGAATGTAAACGCCGAAGATATGCTGGAATATATGATTACGGATAAAGGAACCGGGATTATATTCCTATATCTGGAGAGTATACGCGATGGAAGACGTTTGATGGAAATTGCTCGAAAATCTCCTAAGCCTATCCTGGTTTTTAAATCGAATATCGGAAAATTGGGAAAAAATATCGCCCTTTCACATACAGCCTCATTAACCAGTGATGATAAAGTGGTGGATGCTGCATTCAACCAGTCGGGAATTATCCGTATTCGCGACGCAACCTCGTTTGGCAATAATTTAAAGATCCTAGAATTGCCTCCCATGAAAGGTGATAATCTTGCCATAATCTCTCGATCTGGCGGTCACGCAGTCATGGCAGCAGATGCTTGTGAATTGTCAGGATTCGATCTGGCCCACTTTCCTGAAAGTTTTCTGGATGAGATCGAAAAGCATTTCAGAGCATCTGTCATCCGATTGACCAACCCACTCGACCTGGGAGACCTATTTAATTTGAGAATCTATGCGCAAATTATTGAACAAACGCTTCAGCTTGAAGATGTTGATGGTGTGATTTTTCTTCACACTTCACTCTCCAAAGCCGAAAACCGGACCAGCCGGGAATTACTGGAACATATCATACAAATGGTAGCGAAATACAATAAACCGGTTGCTTACTATATTTCAACGGATTCCGGAGAAGTGAGCTACCTGAAACAAACTTACAATTTCCCCATTTTCACTCAAGTGGTAGAGACGATCCGGGCTTTAGAGTTAAACCATTTTTACTTCAACAAATTCCAACAAGTCCACAACCCTGAACCTGCACCTGAATTTGACATCAATGTAGCAGAAGTACGTCCAATAATTCAACAGGCTTTGTCAGAAGATCGGGATATGCTGTTATCTGAATCTCTGGAAGTGTTGGAACGATATGGAATTCCCACGGTGCGCAGTGTGGGCGCGATGACAATTTCCGAAGCCAGGGCAGCTGCGGAGATTATGGGTTATCCAGTAGCCATAAAAATCGTAGCTGAAAAGATTTCCCATAAATCGGACGTCGGCGGTGTTCAGCTTAACCTGCGGAATGGACCTGCTTTAGAAGAAGCGTTCGAAGATATGATGAACCGCATCAAAAAGGCTTATCCAAACGCAAATGTAAGCAGCGTGCTTGTGCAGCCCATGGTCACCGGTGGGAGGGAGTTAATTTTAGGAGGCAGGCAAGATCCGCAATTTGGTCCCGTGGTTCTGGTCGGTTTAGGAGGCGTTTTCGTGGAAATATTTGAGGAAGTTCAGGTCAGGGTAGCCCCAATAAATCAAAGAGAAGCCCAGGAAATGATTGAAAACTTGCGTGGATATAGGATACTTCGAGGAGCACGCGGTCAAAAAAAATCAGATATAGCCTCTGTTGTCGATGCGCTCATGCGCCTATCCAAATTGTTATGCGATTTCCCAGAAATCAAGGAAATTGACATTAACCCTCTTCGGGTATTCCATGAAAGAGATGGATGTACAGCATTAGATGCTCGAATGGTTATTACTTAATAAGGAGGTAAATTACAATGACATATGAACTGAGGATTGATGATCTATATCACAGATGTGATCCTGACTCCCTCGAATATTCATCCAGTGAAGAAGCCCCAGAATTGGATACGATTATCGGGCAGGATCGAGCAGTCCGCTCTCTTCAGTTTGGATTGGATATAAAAGAGAAAGGTTTTAATATCTACCTGGCCGGGGTTCACGGCACCGGGCGCACAACAGCCGTAGAACGCTATCTAAACGAATATGCGGCTAGAAAAAAAGTTCCAGATGATTGGTGTTATGTATATAATTTTTCAAATCCAAGGGAACCAAACGCTTTAAAATTGCCGCCAGGTAAAGCTCTCGTATTCCAATCGGATATGGAGCACACAATCAACAACGCAATTAACGCCCTGCGGGCAGCGTTTAAATCCGATGAGTACACCACTCATAAAGCAGATCTGGTGAACAAATATCAGCAGCAAAAACAAGAAATATTCAACGAAATCGGAGAAAAGGCTCAATCAGAAGGTTTTGCAATCCAACCAACTCCCATGGGATTGCTGACCATACCTACTCGCGCTGGACGCCCTATTTCAGATCAGGAATTTTTACAGCTAAGCCAGGAAGAAAAAAACGAGATCAATAAAAACCAGAGCATTCTAAAATCAGGTTTGGAGGAAGCTACTCGAAAAGCACAGAACTTAGATATTGAATTACGCAGCCAGCTGGATCAAATGAATATTGAGGTCGCACGCTATGCTATTAAACATCACTTCGATACATTAATTGATAAATTCAAAGATCTTGAGGAGATTCCAGAACATATTGATCTTGTACGAGAAGATATATTAGAGAATGTCAAAGATTTTATTAAAAACGATGAAGATAAACCTGTGCCTCCACTTATCCGGGGCCAACCTGACCAATCTCCTTTGGAGAAATACGCAGTAAATGTACTAGTAGATAATTCCCAACTTAAAGGTGCGCCGGTAGTTCTTGAGATGAATCCTACATTTCAAAACCTGATCGGCAAAGTGGAACATGAACTCGCATTTGGCGCTCTAGTCACAAACTTCACTTTGATCCGTGCTGGTTGTTTGCACCGGGCGAACGGTGGTTTTTTAGTGCTTCCAATTGAAGATGTACTGCGAAATCCTTTTGGATGGGATGCGTTGAAACGGGCTCTTTCGAACCAGGAAATTGGGATTGAAGAAATCGGGGAACGGTTAGGGTATTCAACCAAAAGTTTGCGTCCGGAACCAATTCCATTGGATATCAAAATCATTTTACTCGGTGAGCCAACCATTTATCAATTGTTACTGCAGCTGGATAAGCAGTTTAATGAGTTGTTCAAAGTAAAAGGGGATTTTGATATTCAAATGCCGCGAACTGATGGACATATCGCAGAATATATTTCATTTGTATGTACATTGTGCAATACTGAGAAACTGCTTCATTTAGATAGGAACGCACTTGCACGGATCGTTGAACACGCTTCACGCATGTCCAATGATCAGGAAAAGCTTTCAACACGTTTTGGTGACATGTCAGATGTGATCCGTGAAGCTAGTTACTACGCCGGTCAGGATAAAGCAGGATACATGACCGCAAAACATGTTGAAAAAGCCATTGAAGAGCGCTTTTATCGGACTAGTTTGCTGAATGACCGCATTCAGGAAATGATCGCCAGGGACCAGATTAAAATCGATGTCACAGGCGAGAAGGTTGGTCAAGTTAATGGACTTTCTGTATTAAACTTGGGAGATATTACCATTGGCCAACCAAGCCGGATTACGGCTAGCGTCAGTCTTGGACGCGATGGTGTGATTAATATTGAACGGGAAGCTGAGTTGAGCGGTCCAATTCATACGAAAGGCGTATTGATCCTATCAGGATATCTGGCACAAATATTCGCTCAGGAAAAGCCGCTCAATTTATCAGCGAAACTTGTTTTTGAACAGAATTACTCCGGGGTTGAAGGCGACAGCGCCTCGAGCACTGAGCTATATGCATTGCTGTCAGCAATATCAGGTTTGCCTATTAAGCAAGGCATTGCCGTTACAGGATCTGTAAACCAAAGGGGAGAAGTACAAGTAATTGGCGGCGTCAACGAAAAAATCGAGGGATTTTTTGAAGTCTGTCGTGAAAAGGGTTTATCTGGCGATCAGGGGGTTATAATCCCTCGAGGCAATGCCGCCAACTTAATGCTGAAAAAACCCATCTTGGAAGCAGTTCAGGATGGAAAATTTCATGTATGGGCGATAAGTACAATTGGTGAGGGGATAGAAATTCTAACCGGTATAAAAGCGGGCGAAAGGTTAGATGATGGTCTATTCGAACCAGATACAGTCTATGCGCGGGTAGATGCTCAACTGATTGAATTTGCAGAACGAATGCTTGAATTCAGATCTGAGAAGGAATCAAATAACTAAAGTATTTTTTAAATTTCGATATCTCTCTCTTCCAAGAATTTTTTAGCAGCCAAACGGGCTGAATCTGAACTATCTGTATTTAATACATTATTGGCAAGTTCTACCGTTTCATGCAAACTGATTGATTTCAGTACTGCTTTAACGCGCGGAATGCTTCCAGGATTCATACTCAATTCATCCACCCCCAAACCAGTCAGCACCGGTGCTGCTATCGGATCACCAGCCAGCTCACCGCAAACGCCTACCCATTTCTCTTTGTGATGAGCACCTTTTATCACCTGGTCAACAAGACGGAGAACAGCAGGATGCAAAGCATCATTCATATTCGCTAATACTGGATTTCCACGTTCAGCAGCTAGTGTGTATTGTGTCAAGTCATTTGTTCCAATGCTGAAAAAATCTACGTTACTTGCGATTTCAGAACTGAGTATTGCCGCTGCGGGGATTTCAATCATTATGCCTGTCTCGATCGGCCATTTATGTTTTACCTGCTGCTCAACCAGGGATTGGTGCGCTTCTTCAAGCAGACCTTTAGCCTGCTTGACTTCCTCCAAGTTTGCTACCATGGGAAACATAATCTTAAAATTTAAATCTTCCCCTGCACGCAGAATAGCCCGCAGCTGGGTCAGGAAAACATTCGGGTTTCGAAGAGACATGCGAATGGCTCTCACACCCAAAAATGGATTTTCTTCAACTGGTAAATCCAAATACGGCAAATCTTTATCGCCACCCACATCCAATGTGCGCACAATTACAGGGCGATCCTTTTTTCCATTGATGGATATTGCCTGCCCAATTTCTCGCAAAATCTGGAATTGGTCTTCTTCAGTTGGGGGCTCTTTTCGAGTCAGGAAAAGGAATTCGGTCCTCAACAACCCGATCCCCTCAGCCCCGTTTTTCAGCGCAGCTTCTGCATCTTGCGCGCTGCCTACGTTGGCAGCCACCTCAATCCGCGTTCCATCTTTCGTTGCCGCTGGAGCTGTACTTGCTAGAATGAGAAGTTCCCTTCCCTTCAACCATTCTTCGCGTTTTTCTTCCATTTCTTGGGTGATATTTTCTCCAGGATTTATCCAAATGTTTCCGGTGAAACCATCCATCAATATTTTGATACCATCTTTCTTTCGCTCGAAATCGGCGCTAACCCCTGAGATGGCTGGAATACCCAATCCGCGCGAAAGGATCGCGCTGTGTGAAGTTGGACCGCCCCCAGATGTAATTATGCCCAAAACCTTTTTCATATCCAAGCGTGAAGTCTCAGTTGGAGAAAGATCATGGGCGTAAAGAATTACCTCCCCTTCGAGTTCTATTTTCCCTACATCTTCTTCTCCAGCAAGGGCGAACAATACCTGATTCCCAACATCTAAAACATCTGCCGAGCGCTGCTGCAAATATGGGTCATCCAGAGACAAATATGTATCTGCAGTTTTTCTTATAACTTCATCCCAGGCAGCAGCTGCGTTCTTATTCTGTTCAAAGATAAGATGCTTTGCACCCTCCTGCAGATCTGGATCTTCCAAGATGAGCTGGTGAGCAGAAAATATTTCTGCTTCTGATTCTCCTATCGATTGGGCAATTTCCGCTCGTCTCTGTGATATATTCGTCCCGGCTATAACAATTGCACCTTTCAGTTTTTTCCACTCAGCATTTGGGTCATCAGCGGGTGCGTCAGATATCTGCGGTACGGGAGGTCGATAGCGGTACAGCGGTCCAACAGCAATACCTTCCGAGATTGGTACAGCTTGAAAGTCGCCTCCCTTGCCGGCAGAAATTTCAGGTGGAGTGAGTTCAATTTTTTCCACCGCTTCGGTTGGTTCCCCAAATCCGCTCTCCACCAATACACTCAATTCCTGTAAAACCTGATTGGCGTTCAGTCCGAAAGCTTTAATCGAAATACTGTGGTCTTTTACTGCTCCTAAAGTAGTTACTGCATTTAGGCTTTTTGCTGATACTGGACCCTTCCCATTCGTCAGGTTCTCCAGCAGTATTTGCCCATCGTGGCTGGCTGCTGTTTGAACAAACCGGGCCGCGGGACGGGCATGCAGTCCATGTAAATTCTTTAACGTCACCACAACTTCTTCAAATTCTTCACTGGGAGAGACTGGTGGGCTAGATGGTTGGAGAGCAACCACTCCATCTGGTAAACGATCCTGTGCTTCTGTGATATGGTCGATTTTGGGCAGTAAGGCCGACCTGGCTTCATCACATACCGCATCCAAACTGGCATTTAATCCAATTTGAACCCCGGCTGCAATAGCTCCTTCAACCACAGGCGCAGCACAGAAACGGACTTTCTCAGCAATTTCTGGAGGCAGCAATTCAACTGCCATCTCAGCGCTCAAGATAGCGCTTCCCAAATCCATCAGGATCATTACACCGTCTTCTGAATAAACTGATTGGACGGCCTCCATGATTTCAAGCGCATCGGTCCCAAACTCCGATCGGTCTGGACCTATACCCGCGGCTATTGCTACCGGTATTTCAGCATTTGTTACCTGTTCTATAAGGTCAACTAAGGCTTCCGCCAAAGAACGGCTGTGTGAGACAATAACAAGTCCTACCATCAATCTTTACCTTGTATCCAAATATTACACGCTAAATGATGCGATTTTCAATGCTAACCAAATTCCATACACGGTTGACACAACACCGATAATTGATAATACCCAATCCACTATCTTCATCGTACCCTTAGAAGGATTAAGATCCAATATAATACTGCGCATTCCTATCAGGGAATGAGATACTACCACCACCAAGAATGTAATTTCCATAAACACAATCCAGGGATTGGCAAAGTAATCCACCACATCCTGCCATGTCAGCAAAGCTCCTTCACCAATGAAGTGGTTTACTATTAAATGGATTGTCAAAATGATGATAATCAGCACTCCCAGCAGTACTTTCAACAGCCACAATCCGGCAGCTTCATCAGGTTTCTGAATAGATTTTGTTTCAATCATTTTTTCACCTTATTTCCATTTATTCTATGCAGTGAACATGCGTATACCGAAAATCAGGCTTCCAATGACAGTAATCAGAATGAAAAAATAAAATACTGTCTTTTGGATGTTTGAAGTCTCGGAGAAAGTCGTTAACCCAATACGGATGCCATTCAATCCGTGGTAAATCGCAGCAACAATCACCAGCAATTCCCCGATTACGATTATTGGGGTTTTAGCAAGTTCCAGAAAGCTGTCATATGCATCAGGACCTTGAGCAAGTTGGCTTAATATGATCAAGTGTAAAAAAAGGTAAAAAGTCAAGCCCAATGCCGTAATGCGGTTCAATATAAAAGCCCAGGTCCCAGTATCGCGATGGCGGGGGTCGAACCACTTAAGCCAATTCGATGGTGAAGGTTTGTTGGTATATGTCGTCATTTTATACCTCCAGATTAATTTCTTGATCCAAATAAAGATTTTATCCGTGATCTTAGGACAGCTCTACGAAGCTGCATAATCTTCTTTCCCGGCTCAACAAAGGAAGGACATACTTCCGTACACTCGTATGCGCTGTGGCAGCGCCAAACACCATCAGCGCAATCAACAAGCTTAAGGGTCTCAGCGCCTCCATTGATACTTGCTTGGCGAGCACCAGCTAAAATTGCAGGACCGAAATAACCTGATGTAGTTGTCGCCACCGGGCAGGCGCTGATGCACAAACCACATTCAATGCAGTCTGAAAGCCTTATATAATCACCGTCTTTGGCTTTGACAGGTTTGATATCCGACGTAGCTGGTTCTTCCGACAGGGGAACGATTGGTCGTTGTCCAACCATCTCCATTCCTGAATACAATGTGCTCATATCTACAACAAGGTCACTGATAACTGGAAAATTTCTGAGGGGTTCAATTTTAATGGTGCTTCCATTCTTCGCGATTTCATGAATGAATGTAATACACGTGAGTTTCTCTACGCCATTAACCCTCATTCCACATGCCCCGCAAGTTGAGTGGTGGCAGGCATGGGCAAATGTCAGCGATCGGTCATGAAATGCCCAGATTCGTTCGACTGCATCCAATACATACTCTTCCGGATCAACTTCCAATTTATATTCATCATAATTGGGGCTATTATTCGCCTTTTGACGGTGAACCTTAAATGTAACCTTCCATTTTTGTGTGCTCATTGGTACTCCTAAATTCTATAAGGCATAATACTGGCGATATGAGAGCAGCGGTGTTTCAGCAGTAGCACATTCCACCTCGACGTCTAGTTTCTGGCAAACAATATCTGAAGTTTTCTCAGCCATTTGCCGTAAAGTCGTTGCTTTACCGCCAGTGATAGTGACAAAACCATCAATATCATCGCTTTCTTTATGGTCAAAACATTTGAATGTACGCGCCACACTCCGTCCGGTTAATCCAGCTCCAATCAGGGGTCTTGTTGCCATGTAAGCGCCGCGCATCTGGGCATTTTTTATAGCCGGGATCAGCGCTGCACCACGTTCAAGCATTAGATCTACTTGTTCATCCACAACCGGAACATAATCAAGATCCTCCACCTCGAAAGATGTAGTGCCTACTACTACCATCCGCCGCTGGGGTAGAACAATATCTCCATCACTTGGTTTACACAGGCGGTTAATTGCTCGATTTACAAACCTTTCCTCGTAAGCAACCATGACACCAGGGGTTGGTCTCACAGGAACATTGGCGCCTGCCATATCCGCAATTTCTCCCGCCCAGGCACCGGTAGCGTTTACTACCATATCAGCATGAAGTTCTCTTCGTTCATCTTTTGTCCTGTCCCAGATTTTCAACCCGGTTACACGACCAGTATTATCGATAATTAATTCGGTCACGTCTGTATAAAG
>Ga0180437_10008997_pt1 | contig 12495 bp, 7 predicted proteins | sample SS_ome_4_FD_132410 | JGI IMG/M metagenome (GOLD analysis project Ga0180437, IMG submission 132410) | Hypersaline lake sediment archaeal communities from the Salton Sea, California, USA - SS_3_D_1 metaG | ecosystem: Environmental > Aquatic > Non-marine Saline and Alkaline > Hypersaline > Sediment...
ATGCTGCTTGGTGGCTGCCTTCCAAGAACGGGGCAGCCGTGATCTTGATCCCCGGCTTTGGCCAGTCACGTGATGGTTTGCTCGATCAAGGCGCGATGTTAGCCCGTCACGGTTACGGTGTGCTGCTCATTGATCCCCGCTATTGTGCCAGGCCTGACGTAGTTTTCAGCGCCGGCTACAATGAAGTTCAAGACGTCGCCGGCGCGCTGGCGTTTGTTCAGGCCCGGCCGGAGGTGCGCTCAAATCGCGTTGGGGTGCTGGGTTATTCAGTGGGGGGCGCCACTGCTATTCTCAGCGCCGCGCAGTTAGATGACATTCGGGCCGTAGTGTCCGAAGGTAATTTCTACAACTTGGGCCACGACATCGCCAACACAGGTGGGGATAACTCTTTGCTCGCACAATTCTACTACCAGGTTATCCTTTTCTTCTATCGCTTTTACACCGGTGTTGATGCCCATCTTGTCAGCCCCATCGACGCCATTGGTGATATCAGCCCTCGCCCGGTGCTACTCATTTTCGGCGAGCGCGAAATGGCCAATGGACATGCTCACCAGCAATTAGCTGCTGCCGGTGAACCCAAGTCCTTGTGGGTTGTTCCCGGCGTCGGGCACGGTGGCTATATCCAGGCCTGGTCGGATGAGTACGAATCGCGCGTCATCAGCTTCTTCGATGAAGCACTTCTACACTAGCGGTCTGTCAACCATTGATCTGGGGCGTGATCATACCCAACTGCGGTCTGGCATCTGGGGATGCCGTCTGCTCCTCGAATGAGCCTTGAGAGGGCACGAGCGATAACATACAACGCGCTTTGCGAAGTTGCACCAGAGCAGGGCGAACATGTTGCATCTGGGGGATTAAACGTGCTACAACGCTTATACTATAACCTGTGGTACTACTTCCATCCACCGTGGGACACTGGTATTACCCCACCTGAGGTGGTCGCGGCCATCGAAGGTCCCGAAGCTTTGGTCCCGGGCCGTGCCTTGGATTTGGGATGTGGCACTGGCACCAATAGCCTGTACCTGGCTCGACACGGCTGGCAGGTGGTCGGCGTCGATCTCGCCGCGAAAGCGGTCCGCCAAGCGCAGCGCAAGGCTGAAGAGGCCGGCCTGTCGCTGGAATTCTACACTGCGGATGTTACCCGCCTTGATTTTCTCCAGCCTCCCTTTGACCTGGCCCTCGACATCGGTTGCTTCCACGCTCTCGACGACCAGGGTTGGGTCCGCTACCGGGATCAATTAAGAAGATTGTTAAGTACCGGCGCGTGCTTTATGCTCTATGCCTTCGGCCCGCGCCAGGGCCGCTTTATGCAGATGGGCATCACACAAGACCAGGTGCGCCAGCTCTTCCAGCCTGATTTCCACCTGCTGCGCGTAGAAGGTGGCGCCGACCCCACTGGCCCATCGGCAGCCTGGTATTGGCTTGAAAGAACTTGATTATCGCACGGCCAGCGATTTCTACTCGCCCTCAGCCACTGGTTCCTTCTGTTCCTCCGGCTCTGGCTCAGCCGTACGCTCCGGCTTGGCTGGCGCAGGTGGCAGCGCTGGCGAAGTGCCGTTGCGGCTGAAGCCGTTGCGTCCGTTGAAGGGCAGCCAATCTTCAGCACGTCGTCGCTGGCGGGCGCCCCAGGATCGGACCCGAGCCCAGCGATAGTACAGCCAGCGGAACGCACGCACATACCAGGGGGCGGGCTTCACCGGCAGTGGTATACCCCATTGTAGCGCAACCGCCCCCCAGGTAAGCCCGGCACCAAAGCCTACCAGTACCAGGTGGTCGTTACGATGGACACGACCAGCCTCAATCGCTTCGACCAGGGCAATGGGAATTGAGGCCGCCGACGTATTGCCATAGCGATCCAGATTGGTAATCACCCGATCTTCATCCAGTTTGAGGGAGCGTGCTGCCGATTTGATGATGCGGATGTTGGCTTGGTGAGGTACCAGAAGTTTGACGTCGTCTAGCGGCACGTTGGCTTTCTGGCAGACCAGTCGGGTTGCCCTGTCCATCGTGCGGCTGGCAAAGCGGAAGACTTCGCGCCCGTTCATGCGCACGTAATGCAGGCCCTCATCAATCGTTTCCCGGCTGGGCGGGAGCTTGCTTCCGCCGGCGGGGATAATTAAATGGTCTCCGCCCGAACCGTCGGAGCCTAACGCGCTGGATAGAATCCCGCCTGGCGCTTCACTGCCGCTGATCACGACCGCCCCGGCACCATCGCCAAAAAGCACACACGTTTCCCGGTCAGTCCAGTCCATAATGCGCGAAAGGGTTTCAGCGCCGATGGCCAGGATGTGTTGGCAGCTACCGGCCCGTATCGAATCAGCCGCTAACGCCAGAGCATAAACAAAACCAGAACAGCCGGCCTCCAGGTCAAAAGCGCCCGCATTCACTGCGCCCAACCTATCCTGTATCAAGCAGGCCGTGGCTGGAAACGGGTGCTCCGGGGTAACCGTAGCCACGATGATCAAATCCAACTGCGCCGGTGAAAGTTTGGCCACATCCAGTGCCTTTCGAGCCGCTTCCAGCGACAAGGTGAGTGTCGTCTCCCCTTCAGTCACTATACGCCGTTCAGCAATTCCCGTGCGAGTGCGGACCCACTCATCCGAAGTGTCGACCAGTTGTGCCCAATCATCGTTGGTCATCACACGCTCCGGCACACTGATTCCCCAGCCACATATGTGGGCGTATCGAGCCATAATCGCGCTCCTCTTCCCGAAGAATACCTGGTGCCCCAAAAGTAGAAACGCACAGCGGTTGAGGGTTAGGCAACAACGCACACCCTCAACAACGCAGTGCGTGCTTCAGCGAGGCAAGGTGTAGCACCAAGGCCTGTTGCTATTTTCAGTGGCCCCCGACATTGCCTCAGAAACTTGATTGCCGAAGTTACGCTTCGTATCTGCGAAGGACTACGCACCCATTGTGGCCGCCAAACCCAAACGAGTTGGACATAGCCACTCGTACGTCCGCTTCCCGTGCCTCGTTAGGTACGTAGTCTAGATCACAATCCGGGTCGGGGGTATCGTAGTTAATCGTGGGAGGGATAATACCATCTTCCAACACTTTTACGCAAATCAGTGTCTCCAACGCTCCTGCCCCAGCCAGAAGATGCCCCGTCATCGACTTGCTGGAACTAACAGAGATGTTGTAGGCGTGTTCGCCCAGCAGGGTTTTGATGGCCTGGGTCTCGGCTGGATCGTTGAGCTGTGTGGCGGTGCCGTGCGCATTGATATAATCCACTTCTTCAGGGTCGATTCTGGCCCGGTTAAGTGCATTTTGCATGGCCAGCCGCGCCCCATCGCCCGACTCCAGCGGAGCCGCCATGTGGTTGGCGTCCACTGAGGTGCCATATCCTATGATTTCGGCATGAATCGTTGCGCCACGGGCCAGAGCGTGCTCCAGTTCCTCGATGAGCAGCACGACTCCGCCCTCACTTACCACGAAGCCATCCCGGTCAGCTTCGAAGGGGCGGCAGGCCCCGGATGGGTCGTCGTTATGTGTGGAGAGAGCGCCCATCACGTTGAAACCGGCAATCGTCATGGGGTGAAGTGCCGCTTCGGCGCCACCAGTAAATATCGCATCGGCCGCACCGCGAGCGACCATCTCAAATGCCTCCCCGACAGCATTGGTGCCGGTAGCACAGGCTGTAGCGATGGACATATTGGGGCCACGTAGTCCATATTCAATCGCGATTGTCGCCGCTGGTGTGTCGGACAACATCATGGGGATGAAAAATGGGCTTATCCGTCGTGGGCCATGTGAATTAAGCCTGTCGTACTGTTTGAGAAGAGTGGTGATTCCGCCAACGGCGCTGCCTATCACAACACCAACCCGGTCACGGTCTATTCCGTTCTCAAGCAGACCGGACTTGGTCATGGTCTCAGAGCAGGCCTTCATTCCAAATTGGGTGACCCGGTCCATACGCCGCGCTTCTTTACGCCCAAAGATTTCAATCGGATCGAAGTCTTTAACCTCACCTGCAAACTGGGTCTGTAGGTCCGAGGGATCAAACAGTGTGATGCGCGTGATCCCCGACTGTCCAGCCTTAAGCGTTTCCCATGTTTGTGTTACGTCGTTTCCCACCGGCGTGATTGCTCCCAAGCCGGTAATGACCACTCGTCTGGACATGGTTTCCTCCTCAAACGCCTTGGAAATAAGCGTACTGAATCGATGCCCTTTTTATACAAAGACAATCTTCATTCGATTATAACACAAGCACTTGGAGAAAGGTACAGGCAAAATGGCCGAAAAGAGCCTTTTACGCTCAATTCTGTGCTTTTTGTGATAGACTGGGCCATTTTTTTTGGCTTTTTGGGAAGTCGGTCGTTGTCTTGGTGAGTCGCAAATATCAGGGTCGAATCTCCTTTCAGCAGCTCTCGTGTGCTCTTTTTGGTCATTGGGTGTTTCTTCCAGTATCATATCGAATGCCTGGTAAGATAACTCCTTTTGAGGCCGCGATATTTCTCAAAGCATGGTTTTTTAAGACAATTTGGACTTGACAAAGACATGGAGATGGTCTATAATATCAAGTTGCGGTTGGCATATGGAACTCTCAGACAACACCAGATTTATCTGACTTTGAAATAAACTTTCATTGCTTCCTGCTGTCATTATCTACGTCAATATGCATCCAATTCCCCGCAACGAGGCGGACGATCTAGCCAAGTGCCTGTTCAGGAATCGGCCCGAAGCACCTTGTTGTTTTTGAGGAAAGGGAGAGATCGTTTCGTCTCCAGTACTTTTTACCCATAATTTCTACATCAGAAATCTCGCTCAGTCCGCTTTGCTTCCCGGGGTACAGGGGAGTATTTCGGGAACATAGGGGTTGTCGTCACGCAAGACCGGAAGCATAAGCCATTCACCGACGGCTTGCAACATGTTTTTCGGTAGAGTCTTTGATTATTTTGCCTATTGTATGTCGTGTATCAAGTTTGGTAGCTAAATAAGGAGTGAATAGACGTATGTCATACGACCCGGAGTCCAAAAGCTACGCTCGAATCCCCGATGTACTTGAGCTTCCCAAGCTAATCGAAGTTCAGCTCAAGTCCTTTCAGTGGTTCCTCGATGAGGGGCTTGCCGAACTATTTCAAGAAATTTCACCTATTGTCAGCTTCAATAAGAATCTGGAATTACATTTTCTGGATTATCGGTTTGACGATCCCAAGTATCCCGAGAACGAATGTCGTGAACGTGATATGACATATGCCAGCCCCTTATGGGTGAACGTGCGCCTCATCAATAAGGAGACAGGCGAAATTCAGGAGCAAGAAGTCTTCATGGGCGACTTCCCGCTAATGACCGAGAACGGAACCTTTGTTATCAACGGTGCTGAGCGGGTGGTGGTCTCACAGCTCATCCGGTCACCGGGTGTATATTTCACGGCTGAAGAAGATCGGGTTACCGGGCGTGCCCTATGCTTTTCCAAGCTCATTCCCAATCGAGGGGCTTGGCTGGAGTTTGAGACCTCCAAGCGAGACGTCATTTCAGTCAAGGTGGATCGTAAGCGTAAACTGCCGGTGACAATTCTCTTGCGAGCAGTCGGCTACGGGACAGACGAAGAGTTGTTTGAGTTGTTCGAAGATGTGGACAACATGCCCGACCACACTTATATCGCGACGACACTCGAGCGTGATCCTACCAAGTCGGTGGACGAGGCGCTGCTCGAGTTCTACAAAAAGCTCCGTCCTGGCGACCCGCCAACCCTCGATAATGCCAGCAACTTCCTGACCTCGCTTCTCTTCTCGCCACGTCGTTATGATCTGGGCAGAGTAGGACGCTACAAGTTAAACCGTCGCTTGAGACTTGAGGTGCCCATTGACCAGCGCACTCTCACCAAAGAGGATTTGGTGAAAGTCGTAGCCTACATGATCAAGGTCAACAATGGCGTAGATGAGCCGGACGATATCGACCACTTGGGCAACCGTCGGGTTAAGACGGTCGGTGAACTGATCCAGAATCAAATACGAGTTGGGTTGCTGCGTATGGAGCGTGTCGTGCGTGAGCGCATGTCCATCCGCGATCCGGAACAAGTAACGCCTATGTCGCTAATCAATATTCGGCCTGTGGTCGCCGCCACCCGCGAGTTCTTCGGTGGTAGCCAGCTTTCCCAGTTTATGGATCAGACCAACCCGCTGGCCGAGCTGACGCATAAGCGTACGTTGAGTGCGCTGGGGCCTGGCGGTCTGCGGCGCGAGCGTGCTGGCTTTGATGTGCGTGATGTTCACCACAGCCACTATGGCCGTATCTGCCCTATTGAAACGCCAGAAGGGCCTAACATCGGTCTGATTGGTCGGCTGGCAACGTTTGGTCGCGTCAATGAATACGGCTTCATTGAGACTCCATACCGAAAGGTCATTCGGGAGGTTTCTCACGAGGATGTGGATGTCCTTGTCGGCAAGACTCTGCGGGCACCGGTAGTGGATCCCGCGTCCGGTGAAGTGATCGCTGAAACCGAAGCTGAAATAGATGAAGATCTGGCGATTCGGATTGCCCAACTGCCTCTGGAGGAGACAGTTAAAATCAGGCCGGTCGTGACAGACGAGATTGTTTATATGTCGGCCGATGAAGAGGATCGTTTCACTATCGCACAGGCCAACGCCGAATTGAACGAGAAGCGGCAATTTGTTAGCCCACGTATCAGTGTGCGGCGACACCAGACCTTCCTTCTCGAAGGTGTCGAACGGGTTGACTTAATGGACGTGTCTCCGAAGCAAATTGTGGGGATTAGCGCGGCACTCATCCCCTTCTTGGAGCACGACGATGCTAACCGGGCGCTCATGGGATCCAACATGCAACGGCAGGCCGTACCCCTTATCCAGCCCGAAGCGCCGATCGTGAGTACAGGTATGGAGTATCAGGCTGCCATTGACTCGGGCCAGGTCGTGGTCGCCGAAGAGCCCGGTGAAGTGATCAGTGTCACCGGAAGCGCCGTTACCGTGCGTGAAGAAGACGGGAACGAGCGCGTTTACACCTTGCGTAAGTTCAATCGCTCCAACCAATCTACCTGTATTGACCAGCGCCCCGTCGTCTGGAAGGGTGAATATGTCAAAACAGGCGACGTGCTGGTCGACTCAAGCTCGACGAACAAGGGAGAGTTGGCATTGGGGCAGAACGTTTTGTGTGCTTTCTTGAGCTGGGAGGGTGGCAACTACGAAGACGCGATCCTCATCAGTGAAGATTTGGTGCGGCACGACAAGTTTACGTCATTTCACATCGAGAAACACGAAGTGGAAGCACGCGACACTAAACTTGGTCCTGAAGAGATCACGCGCGATATTCCCAACGTGGGTGAAGATGCATTGAAAGATCTGGACGAGGGGGGGATTATACGCGTTGGTGCAGAAGTGGGACCAGGCGATATTCTGGTTGGTAAGATTACGCCTAAGGGTGAAACCGAGTTGACACCCGAGGAGAAACTGCTGCGAGCCATCTTCGGCGAAAAAGCACGTGAGGTAAAAGACTCAAGTTTGCGGTTACCACACGGTGAAAAAGGCATTGTGGTTGACGTAAAAGAGTTCAGTCGCGATGAACATCGAGACCTGCCTGCCGGTGTGGACAAGATGGTGCGCGTCATGGTAGCCCAGCGCCGCAAAATCACAGAAGGTGACAAGATAGCTGGTCGTCACGGCAACAAAGGTGTCATCTCAAAGGTTGTTCCAATTGAGGACATGCCATATACGGAAGATGGTACCCCGATCGAGTTGATTCTAAATCCGTTGGGTGTGCCAGCGCGTATGAATATTGGACAGATCCTTGAGACCCATCTTGGTTGGGCCTCATCGCGCTTGGGCTTTCGGGCTGTTACCTCGGTATTTGACGGCGCTCACGAAGACGAGATTGCGGCTGAGCTCGCGCGGGCCTGGCTGATTGACCGTGCCTGGGATATGGTTACTGATCGGGCTTGGGCTTGGGCCGACGAGCAGGGTTACACCGAGGAAGACCTGGAGAGTGAAGACGACGTCCGAACCCTGTATCTGACCGAGTGGCTTGGCGAATTGGGGTACGATGAGGAACTTCTCGCTCTTGACCAGGTATACGCCCGCCGTGTTGTATTGCACGAGTGGTTGGCAGATAGGGGATATGATCCTGAATTTTTGCTTGCCTTTGAGGGCGACCGTCGTCCAGAGTCGATTGGTATCCCCGCTCGCGAAGCGGTACGTGTGGTCTGTCTGCGAGAGTGGCTGTATATGATCCAAGATCGTACTATGAGTTTTGCGGACCAGCGCTATGAAGAGGCGCTGGATGGTGTAAACCTGGAGGATCTAAAAGACGAAGAGGTTGATCAAATCGCTATCCAGGTTACCCGCAAGATTGGTGTTCCTTTGCCAACCACGGGTAAGATGATCTTGTATGATGGCAAGACCGGAGAACCATATGACCGGTCGGTGACTGTAGGCATCATCAATATGCTCAAATTGGCACACTTAGTTGAAGACAAAGTCCACGCAAGATCAACTGGTCCATACTCTTTGGTGACGCAACAGCCGCTGGGCGGTAAGGCTCAGTTCGGTGGCCAGCGCTTTGGCGAAATGGAGGTATGGGCATTGGAGGCTTATGGCGCTGCTCACACGCTCCAGGAAATGCTCACTGTCAAGAGCGATGATGTGGCAGGCCGGGTGAAGACCTATGAGGCCATCGTAAAGGGTGAATCAATCCAGGAACCTGGTGTGCCCGAGTCTTTCCGTGTGCTTGTCAAAGAGCTGCAGTCGCTGGGTCTGTCGGTGGAGGTTATCTCCGACAGTGAAGAGCGCGTCCAGTTTGGGAAAGAAGATCAGAAAGAAAAGATGCCAAAGCTGGGATTGGGACTGGGCTTCAAACTGCCCAGCTCTCCGCGTTAAAAAGACAGACAGATCATGATAGGGGCTGACATTTGACAGCCTCCTTCAGATGTGCTATCATTCGCTTTCGTGGGTTTTCAGGGGGATATCGACTAAATCCACCCACGGGAACTGCATAGAGAAGCGGCTTCCGGCCCACAGAATAGGGAACTCGAAGAGCTTGATCAGCCTTTGAGTCGACAATTGGAGAAGAGCGAGGCCATCGTGCACTTGCAGTCCCTTTTGTGCCCTAGCAGGGGGCTTACGGGAAGGTACCGGTGGCCTCGTCCAATGCCTGAAATCTTAAGGGAGGACCCATTGCCAACGATTAATCAACTTGTGCGCAAGGGACGAAAAGCCAAACGAAGCAAAAGCAAGGCCCCGGCACTGCGGTACACGTTTAATGCCTTACAAGGGAGAATGACTCCTCGGCCGAGGGGAGCGCCCCAAAAACGAGGTGTGTGTACGCAGGTGCGAACTATGACGCCCAAAAAGCCGAATTCGGCACTTCGTAAGATTGCACGTGTGCGCTTATCAAACGGCATTGAAGTGACAGCTTACATTCCAGGCGAGGGGCATAATTTGCAGGAGCACTCGGTGGTGCTGGTACGTGGCGGCCGTGTGAAAGACTTGCCCGGCGTTCGTTACCACGTGGTACGAGGAGCCCTGGACAGTACTGGCGTAGATGACCGAAAGCGCGGTCGCTCCAAATATGGTGCCAAGCGCCCTAAGAGCTAGGACGCTGAGACGCTAAGAGGTGAAAGATGCCAAGACGGAATCGCCCGCCCCGGCGTGTAATTGAGCCGGATTCAAAGTATAACAGCGAATTAGTTGCTCGCTTTGCCAATAGACTAATGCAGCATGGCAAAAAGAGCACGGCTCTTCGAGTTGTCTACGATTCCTTCGATATTATCGAAGAGCGTACCAAGAAGCCGCCTCTTGATGTTTTTGAACAGGCCGTTAAGAACGTAACACCAATGCTCGAAGTCCGCCCACGCCGTGTGGGTGGCGCTACCTACCAGATCCCGATGGAAGTGCGGCCCGAACGTCGCATGAGTCTGGCGATCCGCTGGGTGTTACAGAGTGCCTCGCAGCGCCCCGGCAAGTCTATGGCCGAAAAGCTAGCCAGCGAGTTGATGGATGCAGCGGCCGGTCAGGGGGCCAGTATCAAGAAGCGAGACGACACGCATCGTATGGCTGAAGCCAACCGCGCTTTTGCTCACTATCGCTGGTAGGTGACAGACAAGAACGGTCTGCTGGCACATCGCATCACTTCAATAATATAGTTAACGCATTCAGTCTCTTTATTTGATCGGGCAAAGTCCAAAGCGCGTCAATTTGGAGCGTAGCTTTGGGCTTTGAGTATCTATAGTGGTTTAGCTAAGCAATCTGATGGCCAAAAAAACCCCGCTGGAGCGGGTAAGAAATATCGGTGTCATCGCTCATATTGATGCCGGTAAGACAACTACAACTGAACGTATCCTTTTTTACACCCAAAAGATCCACCGCATGGGCGAAGTCCACGACGGCGCTGCTACTATGGATTGGATGGAGCAAGAGCGGGAGCGTGGTATCACGATCACCGCCGCTGCCACAACCTGCTTTTGGAATGACCATCAGGTTAACATCATTGATACACCAGGTCACATCGATTTCACGGCCGAGGTGCAGCGCTCGTTGCGGGTGCTCGATGGCGGAGTGGTTGTGTTTGATGCCGTGGCTGGTGTTGAACCACAGTCGGAGACGGTGTGGCGGCAGGCAGACCGTTTTAGCGTGCCTCGCATCTGTTTTGTGAACAAAATGGACCGCGTCGGCGCCGATTTTGATCAGACCATTCGGATGATTGTGGATCGACTTGGGGCGCGGCCGTTGGCCATACAAATGCCCATTGGAGCAGAAAGTTCCTTTTCCGGCATCATTGATCTCATAGAGATGGATGCCATCACGTATGTAGATGATCTGGGTGCAAAGTCTGAGGAGACCGAGATACCGGAAGCCTACCGAGAGGAGGCAGAATGGTTACGTCGGGAGTTGGTTGAGCGCGTGGCCGAGACCAATGAATCGCTGACCGAGAAATTTATTCTGGAGGAAGAAATCACTCCGTCGGAATTACGAACTGCTTTGCGGCAGGCGACCATCAGCGGAGAGTTGGTACCGGTTTTGTGCGGTTCGGCGCTCAGGAATAAAGGTGTCCAGCGAGTGCTAGATGCGGTGGTGGCCTATCTGCCTTCACCTTTGGATGTGCCTCCCATTGTGGGACAACATCCAAAGACCGAGGAGCCAATTGAGTGTCCGTCAGATCCCAAAGCACCCTTTGCCGCCTTGGCCTTTAAAATCGTAACCGACCCGTATGTCGGCCGCTTGGCCTATATTCGAGTTTACTCCGGTGCGGTAAAGGCTGGGTCTAACACTTTCAACGCTACCAAAGGCAAAAAGGAGCGTGTGGGGCGGCTGTTGCAGATGCACGCGAATCAGCGACAGGAAATCGACTCGCTTTCAGCCGGAGACATTGGGGCAGTGCTCGGTTTCAAACAGACCTTCACAGGGGACACTCTGTCTGACCCCAGTCGACAGGTTGTTCTGGAGGCGATTAGATTCCCGGAGCCAGTGATTTCAGTTGCGATCGAGCCAAGGACCAAAGCTGACCAGGACAAGATGTCTGAAGCATTGAAGAAGCTGGCTGAGGAGGATCCTACCTTTGTGGTGCGGGTTGACGAGAATACGGGGCAGACCCTCATCTCCGGTATGGGTGAGCTACATCTGGAAGTGTTGGTCGACCGCATGCTGCGTGAGTTTCGCGTGGTGGCTAAGGTCGGGCGTCCCCAGGTGTCTTACCGCGAGACAATCACCCGTCCGGCTCGCGCTCAGGGGCGCTTTGTGCGCCAGACAGGTGGAAGGGGACAATTTGGTGACGTTGTTCTAGAAGTTGCACCTTTGCCCAAGGGGGCTGGCTTCGAATTTGAAAACGAAATCGCCGGCGGCGCAATTCCTAAAGAATTTATCTCAGCTGTAGAGCGAGGAGTGGTTGGAGCCCTTGACAGTGGTGTGCTGGCGGGTTACCCACTGGTTGACCTCAAAGTTGTGCTGATTGACGGATCTTATCACGAAGTCGACTCGTCTGACTTGGCGTTTAAGATTGCCGGCTCAATGGCTCTGAAAGAGGCTGTAAACAAAGCAGGCCCCGTCCTGATGGAACCGGTTATGGATATTGAAGTTGTCAGTCCTGAAGAGTTTACAGGCGATGTCGTTGGCAACCTATCCTCTCGGCGCGGCAGCATAGATGGAATGGAACTCCGGGGCGTTGGTATGCAAGCCATTCGGTGTCATGTTCCCCTGGCCGAGATGTTCGGCTACGCAACCGATTTGCGATCGATGACTCAGGGACGGGGCACTTTTACGATGGAATTCGACTATTACGATGGGGTCCCTGAAGCCTTGGCTCAGCAGATTTTGTCAGGTTGGCGTAGGTAAAGGGCCAAAATCATGGCCTTAGATTTGCCAAGTGGCTTTTTTTGCCTATAATAATTTGGTTTGCCCAACGAGGCTATTATCTTTTCGATATGGAGGACCGCAGCAATGGCGAAGGAGAAATTTGTACGAGATAAGCCGCATGTGAACGTGGGGACGATAGGGCACGTAGACCACGGGAAGACGACGTTGACGGCGGCGATGACGAAAGTGTTGG
>Ga0180437_10008998_pt1 | contig 12495 bp, 18 predicted proteins | sample SS_ome_4_FD_132410 | JGI IMG/M metagenome (GOLD analysis project Ga0180437, IMG submission 132410) | Hypersaline lake sediment archaeal communities from the Salton Sea, California, USA - SS_3_D_1 metaG | ecosystem: Environmental > Aquatic > Non-marine Saline and Alkaline > Hypersaline >...
CCCTGCACCCCAGTTGGGCTGGACAATCAGGTTTTTCCTGCCGTTGAACTCATCATATCCGACAACAATGGCATAATGGTTGGCATAGTGGTATCCATCGCTCTCCTTGCTTCCGTTAGCCCTGTAGAGGTATACCAAAGGCCTTCCGTTGTCAATCTCATTTTTCACAAGCTCCCAGAGGTCATCTGTGTCTGTCTCATCTGTTATCTTGTATTTCGTCACAGTGAAGTCGACAGGAGAATATTCGTCAAGCCATGTCTGGAGTCCGCTCTTGAAATTTCCCGGAAGCACTGCCGTCTGGTTGCATCCTGTCATCCTGTCCATGTATCTGCCGCGGCCCAGCTCAACAATGGTATCCTCGGGAAGGCCGTTCGAATCAACACTGCCGAAGAAAAGGCCTTGGATTCCCCTGCGCTCCCACCATCCCAGTATAGAAGCGCCTGCAGCAGGACCGCATCCTGTGGGGAAGGCATCTCCCCCGCATGCCCCCCATATGTGCATGTCAGGCTGGTAATAGGCAGGGACACCTGAGATTATTGCCCTGTCTCCTGAAATATATGTCTCAGGGCCCACTGTATGGTCAGGCCTCACATAAGGCGTACTGCCCGGAGAATCAGGAACGACCTTGCCTGCATCCTCATCATCCTCCGGCTCAAAGGGCTCAAGGTATTCATCCTCTGATTTCGCTGACTGCGGGTCAAAAGGACCGAGACCGCTGTCATCCTGCTTGGCAAAAGAAAGAGATAGCACCAGGATACACAGAAACATGCACTTCTGGAAAAGATTCATCATATCACAGAAAGAGCTTCGGGAAAAGAGTTTAATACATTTCCTGAATCATTCGCCTTTACTCTTTTCCTCGAATTGGCCCAGATAAATCGTGCTGCGCCTGCAGTAAGCAACTATCTCATCCCAGATTTCCTGGTTCGGAGCAGCATCGAAAAGCCTTTTCCTGCCCTTTTCAGTGCTTGTCAAGACGCCGACAATCTTCGGATTGGGGTTCTTCCCGTCAAGGACCTCTTCTATCACAGCATATGCCTCAAGGGTCATCCCTGTGAAAACCCCGGGCGCCGTCAGCCTGTTTTTCACAATGGGCTTCATACCCATGCCGCTGGCGATGCAGAATTTCTCTATTTCATCGACTGTGTTCTCCGCGCATTTGGGTGTGGCCAGCAGCCTCACCCGGAAATCAGCCTTCCCATAATTCGGGACTATGTATCTCTTAGCCGCTATCTCCTGGAGCTCTTCCAGTGTCATATTCTCAATGCCAAAGGCAGCATGCAGGGATTTCATGGCAGGCGGGCTTAGGTAAAGGCCGAGCGAGTCAGGCTCCTCCTCCACTATCTCCTTCATCTCTGCGTATACCCTGGCGACGGCACACATGCTCATGCCTGTCTTTTCTGCCATCTCCCTGCCTTTAAGGCCCTTTTCTCCCATTCTCAGTATTTCACGCCTTCTGGCCATCATCTCCTGCGGGGAAAGCATCGGGCCGTTGTTGCAGGATTTCTTTTTGGCTGTTGCCTTAGGCATAGTATAGTGATGTGTGAACCTGTGTTTTAAAACATATCTCAGTTCAGGGCCCATATTGAATAGTTCAGGACAGCCGCGAAGCTTACCCAGAGGATATAGGGCACGAGCAGATAGGTTGCATTCTTCGAGATATTATAGAATCTCAGCATGGTCCATACTATCGCAAGCCAGAGGGCTGCTATGACTACCAACCCATAGAGAGGAGACTGCAGGCCGAAGAAAGCCAAGGACCAGAGAGTGTTAAGGGCGAGCTGAAGCGCAAAGACAACCAATGCGAACCTGGATTCCTTTTTCCCTGAGAAAAACACAAGATATGCAGAGATGCCCATCAGGGCGTATAACGTCGTCCAGACAGGGGCGAAGACCCAGCTCGGAGGATTGAATGGGGGTTTCTCAAGCGTCAGGTACCAGGTTGAAACAGATTCTGCTGTGAAAAAAGAGCCTATTATGCCTGCCATCTCGCAGACAAGGATGAAAGCCACGAGGTAAAGGTACTTGTTTGCCATAGGGTGCTATCTTATGGAAATAATATTAAAGGTTTATCGTCGTGAGAAGAGTAAGGATAGCTTTTTAAATAGTTTCATGCAGAAATGGTAATATATGGAAAATCGTGCAGATAGGGGAAATATGGAAAAGGGACGCTACAGACCAGTCAGACATTCATTCAAACGCCTTCATGTCGCGGACCGCATTGCCACTGGCACAGGGCTCTACCGCACAAAAGCACAGATTGGGAGCCTCAGGAAGACTCTTGAGAGATTCAGTATGCTTCCGGACGGCGGACCTGCCAAGGCGGCTGTTGCAGAGGAGATAAAAGCCCAGACGGTCCAAGTCCAGAAGGTGGCAATCAGAGAGAGCAAAGGTCCTGAGAATATGGAAAGGAAACACAACAGGCTTCTGAACTCCATAACTGCTTGCAAGATTTCCGGTGCAGTAGCCTGGACAGCAATTTTCGTTGCTAATGTATATACATATCTGGGCCAGTTTTCGTCTGGACAGAAGGAGACACTCGCCGCTCTATGTACAATTACAGCTCTCGGATTTTATAAAACTATGACGCATCTATTGCAATCAAAGATGGCCTACCAAAGAGGTCTGGGCGGGATATCAAAACACATCCAAACAGTCGAGGCTATGGCCTACCAATATGTTAATCGTGCAAATGAAGGAGGATTTAAACGGCAGTCTCCGCCCCTGCAAACCTGTGAAAGCGCTTAATTCACTCTGCACCCGCATCTTTTTTTCTTTAGGATTCTTATCTGGTCCTTGTAGGAGTCGACGTATTTCTTCTGGATTCTTCCGCCTTTTGCAAGCCTGTAATCAAGAGGGCTGTTGTGATTGTAGCCTCTTTTCTTCATCTCTTTCACAAGCTTCTCATGGCGTTTATAGAGGGCAAGAAGCTTCCCTTTCCATCTCAAGGTCTCAGGGTGCTTCGAATAGCCTTTCTTCCTATTGATTAGTATAGACCAGATGGCATGGAGCTCCCTGTGCTCAGCGAGGAGATGCTGCCTGCACAGCTTGGACGGGTCTATATCCCAGATTCTCATGATGAGTATTTCGCCTTGGTGGCTTCGTCGATTCTGCCCAATGCAAGGACATAGGCTGCAGTCCTCATGTCTGTGCCCTTTTCCTTATGGGTATTATAGACAGTGTTGAACTCCTCAACCATCTTCTCATGGAGCTTTTCATTGACTTCCTCCTCTTTCCAGTACTTGTCCTCCTTGTTCTGCACCCACTCAAAGTAGGATACGCAGACACCGCCTGCGTTGGCCAGGATATCAGGGATGACAAGCACCTCTTTCTTATAGAGGACATCATCTGCCTCAGGGGTTGTGGGCCCGTTGGCCAGCTCCACAATCATCTTTGCCTTCACTTTATCGACATTCTCTGACGTTACCTGGTTCTCAAGGGCTGCTAAAACAAGTATGTCGCAGTCGAGCTCAAGAAGCTCTTTAGGGGCCAGCTGCTTGCAGCCGGGATAGGCGTTCACCTTGCCCTCTTTCTTCTTGATTTCCATGAGCTTGTCATAATCAAAGCCTTCCTCGACGAGAGCCCCTCCTTTTGAGTCTGAGACTGCGATGACCTTGAAACCGTCGGCTGCCATCAGCCTTGCCATATGGGAGCCTGCATTGCCGAAGCCCTGGATTGCGACTCTCTTCCCGTCGCCAATCTTCTTGACAGCTTCCTTCACGCAGTAATAGCCTCCCTGGGCGGTTGCGTATGACCTTCCCAGTGAGCCTCCTGCCTCAACCGGCTTTCCTGTGATGACTGCAGGCGTCTTTTCGCCTTTTATGGATGAATATTCCTCCATCATCCATTTCATTATCTCGGGGGTGGTATATACGTCAGGGGCAGGTATGTCCCTGTCAGGGCCTACTATCGGGTATGCACCCCTCATCCAGCCTCTTGAGAGCCTCTCCAGCTCTCCCTTTGAGAGCTTGCGCGGGTCCACCTCTGCACCCCCCTTTCCTCCGCCGTAGGGGATGTTTATGACAGCGCATTTTATGGCCATCCAGAATGCAAGGGCCTTGACCTCGTCCAGGGTGACGTCAGGATGATACCTGATTCCCCCTTTGGTAGGGCCTCTTACGTCGTTGTATCTCACCCTGTGTCCTTTGAAGACCTTCAGGGTGCCGTCGTCCATCCTCACGGGGATTGAGAAGGTGAATGCTTCCTTCGCCTGCTTCAGCGTCTCCTCTGTCTCCTGGGCCAGCTCTATGTGCTTTTTCGCTTTCTCTAGTTGCTTTTGTGCGTTTTCAAATACCATGGGCTCATTCCCCTGCAGATTCGATTTTTGTTTCATGTGATGATAACTACTTATAAACCTTATCACAGGGGCTTCGTTATCAAACGGAATTCAGGCATTCGTACTAAATCCACTTTTTAACACAAAATAGAACATTTTATAAACATTTCCGCACATAATTCGTATTAGAACTGGTAAAATATACTCTATAAAAAGAAAATATTGTGAAATTATACAAAATCGGAAAAAATATGGTAAAAACTTCGAAATGAAGTGGTAAAATGAGTTTAAAACTGGATAATATAGACAGGAAAATCGTCTCGGCGCTTCTGGAGAACGGGAGGCTGCCTGCAAAAAAGCTCGCCGCAGAGCTCAAGGTGCACCCAAATACCCTTCTGCAGAGGCTAAGGAAGCTGGAGGGGTCGGGCGTGATAAAGAAATACAGCGCCTGCGTGGATTTCGCCAAGCTCGGCTATGATTTCCATGTTATCATACTTATGGAGGTCAAAGGATACGAAGGCAAACCAGAGCAGCTCAAGGACCTTCTGGAGATAGAAGAGATAGAAGCGCTTTATGCTACAACCGGCGTCTACGGCCTCGTGGCCGTCTGCAGGGTTAAGAACAGGGAGCACCTGCTTGATATAACCCATAAGCTGGGAAGGAGCCCCATCGTCACCAGGAGCGTCACCCAGGTGGTGCTCTCCCCCTACAGAACCCCTGACAGATTCAATCCTCTTCCTTCACAAACCTGACAGGAAGCCCCCTATAGCCGCATCTGCACTGGATCTGGCTTATATCCCTGTAATCCAGGGAAAAATGGTCTGTAGGCTCAATTTTCTTTTTGCATTTCGGGCAGATTTCCATAAAGGTCACTCCGGAAGAGCGCCTGTGCATCTCCAGTTGACTTCTGCTGTTTCTGTCTCCTCATCGACGACACACGCAGGAGCGCAGCCTTCTTTCACTGTGTCAAGGTCGAACCACCAGGTTGCCGTATAATTATTATACATTGAAGTGCCGGTGAGATTTCCTTCCTCCATGCAGGAGCTGTTCTCAGCTATCGCTCTTGCTTCCTCCTCTGTCATGCCTGGAGTGGCCTGAAGGCCTGTGCATCTCCAGTTGAGCTCTATAATACCGGTATCCTCATAGACCACGCATGCAGGAGCGCAGCCCGGCTTGTCGATGTCCATCTCGAACCACCAGGTGTTGGTATCGTTATTGTAGCTGTATTCAGTGGTGATGTTTCCTTCTTTTGTGCATTCCATGCCGCTCTGTGCATATGCGTATGCCTGCTCATAATTCAGGGTCGCCCCTTCAGGTCTTTCCTCGCAGGGCTCTTCCCATTCCCTCAGGCACTTCTGCTTTGCTTCGCACCATGTATATCCTGCTGCTATAAGGCAGCCGTGCTCGTCTGTTTCTCCGCCGATAGGCCCTGTCTCATTTCCCATGGGCTGTTCCTGTGCACATCCTGCCGCAAAAATCAGTGTGATTGAAATCAAAACAATCAATGTTTTCATATAATCAACCTGCCAATCTAAGGCAGATTATATTTTAAAATCCCCTGACTTGCCTTTTGGCGGCGGCACTATGCGGTCCGGCTCCGGCTTCTTGAAATCCTCAATGATGCCGCTCTTGTCTTCCAGCCAGCAGAGGGGAATCCTTTCAAATGATGCAAAATGCGTCTGGTATGTTTTTTGCAAGTCCGCGAGGGGCTTTTTGCTGTAAAGAAGGAAATTCCTCATTTTCGGCATCTTCCCTGTTCTGTCCAGCACCTCCATCCTGTAGATCCTGGTGCTTCTGCCTACCAGCGCAGGGTATTTCCCGATAGGTATGATTCTAAGCAGCCGGAACCTTTGTCTGGAATACATCTGCTCATAATACTTTCTCATATGCTAATACCTGGGTTTTCTTAAAACAGCCTTCATCTTAGCATCTGTAGTCATATCATCCACAGAATTGCCCCATCTATTCTTTACAGCTTCGTCTGCCCCTCTTTCCAGAAGAAGGTCTGCTGTTTTCCTGTGGTTGTTGAGGACAGCCCTCATCAGAGGGGTATAACCATCGCTGTCTCTTGCGTCTATATGGGCGCCCTCATCAAGCAGCTGCCCTGCGAGCCATGTTTTACCTCTTGCAGAAGCATCAATCAGGCCGTCATTGAGCTTTTGCTGTTTCTCAGAGAGCTTTTTCTCAGGTTCCTTTTTTCCATCCTCTTTCACTATGGTCTCAACCATCAGCATATTCGCTGTGGGCCTTATTTTGGAATGCTCGCATCTGGCTACGGCGCTTGCCGCGGTTGCCAGCATCACGGCTCCGGCAATGATGTGGGTCTTGTATTTTTTGAAGATAAAGCCCGCTCTGGCCTTGAGAAGGTCCTTCCTGGTGTAATTAAGCGGCTGTGTATCTATCTGCTCCCTCGCCATAGGATAACTAGTGTATAATAATGATTAAAAATGTAGGTGATTGCCAATGCAACCACCTGTTTCAGAAGGGATTACTTCTTTTTCTTCTTCCTCTTGGATTTTTTCTTCTTGGATTTCTTCTTCGGCTTTGCCTTCTTCACAGGCGGAGCAGCCGCCGGCGCAGATTCTTCAAACTCTATAGGCTCCTGCTCTGCCACGGGCGTGTATTCCGGTTCCTTCCTGCGCACATCGCAGCAGGGATGCCCGCAGGTAGTGATGCCAAGCAGGGAATAAGCGGGACAGGCTGCTGTGAAAGCAGTTATTATGAGTACTGTGCCGACAAATACTGAAGCGAAAAGTGCTATGCCGGCGAGATATACAATGCCGCCCAGCACAAATGCAGTTCCGAAAATCGCCCTGAAAATTCTATCAACCAGTCCGACGTTTTTTTCAAGTTCCATGCTAAGCATACTAAGAATATCTTTTTAAGTGTGCCTCTGATTAAAGCGAGCTATATGCAAGAAAAGGAATACTGCGACTGGCTGTCACAGTATACGGACTGCGACAAGTGCATGGATGCTTTCCATAACCAGAAAAGCTTTTTCAGAATCAACAGGCTCAAGGGCAGCAGGGAACTGAAACTAAAGGCTGAGCAGAGCCCTTACTATGATTCTGCCTTTGAATTGAAGGAGGATATCCAGATAGGGAAGACATGGGAGTATTTCCTCGGTCTGATACATCCGCAGAGCCTTCCCTCAATCCTTGTCTCTCTTGTGCTCAATCCAGGCCCTGATGATGTTGTGCTTGATGCTGCTGCTGCCCCCGGCTCAAAATTCTCCCACATGGCAATGCTCATGGAGAACAAAGGGGTCCTTGTAGGAAATGATTACAAGAAAGAGAAGATTTCAGCGCTTTATGCCAGCATCAACCGGCTGAACGTCCTCAACTGCATTGTGACAATCAGGGATGCGAAGGAGCTTGGATGGAAGGAGAGGTTCACCAAAGTCCTGCTGGACGCCCCATGCACTGCTTTGGGGAGCGGAGCCGGCGCATCGCAGAGATGGAACCCTGAGCATTCGGAAAGGATTTCAGGCATCCAGAAGAAGATGCTTTTCAGCGCCTATGATGCGCTGAAGAAAGGCGGAGAGATTGTCTATTCCACATGCACCTATGCAAAGGAGGAGAACGAGGACGTCGTGCAGAATCTTCTTGATAATGTGCCTTCAGCAGAGCTTGCAGAGATAAATCTTGACATACCGCATGAGCCTGGGGCAGGAGAGTGCAGCAGATGCTGCAGGATATACCCGCAGCATCTGCAGAGCGAAGGGTTCTTCATAGCAAAGATAAGGAAGGGAGAATGATGAAGATTGGAAGCAGGGAGAAGAATTTCAGGAAATACCTGGAGAAGCACTTCAGCCTGACACTCCCCGAGGATGTCGATATCTTCTATGCTAAAGGAGTGAGGGTAGGCAATAAGGACATCAGGAAGAGCAGGATAACAGGCGAACTCGGCTATGCTGCCTGCGATTTCGGCTTCAATCCCACTAATTCATTCATACAGAATTTCGGCCATCTTGCAGGGAAGAATGCTGTGAAGCTGAAGGAGGACGAGGCAAGGCAGTTCGCCGCAGGCAGGGACCTCCCCCTGGACCTGGGCAGGAAGAGCAAGCATGTGATAATGCGCTATGGGGAATACACCGTGGGCCTGGGCTATTACGACAAGGACAAGAAAAAAGTCCTGAACAGGATACCTGAGAAAAGGAGAAGGGCCATCGTCAACTAGATTATCTTTTTCCCTTCCGCGAAGACAGATACCGGGTAGCTGTCAAGGTTGAACAGGTCGTCGTTCCAGCATACGAAGGAGGCAAGCTTGCCGGGCGCAAGCGTGCCAAGGCCTCCTGCGCCCAGTATCTCAGCAGGCTCTTTTGTTATCTTGCTTATGCACTGCTCTTTCGTGAGGCCTAGCCTTCTCAGATGGCGCAGCTGGAGATAGAGCATCCTCTGGAGAACTATGGGGTGGTCGCTGATAAGGGCGAATTTGATTCCGCTTGAAATGACATGCTTGGCGTTCTTCCAGTTTTCATTCCTAAGCTCCACCTTGTAGGGGAAGGCATCAAGCGGGCCGTAGAGGAGGGGGATTTCCTTCTCCTTGAGCAGGTCAAAGGTCTTTTTCCTGAAGACATCAGAGGCATGCTCGAACGTGATGTTGAGGTTGAACTCATCAGCCAGCCTCAGGGCAGCCATTATGTCGTCTGTCTTGTGGGCATGCACGCGCAGCCTTTCATCCCTGTTAAGCAGTGCGATGACGACGTCCATCTTCGGCTCTATCTCATCAACCGACTTCTTCTCATGCTCTATGAGCTTTATGGTCTTCCTCCCTTTGATGAGCATCCTCCTCAGGAGGGAAACGGCCCCCATCCTGGTTGACGGGTGGGTGTCCTTCCCGTCCTCATTGCTCTTGGGGTTGTAGCCGAAAGCGGCCTTCAGGCCTGTGTGTTTTATGAATGCCTCCCTTGTGTTTTCGGCATAGTTGCGTATGAGTACGCTCCTCCCTCCTATGACATTGGCGCTTCCCGGAAGCACGCATGAGTAGAGCACACCTGCCTCCAGAGACTCCTGGAATGAGGTGTCCTCCATGATGATGCTGTCAAGCACATCAAGGTTGAAAAGAAGGGACTCCATAGAATCGTTGGTATCGTCATCTATCTGGGGCTCCCCTGCCCTTGCGATTCCTATATGGCAGTGGGCATCGATAAAAGCAGGCGTTATGACCTCGCACTCCTCCACCACCTCGCAGTCCGGCTTTTTCTTCGCGATTTCAACTATCTTGTCATTGTCGAATACGATATAGCCGTTCTTGAGCGAGGTCTCGTCCCCTAAATAGACATGCTTCCCATGGATTGCCTTCATATTGAGGATTAGTGGGCCTGAGATTTATTAATTTGATTGTTCTATCCTCTGAAGAGTGCCCTTCAGGCACCTGAGCTCCCATTCTGCGACTCTGAGAAGGGCGTAGCTTTCTTTATCCAGCCTGTCAGCCTCCTTCTCAATAAGCCTTGTCATGGCATGGAACTCCCTCCGGGTCAGCGGCTTTTCGCTGAGCCCCCTGGATTTCAGAAAGTCTCTCTTGGGCCTGCATTTCCTGTCTTTCTGCCTGTTATCCCTTTTCCTGGTTTGAGCTAACATAATAGTATATATGTGTTAGTTCGTGTTTATAAATATGCTATTTCAGGTGGGAAACCAGCCATTGGACAGTCTCATCCACCATCATGCTGAAATGCTTCTCATCACGGAAGAAATGGTCCGCCCCTTCTATTATGACAAGCTTCTTCTCCCCTGAGACATATTTTACGATATCCCTTGCATGGGAGATGTCCACTGTGACATCCTTGTCCCCGTGCACGACAAGGACAGGTATGCTTATGCCTGCTGCCAGCTCCTTCATGTCATACTGAAGGGCATCCTCATAGGCTTCGTAATACCATTTCTTCTCAAAAGGCTTGACATAGCCCTTCTCTCTCCATTCTTTCAGCCCTTCCATCCCGTGCCTGTCATCCCAGAGTCTCTTGGAATCAAACACAGGGCATTTCAGCGCCAGGACAGTGAAATCCCTTTTCGTAGCTGCTATTAGAGAGACGATGCCTGTGAAGCTGGAGCCTGACAGCCCTATCCTGCCATACCCTTCAGACTTCGCAAAATCATAAAGTGCCATGATATTCTCAACGACCTTCGTGACCGTGAGCCTCTCGACATCGCCTTCGCTCTCCCCATGGCCGTACATGTCAAAAGCTATGGTTGAGATTCCTTCCCTGTTCAGTAACTCCACAAGCTTCTGGTTGGTCCTGCTGTTCCTGCTTGAGAGATAGCCGTGCCCCAGTATGACAACTGAATCTTTCCCGGCCTTGTTATGGGTGAAGGCCACCTTTCCGCTTTTTGAATCGATTGATGCCATGTCAATACTCCTTTGTCTCCCCAGGCTCCATCACATCTGCAAGCTCCTTTATCTTCTCCACATCCGTCTCTATCGGGGGGAAGGTCCCGTGGTGCATGGCGACATAGCTCTTCGCCTTGAGCATCTCCTTTGCCAGGGGGAACTCCTTCAGGCCCATGGTGAAATGCCCTCCTATGGGGAGCAAAGCGGCATCTATATCAAACAATCTTGAAAGGAGCTCCATATCCTTCAGCACTGCTGTATCCCCTGCATGATATACTGTCTTCCCTTTATAGCTCACGACAAAGCCGCAGGGAGCCGCATAAGGACAGCTGTGCGCTGCAGGCGCTGCATATATCTCCACGCCGTCAATATTGAATCTTCCGCCTATGTTCGCCCCTATGCCTTTGCCCCCTTTCTCCTTGAGTGCGTTAATAAGCTCGAAGATGCCCACTGCCTGGGCTTTTGTGTCCCTGGTTATCTCAACCGCCTCATCAAAGCCGTGGTCCCTGTGGCCATGTGTCACAAACACAAGCTCTGCACCCATCTTCTTTACAGCATCCATGTCAAATGCGGCCTTGTCATTGCCTGTTATCCAAGGGTCGAACAGGAATCTCTTGTCATCTATCTCAGCCAGGAATCCTGCATGGCCTAAATATGTCAGCTTCATGGATTCCATTCTCTCAGAAACTACTAAAAGATAACGCAGTGAATAGGATTCATGGAGATTATGATATGCCCAAGGTGCACCAAGCCCCTTGAACCCAAGGATTACGCCAGGTCAGGGCCTACCCTCATGGGCGCCACAGACCGCAGGATCAAGTGCAGGAAATGCGGCTACCTCGGGCTCCCCATAGTTCTCAGTGATGAAGAATCAAAAGAAGAATGAATCATTTGGGCTTCATGGTCCCCCATTTCTTCAATGCCTGGGCGAGCTCCTTATTCGTTTTTGCCTTTTCCTTCAATGATGTGTGCTCCATCACTGCCTCCACTGCCTGCATGGCAGCCTTTGCGCCTGCCCTTGTCCCTTTCGGGTGGCCGTGGATGCCTCCGCTCACAAGGAGCACGAAATCAGTGCCGTAGAGGTCCATGACTTCAGGCACCAGGCCTGGATGAAGGCCTCCTGATGATACGGGGAATGCGCTCTTTATGCTTCCCCAGTCCTGCTTGAGGAGCAGGTGCTTCTTCGGCTCCACAGTGGGCTTCCTCAATGTGTCCGCGATGGCCTTGACCTCATCCTTTGTTCCTACAAGCTTCCCCACAGCAGTCCCTGAATGTATCTGCGTCACCCCTATGAGGCGCATAATCTTGGCAAGGAACTGCATGGTCATGCCGTGCTTGGGGTTCCTGTCAAACGCGGCATGCATAGCCCTGTGCGCATGTATGGCCATGCCCATGTCGCTCAGATAGTCCCTCATGCTGTGCACTGCGGCAGGTCCTGTGACAACGACATCTATCATAGCATACTCCCAGCCGTAGTAATGGAGGAGCTTGGCCCTTTTCTTCATTGTCTCGGTATCGCCTGTTATGTTGATGAATGCTGATTTGTTCTCTCCTGTGAGGTTCTCCGCCTTGTCGCGCATCTTTGTCATGAGCCTCACCCTTTCCTCAAACCTGTTGAACTTGGTTGATGTGAGGTTCTCGTCATCCTTGACAAAGTCGAATCCGCCCATCCATGTCTCGAATCCTATCCTTGCATGCTCTGCTGCGCTGAATCCTATCTTCGGTTTCGGAACAGCGCCTGTCAAAGGCCTTTTCGGAATTTTCATCATCTTCCTTATGCCCTTGATGCCGTGATGAGGTCCTTTGAAGTATTTGAGATAGCTGTCAGGAAACGGTGCATCTATCAGCCTGAGGTTCTTCACTGCCTTCATGCCGAAGATGTTCCCTGC
>Ga0180437_10009000_pt1 | contig 12492 bp, 23 predicted proteins | sample SS_ome_4_FD_132410 | JGI IMG/M metagenome (GOLD analysis project Ga0180437, IMG submission 132410) | Hypersaline lake sediment archaeal communities from the Salton Sea, California, USA - SS_3_D_1 metaG | ecosystem: Environmental > Aquatic > Non-marine Saline and Alkaline > Hypersaline >...
AAATACAGCAAGAAAGGCGGGAAAGAGAAGAAAGCGGAGAGCCCCGGGTTACTTGGCATGGGGAGCATTTTCGCGAGGAGTTTTTGAAAAAACGACTTCCAGAAAGATACCAAGAATTCGAACATTCCCACATAAAAATGGCGCGCGCATCATTATTCGCTTTCGTCAAATTGAACGGAGAGCTTCTTAGATATCTCAGTCGAAAAATCAAATTAAAAGATTCCCATCTGGACAAAAAGCTGTTTGAGAGAATAGAAAAAATGGAGCTCGATGAGATCCAGGAATTCATGAAGCAGTGCGCTCTTAAAGTCATTAAGGGATGGCCAGTCCAGCATGAAGGTCGGCTCGAAGTGGCCGAGCACCTGGGAATCGACCTGATGAAGGAATTCGCTGTCACTCAGGAGTACCTGGAGAAAAAGACGATCAGGGAAATGCTCGAGTTCGGAGAGAAATCCAGAATATTCAAGAACAAGAAGGCGCAGGATTATCTGACAAAGACGTTCAAAAAGAAGCCCGGGCAGTTCGATAAATGCAAAAAGACCGAGCTGATCGACATCTTCCTGAAATCCGGAGTGAACCTGGTCGGCAAGGTACCCGACGAGATCATCCCAAAGAAACGGAGCTGATCATGGATATCCAAACTTTAAAACTAAAAAAATATCAGCCAATGGTAATGAAGCTTGATAGGCCAATGGTAACAATTAGCATAGTGGGATTCCGATTCAATAAATCTAGCGAAAAGCACATGAACAGACACTATAAATTCGCCGAGCTTTATTATGACAAGGACCAGCACATCGTGGCCATCAAACCGACCAACGAACTCTCGGAGAATTCATTCAAAATATGCAGGTCTACAAGAAATAATGCTTTTATATGTGCACAAGATTTTATGAGAAGAACCGGAATAAGAGCACAGTTAAAATTTAAAGATTATAAGAGCAGAAGAGTATTCCCGTCCTGGAGCGATAAGCTCAAGATGTTCCTCCTGGACCTGAAACCTTTTATAAAATGATTCTTAACCTCACAGAAAAACAAGTCCCCTGTCCCAAGTGCGGGATAGATATCGACCTGGACGTGATGAAGTATCCTCTGGATAAGTTGGTCATCGAACGCTGCCCATGGTGCAATTGGAAGATCCGGATATTGAAGAAGCTCCGGCTCAAGCCGAAAGAGAAAAGAGGATTCGAATTTCGGCTGTCGATCTGCCATGAGGAGCATCGGCCGAAGTGGAAAAATCAATGAACCTTATCGAGCGTATCTTCCAGAGAAAGAGGCTGAGATATCTCGAAGATCAAATCCGGCAGCTCCAAGAAGAGAAAGAGAGATTAGCCACAGGGGATAGCGTGCAGCTCACACTATCCGAACGTCAAATGATTTGGGAAGCGATAAATTTGCCGCAAGTCAAGGCTCTGATCAGTGAGCCAATAACCAAAAAAGCGATCCGGATAGTCTACAAAAACCTCAAAGAGAAGATCCGGGCGAGCTTGAAGGAGAAGTGATGATTCTCATTGATTGGATCGGACACATGGTAGCAACCGAAAGCGAGACAGAGCTTCATTCATTCGCTAAAAAGCTCGGATTGAAAAGGAAGTGGTTTCAGAATAAGACCAGACATCTTCATTATGATTTAACAACAAAGAGAAAGAGAAACCAGGCAATTAAATTAGGCGCAAAACAAGTCCCCATGGAAGACATTCTCACTAAAGCATGGTGGGCGAAGGAAGGCAAGGAGTGGAGGAAAAGATGTTCATGAAAAACACGCATTATATTTCAAAGTGGGAAGAGTGGGAGCAGCTATGCGGGGAACATGGAGTGGACCCACATAAAGAGGTGGAATTCGGAGTGGACCTTGGAGGAGGCAACAGTGAAAACTTTGAATATATCGGCGATATGCCAGAGGAGGAGGAGTGAGTAAAAAAAATTATAATGAGGCACTTCACGCTATGCAGTCAGGTGTGGCACAAAAGATGGCGATGGATCCTTCGGAGACATCTCCTAAACATTTAAGGGTAGGTATTAATTCAGCTTTGTGCGACAACGCAGCATTGGTCAAGTTATTGATCAATAAGGGAATCATAACAGACCAGGAATATATCGATGCTCTTGAGGAACAGATGAACCTCGAAGTTGAGAGATATGAAAAACGATTGTCTGAACTGTTAGGTGCAAAGATAACATTGGTCTAACTGATAGCGACCTTGCTTTTCCGATGACCACGGGATAAAATAGCGGCGAGAATGTCAGACAAAAGGAGGTAAAGAATGGAGGATTTTTCAATTGAGTATTTAGAGATGTGCGAAAAAGCTACGGAGCTACAAGAAAAATGGCAGCCAAAAGTAGGTCAATCTTATTGTAAAAAGGGAGAGTGGAATAACGATGAAGTTAGAATGATTAGCATAGATTTATTGGATGATGAGATAGAGACTTTTAAGACAGACTATTTTTGGACTCCATTTACAAACGAGATACACGGAATGATGGCAGGAGCGGAAACACAAAATTTTGAAAAGAGAATCTATAATCAATTTATTAAAAAATTAGATGATATAGATCCTTTAATTAGAGACTTAATGTATGCCATGCATCGGATATGTGGGAAAAAGTGGAATTCTGAAGATAAGATATGGATTAGGCAATAAAGCTCATTCATAATTTACCTGCAATTCCTGCGCTCACTCTCCTCAGATCCATCCTCCTGGCCTTCCCTGTCTCCAGGGGAGAGCTTGTGTCGGATAATTAACTATTATGTCAACTAACCCAACTGAGTGTTTAAGTCTATCTATGGACAAAATTGCTAAAATGTGAGAAAAAGAGATATATGGAATCATTAAAGGAGCCAAAAAAATGCAAGAAGTTTATCACAACGGAACCAAGGGAGAAATCAAAACAGCCGATACCCTTGAAAAGCTTCTTCCCGAAATTAAAAAATCCTTAGAAAATCCTGATGTCAAATATGTCAAAGTTTTTTATGCTAAAGACCCCGTTTCTAATGATGATATAGTTAAAAGCGAAGAAGAAAGAAAAAATATACTCGACCATATTGCAGAGCAGAAAGAATAACGTGATTTTCGAGCAGAAGGTCTTGAATTCCGAATGCGTCTAAAAATGCCAGAGGAAGCGATTAAGAAAAGAATAAAAAGAGCTATCCAGGCGGCAGTTGATATTCTCTCTTATCCCGAAGGAAATTACGAAGCAGTCTATAAACTGGATAGTAAAGAATTTCATATCGAAGCTATAAGACAGCATGAAATTCGAAAAATCAGAATCGTCCTCGATGAGATAAAAAAAGAAGATGAAGAGTCTATTCTGGATATCAACCTTCCTTCTAACTGCACTAAAGAGATCTGGTGCAGAAGTATTAACGGCAGCTTCCAAATAAAGAAAATTCCCTCAAATTAAAAAACCTGTCAATTCCCTAATTCCCCCACCTATAGGTTCACCCTTTTGACAACCTATAGGTTCACCCTTTTGACAACCTATAGGTTCACCCCGCCCAAAAACACCATCTTATATTATAAAGGATGAAGCGCTACATCCCCGGGACCCACGTCCTGTGGGTCGAATACCGTTGTCACCACTGCGGTAAACTGCCTCCCGATTTCTTTTATGAGCCGGAAGTGATTTCTCCGAAGTACATGGCGCTATTCAACGCGCACTCCAGGATCCGCGAAAGATATGGCCGGCCGGTAGCAGTCGGCCGCGGCTACACCTGCGAGGACCATCAGCTCTACATCTTCCTCCACAAGGTCGTGGAGAAGTACGGCAGCCGGCTGGACCCGGAGACGATCATCCAAATCCTCAATGACCCGACCATGACGCCCTTCTCGATCCACGTCTTTGGAATCGCGCTCGATATGTCGCCCTTGAGGAAGAACCTCACACCGGCGCAGTTCCATGAGGAGCTGGCAAAGCTGCGGAGGATCATCCTGGAGACCGAGCCGGATTTGAGGATCGGCCGGAGTTATACGACCCACGTCCATGTGGACCGGGGATTCGCTATTGACCCGAGGTATAGCGAGAAGCTGAGAAGAGGTGCGAGATGGTGAAGTGAAGAATAATAGAACGATCCATTCCTGGCAAGCCCTTCTTTTGGGAGTCTCTTCTTCAATTCTCGTTGGATTCATAAAGGTCCTGATCGAGGCTTATCCTTGCGAAATCGTGATTGGAGCTATCGTAACCATGACGATCAGCTATTTTGGAAAGAGGATCTGGCAGAAGCATAGATCCTTCAGAACCTCTGACAATACGGAATGTGAATGAAAGACAAAAACAGAGAATTCTGGCTCACCGTCATCATGCTCATAGCAATCGCCATATTTTTTCTCTTCGTGGCTCTTCTCAATCCGGCCGCCGGAACAGAAAGCAGGACGGTATGGACCAAAGAGTACAAAAGCAATTTTTTTAAGGATGCCTTTGAAGAATTTTTCACAGAGCCATTCGAGACTCTTGTCCTCGTTATGAAAAAAGGCGAAGTTCTGACATTTACAACCCGGGATAGAGACCGGATAGATCTGGATCCGTGCGAGCTGGACTTTCTGTTGAGGAAGAGAGGTAAGACGGTGAAAGACATTGTGTTTACTGTCCATAACCATCTCACATCGCAGCCGCCGACTCCCGGAAATCACAGGGCCCATCATCTTTTGAAAAGGATGGGATTCGAGGGTCCTTCGTTTGTGTACTATCCGGCAACCGGTGAGCTCGTGCCGGTAAAGAATCCGTGAGAGAAAAATGAGTAATTCTGAAGCCAGATACAAAGAGTTCATCGAGCAGATTAAAAGAGAACCGGAAGTGGATAAAAAAGTCGACTCTCTGGCCACGATGGTCTTCACAATGGCCACAAACGATTATGAGGAAAACCGCAAGGAGCATAGAAGTATCCGGAGGGAATTCAAGAAGATGAAAAAGGTGATGATCATGTTGATCATCCTCACAGGCTTGTTGCTTCTGGCGAATCCCAAGGTCATCGCGTTGGCCTTAATTTTAAAAGGATTGATTTTTTGATGGATGGAAAAAAGAAAGCTGGTCCTGGACCAAAAAGAAAGAAGAAAGTTGCTGCAGTATCTCTTGGAAAAGTACGCAGAAGCCAAACAAAAAGAAGCGGAGGACCACGAGGAAGTAGTAAGGCTCGAGAGATTGGTCGCGATAATCGACAAGCCATGAAAAGAATAAAACTCCCTGCTCGACATGAAAGATTCTGCCAGGAATTTATCATTGATTTCAATGGAGCACGAGCAGCAAGAGACTCTGGATTCGCAAAACGATCAGCGAGAGTTACAGCCAGTAAGTTGCTAACAAATCCTAACATTCAGAAAAGAATTCAACAGCTTATGAATGACCGGTCCGAGCGGACGAAGATCACCCAGGATATGGTCCTGCGGGAGCTCGCAATCCTGGCCTTCTCCGACTTCAAAAACTATGGCCAGATCGACAACGATGGAGGCTTAGAGTTCTATCCTTTCAAGAAGATAGAAGAAGAGAAGACCCGGGCCATTAAGAGTATGAAAGAGGTCAGCGGAGCCCAAAGCCATTCGATGGGTTTGAAACTCCATGACAAAGTAAAACCCCTCGAGCTCATCGGAAAGCATCTGAGCATGTTCAATGAAAAGCTTGAGTTCCCTAAAGGCATTCCTCTCAATGTCTCAGCTCCGGAATTGATAAAGCTTGTCAAGAAAGGGCTAGAGAAGGTGAGAAAGAAAAATGAGAGCTGAAGCTTCACAGGATCTAGGGATTGAAAAATATATCCCGGAAGTGGCTGCCTGTCTTGAATCGCCGGCTTATTTCGCCACGAAATACTGTTATACGATCGATGTCGAAACGAACGAGGTCAAACTCTTTCCGGAATATCCCTATCTTGTCGATTTCCTGGAAGAGAACAAGGATCCTCACAATGAGCATCTCGAGAAATCCCGGCAGATGATCGTCTCCTGGGCTTTCATGGCGCTCTTCCTCTGGGACATAACCTTCGTAGACAATATTGCCGATTTCATAACCTCGAGAAAGGAATTCCTGGTCGATGACGGAGGATCCCACTCTACTCCGAATTCTCTCATGGGGAGGATCCGCTTCATGTGGGAACGTCTTCCTGATTTTCTGAAGGCGCCTCTCGAGTTTTCTTTTCTCCGAATCACAAACCATGCCAATGGTTCCTTCATTATAGGCGAGAGCTCGAATCCCAATGCCGGCCGGTCCGGGACCTGGCACAGGGCCCTCATGGACGAGGCGGCCCTCATCCCGAAATCGGAGAGCGTTTTCAGCTCGCTACAGCAGGCCTGCAAGAGCGGTCTTTACATGAACTCGACTCCCTACGGCCGAGGCAACGTCTTTGCCAGGATCAAATTTGACAAAGGATCCACGTTCAATAAAAGGACCCTTCACTGGAGGAGACATCCTGAGAGAGACCTGGCCTGGTACAACACTCAAAAAGCCAACATGACCGAGGACCAGATCGCCAGGGAACTCGATATCTCCTACGAGAAGTCAGTCCACGGCCAGATCTATCACATGTTCGATTTCGACAAACAGGTGGGATCCTATCCATACGATCCGAGCCTTCCCATGAACCGGGGCTGGGACTTCGGAGTCGGGGCACCGGTCGGGATTCTGTGGATCCAGGAGAGGCCGGTCCCCGGATGGCCTTATCCGGAGATCAGAATAATAGATGAGCTCGAAGAGAGCGGCCATACTCCTCCCTATTACGCAAAAAAAGTCAAAGAGAAGCCCTACAAGATCCGGGATGAAAAAGGGAACTTGGTCCTTAAGGACGCGAATGATTACGGGGATCCTGCAGGAAAACAGACCGAGCTCAACCTCAAGAGCTGGATATCCTGGCTGGCAGAAGAAGAAATCCATATCGACGTGAAATACGGCCAGCGAAAGATCGACACGATTCTCGCCGGCCAGAGGATCATGCCCTATGTCCGGGTCGATGAGAAATGTACGCGGTTCCTGGAATGCATCTCGAGCTACAAACACCCGACAGACGATCAGGGCAATATCATAAGCGACAGCTACGAGGAAAACGAATTCACTCACCTGATGAAGGCTTTCGAATACTATGCGGTGAACCGTTTTCCGGTTAAAGAATCCGTAATAAAGGCCTTATAAAATGCCGTTAAACAACAGAGAAGTCATAAGACAGAATTTCTTGGCCAGGAAATGGGACGCTGAAATGGAGAGGATGGATGAGGCTCAGGAGAAGCTCGATCTCTACATGGACGATTACGAAGAAATCATCCGGGACATGATGTCGAAGCTATTCCATCCATCCAATTACGAAAGGCTCTATTATCACGTCAATCAGTCCCAGAACATCCTTAAGCGGGTCGTAAAGGAGATCTCAACAATCTACAAGGTCGCTCCCCAGAGACCTCTGAGAGATGAAAGCGAACGATACGCTGAAATAGTGAGGCAGACGAAACTGAACACGAAGATGAAGAAGGTCAATCGGTACACAAACCTTCTCAATGAGACGATCGTCAAAGTCGGGGTCCGGTATGGCGCCATAGTCTACGATATCATAACCCCGAATAACTGCATGGTTCTGCAGAATGAGCTCGATCCGACCAAGGCCGATGCGATCGTCTACATGATCACGAGGAAAAACACGGCCGGGGATGACGGGATTGAGTATCATTTTTGGGATATTGAAGGGGACTATTACATCTTTGACAAGGATTTCAGGATCATGGAGGTCATTTATGATGCCGTAGAGAATCCTTGTCCATACAGGGATAGTCGCGCCAATTTAATCATGCCGTTTGTGGTCTTTCACCGGGAAGAGCCGGATGACAGTTTCTGGGACCAGGATTCCGGACGCGACCTTTACAATGCGGCCGTCATGACCGGCGTCAAGATGACTCAGTTCGACTATTTCTTCAAGACGGCTTCGTTCAAACAGATCTATGCTGCCGGCGATAAAGTAGAAGTCCCTTCCAAGCAGCTCCTCGATACTCTGACAGTCTTACAGGTAAAAGGCGAGAATGCCAGTGTCGGGACACTCGATCTCCAGGCGCATTTGAACCAGCTCAAGGACGCCCTGGTCTTCCAGATAAACTCTGTGATCAACAATTACGGGATATCCGCTGATCAGTGGTCCCTGGCCATCTCGGAGATGTCCGGAAGGGCCCTCAAGATCCGCAACCGCGCGCTGCTGGAATACCGAGAGGACCAGCTCCCTCTTTTCCGGCAGTATGAGGAAGAGCTTTTCAATACCACCAGGATCGTAAACAACACATGGCCAGGCCTGTTTAAGAAGATCCCGGACAAGGCCGAATTCTCGATAGATTTCGGGGAGATAGAGTTCCCGGAAGATCCGGAAGACGAGATAAGGATCCAGACGAAGAAACTCAGATCGGGAATCATATCACCCGGACAGTTCTTTCAGTATTTCAATCCGGACATAAAGGACGAGAAGGAGGCCGAGAAGGAGCTCATGAAGAACCTGGACAAGCTCCAGAAGATGAGAGAGAAATACCCGCAGCTCGAGGAAGCCCTGGATTACATCCTCGGCAGCTGGAAGTCAAAAGAGGAGCCTGAAGAGGAGGAGGAAGAAGAATGAGATCCCTCAGGCAGCACGTAAGAGAAGTACAGATTCTCGAGAACAAAGCTGCCGAGAAAGCCGGCATGAGGTTCCTCCTATCCATGGACGAGAGAAAGCTCCTGGACAAGAAGAATAAAGCCTTCATCGATGATTACACAGAGACACTGCTTGATGATATCTCTCCGGAACTGATCAAGGCGGCCAAAATAGGAAAGGAACTTCACAAAGAGGTCATTCAGGAATGAAGGCTAAGATCCATATTCAGCTTTTCCGGGCGAAAATAAAGATGCATCTGAACCAATACGTGGAGAGGATGAAGATCTTCATGGCCGATGAAAAACTGGCCGGGGCCGGCATGAAAGAGCTCAGGGACCTGAAGGAAAATCCGGCTTCGACCTGGAACATGGAGAGGGAGGCCTTGAATAAAACTATCAAGAAGGAAGTGGCCAGCCTCGTGAACAGGATCCACATTGTGGCCTATAGGGAGGGATTGTGAGCCTTTTGCTTAACATCATCCTCAGCACACGGCCCTGTCCGGTATGCAAGGATGCGGCCAGACAGCCTCCTATGACTCTGCAGCAGTGGCAGCAATCGAGATGGGGAGACACGGACAGTAAAAGGCGCTACTGCAACCTGAAAGGCCATTATTGCCACTGCATCCTGGTTCCCCCGGAAATGCTGCCGGATATTCCGGAGATCGGGAAGAAGGTCACGCTCAGAGGCGATCCGGACACGGATATCAGATCTATCGTAGAAATCCATCCGAATGAGGAGCTGCTTAAAGAACTCATGGACGAGTACAACTTAACGCTCGGTAAACTGCCGAAGAAAATCTATGACATGCCCTTAGAAGAAGTCGCTGGTTATCTGGACGACTTATTAAAAGGAAAAAAACCTCCTGGAGGATTGTCTGGGAGCATTAAAAAATTCAAAAAAATCATCATGGATGCTTTTCATAGAGACGGATATGAACATTCGAAAATCCTCAACAAAGACGGCAGGATCGTTATGTCAAAGAGCGGCGATAGACATTCAGTCCGTTATCATCCTCATGAGATTGAGAAAATGAGAAACGCTGAGGTCTTTATCCATAATCATCCTTCCGGATCATCTTTCTCGGAGGGAGATTTGAATTTCTTTGCGGATCTGAAAGTCAAGAAAGCCATCGTTGTATCCGATGATTTTATTTACGAGTTATCACCGAGAGTAGCTTGGCCGGACCCTGATACTATCTCAGCAGAATGGATGACTCAGCAATTTTCGACCTGGGAAATTTATGTAGAAAAATACATCGAAAGAGTGAAGTCAGGAATGAGCAAAAGTGAAGCATTCAAAATCACAAAGCAGGAAGAGACCCACAGCATCATGAATGCGGTAAGCAAGATATTCGATCTTATTTATACCAGAAAATTGGCCAGGGGAGGCTAAAAATGGGATGGAACAAAGACGGAAGCTACACATTGGACGGTAAAGGGTCTTATGCAGCGATCGATGAGAATCCTTATGAAGAGGCAGCCAAGAAAAAGGAAAAAGAGAAAGAAGAGAGAAAGAAGAAGAAATGAGCATAAAAATAACCGGCATTAAAGAATCCGTCCGGACTTTCCGGAGAATAGAGAGCCTTCTTAAATCAAAAGAGCCGATGGAAGGAGTCATCGAAGACGTGAAGAAGAGGATCGAGGAACGGACCGCAGCCGGCAAGGACTACAGAGGTCGGAGGTTCGATCCCTATTCGGAAGCTTACGCGAAGAGGAAGAAAAAGACCCGGGTAGATCTTAGGGATTCCGGGCTTATGCTGGAGAGTCTGACAACCAAGGTCATAAATCCCAGGCATGGAAGAGTCTTCATAAAGCCGGCTAAATATAGCAGGAAGAAGGGAAAGGCCAGAACCGATATGGTAGCTCAGATCCACACCACAGGGAGCGGTAAGCAGCCGCATCGGGAATTCGTAAACATCACGAATAACGCACTCAATGAGATGGTCAAAAAACACTATGATGACAGGATTCTCAGGATCCTGGGGAGAGCATAGATGGCCAGGAAGAAAAGAAGAAAGTCCAGATATAAATCCAGGGAGAAAAAGAGAAAGGCTGAGGCCTGGAAGCACATACATTTACCTGAATGCAAAAAGAAAACGAGGAGAAAAAGGAAAAGCAGATAAACCCTCAGAAGAGGGTGAATATATTCAGGAGGTCAAAGAATGACTGAGATTTTAACAATTTTGTCACTGGCTTTTTTTGTTGTCATAGGATTCGCAGCCGGTTCAGATGACGACGGTGGCGGCGGAGACGGTGACGACAAAAATAAAAACCAGACAGACGATGGAGGCAACGGCGATGATGACGATGATGATGAGCCGGGCGAAGATGATCAGAAGATCAAAGACATCCAGAAGGATCCCGACGCAGTAAAAAAGCTTCTCGAGGCGAAAAGGAAAGCCAATGCAGAAGCCAAAAAGCACAGGATAGAGGCCGAAAAGCTACAGAAAGAGAAACAGAAGGCAGAGGACGAGAAATTGAAAGAAGAGAAGAAATTCCAGGAGCTTGCGGAGAAGAAGGAACAGGAGCTGGAGGATTCCAAAGTCAAATTCATCCGCCAGGCCAAATTGAGCGCTTTGAAAGCGGAAGCCTTGAAGAAGGAGCATGGAATCGTCGATGTGGATCTCGTCAATTTAATCAATCTTGATGAGGTCGAGATTGACGAGAATTACGTCGTGACGAACGCTCCGGATGTCATCGAGGATTTCAAGGAGAAGAAGCCTGATTTCTTCAAGAAAGAAGATGGAGATGACAAGACGCCGCCAGAAGGCGACAAGAAACCCGGGATAAGGGAAAAGGTTCTCGGCACCGGTAAAGAAACAGAAAAACCCGGTCAGGGAATCACGAGCTATTTCAAGAAAAAAGCAAAGTAACGGACCAGGACGGTCTTATCCAGGGCAAAGCGTTGCCATTGGATTAAAAAATTAATTTTTGGAGGTTAATCCAATGGCTTTAACACTGATTGAAGTCGCAAAAACGGAACAGAACGAACTCCGCCGGGGGGTCATTGAGACCTTCGCGGCCTCTTCTCCTATTCTCGAGCTAATGCCCTTCATGGATATCCAGGGCAATGCCTATGAATACAACCAGGAAGAGGCGCTCCCGGGGATTGCGTTCAGGGCTATTAACGAGGCTTTCAGCGAATCAACCGGAATTTTGAATCCCCAGGTCGAGAAACTCAAGACTATGGGAGGAGACGCTGATACTGACCTTCGTTTCAAGAGGACACAGAGGATCCAGGACCGCAGAGCGATCGATACCCGGATGAAAATCAAGGCCGCGTCTTTGTATTTCGCGAAGATCTTCTTCGATGGAGACGAGGCTTCGGATGCCAGGCAGATCACCGGCGTCAACAAAAGGTTGAGCGGCAGCCCTACGCAGGAAATCGTTGCCGGTGCCGATGGCGCTGTGCTGACAGAAAACTTGCTCCAGAGGTTGATCGATGCGATCGATGGAGATCCCAGCGCCTTGCTCATGAGTAAAGCGATGAGAAGGCAGCTCTACGATCTCTACAAGGGCTCGACAATCATCTCTGAAGTCCAGGGTGCTTTCGGAAGGACCGTTAAAACCTACGATGACATACCCATTCGCATCATCGAGAAGGACAACAGCGGCAATGAGATCCTCGGCTTTGATGAAACTCAGGGGGCCGAGAGCGAGGCCGGCTCTATATATGCCGTGAGATTCGGTGAAGATCATCTGGCTGGGATCGAGAGTGAGGCTTTGGATGCACGTGATCTTGGGGAGGTTGACGACAAACCGGTTGAGCGGACCAGGATCGAATGGGATATTGGGATCATCATATTGCATCCGAGATCCATCGCAAGGCTCAAGGGCGTCAAGAAAGCTTCTGGTGTCAACTAATCCGGAAGGAGGAAGACAATGATCGAAATTCTAACAATTCTGTCGATATTC
>Ga0180437_10009001_pt1 | contig 12491 bp, 9 predicted proteins | sample SS_ome_4_FD_132410 | JGI IMG/M metagenome (GOLD analysis project Ga0180437, IMG submission 132410) | Hypersaline lake sediment archaeal communities from the Salton Sea, California, USA - SS_3_D_1 metaG | ecosystem: Environmental > Aquatic > Non-marine Saline and Alkaline > Hypersaline > Sediment...
GTCCTGTCCGAAAGGAGATGGGTCGAGAAACTTGATCTTCCACGATTTCTTGTTGTGGTAGCGTCCCCAATTGCCCCGGTACCGGACCTCAACGGCGTAGGGCCGGCCTTCGTAGATGAAGTTAGCCAGCACCTCTTCGTAGCCCCATGGGTCGTTGTGAAGCGCGAGCAGGCTTTCCGGGGACAGCTCCAGTTGATAGTAGGGAAGTGTGGCGTTGGTTTCGTCCAGGGCAACGGCGGACTGAGTGGGCGACTGGGTGCTTTCGTTGCCGTAGACGTCAACGGCGCTGATGCGGTAGAAGTAAGGGGTGTGTGTCGCAGTGACGACGTCCTGGTAGCGGGATCGGTGGGTCGGCTCTCCGGTGAGGCGGGTGTAGGGCCCGCCATCTGACTCGGCGCGGTAGACGTGATAGCCGTCCAGGTCGTCCGCAGAGTTGTCCGCCCAATCGATCAAAGCTGCATAGTAGCTGCTGGTAGTTGTCACCCCCGTAGGTTGGTCGGGTGGTCCGGCATCTGGAGGTCGGGCATCCACCTCTACGGCAGCCAGGCTGGACTCGCCAAAGACCGGCGTGGAGACGACGTTGAGATCGCCATCTGTCACAGTCACGGCAAAGCGGCGCACGAGGATGTAGTTGCTTCCTACCTGGGCGAAGATATTGAAGTCGTCCAGCACAGTCTGGTCCTCGATCGCTACGTCGAAGATCGTGTACGAGGGGCCATGTTCCTCCAGAACGGCCATTTCGCTGAAGTGTAGTGTGACCAGGTAGTCGCCGTTGGGGATATCGCTGAAGCGGTATTCCTGCCAGTCGCGACGTTGGTTTTCGTATAGGAGCTTGTCCGGGGTGCCGCCGGAGGGGAATCTCCCGTACACCTGGTGTCCGCCGATGTAGCCTGCCTGTGTCTCAGGCGACCACTCCTGATCGGCTAGATAGACGCGGCCATCCTGGGCGGTATACGGCTGGTTGCTGCCCACGTTCAAGCGGATCGGGAGCGGTAGCGGGGTCTGGGCAGGAACTTCCCTATATATCACAAGCGTCAGCGCCAGTCCCATAACCAACGCGATGAGAAACCTTGTGAGTCTAATTGTGGTGGATCCTTCCAATTGCATCATAAACCAATCAACAGCGCTGTCGGTTCCGGCGGCGTGTATCGCAGGTGGCCGGACTCCGAGGGCAAGCTGCTCTTACTTGGACGTGCAGTATACGTGACTTCACTCTAAAGTCAAGACTTGGTCGCTGTACCACTTCGCTTTCTACTAATCTTCACCGAATCGTCATCCTGCCTTAACCCACGCAGCTACATTCTGTGGTATAATGTGGCCAGGTAGGACAAACAGAGCTCTGCCGTGCGCTCCAAATTCACAGGCGCTCTGTTGACCGCTGGGCAGGTTGCCGGAAGCCGAGGGTTCGAATCCCTCGGTGGCGGTCAACAGAGCGTCTTTTTGTGTGTGGGTGGCGGGCGTGGGCTGGATTGGCGGGCATAGTGGGGTTGTGATACAATAGGTTTCCTCATTGTATTGGCGCCGGAGGGCGGCGTCGAACACAACCTGGGATAGCCTGCTATAGGCATAGGCAACGCAAGTCCGCTTCGTCGCGAAGGAGGTTCCCACATGGCCATCAGCAGAGAGATACGAGAGAAGTTGCTGGTTTATCAGAAGAACGAGATTACCGAGCATCACATTTACAAGAAACTGGCGCAGGTCATCAAATCCCCGGAAAACCGGCGCATTGTTCAGCAGATTGCCGACGATGAACTGCGGCACTACGGGGAGTGGCGGGCGTACACACAACAGGACGTGAAGCCGGCTAGGCTGAGAATCTGGAAGTACTACCTGATCAGCCGGATATTTGGATTCACCTTTGGCATCAAGCTGATGGAGCAGGGCGAGGAAGATGCCCAGGAATCCTATGCACAACTGCAGGATACGATCGAAGAAGCGGAAGCCATTGTTCAGGATGAGAACGACCATGAAGATGCGCTGATCGAACTCTTGGACGAGGAGCATCTCCGCTACACCGGTTCTATCGTGCTGGGCTTGAATGATGCGCTCGTGGAACTGACCGGCGCGCTCGCCGGCCTGACGCTGGCGTTGCAGAACACGCGGCTGATCGCGCTGACCGGGCTGATCACGGGTATCGCTGCGGCTCTGTCCATGGGGGCCTCGGAATATCTGTCCACGCAGTCGGAGGACACGACCAAGAACCCCGTCCGGGCCTCGATCTACACGGGCATCGCCTACATTGTGACCGTGTTCATTCTCATCCTGCCCTATCTACTGCTCGAAAACTTCTATCTCTGCCTGGCGTGCACCTTGGTCGCTGCGGTTCTGATCATATTCTTCTTCAACTACTATATCTCCGTCGCCAAGGACGAGCCGTTCAAGAGGCGCTTCCTCGAGATGACGGGGCTGAGCCTTGGCGTGGCGACGTTGAGTTTCTTCATCGGCTTCGTGGTCCGCACATTCCTGGGAGTTGACGTCTAATAGAGCGGATTGACTCATTTGCGATAAGCCGGCCAGGCACGCAACAGTTATCGACGCACAGCGAATGGACATCTATAGGTTTCTTGCTGACCACGGCATCGAATACGAGCGGTACGATCATCCCACGATGTTCACCTGCGAGGAGGCAGAGCGTCTGGTCCCTGAGTCGCCTGCGGCCCAGACCAAGAACCTCTTCCTCCGCGATCGGAAGGGTAAGCGCCATTTTCTCGTGGTCGTCGGATACGAGAAAGCGGTGGGCTTGAAAGCCCTGTCTACCCGTCTCGGTGTCAGTAAGCTGGGCTTCGCTTCTCCAGCGCGCTTGAAGCGGTATCTGGGCGTGGAGCCCGGAGCGGTCTCGATTCTGGGGCTGGTGAACGACCGTAACCAGGAAGTTGAGGTCATCGTGGACCGGGATCTGTGGGGTGCAGATGCTTTCCGATGCCATCCATTGGTGAACACGAGCACATTGGCCATCTCGCGGGACGACATTCAGCGCTTCTTGGAGATGACTGGACATCAGCTTCGCATCCTCGACGTTCCCACCAGGGGTGGCGAAGGATGATCGAGAGGGATTTTGATGTACCCGTTATAGCCCGGCTAGCCCAGCGGGAGAAGCAGATTCAGCAGCACTACAGACCTGTGATTGGTGTGCACAAGTGGTTTGCCCGCCGGCCTGGGGCGCTTTTTCGGGCGCTGCTGCTGGCTGAGTTTGCGGATGGGCAACCGCTGGCGAGTGGCTTCTTCGGCGGCCACGACCTGCGCCCGCTCATTGTCGGTGATCCGTTTATGGGTGGTGGCACACCGCTGTTGGAAGCCAACCGCCTGAGGTGCCACGTCGTCGGTGCCGACATCAACCCGATGGCATATTGGATCGTCCGGCAGGAGATCGCAGAGCTGGACCGGAGTGCGTTCAGAGCTGCTGCTGAGCAGGTGATTGAGGATGTCGAGGCGGAGATAGCGTCCTTATATGAAACTACCTGCGTGTACTGCGGTAATCCCAGAGCGCAGGTCAAGTACTTCCTTTGGGTCAAGCAACAGACCTGCGTTGCCTGTGGCGAAATGATGGATCTCTTCCACAGTCACGTAGTGGCCAAGAATCAGCGACATCCCAACTACGTGCTTCTGTGCCCACAATGTGGTTCTCTCAATGAGGTGGAGAAGATTGAGAAGTCACCTGGAGCTATGCGCTGTGCCGTTTGTCGGGGACATCTGACGGTTGAGGGGCCAGCCAGCCGCAATCGCTGCGTGTGCTCACGGTGCGGTCACGCGAACGCGTATCCCCAGCCACAAGAGGGGCCGCCGGTTCATCGCCTTTTCGCCCTTGAGTACTACTGTCCAGTCTGCAAGCCAACGCATCGTGGACGTTTCTTCAAAGCTCCAGACTCGGCGGACCTCTCCCGACTGGCCGAGGCGGAGAACCGTTTCCGCACTTCATCCCAGGAGTTTATCCCTACAGAGCGTATTCCTCCCGGTGATGAGACGGCCCGTCTGCACCGTTGGGGCTATCACGAGTACCGGCAGCTCTTCAACCCTCGACAACTGTTGGGACTTAACACAGTGGCAAGGGCCATCGCCGCTGTCCAGGACGAATCTGCTCGCCACGCGCTGCTCACCGTATTTTCCGACACGCTGCGCTACCAGAATATGCTCTGTCGCTACGATTCCTACGCGCTTAAGATCGTTGATATCTTCTCGGTCCACGGTTTCCCGGTCAGTCTCATCCAGTGCGAGAATTCTTTGTTAGGTATTCCCAAGGTGGGCAGCGGAGGGTTTCGTCACTTCGTGGAGAAGTACGATAGAGCCAAGGCGTATTGCGAGAAGCCCTTTGAGATCACACTTGGGAAACCGAAGAGGCGGATTCTCGCTTCAGGAGAAAGAATCGCGGCTCGACTGGTGTCTGGTTTTCCTCAACCAGAGGATGCTCCATCGGCCTATCTCAGCGCAGCTTCAGCGGACTCCCTGGTTATGTCTCCCTCTTCTTTGGATGCTGTGCTGACTGATCCTCCCTACTTCGCAAACGTCCAATACGCCGAGTTGATGGACTTCTGCTATGTGTGGCTAAGGAAGCATCTGATGGATGAGTTCCCGACCTTCCGGTCGGCTTCCACCCGGACTGAGGAAGAGTTGACGGTCAACTTGACTGAGGGCCGCGACATCACCCATTTTGCCGAAGGGTTGAGCCGTATATTTGTCGCCTTTGCTCATGCGCTCAAGCCGGGTGGACCCTTTGCGTTTACCTATCATCACAATGAGATTGAGGCCTATCTGCCCATCGCGGTTGCTCTTCTCGATGCCAGACTCGTCTGCACGGCCACGCTTCCTTGCCCCGCTGAGATGGGGGCCTCTATCCATATCAATGGTACTAAATCATCAGTGGTGGACACTATTTTCGTATGCCGGACCACAGGTACGATTCAGGCTAGCCGGTTTGATACGGGCCGGGAGACCCTAGGCCAAATGTTACGGGCCGACTTGGAAGAACTCCAGATGGCCGGACTGACACCGACGCCGGGTGACGCTTGTTGTCTGATGTTCGGACACCTCATCCGGTTGGGAGTGTGGCAACTTCGCCCAGTTTGGCGCGACGATGTTCTTGTCACGGACAAACTGGAGCAAGTCAGAAGTGCGCTACAGCAAATCTATCCTTTGGATTTGATCCATCGTTTTGTGTTGCAGATGCTTTCCTCGATTTCAGAAGAGGATCTGCTGGCTACTATGCGTGTGGAGGAGACACGGTTTGCCTATGATGCAGACGATGAGGTACCCTTTTGACGCCACGTATGCGGAGATTGAAGCGGACGTCGATGCATTTGTCGATACTGTCTTTGATACACTGCAGTCCTCTTTCCTGCTCCTACCTCGAGGTCCTGGATTCGTCGCCTACCCGGAGTTTCAGCAGGCGTATGAGTCGCTCAAGCAGCACACTGCGGGTTTCACGATTGTTGTGCCTAGTGCAGTGATGGAGGCCCTTCAGGAGAACGCGTTGACCTTCATTGTCTTGCGGTCAATGTTGGGCTTCACGCCACCTGAACTTGCCTATATCGCCAGCCAGCAGACTGAAGTGGTCGTTTCGCAAGGCTTTGCCCGTAGTTTTGACCGCCGGGTTCGCCTGAAGCGGCAGGCCCTTTCATCCCTCCCAGCTCAAAGCCGCAGGCGTGTGGCTGCGATGGTTTCCACTGCCTGTCGTCTACTGAACGAAGGCGCTGAAGAGAGCGCTTCAGACACCATTCACCGGCTGGATAAAGCCGACACCCGCTCGGGCGTTGCTGGGCTCAGGCATCTGGCTGCCGAAGGGGCACCCTATGCGATGCTGCTGTACGAGCGTTTCCTGGGGCGTCCCTTCGCAGGACACCGCGATTCTGTCTCGAGCCTGGTTGGCGAGGTGATGGAGAACGCTGTCGAAGAGCGGTTACGTGGGGCAGGGATTAGTTTTCGTAAGACGAAGCGGGCGGAGCGGTTGGAAGGATTTGACCAAGCTCCTGATTTCATCATCCCGGATGAGTGGAACCCTGGAGTGGTCATCGAGGCCAAGATCACGGAGGACGACGGAACGGCCAGGGACAAAGTAACTCGAATCCAACATCTGGCGGAGATCAGTCGCCAGCGTCGTCTGAGAGACGAACAGGGGTTTCAAGTGATTGCGTGTATCGATGGGCGTGGTTTCGGTGTGCGCCGCGAGGATATGCGCAAGCTGCTTGAGGCGACCCAGGGCAAAGTGTTCACTCTGAAAACGTTAGATCATCTGGTCCAGAGCACTGTGCTGAGGACGTTCAGGAGCAGATGAGAGAGGTGGCATGAACCGGCCCTCGATTTGACAAGTGCGCCGGGGTCGTAGTAAACTGGCCGTAGGTATCCGCTCGGGTTACCGTGTGTATCAGGAGGGTGACCATGAGAGGACAGATCGAATCGCTGCTGGCTCGGGGGATCGAGGCCGCCCGGGCAGGTGAGGGGAAGCGGGCCCGAGATATATTCATCCACGTCATTGAACTCGACCAGCGGAACGAGAAAGCCTGGCTGTGGCTCAGTGCGGTTGTTGAGTCCAGGGCCGACAGGATCGTGTGCCTGGAAAACGTCCTGTTCGTTAACCCCGATAACACGTACGCCGCCGCAGGTCTCCAGAAACTGCGCCAGCAGCCCGCCGACAGAATATCCGTTAGCTCGGTGCTCCCCCGACTGAGCGATTCCCAAAAAGCGCCCTCCTCTGCCGCTGTCGCACCGGGCGATGGGACGGAACGCGTGTGTCCGCGCTGCGGTTTCCGCAATCCGGGCTGGGCCTATCTGTGCGACAAGTGTGGTGCTGACCTCCATCCTGTGAACTTGCGCGAGGCGCTTGGGCGTGGCTCCAGGCCCCGTGGGCGCGGTTTCATCAGCCTCATTGAAGCATGGGGCGCGGCTTTCACCTTCCACCGGCTGTGGGCCTTTCTCCCGGAGATCGAGCTTGCTTCCTGGGGACGTAGCCTGGCGGCGGTGCTGATGGCGGCCCTGTTCGCCTCGGCCTGGCGCGCGCTCACGGCCGCGATACTGCAGATATGGAGTGGCGGAGGTGGGGCGGGGGAGCGCGTCATCGGGGCCGCGTTCCGCTGCGCTGCCGAGATACTGGGGCCGGCGCTCTTGCTGGCGTCGGCAGGCGTTCCGGTCGGATTGCTGACCTGGGTAGGCACGCGGCTGGTGGGCGGCCGGCAGCGCCTCAAGACGCACGTTCACCTGGTCGCGGTGGCCTTCTCGGCCTGGATCGTGCTGGTCGCGCTTCTGGCTTCGGTGATGACCTTCCTGCCCTATGCGTTGGGCGATTGGCGCGCCCGGCGCCTGCTTACCTGGGCAACACCTGCCGTCGTCGGCGTGGTGGCTGGCATCACCGGCGTAATCTGGCTGACGCAGGCCGTGCGGACCGCGCATCGCCTGTCCCCGGCACGCGCGCTCCTGGCTGTGCTTCTGATGGCGGTGGTGGGCGCCGCCCTCCTGTGGGGGATCGGCCTGGCATACGGCGGGTGGTTCGCCAAGCTCCCGCGTATCCTGGCGCCGGTCTTTCTGCCCGTGCCTGACTGCGGGGGTTGAGCGAATCGCCTGTCACAGGACGTGAGGCGTGGATACATATAGTGGGCGCCTCGGCGCGTCAATAACGCGGCGTCAAGAATGCGCCTCAGCGCACATTGCGATTCGCTCCCGGTCGCACGCTACAGAATGTGCGTCAGAAACTGGCGGGTGTTCTCGTCCTTCGGGTTCGTGAACATCACCGAGGGCGGTGCGTCCTCGACGAAGACTCCCCCGTCCATGAAGATCACCCGGTTGGCCACGTCGCGCACGAAGTGCATCTCGTGGCTGACCACGACCATCGTCATTCCCTCGCGCGCCAGCCGCTCCATCACCTCGACCACTTCGCCGATCAGCTCCGGGTCCAGCGCCGACGTCGGCTCGTCAAAGAGCATGATCTTGGGCTCCATCGCCAGCCCACGGGCGATGGCGATGCGTTGCTGCTGGCCTCCGGAGAGGCGGATGGGATACTCATCCCGCTTGTCCAGCAGTCCCACCCAACTGAGCTCTTCCTCGGCCTTGGCGATCGCCCGGTCTCGATCCCACTTCTTCACGGTGATCAGCCCCTCGATCACGTTCTGCAGCGCCGTCATGTGCGGGAACAAGTTGTAGGATTGGAAGACCATCCCGGCCTTCGTACGGATGTCAATGATATGCCTGGTGCGTTCCCGGCTGTGCTCCCCGGCCTGGATCTCCACGCCGTCGATCTCGACCGTTCCGTCGTCGGGCTCTTCCAGGAAGTTCAAACAGCGCAGCAGCGTGCTCTTGCCCGCGCCCGAGCGGCCGATCAGCACCACCACCTCTCCTGGCTCGACGTCCAGGTCGATCCCGTGGATCACCTCCAGCCACTCGCCGCGGCGTGCCGGGTCTTTGAAGCGCTTGTGCAGATTCCTGACCTTAATGATGGGTGCCATTACCGCTTCCTCCCGCGTCCCAGACGCTCTTCGACCCGCCCCTGGACAGTCTGCAGAATGATGGTCATGATCCAATAGAAGATAGCAGCCACGCTCAGCAACTCCAACGAACGGAAATACCGCCGGCCAACCTTGGTGGCGCGCCAGGTCAACTCCATCACCCCCATCAAGGAGACCAGCGACGAGTCCTTGAGCATGGCGATGAAATCGTTGCCCACCGGCGGGATGACGATGCGGAGTGCCTGGGGCAGGATGATGCGCCGCATACACTGGCCCTGCGTCATCCCGAGCGAAAGCGCCGCCTCTCGCTGGCCCTCGTGGATCGACTGGATGCCGGCGCGAAAGGTCTCGGTCATGTAGGCCCCGTAGTTGATCGAAAGAGCCAGGATGCCGGACGGAATGGCGGGCAACACGAAAAGGTCCGCCAGCCAACCAGGCGCCCCCAGTGCCTCCAGGCTCTGGCCCACCTGGGGCAGGCCCAGGTAGATCATGTAGACCTGCACCAACTGCGGGGTGCCGCGGATGAACGAGACGTAAAAGGTAGAGAGGCCGTTGGCGATGGGATTCTTGGACAGCCGGGCCAACGCGCCGATGAGAGCCAGCAGGACGGAGAAGAGGATCGAGATGGCCGAGACGAGGATCGTATAGCCAATGCCCTTAAACAGGAAGCCTGTCCAATTAAGCATGAACGGTAGATCGAACTCGAGCAGCCGAAATGTGATCGCCAGGACCACAAAAATGGCAACCCACACGAGGGCCAGTTTGAGTACGTACCCGCGATTCATGGTCATAGCTCCTGGTGACTGTTCTGGACGGATGCCGTGCAGCAAGCCGTCGCTGGCGACAATAGAGCGTGGCGACGGGCACTAGGCGCGCCTAGCGCCCGTCGCTGAATCATACATATGTGGACTGTCGCGATGGTGGCCTACTGTGCCTTCGTGATGTCCTCTCCGTAGAACTCCATGGAGAGCTCGGTCAGCGTGCCGTCCTCGTGCATCTCGGCCACAATCTCGTTCAGCTTGTCCAGCATCTTGTCACTGGGGCCACGGTCCTTGTCCAGTGCAAAGGAGAGCGGTTCGTAGAAGGCGGGCTCGCCCAACAGCTTGAGCGGCTGCCCGGTGTTGATGGCTTCCTGCAGGGTGGGGACCGCTGACATTACCGCATCCAGGCGGACGCCATCGCCCAGCCCCAGGTCCTGGATCGCCTCCGAGTCGGTGCTGTAGGGCCGCACCTCGCCCGCCTCCCAGTCAGCGAAGACGAGGTCATAGCCTTCGACGGCGATCTTCAGATCCTTGTTCAGCCAGCGCTCGTAGGTGGTCTCGGTGCCCACGCCGATGGTGGCCCCGGCCAGGTCGTCGACCGAGGTGAAGCTGGTGTTGTCCGCATGTACCGCGAAGCCGGCGGGGGTGAAGTAGTAAGGAGTGACGAACCACAGGATCTCGGTCCGCTCCTCGGTGACGGTCATGCTGCCGATGCTCACGTCCCAGCGGGCGTTCCAGTTCCCGCCGGTGATGATGTCCCAATCGATGGCCATCAGTTCCAGCTCGACTCCCAGTCGCTTGGCCACCTCGCGAGCGACCTCGACGTCGAACCCGGTCCATTCGCCGTTCTCGTCGAGGAAGCTCTGCGGAGCGTAGTTGGCGTCGCTGGAAACCTTCAGCACGCCAGCTTCCATAACCTGGTCCAAAAGATCTTTGGGTCCTTCTTCCTTGGGCTGGCAACCAGCGACCAGGCCCAACAGGACGGCGGCAGTCAAGAGCAGTGCAATAACCTTGGACGCTTTCATCTTGTGTATGGCTCCTCTCTTTCCGATGTGAAATGGTCTGGACCTAGAGAAACGGTATGGAAGAACTTGTCTTACGCAGAAACAGTCAGGTGCGCGCCACCACCTCCTTTCGGCACGTCGGCGAGGTCAGAACCCTTGGCCGGTTCAACCGTCGCCTGACCTGTGCCCCGGCGAGACCGGTCAGGCACCAGAATCGCCCGGGCGGGCTCAGCAAGGCGGGAAGCTGCGGCTGGCAGCCATTGGCCTTCCCTGGCCCGAAGCGTGTAAGTAAGGGGTCACATGGATTTTAGCATACTCGGCGACCAAAGTCAAACGCGCTATGGGGGGGCGGCCGTAGAACACTGTTGACAGGAACGGCGACTTCCGTTAGACTTCGCCACGAAGTCACGACTGGAGCCCAATATGCCTTCTACTTCCCACCCGATTGAGATTGACGGAAAACGTCCGGCGTCTGGCTATCACGTCGCCCGTTCCGCCGTGCTGGTCGCCCTTCTCTTCGCCGCCGACAAGCTGCTGGGGGTGGTGCGCGACGCTGCCATCGGCCGGGCCTTCGGGACGAGCGCTGCGCTCGATGCCTACTACGCCGCCTTCGAGCTCCCCGATGGCCTGTTCACCGTCGTCGCGGGGAGCGCGATGGCGACCGCCCTCATCCCGGTCCTCTCGGCCCGCATCGGCCGTGGCGACCGGGAGCAGGTCTGGCGGCTGGTCTCAGCGGTGATCAACTGGGCGCTGTTGATCGTGGCGCTGGTGAGTGTGGGCGCCGCTGTCTTCGCTCCCCAGATGATCCGCGCGGTTGCCCCGGGCTTCGACGCTCAGACGGCGGCGCTGGCGACCCAGTTGATGCGGCTGGTACTGCTTCAGACGCTCGTTTCCAGCGTTAGTGGCATCGTGATGAGTGTGCTGCAGGCCCACCAACACTTTCTGCTCCCGGCCGCCGCGCCGATCTGCTACACGCTGGGCCGTATCGCCGGCGCGCTGTGGCTGGCCCCTCGCTGGGGGATCTTCGGGCTGGCGTGGGGGGGACTGGCCGGGACGGTGGGCCATTTCCTGGTCCAGGTCCCGGGGCTGGTTCGCTACCGCGCCCGTTGGTGGCCCGTGTTTTCCCACCCCGACCTGCGAGCGGTGCTGGCGCTGATGGGGCCGCGGGTGCTCGGGCTGGGCGCCACCTACTTGAACTTCGTCCTGCCCACCTTTCTGGGCTCACGCCTGCCCGCCGGCGCCATCTCCGCCTACGAGTACGGCTGGCGATTGATGCAGTTCCCGGAGACGATCGTCGGCACGGCGCTGGGACTGACCGTCTTTCCCACGCTGGCGGAGCGGGCCAACGTCGGGGATCGGGAGGGATTGCTTCGCACGGCCTCGTGGGCGCTGCGGCTGGTGCTGGCGCTGGCGGTGCCTGCGGGCGTGGGGATGTTCCTGCTTGGCCGCCCGTTGACGGCGCTGTTCTTCCAGCGTGGCGCCTTCGACGCCGCCGCGACCGATCGGGTGGCCTGGGCGCTGCAGTTCTTCGCACTGGGGCTGGTGACGCACAGCGCGCTGGAGGTGGTCAGCCGGATGTTCTTCGCCCAGCGGGACATGTGGACGCCGCTGGGAGCGGCGTTGGCCGGGCTGGCGCTCAACGCGGGGCTGGGATGGGCGCTGCTCCCGCTGCTGGCCCACGGTGGCATCGCCCTGTCGAACGCGCTGGGGGCCGGGTTGCAGGTCGCGATTCTGCTCTGGGTCGCGCAGCGGCGGTCGGGCGGGATCGGGGCGCGCGCGCTGGGTGCATCGCTGGCGCGCACGGGGCTCGCCTCGGCGCTGATGGGGATGGCGGTCTTCGGCTTCCGCGCGCTCGTGCCCGGCGCGGGGTTGCTCGGGACGAGTGCGGGTGGGCTGGCGGTGGGCGCGGTCACGTACCTGCTGGCGGCGCTCCTGCTGGGCAGCGAAGAGGTGCGTGAACTGCCGGATTTGCTGTTGAAACGGGTGGAGTGAACGCTTCCCAATTCTTGGCGACACGTCCTCGAAAGGTCTTGGCCCTACGACCGAAACAACGCCTGGAGGTCGCGCATGTGCAGCAACTGGTGCCCGTAGATCGCGTTGACGAAGTCCTCCATCGTGATCTCCCCCAGCACCGGGTGGCGGCCGGTCCGGTCCAGATCCGTCTCGTCCAGACCCTCTGTCATTAGTCGGGTTAAAATGTACCGGGTCTGGTCACCCAACATGTGCCAGGTGTAGTCACCCAAAATGTACCGGTAAGGTGCACCGAAAATGCTCCACCCTCGTTCACCCAAATTGTGCCA
>Ga0180437_10009002_pt1 | contig 12488 bp, 20 predicted proteins | sample SS_ome_4_FD_132410 | JGI IMG/M metagenome (GOLD analysis project Ga0180437, IMG submission 132410) | Hypersaline lake sediment archaeal communities from the Salton Sea, California, USA - SS_3_D_1 metaG | ecosystem: Environmental > Aquatic > Non-marine Saline and Alkaline > Hypersaline >...
ATAGCTTAGGACGGCCGAGCAGCGGACTGTTAATCCGTGATACGCGGGTTCAAATCCCGCTGCCTGCTCCAGAGACAAAAAGGAGAACATTATGACCATAGTGGTAAAGCAAGTCAACTACACGGAATACTCGGAAAGCTACGTCATGCAAGTGACTTACTGCTGCAAGGAATTGGCGCAAAACGGATACCAGTTTGCCGTACACAGTACCGGGAAAGTAACCATACGCGGGTATGACTACGGCATCAGCTACTGCCCGTATTGCGGAACGCCGGTAACCAAAGAACTCATACAGGAAGAAAGCTATGATTAAGAAGATAGCAATTACTGCAGTAGGCACCACAGCCACAGTGCTGCCCGTACTGGTGAACCTGCTGCTGGCGAATTACGTGAAGGGGAAGCTCAAATGAGTGCCGCAGACATCGTAAACGGCACGTTCGAGCTAAGCGGTGGCGCTTTCATACTGCTGTCGATAATGAAGGCGCTGAGGGAGAAGTCTTCCGGTGGAGTGAACTGGGTGCACGCGGCCTTCTTCTCGGCGTGGGGGTTGTGGAACCTGTACTACTACCCGTCGCTGGGGCAGTGGGTGTCGTTCGTCGGCGGCATAGGCGTCGTGAGCATGAACACCGTGTGGGTAGTGTTGCTAATAAGATACAGGAAAAACTGATTTGACCCAAATACGTATACATTTTTGGGTTAAAAGCAAGGGGGCAAACCAGTGAAAAGACTAAAAATAACTAAGACGTGCTGGTGCGGCGCGAGGCTGGACGTTGACTGCGAGTACGACGGCACATTTCTTCCAGAAACAGTAAACGTACAGCTGAAAGATTTCTCGGACGCTCACAAGCTTTGCACGGTTCTAAAAATTTCGAGATTTACCGGCGATACGACAAAAGAAAGGCCGAAGACATTCGACAAGAGCGCCGCGATTGAGAGGTGGATGCCGTTCAGCGACGCCGCAGACGCGCTGGACATTGTCTGCGATTACGGGATAAACGACGATTCGTTCACGACGGAAGAGCCGGACAGCGCAGACTACTTCCTGTGGGACATTTTAATCAGCATGAGGAGAAGACGAAGAGCGGGGGAATACCATGAAGAATAGCAAAGCGTTCACTCTGATAGAGACTCTGATACTTATGGTAGCAGCCAGTGTGCTGCTGTCCATATTCCTGCCGTCGTACCTGCACTACAGGCAGGAACAGAGGAAGGAGGTGTCTTGTGAGGCTAGTCACCACGGACAACGATGACGAGAAAGACCTGAAGCGGGAAGTAAATCCCGGCATAGCGAAGCTCACAGGTTCGGTGTGGGAGGACGAGTTGCCGGATTTTATACTCGACTGCCCGAAGCTGGGGCTGTGCGAGACGTGCGACAGCCTGATCGGTTTCGTGCGCAAGTACGGCTCCGTGTTCGCCCGCTGCGACAGGTTCGACAGGACGCTGAACCCGGAAGACCCGATAACGAAATGCACCGAGTACAAGAAGCGCGGTGCAATGAGCCTTGAGGCAATGCTGCGGATGGCCACCCTGATAGACGTAGACAACAAGCAGAAGGTCGGGTTTTAAAGATGAAGATACTAAGAGTGATTACTCGCTTGAACGTCGGCGGACCGGCAAGGCAGTGCATTGACCTGAACAGGGAGCTGACAAAGCGCGGACACGAGTGCGTCCTCGTGTCTGGCCCGGTCGGAAGGTACGAAGGCCGCACGCTTGAGCACGAAGCCTGCTGCACTTTCAACGCAGACAGTAACGCCTGCTCTTACCTCATGCAGTACGGCTTGAGGCGGGAGCTGGGTTTTTATGACATTAACGGCTTCAGGGCTATCAGGAGGCTGATAAAAGACTACAAGCCCGATATAGTCCACACCCACACAAGCAAGGCCGGATTCCTGACCCGGTGCGCCGCGCTGACAGCAAAGCCCAGACCACGGCTCGTGCATACCTTCCACGGCAACGTATTCAGCCGGTACTTTACTAAGTCAAGAAGCCGCTTGTTCAGGCTGCTGGAACAGTGGCTTGCCGGCAAAACAGACGCCGTGATATCTATAAGCAGCATGCAGCAGCAAGAGCTTGCCGCCTACAGAATACCTTCTGTAGTAGTATCGCTCGGCTTTGACCTGGGCAGGTTTTTGCGGATACCCGCGCTTGACTGGAACCTGGTGAACAAAACTAAGACGCTTCGGGTGGGTATCGTAGGCCGGCTCTGTGAAATAAAGAACCATGAGCTGTTTTTCCAATTCTGCGACGAGCTAGAAAAAGCATTCCCTGACTTCTTTGTGCTGCGGGTAGTAGTAGGCGGTGGCGAGAGGCTGCAAGAACTGGCCGTTAGGTACGACTCGAACAAGGTGCTATTTACCGGATGGCAGGACAAGATGGAAGACATTTACAGGTACCTGGACCTGGTAGTATGCACCAGCAAAAACGAAGGCACTCCGGTTGCTCTGATAGAGGCTATGGCAAGCGGCAGGCTGGTAGTAAGCACCGATGTCGGTGGGGTAAGAGACTTAGTAGGCAAGGGTAGCAGGGGGGTGTTGCTTAACGGCAAGGCTACAGCAGAGACCGTTAGAACTATCCTAAACAGCTACGCTTACAAGCTTATAGTAGAACGCGCCAGGAAGTATGTTGCAGCGCAGCATTCTCTTAGCAGGCTAGTAGACGATATTGAAGCACTTTACGCTGGTTTATACTAGGAGGAACAAATGATCGTACTGATAAAAGCTAGGAAAGTGATTACCGGTAATCGCTGCACTATAGCGTTTGACACATGCCCGCTAGGGTGCGGCAGCGAGATAGAGGATGATGAGATTTGTATCCGTATCGCCGCTACCGAAGCCTATTATGTAAAAAAGCAGGACTTGGTAAACAAGGTCTCCACGTTGGTGGCGGATAAAAAATGAAACTATGTATTTTACTTATTATGTCAAATAGGGAGCATTACTACTATGAATGAAGATGTTATGGGTCGCATATGCCTGAGTTGCCCACAGTATTCGTCTTCCGCCAGTGCCGATGGCTGGCTATTAGACCGGCTTCGGCAGTCGATGAGGGAGCGGAAGAAAGCCGAAGCTTGGGGGGTATGGCTAAAGCAACGCTTTGTAGAGAAGTGGTGCGTGGACATGAACGACGAAGAAAATTTTACAGAAGAGCTGCAGGAGATTATAGACTACTACCAAAACAATGCGAGGTAACTGTTGTGCCTAAAAAAGAAGTGCGCGAAAGACGTATTGCCAACGGTGTATGCGTGAATTGCGGAAGCCCAAATCGAGAGCTGGTCGAAGGCAGCCGCTACTGTCTTATATGCAAGCTAAACAACACCACTGATACTAGAAACTACAAGAAGAATGTTAGGATAAAGAGCAAAAGCAGGGCGAAAATACTTTTGTTTGATATTGAAACTTTGCCTATGGAAGTGCTTGTCTGGGGATTGTACAAGCAACGAATACCGCACGAGAACATCTTGAAAAACTGGTCTGTAGTGTCATGGGCTGCTAAGTGGCTGTTTGACAATGAGGTAATGTCAGATGTGGTAAAGCCAGAGGCAGCTGTTGCCAGAAGCGATAGCGGCATAATAGAAGGAATATGGTCTCTGCTGGATGAGGCAGACATAATAATAGCGCATAACGGCAGAAAGTTTGACACTCGCAGACTAAACGCCCGCTTTATGGTAAACGGCCTGTCACCGCCAAGCTCCTACTATGTGATAGACACCTTGCAGCAGTCTTACAAGTACACGGCTTTTGCCAGCCACAGGCTTGACAGCTTAGCTAAAACACTAGGCAAGACTAGAAAGATAAAGACCGAGTACGAGCTGTGGAAGCGCTGTGCTGGTGTAGAAACGACTGTATCGGACCAGTGGAAAGCCCTGCAGGAAATGGTTCACTATAACAAGCAAGACGTTCTAGTGCTAGAAGACTTCTACGTTGAGCTGCGCCCGTGGATAAAATCCCATCCGAATATCGGCTTGTACTTTGACACAGACAAGGAAGTCTGCCCAAACTGCGGCAGCAACAGGCTTACCTGGAAAGGCTATTACTACACAACAGTCAATAGGTATAAGGCGTTTCGGTGTGAGTGCGGTGCTGTTGGACGGAGTCGATTTTCTGATTTGTCGACTGAAGAGAGAAAGTTGCTGGTAACACCAGTAGCAAGGTAGAGCTGGTATGGCGAAGACAATTAATCTGTTTGACGGCGACGACGTAGTTATAATTTCGGGCGATGTTTTGCGGCTAGTCTGCTGCGACTGCGGCCTAACGCACGACATACTAGTAGAGTGCAGCCATGATTACGCTAAGGAGAACAGCGTCGAACGGCCAGGAGTAAAGCTTACCTTTGTTGCTAATAAGCAGAGTACAAGTCAGTACAGACGGCACAATCACTGCGCTCTGATGTGCCCGCAGGGGGCGCGTGGATGGGTGATGATACGAAAAACACGATTGAAGGAGCTATTAAAAGTTGGACCCGAAGCGGCAAAAGACTAAGTGGCTGGTTGAGAGTATACTCAACTTTAATAATATCACTACCGGTAGTATTACTGCTGATGAAAAGAATCTGGTTCGAGACATATTTGAGGAATTTTTAAAGAGAGAAGACAAGATTGACCATTATGAAAACCTATTAAACGGCTTGGTTGAGCAGGGCGGTCCGAGAAACGACGACGTCTTGCACTTCTACATTATGGCCTTTCTTGGTTTCAACATACCTAGAAAGAAAAAATGTAGAAACCACGTAGCACCTTTTACTTTCATTTCTGATGTGTACTTCGAGAGAGTAAGCAATGCTGTAGGCTTTGCTAATAGAGGCGGTGGGAAGACACTTTCCGTAGCGATTATTAATCATCTGAATTGCACTTTTAAGCAGGGTTGCCAGACTGTTAGTGCTGGGTCTACAATCGAACAGGCTGGCAATATGTATACGCATTTCCTTGGCTTCCACGATAGGAATGATTTTGTAAATGATCTAGTAGAAGGAGTACCGACAAAATCCCATACTAAATATAAAAATAGTTCTACTTTGAAGATTATAACTGGTAGCAAGAAAGGCTTCAACGGACCACACCCGCCAAAGTGCTGCCTCGATGAAATAGATCTTATGGATTGGGATATTTATCAGCAAGGTCTCTCTATGCCCCAAAGTTTGACTCTAGGGAGTCAGATAATACCAGCTCAAATTATCCAGACGTCTACGCGTAAATACAGTACTGGCACATTCCAGAGAGTGCTAGATAAAGTGAAGGAAGACACTAGAAAAGTCGGCAAGTCAAAAATATACTGCTGGTGCATCTGGGAAGACCTGGAAAAATGTACTAGGAAGTGTAAGAACGACCCTCTTTACGGCGACTGTCCGGAGTTGGTTAGGGAAATATGCAGTGGTAGGGCTCATAACTGTGATGGCTGGATGAGTGTGAGTGATTTTATAAACGCCGTTCTAAATCTTGATCGTGATGTGCTTGATTCCGAGTGGTTTTGTAAGAAGCCCAGCCAAGAGATCCTAGTCTACGGCAATTACTGGAGGCCAGATGTCCATGTAATAAGCGAAGAGACAAAAGGCATGTCTATAGAAAAGTATAAGGAGATGCGGTTTACTAATCGAGACATAATAGTGATGGGTGTTATAGATTTTGGTTCAACTGTGGCGCATCACTTCGTGTTTCAGCAGTACTATATAGACGTGACCGATTTCAAGAAGCATGTGCAGGAAAAAAGTCCTGACGACTGGCTCAGGAGGAAATTAAAATTCTTTTTATTTTATGAGTATCGTTCTTCTGGTGATAGTCTTGACAATCATGCCGCAAGGATAAAGAGCGCACCAGGTTGGCACCCAAACGAGATAATATTTGCGGACCCTTCTGCAAAGCAGGCTAAGACAGATTTAATAGAAGTATACGGAATACCTACTCGGGATGCAATTAATGATGTTGAGTCTGGTATTGACCTAGTAAAGTCTCACCTAACAGTTGAAAAGAGTAACAAGCGCACGCATTTTTACATATTTGAAGACTACTTAGACTGCAATGACGCCGGTCTAATGCCTACACACAAGGAGTTTGAAGTGTACAGGTATTCTCGGCTGAAGGATGGCAAACCAAACAGAAAAAGCCCACTGCCTATAAATGACCACGGCATGGATTGCGTCCGTTACATGATACAAAGTGCAATTCCATTTTTAAAGGAGTATTTCCAGCCGATGTTTGAAGAGATCGAGGAGGATGAGTTTGGGGATGCAGGATACTGGGACTTTGGAACGGAGGACTATGTCGATCTATGAATGACGAAACCCAGAAGCATTGTAAACGGCTCATAAGAAAGTACCAGAAGTACAGGACCGAGAACAAGTGGAAGGCGCAGTGCAGGAATGAGCTGTATGAAGTACTGCGACCGTGGATGCTGAGGTGGATACAGGCTATACTAAAAAAGTGGGGTAGGTATGAGGAAAACGGGGAACTACTTGCTCTGACCTGGGACGCTTTCTACGACTGCCTAGAAAGGCACAACGGTTCCGACGTACACGTGCCAAAGTACTTCTACGAGTTTACTCGCTATTACTTGCTAGTACATTACGCCCAAAAGGAAGATGTTACGGTGCCTCTAGAGGAATTTCAGCAGCTGCTCCCCCATATGCCTAGCGGGCTGGCATCTCCACTGACAAAGCTAATAGACGTGTACAGCTTGTTAGATGAAGCGGTATTAGGAGAGCACAAGTTTATTTTCTACGACGCGATGCAGTCAATATATCCAGGAGACAAACTGAGGGTATGGTCGTGGAAGAAGGACTGCGGCGTCACGCAGACAACGTATGCTGAGCTCAAGAAGGCATTCAAGGAAATCATCAAATGGGTTTTAAAAAAGTAAACTGGCACATTTAGTATTATATAGAATAAATATAGGGACGGTAAGCTATGTTTGATGCATGGAAGCAAAGACGTGAAGCTAAGAAAAGACAGTTAGATGTAGAGATAAAGGAAGCAGAATATGCAGCAAGGCAGTACGAGCTTGCACTAAAGACGCTAGACGATGTAAACGAAGCGAGCAACACTATAATAGACGAGGACAGGCTGAACGGCTGGTACCTGCTTGGTGACGAAAACCGCGGCTTTTCAGCCACTGAGCAAAAGGACATGCTCATCAGTGCCTGGAACCTGTACCACAACAATCCTCACGCGAGGGCTATTGTCCGCAACCTTGTCAAATTTACTTTGGGCAAAGGCCCGGTTGTTACTCCTACTGGAGATGAAGTAAAACTCAAAGAACGCGAAAAAGCATGGAAAGAATTCAAGAAGGATAACAAGTTTAACAGGCGTGAGAAAGAAATCGCTACGCGCACATTCCGAGAAGGCGAGACGTTCCTCAGAAAGTACAAGGATCTGACAGAAGGCAAGCTGAAAATACGTTTTATCAGGCCGTTCCATATTGCGGAGCCGGTTGGTGGTAGGGAAATACCGAACGCCTCTCAAGGTATAGTGACTGACAAGGACGACATCGAGGAAGTAAAGTCATATATACGCTGCGACAAGGACGGCAACTATAAGGAGACAATACCCGCCGAAGAAGTGATCCACATAAAGATACTTGCTGACAGTGACATGAAACGCGGCATCTCTATCTACCGTGTCTGCGCTAAAAGGCTGAAGCAGTATGAAGAGTGGCTTGAGTACAGAATAAAATTGAACAAGGTGCGTACTGCTATTGCGCTTGTTAGGAAAGTGGACAGCTCGGCACAACACATAAAGACCATTCGGGACCAGAATCTCAGTGATAGGATAAGTACTACGAGAAGAAAGCAGAAGGCATTAGAAGGCGGTACGGTGTTGACTGCCAGCAAGGGAATTGATTATGAGATGCTTTCTCCGAACATACACGCCCAAGACGCGGTAGACGATGGCAAGAACATACTTTATACGATAGCTAGCAGTGTTGGCTTTCCTGAGATGGTACTAACGGCAGACTATTGCTCAGATATGAAAACTGAGGTATTAACTGAATTTGGTTTTATGTCTTCAGTTGAGGCATATCATAGACAATGCAAACTTGGAACTGTTAGAGAAAAAACTGGGCAACTTGAATATCAGAAACCTACAGATTGGGTTTTTTCAGATTACTCTGGGAAGATGTATTTACATGAAGGTAGGAAAATAAATTTTTGTGTAAGTAAAAATCATCACATGTGGCTACGTTCGGAAAGTGTTCATAAACTTCCTATTTATAAAGAAGATAGAAGTGTTAATGGATTTGTGAAATGTACACTTGGGGATACTTCTCATAATGGTTGGAGAACAAAGGTTGCTACCGTCAGAAATATAATTGAACCGACAGACGTTTTTATGGGTGACGATAGAATATTCATAAAACGATATGAATATAATTCGAGAAACAAGTTACAGTTTGATGGAACTGTTAGAGATAGAGATAGATATATTTCTTTACAAGATATAGTTGAATTTGTTGGTTGGATGGTTACTGAAGGTTGTGTAGGTAAAAAGTTAGGGTATATGAATGTATGTCAAACATTAGATAAGAAAGAATATGTAAAAGAAATTGATACGTTGTTAAATAGAATGCCAGTTGAATTTCATTCTAAAGACTATTCAAATCTAGGACTTGGGAATAAACCATGTAGATATTGGAGAACGGATGATAGAGCATTAGCTGGATGGCTACGAGTAAATTGTGGTGTTGGCGCTAGAAATAAACGGCTGCCTAATTTTGTATGGGGGCTTTCTATTGAATTAAAACAAAAACTACTTGATACGCTAATAAAAGGTGACGGGACAATTTGTAGAAAAGAGACTGGTTATAAAAGATTTTACAGTTTTTCTAATTACCTTATAAATGACGTGCAAAGATTAGCTTTTGAGTTGGGATATCATACTACTTCTAGGCGTTGTATCGAAAATCAAAGTGGGTATGTTGACATTTCTTCAGGGCATAACTGTATGGTACTAAGGGAAAATATAAAGGAGTTAAGATATTCTGGTAAGATATGGTGTGCCACTGTTCCAAATGGTTTATTAGTAACAAGGCGAGAAGGTAGAATACTTGTATCTGGGAATTCAAACGCCAATTATTCCAGTACCTTAATCGCGCAAAATCCTTTTGTGCGGGAGATTGAAGACTGGCAGGATTACTTTACTAGTCTGTACGAGGAACTGTACGAGGAAGTAATAAAGACGAAGATAGAAGCAGGCAAGCTGCCTGACAACACGTCTACAGAGTGCCGCGTAGAATTCCCGCCTATGGTGCAGGCTGAGCTTGAAAAGATGGTCAAGGCGTACGAGATACTTTTCAAGTACAAGATAATAAGCAAGAAGACCATGCAGATGAAGTTTGGCCTAGATCCGGAAGTAGAATCCGCGAACATAGAAGGAGAGGAAGGCAACGAGCTGTATGGTCCGGCAACCCCAGGGCAACCTGGTGGGCCGTCGCCATTTAACCTTCCACTTTCACCCACAAATCAGTTCGGCAGTTTGAGAGAGGCATTGAAAATGTTAGTTGAGGCACTGCGGGAAGAGGATAACAATAAACTAACCAGAGCAATGGAGCTAATAGAGGAGATAGAAGAAAGTGCCAGCGATTGATGAAGAGCAAATCAAGCGAACAGCTAGAGAGTGCAACGGTTGGGATCGATATAGTGAGTATGTGCTAAAGGAATTGTGCGACCTGAAGAAACACTGTGCTCGGATGAACGAGCAGTTGATAGAGTTAAGAGTAGAGCTGGGGAAGCTTCAGATAAAGTCCGGTATATGGGGGCTGATAGGAGCGTGTATTCCTGTTGGGATTGGCCTATTAGTAGTTTACCTGAAGTCGAATGGTGGATAGGGTGAATAAGTTACTTAAGAGGAATTTGCAGTCTCTGCCTGTTTTTATTTATTGGAATGTAGTAGTATTTGTCAGACACTGGAAGGCATGGCTCTTTGGGATGCTCTGCGCAGGGGCAATGCTTGTTATGTCTATGCTAGGAAAATAAAACAACTATGGAGGATATATAGATGGCTTTCACAAAAACTCAAAGTCCGCATGTCATTTGTCTTTCTGGAGTAACTGGCGACTGGACTTGGACTGATACATTTAGTGACGTCTCGACAAACGGTGTCCACGTTGACTCGATAGAGCTGGTACCGGGTGACATTGGAACCAGCGATATTCTTTGTGTAAAGCATGCTAATGCTTCTGGCGCGACTATGTTCCATGCCGTGGCGGCTAGTCCGTGGAAGCAGGGGCAGCTGATAAAGTACTTTCATGGGCTTCGTTTCCTGCCCTTCTTGGACTTCAGCTCGTGCAGCTTCAGCGTTTCGGGGGCTTCTGCACAAGTGGTAATTACTTACTACTAATGACTAGTGAAGAGCTGTTTAATCTGTTTGAGGAAAAGCAGGCACGAAAGCTTGTGTGGACTGGCGACTGTCACGACTGCAATGAGCCGGTTGAAGTTACTGCAGAAGTAAGCGCGGGAGATGGCAGCGTTAGTGTTACAGGCGGCAGTGTTGTGAGGCCGAAAGGCATGAGTAAGTTCTTTTTCAAGTGTAGCGGCTGCTACCAGAAAGACCCCGTCTTGCGAAACTACCAGCCGTGCGAGGTTTACTCTCGGGTAGTAGGCTACCTGCGACCAGTACAGCAATGGAACGAAGGCAAGAAGGCTGAGTACAAGGAAAGGAAACTGTTCAAGGTTATAGATGGCTAGAACTGTAGAAAGACAACTGGCTGACTGGCTTATTACTCACAGCCACATGCTTTACCGAGTAGAAAACGGAACAATCAGGCAGATGGTCAAGCCGTACCTTGCCGCTCGGGAAGAACTGCATGCCCGTATTAGTCAGCTGCAAAACATGCCTACCAGTGCGACTAAGGAGTTTAGACTTGCTAGAATGCAGGCACAAATGGCTGAGATAGAAGCTACACTAAGTATTGCAGCCAATGAAGCCGGTGGTACGTTGGGGCAGACGCTGGCAGAATTGGCAAGCAAGCAAAACGATTTACTTACAGGGAAACTAGCTTCTGTTTACAGACAGATCGGCGTTGATATTGTAAGTCTGCCCTATGCTCAGATAGACTGGATACTTCAGAATCCGCTTATTTACCAATACCGCAACATGACTCCTACTGACGGCCTGCTTTGGAGCAATCAGCAGGCAGTAACCAAAATGCGTGAGAGCATTACGCAGTCTATCATTGCGGGCGAAGACATGCGCGCCGCCGCCGACCAGTTACTACCTTCCGTGAGGCCGTTTAAGGTTGGCTTGCCTTTGGCCACTGTTGCTACCAGGTGCGAGATGATCGCTAGGAGTGAGATACTGCATGTAAATAATGAAGTAAATAGAAGGATATTTGCAGCTAATCAAGACGTGTTGGGTGGTGTGAGGTATCAGGCAACTTTGGACAATAGAACTTGCCAAGACTGTGCCTTTTTGGATGGAACCGAATACTCATACGAAAATGGTAGAGACCATACAGGTCCACAAGTTCCTATTCATTGCCGTTGCCGATGTGTATACGCACCTATCACAAAGAGCTGGCAGGAGATGGGCTACTCAAAAGACATCGACGACAAGTGGAAGCAGGCGTTTCCTGGCTCTGCTGAGAAAGATTATATAAAAACATATGGAAGCTGGCTAAAGGACCTAGATACTACTGATAGGAGAGCAACAATAAGTATTTTAGGTGTTGGGGATGCAGGAAAGAATACGGTCTATAGAAAATGGAAAATGGGAGAGAAGTCTTTAACAAGAGAAGAGCTTGATAAGATTTTATTTGATCCTAAATATAAGCCTGGTAGATACCAGCTTTGGCGTAAAGGCAAACTAAAGTTTGAGTCAATGGTAAAGGACGGAAGGGAGCTAACACTCGAACAGCTAGGCGAGAAGCTTGACCAATTAATGAATAGTTAAAAAAGTAAATAGACAAATAGTTATTATATTAAATAATATGCCAGTACAAAATTGCACAGAAGGCGGGAAGCCGGGATACAGGTGGGGAACTCAAGGCAAATGCTACACGTTCACTTCTGGCAATGAGGCAAGCAGAAAGCAGGCAAAGCAGAAAGCCTACCTACAAGGCGCTGCTATAGGTGAACAAATGACGGAACAATTAAAAGAGGCAAATCTAGTACTGACAGAGGAAGGATACCTGACAGAGGCTCCGCAGGACAAGCCTGGCGGGAGCAACGTCGGGCAATATAAAAATGTCAAGTCTTTTTGTGGACCTGCTGGTGGCGCTCCTGCTGGTAGTTATCCTGTTAATACACGAGCGAGAGCTGTAGCCGCGCTGGCCTACGCACACAACGCGCCCAAGCCGGAAGGCATTCGTAGCTGTGTTTGCAGGCACTGGCCGGACTTGCCTGCCTGCAGGAAGAAGGAAAGTCTGGTATTGAGGGCAATTAGTGGAGGAAATTGGATAGATGAAAAATAAAGAGAAATACGTAATTGAATCCGTAGATAATCCTTTTTCTGATGTAGTCAAGGAATCGATAGACAGGGATAACTTTATTATCAAAAACGTGTG
>Ga0180437_10009003_pt1 | contig 12485 bp, 15 predicted proteins | sample SS_ome_4_FD_132410 | JGI IMG/M metagenome (GOLD analysis project Ga0180437, IMG submission 132410) | Hypersaline lake sediment archaeal communities from the Salton Sea, California, USA - SS_3_D_1 metaG | ecosystem: Environmental > Aquatic > Non-marine Saline and Alkaline > Hypersaline >...
CTTGCAGATAATCCTTGTTTTGCCTCCTTAGCAAGAGAGGGTCGGGGAAGAGGAATTGATCGACACTCCGACCCTCTCTAACCGAGGGAGACGAATTCTATGGCAGGTTCAGGTGAACACCATTTAGCGCCTAAGGGCTAGCTTCCAAGGCGCTCGTGTCTATATCACGCTTTGTGGTTTTGTTGCTTTCAATTACTACGTCGGATATGAAACCCAGCACTTCGCCAAAGTCCGCGCCGTCATATCCGGCCACGGCCAAATCGTAAGTTCCAGCAGCAAGTAATGGTATTGTGTAATGGCCATCCTCACACATCTTTCCGCTGTTAACTGCATTGGGGAATCTGGACGCCGGAGGTACCGGCTCATCGTCTTCCGTGTCCGCCCAGGTCCCATCTGTGTACGCAAAGACAATTATGTCCGTGTACGTAGAATTGTTTGCTATTGAACCAGAGATGCGCCCGGCTTCATTGTTCACTACCAGCCTGATCGTAGGCCTTAAGATATAGTGAGAGTCTGCCAGATGGACAGCTTTGCGAACATCAAAGTCCGCGGTAACCTGCACAGCCCCATTGTTGGGTACTGTGAATTGCCCCACCCCTTTGTAACCCGTTGTGTTACCACTCGGGACGAACAGAGGCGAAGTGGAGTTATCTGCAAATTCGATATAGCAGCCAGGATTGTACGGGTCCTGACCCATCTCGGGGATATCCAGCATGAAGCGGATTTGGTTGTAATGGCCGCCAGGTAACGTCAATTCACCTAGAGCAAAGTAGAATTTCCGTTCGTTAGCTCCAGTAAGTTGTAGGTTTGAGGTCCCTCAAATTCCTCGCATGTCGTCCATACGTCATTTATGTGATACTGGATTTCATTGATAGTTATGTATACGCCTGTAACATTTTCAGCGTCTATCGGTGCATCCGAAAGATAGAGGGCCAACGTTCCCGTTCCTGTTTCTGGGGCTTCTTCACAACTCAGTGCTGCTGCCGCCACCGCACCCACAATAATCACCAGCGCTAGTACAAAATTCCTCATTCTTGACCTCCTGCCTACTATCTCAATTCATATTATACCATTTATACTATCTGCCTTCAATCGTTGATTGTCAGCCTAATCGTGGGCTTCAAGACGTAGCGAGAGCCAGCTAGGTGTACGGTTCCAGGTTCACTAACGTCAAAGTCTACGGTAACCGTCACGGTCTCATCAGCAGTGACTTCGAATCGGCCTATCGCTTTGTACCCTGTCTCATTACCACTGGGAGCGAAGAGGGACTGGGTGGAGTTGTCGGCAAATTCGACATAGCAGCCAGAACTGGACAGGAGCGAACCCATTTCTGCGATATCCAGCATGAAGCGAATTTGAGTGTAGTTCCCGACAGGTAATGTGAACTCACCTAACAAAGTGGAATTTCCCCCGGTCAATTCCAACAAGTCATGTGTTTGAGGGCCTTCAAATTGTTCACACGTTATCCATTGATTCCCTATATGATATTGGATTTCATCAATAGTGATGTAAACACCGGTAATATTCTTGGCGTCCGGCGGCGCATCAGTAAGATAGAGTGCTAGGGTTCCCGTTCTTGGCGCTTGTTCTGATTTACCGGACTTATTGGAGTTATTGCCTGCTGCGCCAGGCCCGTCGTTAACAATTAGCTTGATTGTCGGGTTCAAGATGTAGCGGGAATTAGCTACATGTATTGCGCTAGGATCCTGGACATCAAAGTCCGCGGTGACCTCGACCGTCTCATTAGCAGTCACTTCGAATCTACCCGTTGCTTTGTAACCTGACTGACCGCCGCTCGGGACGAAAAGGGGCTCGGTAGAGTTATCGCCAAATTGTATGTAGCAACCCGGATTGACCGGCTGCGGACCCTTTTCCGCAATATCCAGCATAAAGCGGATTTGAGTATAATTCCCAGCAGGTAATGTCAACTCACCCAACAGAGCGGAATTTCCGCCGGTTAACTCCAATAAGTTATATATTTGAGGGCCTTCAAATTCCTCAAACGTGCTCCATTCGCCATCTCGATGATACTGGATTTCGTTAATCGTGATATAAACACCCGTAACGTTTTCAGTGTCCAGCGGTGCGTCGCAAAGATAGAGCTTTAAGGTGCCTGTTTCCAGTGGCTGTTCTCCCCCTGGAATACCATAAATTATTCCTAACGCAGCGAGCACAGCTAGACCAATCACTGCTACTGCCGCAATAACTCTTGCCATATCAAACCTCCTTATGTACGGTATTGGCTTCATCTGATTACGATAACGAGACCACGGCCATTTTGTTACAGGCTGCTCGCCACTAATCTGGTCCATAAGCCATACCCTGGCCTTCACCTTGAAGGAGGGGGACGGTTTGACGTCCGGCGGCTCTTGGATTTCGAGAGCAATCCTCAGCAGCGGCTCCAGTTGCTCACGCATAGACGGATAGCGGTTCAGGCATTCCCCGATGCTCATTCTGCCCGCCTTGATGTCATCAATACACTGGACAAGAATGTCCTCAAACTTCTCCAAGTCCGTTTCCTCTCCTTTTTCGAATTTCAAGTGCAGTCCTCAGTAGCGGCTCCAGTTGCTCACGCACAGATGGGTATCGGTTCAGGCATTCCTCGACGCTGGATTTGCCTGCCTCGATGTCCTTAACATGCTTCACGAATTCATCCTTAGATTTCTTGAACACAGTCACACCTCCGTTTCCAGATTATTGCGGAGTTTCACCAGTGCCCGGTGCAGAATAACCCTGATATTCCCTTCCTTTTTCTTCAGAAGAGAGGCTATTTCAGTGAACTCAAAACCCTCGATAAGACGCAGAGTGACTACCTGCTGCTCGTCACTCCCCAGTTGTAGAATCGCCTTCCGCAAACGCTCTTGCTCAAGACTGGCTTCCGCTGCACGCTCCGGGCTTGGTGCTCTATCGTCAGCCAGAACTTCGGCTTCGAAATATGCCCTGTCCTTTCGAGTCCGGTAAAAATCTACCACCAGGTTGTGGCTGATAGTCATGAGCCAGGCAACAAATGGGCTGGCCATCCTTCTATACTTACCGATTGCCTGCCAGGCCTTGAGGAAGACCTGCTGGGTAAGGTCCTCGGCGTCCGCTTCATTGCCTACTCGGTAGTAGATGTGCCTGTACACCCTATCAATGTGCATGTCATATAATTTTCCGAAAGCGTCGGCGTCATGTGCGACCGCTCTCTGGACCAAGATAATCTCTTCCGGTGTTTGCGTTTCTGAGCGGTTGTCGTACACCCATCTACTCCGTATAACGAACTGAAGACGAAAATGTTACGGAAAGACCGTTGCCGAGCAGTTGTTTGTCCCGGTGGTCAACTATAGCTGTATTTTGAAGCTGGACAAAGCGTAGTCCTGTGCCACAAACATATCCAGGCCACTTCCCTTGGGGCGAAACCTTACATTTCTCTGGGACGCCTGCGCCATTAGGGGCCGCTGACTGGTAGAGTGCCGGCACCTAGCTTACAGGCGGCTAACCTCTCCAGAGGGCCTGGGACCATTGCAGTACCTTAACCACAGGATCGATTAGCCCCTCCCTCACAATGGCACGCAAGAAATCATTCTTGGCTATGAAGTCGGCGATAGGGGGGCTGGTCCTATAGTAAGTCTCCACAAGTCGGCTACCCAGGACACTCTTCAAGAGTACTTCGTCTCGGAAATCCCGCAAGATGTCAAGCTCGCTTGCTGTTTCTGTGCCGTAGGCAGCGGTCGCAACGAAGCAGTAGGGCGACAGGTAAAAGAAACCTATCTCATCAAACCGGACTTCGGCTCCGTTACTCCAGTCCTCTGCCATTAGACGGATTCTTACGTAAGTCGTACAGACTGGCGCAGTCATTGCACTGGCCCCTTGTGCATAGGTTCCGTCCGTGTCGTTGGCAGAGAGCAGTGTGGTTGAACTCAGTTGGGTTCCATTCACGCAGGTCCAGAAATCGAGAGAAACCACGCCGATAGCGTTGCCGGAAACATATATCCATCCCCAGGCCTCACATGTCAGCGGATACGTAATATTCCCGATACGCAACCACTGGGTAAGCATGCCGCCCTCCTCCGCTATACGGGCGCTCCAATTACCAGTATGGATCGGCCCGGTATCTACTCGGGTAGCGTTTCCCGTCAGGTTCCATCCCAGCGGGACCTCCCCTACTCCTTCCTCAAAGCTCTGATTATCGACTATGCCTCCGGCACTTACGTAGGCCGAGGGCAAGAAGACCCAAACTCCGGTCAAGACAAGCAAGGTTGCCAGTATCACTCTGATATATCTACCCATATCCCGCCTCCTTATTGCGGCAGTCTAACCTTTCACAAATGCAGCTTCCAATCTATATTATATAGGCGTCCCCACGCATCGTCAATCGCACCCTGGCTCACCATCAAATTGTGCGGACGAGCTTGGGCGTATTACTTTCTCTTCACTACCGACTTCACCGCCTCTTCAATGTTCTTGGCAGTCAATCCGTACCTTTGCAGGAGTTCCTCAGATTTGCCCGACAGGGCATATCTATCGCCAAGGTTGACGAACCCCATCGGCACTGGCATCTCTCTGGCTGCCGTTTGGGCAACGCGGCTGCCCAGGCCACCCTGAGCGAGGTGCTCTTCGGCGACGACGATTGCACCTGTCTCTGATGCAGCTTTCACCAGGGCCGTTTCGTCCAGAGGTTTAAGGGTATGCATGTTAATTACCCGACAGTCTATAGCCTGGTTTGCCAACATATCTGCCGCCTCGAGAGCCTTAGCCACCATGATGCCCGTAGCGATAACAGTCGCGTCACTGCCTTGTCGCATGGTTACCGCCTTTCCTAGGCTAAAATGATAGCCTTCTGAGTAAACAATCGGTGTCTTGGGGCGGCTCAGTCTGATGTAGAACGGACCCTGTTTGTCCGCTGCTACTCTTATTGCCTCGGCAGTCTCTATGGCATCGGCGGGAACGACGACGGTGAAGCCGGGGAGAGCACAGCATAAGGCCAAATCTTCAATGGCGTGATGGGAGGAGCCGTCTTCCCCAACAGTGATGCCTCCGTGAGTAGCGACGATTTTGGCGTTCAGTGCTGGCTGGGAAATACAGAGCCTGAGCTGGTCAAAGCAGCGACACGCAACGAAGATGGCGAAAGTGCTGACAAACACGGTTTTTCCACAGGCAGCTAATCCGGCGGCTATACCGACCATGTTCTGTTCTTGCAGCCCACAATCGAAGAAGCGGTCGGGAAACTCCCGTGCGAAGAAATTGGTCATAGTTGAGGGCGATAGGTCGGCGTCGACAACAACAATATCCTTGTTCTGACTACCCAGCTCCACCAGAGTCTTGCCAAAAGCCTCCCGCGTAGATGCTTCAGCCGTCTTCACTCTAACTCCTGTAGCGCTCTTTCGGCTTCCTCTTGGGTAGGGGCCTTACCGTGGAATGCTGCATTGTTTTCCATGAAGCTAACCCCTTTGCCTTTGATAGTACGGGCGACGATGACACTCGGCTTTCCTTTCGTATCCTGGGCCTCCTGGCAGGCGAACAGGATCTGATCGAAGTCGTGCCCATCTATGTCAATGGTGTGCCAGCCAAAGGCTCGCCACTTCTCTATAAAGGGCTCAAGGTTCATAATATCTCGTATCCACCCGCTGAGCTGCATTCCGTTGCAGTCAACGATGGCCGTGACGTTATCCAGTTTGAACTGCGCTGCTGAAAGTGCTGCCTCCCATGTTTGCCCTTCTTGACATTCACCATCGCTGAGGAGGGCATAGGTTCTGTAAGCTCTGGAATCCAGCCTTGCCGCCAGCGCGGTGCCGATAGCATATGACAGGCCCATGCCTAATGAACCCGATGACATTTCTACCCCGGGAGTGACCTTTGCATCGGTGTGACCTTGAAGACAGCTGTCCAGTTTTCTCAGAGTACCCAGTTCTGCCACGGGAAAATAGCCTGTCTCAGCAAGCGCCGCGTATAAGATTGGGGCAGCGTGTCCTTTGCTCAGTATGAATCGGTCACGATCCGGCCAGTGTGGATTGCTGGGGTCATGCCGCAAAACCCTGAAGTAAAGCGCAGTAACGATATCGGCGGCTGACAACGAGCCACCAGGATGTCCACTGCCTGCTGCGGCAATCATGCTGATTACGTGGCAGCGCAGCCTCCTGGCCGATTCCCTCAGCTCTACTGTGGACAGGTTGAACATATTGCTTGCGGCGGCGCCTCGAAATGATCCTTCGCTAGGATTTGCCATTCCCCGAGGACTGAATTGTAACTCAGGGCGGTCCGCAATGTCTACGGTCTCTGGGGCGTTCTCGAACCACAAGGCATCACGCTATTTCGGCGGGTGGAGAAAGTGCGCTAGCTGGGTAAGGCTGCTAAGAGATTTCTGATGGTTGTTCGCTGACCTGTCAATATGAAAGGCGTGGATGCCGGCCTGTCGCGAGTTGAGAAAATCAAATTGCCAGCTATCGCCTACATGGATGACCTGGCTCGGTTTGACATTCATCTCCTCACATATCCTGAGGTAGAATTCGGGATTCTTAAGTTGCCTGTAGTGTGAGACGGAGGAGAAAACTCGGTCAAAATAAGGTTCGATATCCTGCAACAGGAAATGCAGCAATTCTCGTGGAGTGCCCGAGGAGATAATCAGCCTGTATTTGCTGGCCAGGGAAGCAAGCACGTCGGTTACTTCGGGATAGTAGGCTATCTTATCCAGACAGCTCTGCACTACCGGCTCAGAACTACCCAGGTCAAGACAATTGAACCAGTATTCGATGTCATACCATTCGAGCCTCTGGTCACCAACCCTATCGTACTCCTCGTAAACCTGCTTCTTGGCTTGAGCAAGGTTAAATCCTTTCCTCTCCGCGTAGAGCGCAGGAATGGCTTCATGCCATATTGCCTGGCTGAAATCGGGTGTTACCACCGTTCCCTCAGCATCGAAAGAGATCAGTTCGATGTCCTTCATCTGGAGACTGATAGTATCATAGCAAGGAGCAGGAAGTCTATTTGCCCGCTCCGACTCAGCAGGCTATAATACCGAGAATGCTAAGTCAGTCAGCTACAGAAAAGCTAAGTCGTTGCTTCGAGCTAGGTCCAATAAGACCCCCCAGCGAGGCAGAGTCACTACTTATCAGGGCTACTAGGAACTGCCCCTGGAATAGATGCCTCTTTTGCCCTGTGTACAAAGGTGCGAAATTCGAACTGAGGCCATTGGAAGACATCTTGAAGGATATTGAGGCGGCGAAAGCTATCAGCGAGGGTATTGAGGAGATAGCCTTGCAGTCCGGGCGCGGCAGTAGACTGGGTGAAGTAGCCGCAGCATTGTCTGGTCAGCTTCAATATGGCCAGTGTGTGTGGCACGTTGCGAGCTGGCTTGCGGCGGGGGGCAAATCAGCATTTCTTCAGGATTCCAACACCCTTATTATGCGCACCCCTGAGTTGGTTCAGGTGATTGCCTTCTTGAGAGAGACCTTTCCCAGCATAGATAGGGTGACCACTTATGGTCGCTCCCACACGGCGGCCAGGAAGTCATCAGCAGAATTGAAGGCACTCAAGGATGCCGGGCTGGACAGGATTCATGTCGGTCTGGAGAGTGGCTACGACCCCTTGCTCGCTTATATGGAAAAAGGATGCACTGCCAGGAACCACGTGGAGGGAGGAACGAAGATAAGGGAGGCGGGCATTTCTTTGTGCGAATACGTCATGCCTGGTCTCGGGGGCAAAAAGATGTCTCAACAACACGCGCTGGAAACGGCTAGGGTATTGAATGAGATCAACCCCGACTATATCAGGCTGCGCACCCTGCACGTAACTCCAAATATGCCATTATGGGCCAAGTTGCAGGAAGGGGATTTCGAGCTACTGACAGAGGACGGGATAGTGAGTGAGATACGTACCTTCATCAAAAACCTGCAGGTTACGAGCTATCTGAAGAGTGACCACATACTCAACCTATTGATGGAAGTCGAGGGCAAAATGCCCGAGGACAAAGAGAAATGCCTCGATATCATAGATCAGTACCTGTCTCTGCCGGATGAGGAAAGGCTGAATTTCAGGTTGGGCAGACGGGCTAGCTATTACGGCACCCTGGCTGATCTCAGCGATAGCTACAAGCACGATAGATTGGATCAGGCTATAAGACGTATCCGGGCAGAGAATGGCGATGTGGAGGAGACGCTGGTGAGGCTGAAGGATAACTTCCTGTAGAGAATATGCTGCCTATTCCCTGATGTGTTCTGCTGTATTTCTGGTATTCTCGTTCACATCGATAAATAATCTAAGGACTTCCCTAGCAGCGAGCAATAATAGCCATGCCAGGAATGACCCAACTATCCCCAATATTATACGGCCGCCTCCTTCAATCCCACCCACAGTGACTCCCCAAACGAACGAACCGATGACGCCGATTACCAGTGCGATCCACGCCAAAGCCTTCAGGGCGCCGATCGCATACCTGATGTAGTAATACTTCTGTGTCTTGCTTATCTTGGTTGGCCTGCGCCTGCTCTCTGAAGCATCGTGTATTCTACTCCGGGACAGCTTTGTTCGCGCCCTTTGAGCAAGCCTACCGAACGAGGAAAAAATTGCTACCTTCATTCACATAGCCTGTTACACTGCGAACTTTATGTCAATACGGTTCCTTGGTAACACGCTCAGCTGTGTTTCTCGTGTTCTGTTCGACGTCCATAAAGAGGTAGAACAGCTCCTTGGTGGCAAGCAAGAATACCCAGGACAGGAATGAAAAGATCACTCCCGCTATAGCCATGAAAGCACCTGTAAATCCACCAGTCACAATTCCGAGAATGATTGAACCGATAGCACCCAATACCAGTACTATCCACGCCACCACCCTCAAAACACTGGCCGCAAACCTTAGAAAAGAATACCTTTCCATCCTTACTCCTTTCTATCTTGAGGTTTTCTTAGTCTGACTTAGATCAGTAGCAGGCTCGTGAACTTCACTCAAATTCGCCCTTCCCGAGAGCGACAAATATGATGGCGAGTATGCCGAGAATCCCCCATGGGCCAAAGAGTGCACAGATAGCCCCGGCAAGCGCCAGTCCCCAGACCCTCCTTTTCAAGGCATAAGCACCACCCACTATGGCGACTATTCCGATTACCGTCAACGGAATACCAGCCGCACCTAGCCATGCCATTCCAGTGAATATGCCTGCGATGCCACCGGCTATAGCAAGTCCCATGCCTATGATGACCTGAAGTGCTCCGGCAATGATAGAGAGTATGCCAGCGGTGGTTGGTTTCCAGGTTTGCTCCATTTGCTGTTACCTCCCCGTGTTCCTTCGCATAACGATATAGTTATTGGCTTGAGTTGTCAATACCCCGGGAGCCCGATCATCGCTAACAGGCGAACTCGAACCAGCTTAGCTCTATGCCCTAAGGAGTTGGCAGCACCCTTCTGAATACCACACCTGGCAACCATCTGAGCTCTAGTTCGTCCCCAACGGAAACTGGGTCGAGCCTCTCAGGACATTCATCAGAATAGAATTGCCCAGGGTATGAATGCTACACCCACCGCGAATAGGATTAGTGAGATTATTGCAAATACGCCGAGGCTGATTAGAAACATCCGCCACCACAACCCCCAGGCCAGCCTCCAGGTGGGATTGACGTCATTGTCCATCGGTTCGCTCTCCTTTCTCTGGTCTATTATGTTCCAAGCCGGTATGCTACCTGAACAGCTCCTATAGGATGTCAGTTCATTATAGTTACGGCCATTTCTTGCTGTCAATATATGCGAGGTGGGCCTGCCTAACAAAGCCTCTTAACCATGTAGCCACCGTGCAGACTGTAGTCAAGTGCGCGGTAATACTCCCTGGCGCCCACCCCGCTGAGTACCGATAGTATGCCAGCCCCGAATTCCTGTCCTGCAATCCTCTCTGCCTCTTCAAGCAAGCTTTCGCCAAAGCCGTGATGTTGAGCGGCCGGTTCCAGCCTCTCCCCGAGCGGAACTTGAGGACCGTAAATGTGTAGCTCTCTGACCATGGCTTTGTGGTTATCCATTCTCAGCCGCAGCAAGCCGAACAGCGTCTGGCTCTCGTCTTCGTAGGAAAGAAACACCTCTCTGCCTCCGCGGGTCTCGTAATCGAGCCTCGTCAGTTGAGGCTCACCAGGCACCCACCCGTCCCTGACACGATGCCCGTATTCCCGACAGCGAGTACAGCTGCAATGAAGGTTCCTTTCCTCCATTCTCCTTCTAATGGTCCCTCTAAGTGCCAGGTCTTTGCTTCCAGCGATGATGAACTTGGTAGGGATATCCCGCATCAGTCTGGAAATCCTCACATATTTGGGAACTAGGGCTTTGATAGCAACGAGCAGATTAATCATCTCTTCCTCATTGTAGGGCTGGTAGCGGTTGTCCCGATACCAACTCTCGAGCTCGCTACCTGTAACCACCAGTGTGGGATAAAGCTTCAGTCCATCCGGTCGAAAGCGCTCGTCCTCGAACAATTGGCGGGTCACTTCCAGGTCGTGCTCGGGTGTTGACCCCGGTAGACCAGGCATCCAGTGATAGTGGACCTTCAGTCCATAATGCCTTAGTAACTCGGTGGCAGACACAATCTCAGCCACTCCATGACCTCTCTTTGTCAGGCGGTGGATTTCGTCGTCCAGGATCTGTACCCCAAGCTCAACCCTGGTGGTGCCGAAATCGAGCATAGTCCTTATCTCTCCCTCGCCACAGAAGTCTGGTCTGGTCTCGATGCATAGTCCCACACAACGATGGTCGGCATGCTCGTTCAATTGCTTGGCTTCCTCTAGATTGCTTGCGGGAACGCCGTTGAGGGCATCGTAGCAGCCTTTGATGAACTGGTATTGATAGTCCGGCGGATAAGAGAGGAAGGTGCCGCCCATCACGATAAGTTCCACCTTGTCCAGGGCATGCCCCATTTCAGCCAGCGTGTTGAGCCTTACTACCACCTGCTTGTTAGCGTCAAAATCGCAACTTCGAGCCCTAAGAACCGCTGGAGACTCCAGGGTATAGCTCTTGGGCGCTTCAGGGGAGCTAGGGCAGTAAACGCATTTGCCCGGGCAAGGAAACGGTTTGGCCATGACTGCCACGGGGGTTACTCCTGAAATGGTTCGAGATCCTTTCTTCATGCGTATCATCAGAATATGGCGAACTCCATCGTTGCGGCGTTGTTGCCTCGTGCCGACAGATCGGGGTTGGCCTTTGTACGAGGAACGGCTGGTCGCCAGGCAAAATAGGCTTGATCTCTTTCCATCTACGGCACCAGCGCTTGACTGTAATGTGCTAAAGTGTAACAGAGCATTCCTGTGACCACAAATAAGGCAGCCTTTGACCAGATAGCGGAAAGTTGGTATCGCGTAAGGCATTGGCCTTTGCTGAGAGAAGAACTGGAAAGTGTGGCGACAAGGTGGCAAAACGGTACCCTGCTGAATGTAGGCTGCGCTCACGGGCCAGACTTCCTGCCTTTTACGCGCAGCTTTCAACTCTGGGGCGTGGACTCCTCCCCTGCTATGCTCAAGCAAGCACTGAGATATTGTACTAAGTTCGAGTTTTATGCCAACTTGCTAGCGGCCGATGCCTTGTCATTGCCCTTCTCCGGCAACAGCTTTGATTGGGCGATATCCGTGGCCACCTATCATCATATCCCGGGCACCGTAGAAAGAGAAAAGGCGTTTAGTGAACTAAGGCGCGTGTTGAAGCCGGGGGGCGAGGCTCTATTGACGGTGTGGAACCATGGGCAGCCGCGCTTCTGGCTCAAATCCAGAGAGCAACAAATCCCGTGGAAGTTGAAAGGGGAAATAGTGTATCGCTACTATCACCTCTTTTCTTATAGGGAGCTAGGAAGACTATTAAGGAAAACGGGCTGGGAAATCGTAAGCATGTATCCGGAGAAGTCCTATCGTTTCCCCGTTAAACATTTCTCACGTAACATCTGTGTACTGGTACGGAAGCAGGCAGGTGTCTGAAGCCGTACTACTTGGGCGTCTGCTCGCTGGACGTGTCCTGGCCCACATTGACCTTGTCAGGAAGCCCGGCTTCGACAATGCCAATGAAGACCTCTACCAGTTCAGGGTCGAACTGAGAGCCGGCACCACCGCGCAGTTCTTTCAACACCTTGTCACTGCATAGGGCAGGACGGTATGGACGGGCAGCACTCATTGCCTCAAAGGCATCTGCTATGGCAAGGATACGGGCTTCCACGGAAATCTGTTCACCCTTCAGTCCTTCAGGATAGCCGGTGCCATCCCATCTCTCATGGTGGTGCAGAATGGTGCTCACACAAGGAGCAAGGTTAGGTACGTTGCCTACGATGGTTGCACCTAGCCTGGGATGCGACTTGATCGATTCCCAATCATCTGCATTAAGCTTCCCTTTCTTGTTTAGCACTTTGTCGGGAACGCCTATTTTGCCGATGTCGTGGAGCAGGGCAGCAGTACACACTCTGGATACCTCCTCAGGCGATAACCCGGTGGCTTCTGCCAGGGCTACGGCATAAGTATTGACTTTTCTGGAATGACCGTAGGTGTAAGGGTCTTTGGCC
>Ga0180437_10009004_pt1 | contig 12485 bp, 8 predicted proteins | sample SS_ome_4_FD_132410 | JGI IMG/M metagenome (GOLD analysis project Ga0180437, IMG submission 132410) | Hypersaline lake sediment archaeal communities from the Salton Sea, California, USA - SS_3_D_1 metaG | ecosystem: Environmental > Aquatic > Non-marine Saline and Alkaline > Hypersaline > Sediment...
CATGGCCACCACAGACTTTGATGGGGACGGCGACACGACGGAAGGGATGGCTGGCGAAATCGCCACCCTCTACGAGGCCCTCTACGCAGCGATGCAGGACTATGCCACCAACGTGGTCGGAACTGGCATCGTCTACGATGCGCACGCCTACCCCTACTTCTTCGACGAAGCCGAAGAAAGGTACAGCACCTGGACCCCGCGCTTGCTGAGGGCGGCCTACAACTACCAGTACGCCACCAAGGATCCGGGCGCCTTTGCCCACAACGGCCAGTACATCATCCAGGTCCTGTACGATAGCCTGGAGGACCTCGGCGAGCAGGTATCCGTGGACATGTCCGGCATGACCCGGCCTTAGAAGCGCGTCCTGATCTCTTCTGTAGTGTGATATCGGGGCGTCTAGATGGTCAAAGGGGAGCGAGTCGGCAAGCGACTCGCTCCCCGCCTTTTTGTGATTGTTTGACTGGAAACGAGCCATTCGTCTGCCTTTCCCTGGCGTGGGCAGGACAGGAGTGGATGTGTTTGTTGAGCCGATTGCACCCAATGTACGAGACAAAGCAGGGAAACCAGCGGGGATGGAGGGTGAAAGATGACAGCCAGGAGATTCTACCGTAGCCTACGTTTCAAGATCACAATTAGCGTGGCTGTGCCGCTGCTCATCATCCTGACCACTATTTCCTACCTGCAATGCAACAGCCATCGCGATCTGTTGATGGAAAACCTGAGGCTCTCGGCGTCGAACACCGGTGACATCATTGAGGCCAGCTTGCAGCATGCCATGCTGACCAACGATTTCTCCGAGGTGCAGCAAATCGTAGATGAAATCGCCAAACGAGAGGGGGTCAGAGACCTGTTCTTGCTTGATAAGCAGGGTCGGATAGTGATGTCTGCTGCGGGAAAGCAAGTAGGAACGGTGCTGAGCCTGGACGACCCTACCTGCCAGGCATGCCACCAGCACGAGACCCTCAATCGCAATTTGAGTATGGTCTTTACTAGCGTGGAAGGGGAAAGAGTATTTCGCAATCTCAATCCGATTGACAACCGCCAGGACTGCCAGGGCTGTCACGCCCCCCAGGACAGGCTCAGCGGGGTGCTGATCACCGACTTTTCCATGGCCGATATTGACAGACATCTGGCTATGGATCGCCGCAACAGCCTTCTGTGGTCCGCAGGAACTATCGTGGTCACGATCCTGATCGTCGGCCTGATGATGAACCGGCTGGTGATTACCAGACTGGAACGATTCACCGAAGCGATCAGATCGCTGGGCAAGGGTGACCTGGACCAACGAGTGATGCTTGGGGGCAACGATGAAATAGGCGAGCTGGCCAACTCATTCAACAGCATGGCGGATGGGTTAAGAGAAAAGGCGAGACTTGAGCGGAAAGTCAAGCGGCGGACTGAAGAGTTGCAAGCGCAAACGGAGCGGCTTTCCACTCTCAACACCATTGCCGCCACGGTCAGCCAATCGCTGAATCTGGAAGAAATCCTGCACAGTGCTTTGTGCAAAGTGCTGGAGCTGATGAAGTTGAGGGCCGGGTGGATATTCTTGTCAGATCGTCAGGGCGAAATGCTTCAACTGGTGGTTCACTGTGGCCTGTCAGAAGCGTTCGCGCAAGCAGAGGTCAAGCAGGATCTGGAAGGCTGTATCTGCCTGGAGGTTTTCGAGTCAGGTCAAACGATGGTTTTTGAGACCATGGCACGCTGTCCCAGACTGAGCCCCAAATTACTGGAGAGAGAAGGATTGACCTACCATGCCAGTGTACCCTTAAAGTCCAAAGACAAAGTGCTGGGCATTATCAATGTCGCCGGTGACGGTCGCCGCCCCTCCCCTCCCTTCACCGAAGAGGAGCTACAGTTGCTGACGGCCATCGGACAGCAAATAGGTGTTGCGGTGGAGAACGCGGCTTTGTATGAGGAACTGCATCAAAAAGAGCGCCTCCGTGGTCAGCTTTTGGAAAAGGTGATCACTGCCCAGGAAGAAGAGCGTAAGCGCATCGCTCGCGAGCTACATGACGAAACGGGTCAAACCTTAACCTCCTTGATGGTTGGCCTCAAAGTGCTGGCGGGAGCCGCCTCGCTGCAGGAAATTCAGGAGAAAGCTGGCCAATTGCGAGCGGTGGCTGCGCAAACTCTGGACAGCGTGCACCGCCTGGCTTTGGAACTGCGGCCCAGCGTACTCGACGACCTGGGGTTGATGGCCGCCATGCAGCGGTACGTCAAAGACTGGGGGGAGAACTTTGGACTGAGTGTTGATTTTCAGGCCACAGGCCTTGACAGGCGTCTGTTACCCCAGGTAGAGACGACGGTGTATCGCGTTGTGCAAGAAGCTCTGACCAATGTGGCCAGACATGCTGAAGCCCAGAACGTGAGTGTGCTTTTAGAATACCGGGGCGACTCCGTAGTCTGCATCGTTGAGGATGATGGGCGAGGCTTTGACGTGAGGAATGTGCTCAAGGCGAACGATATGAGAAGGCTAGGGCTTTACGGCATGCAAGAACGGATTTCCCTAGCAGGTGGCAAACTGGCTGTGGAATCCACTGCGGGTGTGGGCACCACCGTCTTTGTTGAGATCCCACTGGATGTAGCACCCCAGCCGGAGTAGGGCCAGGCACAAGGAGAGGCAAGATGGACAAGATACGAGTGCTGCTGGCCGATGACCATGCTGTGCTGCGGGCTGGCCTTCGGCTGCTGCTCAACAGCCAGGATGATATGGAGGTAGTCGGCGAGGCCGACACCGGTGCTCAGGCTGTGGCCCAGGCCAGACAATTGCACCCTGATATCGTCCTTCTGGATATCACCATGTCTGGCGCTGACGGACTGGGAGCTGTGCGTGAGATCAAGGAGGACAATCCCGACACAAAGGTGCTGGCATTGACGATGCACGACGACGAGAGTTACCTGCGTCACGTGCTAGAAGCAGGTGGAGCTGGCTACGTTCTGAAGAGATCTGCCGACACTGAACTACTGTCTGCCATCCGCGCAGTTCACCAGGGGGGAACCTTCCTGCACCCGGAACACGCCAAGGCCCTACTCGAGCCGACAGTTGAGACGGCGGAGGAGTTGAAGAAAAAAGGATCTGACAGCTATGATCTTTTGAGCGATCGAGAACAGCAGGTGCTCAAGTTTCTGGCGCTGGGCCACACCAATAAGCAGATAGCTGAGAAGCTGTTCATCAGCGTGAAGACGGTGGAAACGTACAGAGCCCGAGCCCAAGAGAAGCTTGGGCTAAGAGGCCGAGCGGCCCTGGTCCGGTATGCCCTCCAAAGAGGATTACTTGCTGGCGAGGAAGAGTGACATTCCTTTGAGCAATGGAAAGCTGATCAATCTAACTCTGACCTATTGCCCTCGCCCCAGAGGGTTTTAGGAAGTCTCTACAGCGGAGGAACTCGACACCGGGAGTCGAGTTCCTCTTTTTTATTAATGAGGGCGGGATGATCTTTTGCGACGCAGGTCTGACGACATCTCCAGCATCTGTATCCCCACCAGAGGAGTAGGAATATACCTGACAAAAGCTGAAGCATCTTTGGGGTTTTCCCCTCTAGACAAGGCGACGTTAAGCCAATATAATTGTTACAGATAGAACACATTCATAGAACTAGTTCTGTAGTGTTTATACCCCAGCGGTCTGCTTATGGATACAGATGCGAAGCGAGATATTAATCGCCTGGAAGAAGGGAAAGCTGCCCGAGGACATGAAGAACAATGCTTCAGCGACTCTATCCTGTCCAGCGCCGAGGTTGAGAGGCAAGCCAAAGTATTTAATGCCCTGGGAAATGAAACACGATTGAAGATCCTGCGATTGCTCTTGGACTGCAATGAAATGTGTGTTTCCGACATCGTGGAGAGGGTTGGCGGGGCTGCATCAACGGTAGCCCACCACTTGCACACCCTGGAGGATGCAGAGCTCATCCTCAGCCGACGCCATGGAAGGTCTACCTACTACACCGTCCGGAAAGAAGAACTGGCCAAGTATCACATCTTTGAGTAGACTCTGTTCAATGGGGGACTCGATACCAAGATGAGAGGACTTAAAAGGCGCGACTTTCTAAAGCTTGCGGGGGCCAGCACCGCTGCTGTTGGGCTGTACAAGCTCGGTCTGGAGGAGTTTGTCCTGAGGGCCTCGGCCGCGAGCCAGAGAGGAGAGACTCAATCTCGTGAGGAAAGGTGGGTGCCAACCGTTTGCCAGCTCTGTCCGGCTGGCTGCGGAATCCTGGTCAGGGTAATTGACGGCAAAGCAGTCAAGATCGAGGGCAATCCCCTGAACCCCAACAACCAGGGCCGGCTCTGCCCCAGGGGACAGGCTGGTTTGCAGATGCTCTACAACCCCGACCGCATCAAGGGACCATTCCAGAGAGTGGGCGAAAGGGGGAGCGGTGAATGGCAGTCCATATCCTGGGATGAAGCTATCAAGCTAACGGCCAGCAAGCTGAAGGATTTACGGGACAATGGCCAGCCTCACACATTCGTCTTCATCCATGGCGCAAAGCCTGGCTTGATGCATGATCTCATTGTCAGATTCTGCCAGGCCCTTGGCACACCAAACGCTGTAGAGCTAACGACCAGCAGTACCGGCAGCAGCCCTCTGGTTCACTACCTGATGCAAGGCTGGAGGGCCTGTGCCGGATACGACTGGGAAAATACGAACTATCTCCTCAGTTTCGGTGCTTCTATCTTAGAGGCTCGGCAACCATCGGTCAGGATGCTACAGGCCTATAGCCGCCTGCGGCGAGGCCGGCCAGGAGCCAGGGTCAAAATCGTACAGATGGAGTCCAGATTCTCGGTCACGGCGGCCAAAGCAGACGAGTGGATACCAATTAAGCCAGGCACCGAGGGAGCCCTGGCCTTGAGCATAGCCCGTGTGATCGTTGAAGAAGGCCTTTATGATAGAGACTTTATCGAGAACCACGCTTTCGGTTTCGAGGATTGGACCGACGAGGACGGAGAGAAACACATAGGGTTCAAGACCCTGCTGTTGGAGAGCTATTCACCGGGGACAGTGTCGGTGGTAACGGGTATCCCCATGGAGACCATCAAGCGGGTAGCACGGGAATTCGCCGCCACCAAGCCGGCAGTAGCCATTGGCGATGAGAGCTGGCAAACCAACGGCCTGTTCACTCGAATGGCCATCCACGCCCTGAACGGTCTGGTGGGCTCCATAGACGTCCCTGGCGGCGTGATACGGCAAGATGCCCCACCCTTCGCCCCCTGGCCCAAGATGGTGCAGGATGGTCTAGCAAAGCAGGGGCTGGCCAGGCCTCGCCTCGATCGGGCTAGTACCCAAAAGTACCCTCTGGCCAATGGAGTGTACCAGGCGTTGCCGGAGAGTATCCTGGCCGATGATCCCTACCCAGCCAACGCCATCTTTTTGTACCAGGCCAATCCGCTCTTCGACAGCCCTGATCCGGATCGGTTCCGTGAAGCCTTCCAAAAGGTCCCCTTCATTGTCAGCTTTTCCCCCTTTTTGGATGACAGCACTTCGTACGCTGACCTCATCCTGCCGGGCCACGTTTACCTAGAGGGATGGGGGGACGATGTGCTGGTGCCCAGCCTGGGCTACCCCGTCCTAGGGCTCGGACAGCCTGCAGTCCGGCCTCTGTACGACACGAGAAACGCAGGCGATGTGCTCATCCAGTTGACCAAGGAAATAGGAGGTACAATAGCCGAATCCTTGCCCTGGCTGAACTTCGAAGAACTGTTGCGTTTCAGGCTGAGGAGCATCTTCGAGACAGGGAGGGGTTCTATCACGACCGATACCTTCGACCAGTTCTGGGATGAGTTCCAAGAAAGAGGGGTGTGGTCTGCCCCACCGTATCATTTCGAAGAATGGGAGAGGGTATTGACCACCTCCTCTGGCAAGTTTGAGTTCTATTCACAGAACTTGAAGCACAACCTCAAAACCCTCGCCAAGAGAGAGGCAGCGGAGAAGGGCACAACGGTTGAGGAGGAAATGGAGGAGATACTCCAAGAACTCGCTCTTCGAGCGCGCGGGGATGAGCTATATATGCCCCACTACGAGTCCCCAAGGTGGGTGGGAGAAGAGAGTGAGTATCCTTTCCACCTAAACGTCTACGAGCTGATGACCCTCCTCGATGGCCGAATGGCAAACTCCCCCTGGTTGCAAGAGATATACGGCTTACACATCAAGGAGAGCTGGGATAATTGGGTGGAGATTAACCCCGAGACAGCAAGGGAACTGGGCATCTCCGATGGAGACCCAGTGTGGGTCGAGTCCCCCATAGGCAGGATACAGGCCAGGGCCCGGCTCTATCCCGGGACCATGCCTGAGGTGGTTAACATGCCCCTAGGCCAGGGCCACACGGTCTATGGCCGCTGGGCGGGGGGCCGAGGGGCGAATCCCAAGCGGATCATCGGCAATGAATATGATTATCTGAGTGGGCTGACCGCCCGGTCATCCACTCGCGTGAGGATCTACAGAGCATAGATAAGCAAGAGGAGAGCCGCCGAAAAGGGCACCACTGCTCGTGGTGGAAAGGGGACAAAATCTCTCAGACCTCTGAGACGTATGACCTAAGCCTCGTAGAGGAGAATGCCAATGCCCCGCTGGGGAATGGTCATTGACCTGGACAAATGCACGGCTTGCCAAGCTTGCACTGTGGCCTGTCTGGCCGAGAATAACGTGCCTTTCGCCGGGCCGGAACAGGCGGCTATGGGCAGGGCCATATTCTGGCACAAGGTGATCACTGATCTGGAGGGTGAGTACCCCCACGTGCGGGCTCGGTTCATCCCCAGACCCTGCATGCATTGCGACGATCCGCCATGCGTCAAGGTCTGTCCCGTAGGTGCGACTTACATACGGGAAGACGGCCTAGTCATGCAGGACTATGACCGGTGCATTGGGTGCCGGTATTGCACCGTGGCTTGTCCCTACACCATCCGTAGCTTCAATTGGTACGCGCCCCAGTGGCCCGAGCCGATGGATCAGCATCTCAATCCGGACGTAGGACCTCCTCAGCCTACCGGAGGCAGAGGAGGTCCAGAAGTACGGCCCAAGGGGGTGGTGGAAAAGTGCACTTTCTGCGTTCACCGGCTGGAGAAGGCCAAACAAAAGGCCGAAGAGGAGGATCGGGAACTGACCAACGCGGAACTCACCCTGCTGCCGGCCTGCAATCAAACTTGCCCTGCCTCAGCCAGGTACTTTGGCGATCTGGATAACCCCAAAAGTACTGTCTCCCAACTGGCCAGAAGTGCACGGGCTTTCAGGTTGCTAGAAGACCTCGGCACCGAGCCCAAGGTTTATTACCTGGCGGAGGAGAGATAATATGGATCACGAGGTCTCCAAGGGAGACGACATATTGTTCGAGCCGCTGATTCACACCGGCCGGGGATTCTACGTCATAGTGGCCATACTTCTGGCCGTCATAGGTGTGGGCGCCTACGGCTATCTTCGCCAATTGATCCACGGCCTCGGCGTCACGGGTCTAAACATACCCGTCTTCATGGGAATCTACATTTGCAACGCCATCTTCTTCATCGCCATCAGCTACGGCGGAACCCTGACCTCGGCTATCCTGCGGATCGTCAACGCGGGGTGGCGAACGCCAATCACGAGGGCTGCTGAGGTGATAACAGTTTGCGCCCTACTGATCGGCTCGCTGAATATACTCATTGACATGGGAAGGCCAGAGCGGACACTCAACTTGATCCTACATGCACGATTGCAATCCCCCATCCTCTGGGACTTTATCGCCATCAACCTTTACTTGCTCTGCAGCATGATTTACCTATCTCTTCCCTTGATCCCTGACGCTGCCATTTTGCGGGACAAGCTGCCAACCCCTGGCTGGCGGAGGCAGCTCTATGCGTGGTTGTCCCTAGGCTGGACGGGCACAAAGGCGCAGAAAAGGCGGCTGGAGATAGGAATAAGTGTGATGGCCATCCTCATGGTCCCCGTTGCCATATCTGTGCACACGGTTTTGGCCTGGATGTTCGGAATGACCACTCAGCCCATGTGGCACAGCACGATTCTTGGCCCCTACTTCGTGATAGGTGCGATCTACAGTGGGATCGCAATGCTCATAATAGCGATGGCTATCCTCAGGCGAGTCGCTCATCTGGAAGATTACCTCAAGCCGATCCACTTCAACAACCTGGGCTTGCTGCTCATCACCATGACTCTCGCTTGGCTTTACTTCACCATGGCTGAATACCTGACCACATTCTATGGCAACGAACCAGCGCACATGGCGGTGTTCTATGCAAAGTGGAACGGGGAGTTTGCCCCCTTTTTCTGGGTGCAGGTGATTACCTGCTTCGTGATCCCCTTCTTCATCCTGGCTTTCCGTAGAACGCGCACCATAGTGGGAACAGTGATCGCCTCCGTCTCGGTGAGCATTGGGATGTGGCTGGAACGATACCTCATCGTCGTTCCCACCCTGACCTACCCCAGACTTCCCGACGGGTGGGGAATATATCGTCCCACTTGGGTGGAATGGGCGCTCATGGCCGGATGCGCTGCCGGGCTTGTTCTCATGTTTGTGACCTTCACCAAACTGTTCCCCATCATCTCCATATGGGAGGTTAGGGAAGAGAGAGAGAAAGAGGCTATCCAGCGCAGGATCGAGGCCGAGGGAGCCGTCTAAAGGATAATAAAGGAGACTTGCTGACCGATGAAGCGACCGACCATTCGCTACTTGCTCACCGTCCTGGTAGGCGGGCTGCTCCTCTTATTCATGGGTGTGATGGTCAGCCGTGCCCAGCCCCCCTTCCCGCACCCTGTGGAGGGAAGGGACGATTGTCTGGGGTGTCACGAAGCTGGCGTGGCGGGCGCACCACGAGTGGCCGCAGATCACATAGGACGCACCAATGAAACCTGTGAGCAGTGTCACCGTCCCATCGGCATTGAACCGGTGGCAGTGCGCCCCATCCCTCATCCCGTGGAAGGAAGGGACAATTGTCTAGCCTGTCACGAATCAGGTGTAGGCGGTGCATCACCAGTGCCCGCCGACCATACAGGACGCACTAATGAGACCTGTGGCCAGTGTCATGTCGTGGCCAGCGCCACACCTATTGCGGCACCATATATCCCTCATCCCCTGGAGGGCAAAGGCGATTGTCTGGTTTGTCACCGGGAGGGTGTGAGCGGCGCATCACCAGTGCCCGCCGACCATGCAGGACGCACTAATGAAAGTTGCCGCCAGTGTCACATCGCCCCCGACCTTGCACCGACTTCAGTCCCCCCCATTCCCCACTGCGTGGAAGAGCAGGAGGCGTGCTTGATCTGTCACGGGGTCGGAATCGGGGAACCGCTAGAGATTCCCGAGGATCATGTTGGGCGTCCGAACGAGACCTGCCAAACCTGTCACCAACCGCCAGTGATCATAGTGGCAACGCCTGCTCCGCCCCCTAGCCCTACCCCCATTCAGCACCCAGAGGTTCCAGGTGAGAATTCCTGTCTCGAGTGCCACAGTGGCCTGGACGGAAAGTATTCAAATATAGCCAACCAATGGGAGGGAAGCGTCCACGCTACATTCGACGTCACCTGCGCCGACTGTCACGGTGGCAACCCGGGAGCCAGTGACAAAGTCGCTGCCAAATCACCGGAGGCTGGCTACTTCGGCAGGCCCGCCAGAAGTGCCATCCCTGCCCTATGTGGCTCTTGTCACGCTGACCCTGAGAGAATGCATCCCTACGAGCTTCCAGTTGATCAACTACGCGAGTACGAAGAGAGCGTGCACGGCCAGCGTTTGGCTCAAGGGGATGAGAACACGGCAACCTGTTACGATTGCCATGGCGGCCACGCCATCAAGGATATACTAGATCCCACGTCGAGCATCCATCCGAGGAATCTGCCAGCTACTTGCGCCCACTGCCACGCCGACGAGGAGCGCATGAAGCCCTATGGCATTGCTACTGATCAGTACGACTTGTACCAGGCAAGCGTTCATGGAGTTGCTCTCCTGGAGGAACAGAATCTGGGAGCTCCTTCTTGCCCGACCTGTCACAGTAGCCATGGAGCTGCCCTTCCTGGCTACGCCGAGGTGATAGACGTATGCGGACAATGTCATTCCAAGTCAGAGGAATATTACCTGACGGGAGGACACCGGCATGGGAGGAAGAAGGGCTCCGAAGCACCGCGCTGCATCGACTGCCACGGTCGCTACGATGTGGAGCCCGCCAGCTTGGATCTCTTTGTCGGTGATGAGCCACGCCACTGCGGCTCTTGCCACGCCTCGGGCTCACTTGAGACAGCAGCGATTGATGCCATGTACCAGACCTTGGTCAAGGCAGAACAGACTCTCGAGGCAGCAGAGGAGGCCATGGATAAGGCCCAGACTTTGGGGCTAAGCCTTGACGACCAAGAGGCCTGGTTGGAAGAGGCCAGAACCAGGCTTGCTGAAGCAGCGGCAGTGCAGCACGAGCTACGACTGGAGACCATCGAGGCGAAGACCGCTGAGGTCGAGTCTATCAGCGCCGAGATCCAGGAAGCCGTGGAGACAGCCATGACCAGGCGCGATCTGGGGAATTGGGTGCCGGCCGGGATCATCGCTGCTGCCCTCGGGCTAGGTGGCCTGATCGTCAATCTGATCAGGCGACGAGCAGAGACGATATAAGATAATACACGGATAACACAAAAACAGAAGGGAGGAATAGATAATGAGTTTCTTTGGACTGCTTCCCTGGATTATGGTGGGCTTGATAGCAACCCTGGTTGTTCTTGTCCCGGCCATCAGGATCGTGCAACAGTGGGAGCGCGGCGTGGTACTGCGCTTCGGGAAGCTGGTGGGCACCCGGGAGCCTGGCTTTAACGTGATCATCCCCTACGTAGACCGCATGATCAAGATTGACCTACGCACTGTAACCTGGGCTTTGACAGAACGCCAGGAAATCATCACCCGGGACAACGTGACCGTGCACGTGGATGCGGTGGTGTACTTCAACGTGTTCGATCCAGTGAAGGCTGTGCTTAACGTGGAGGACTACAAGACGGCCACCGAACAGTTGGCGCTGACCACCCTGCGGAGCGTCCTCGGCCAATCCGATTTAGACGAACTCCTGGCACATCGAGACCGCGTCAATGAGCGGCTACGCGACATCATTGACGAGCACTCCGAGGAGCCTTGGGGAGTGCGGGTCAGCCTGGTGGAAGTCAAGGACGTGTTACTCCCCGAGGGCATGCAACGGGCTATGGCCAGGCAGGCTGAAGCGGAGCGCGAGAAACGGGCCAAGATCATCCACGCCGAAGGCGAGTACTCGGCAGCTCAAACCTTGAAGGATGCTGGCGATATCATTGCCTCACAACCGGTCTCATTGCAGCTCAGATACTTGCAAACCCTGGTTGAGATGTCTGGTGAGAGGAACGCGACCGTCATCCCCCTGCCCCTCGACCTGCTGGGCAGCATTGCGCAAGCCTTGAAAGCCACGGCGCCGGAGTAGAGGCTTTGTATAAGCTCTCCCGAGACCGGAATCCGGCTGGTCAACTTGCTCAGAACAAAACTCAATCAACGCAACTGAGCCCATCAACAGGGGACTGGCAAAGAGAAACACTGGGTTATTCGGGTGGCTAAAGGGGAGCGGGTCGGTTGCCGACTTGCTCCCTGCCTTTTTGGGAGCCGACCAAGTTGACACCTACCCTTGAAACAGGTATAATACACTCAAGGAATTCTTTAATCCACCCAATGGTTGTGATATTGCTGCAAGAGGGAGTGTATCCATGGCCAAGTTAAAAGAGATCTTTAGCCCCCAGAACCATGCTGTCCGGCGGACGTTACTTACCGGGGCTGTTTTTATTTTGGGTTTCATCGTACTGGGTGTCGTTGGCATCCAGGCATGGGAATGGTCCAACAGCACATATTTTTGCACTAATGTTTGCCACGATGTGCACCCTGAAGAACCGGCGGCCTACCAGGACTCGTACCACGCCCGCGTCAAATGCACCGAATGTCACATGGGCCGGGTGGGCACCATCCGGGCCATGCTCCTCAAAGCCAGCCACTTTCAGCACTTGCCAGAGACGATCTTTCAGCAATACGGACGGCCTGTGGAAGCGGAAACGCTGCGCCCAGCCAATGAGTCGTGCGAGCGCTGCCACTGGCCACCGGCCTTCCATGGCGACACAGTGCGGGAAATTACGCACTTTGAGCCAGATGAGAAAAACACCGAAAAGCGCATCTATCTGATCCTCAAAACCGGATCTGGCGAGCGGGAAGGGGGGCTGGGCTACGGCATCCACTGGCATATCACCAACCCAGTGGAGTACATCGCCACCGACGAATTCAAACAAGACATCCGTTGGGTGCGGACCACTCTGCCCGATGGCCGGACGGTCGAGTACAACGATGTGATCAACCCCCTTTCGGCTGAGGAGATTGCCAAGGCCGAAAAGCGGCTCATGGACTGCGTGGACTGCCACAACCGAATGGGCCACCCTTTCCCCTCCCCGGAAGATTTGGCTGACCAAGCTCTGGCCGAAGGACGGTTAAGTGAGGACCTGCCCTTTGCCAAGAAAGAGATGTTTGACCTGCTCG
>Ga0180437_10009006_pt1 | contig 12484 bp, 10 predicted proteins | sample SS_ome_4_FD_132410 | JGI IMG/M metagenome (GOLD analysis project Ga0180437, IMG submission 132410) | Hypersaline lake sediment archaeal communities from the Salton Sea, California, USA - SS_3_D_1 metaG | ecosystem: Environmental > Aquatic > Non-marine Saline and Alkaline > Hypersaline >...
ACATGGGATTGCCTTCCATGTTTGAAAAGGTGGGATTTGTTGAGGTAGCCCGTCCTTCAAAAAGCAAATTGATCATGAGATTTTTCATGGATGGGTAAATATGTAAGTGAGGATCGTGTTTCGTGTAAGGGCATCCCAGCAAAAATCTCCATAAAAATAGCGAGAAGACCTTATCACTATCATGCTGTAACCATCCGATTGCATGCCATGATTCGAATTGTTAAAAAGACATTCTGAATCAACGGCTGATGAAAAAGTAACAAAGGATTGAGCTCGTCGAGAAGGACTGAGCCCGGAATCACGGGCCTGTTTGCAGCATGAATAACCTTTCCGCAGAGAAGCTTTGCACATTGTTGACTAAGATAAATTTCAGAAAGCCATGAACCTCTCGCCATGTAATCTGACAATCATCTTGACACCCTAACGGAATGCCATCCCAAATATTTCACTTGGAGTTAAGCAAGATTCGAAGTAAGATGCAGCAGGATTTTTTGTGAAATAAATCCATCAACACACCCCTGGAGAGCTAGAAATGAGTCAGCGAGCCTTTCAAGACTACTACCCCGATGATCTCAGTTATTGCTATGGATGCGGCAGATTGAACGAACGAGGGTTACAAATCAAGAGCTATTGGGATGGAGATGAGACAGTAACAGCTTTTACCCCTGCCCCATACCACATGGCAATTCCAGGTTATGTTTATGGAGGGCTTATCGCTTCTCTTATCGATTGCCACAGCACGGGTACCGCTGCTGCAGCAGCTTATCGCGAACAGGGGCGTGAGATGGACAGTGAACCTGCACTGCGCTTTGTAACAGCCTCCCTGCATGTAGATTACCTGCGACCCACGCCTCTTGGAGTGCCGTTGGAGGTGCGTGGAAGGATTTTGGAAGTAAAGGGAAGGAAAGTCATCGTCTCAGCTACGCTTTCCGCAGGCGGGGAGGTCTGTGCGCGCGGAGAAGTCGTCGCTGTTCAAATGCCCGAACATATGTTCCCAAAAGATCTGGAGGGTTAATCTTCAATCGGATTATTTGCCTTAATTCAGTGAGGGTGAAATGAAGAATACCAGTTCGTTTCGATTAGCTTCTATTCTGATGGCAGTTGCTGCCCTGCTACAAATCTTCGGGCTGGTCCGCTATTTGGATAGATTGCCCGAAGATTGGGTGGGGATTGGATTTTTTATCATAACGATTGTCGCTTTTGTGGTCGCATCTTTTGGTTTCTATGTGAGATGGCGAAACGAAAAATAGAATCGTTGATTTCCACGGCATGACCAGGATCAACACATTTAATCATAGCAAAAGCTATCTATCCATATCCGATCCAATATATGATCTATCATCGATCGTTTGGCGATAGAATGAGGGAAAGAGTATGGCACAAGGCAAGATCAGCGACTTCATTACAAATATGGACCAACCCATGCCACTCCACGAAAAGCTTTCCAAGCTTGTCCGAAATTTGTGGCGGCGTGTTATCTTGAGGCAGTTATGCTGCGGACATCCTGGTGAACCTGGCTGTTGAAAGGTTGAAGAAACACCCGGTTCGGGTGAACATGGGCATGCTCATCATCATTGAAACCTTCAAACCCTAAACCACAAGAATGGCATTCATCCCTACATGGTTTTTCGATCTGTCATCTTTAAACCATTTCCCTATAGCCTCACGTTAAAACAGAACAAGAAACACCTATCTTTGAAATGCAATCCTGTTGAATTCCAAGACTTATCTGAGGAATCAAGCAGCTTTGTGTTTAGAATGATCGGGGAAGGTTGTCTAACCGTGATCTTGTCATAAGAATTCTACCTGGATCAATCAAAGGATGGTTATAATATATCCCGCCTGGTGATTTACCCGCAGAATCCCATCGATCGACCTTAAAAAAATTAGGCCCGGACCTTATGTGTGAAGGAGAAATAATGAGTAATAAAAATTGGATCCTTGGCCCCATGCGCGTTCCTTTCTTGATATTGACACCGGCCTGTGTACTGGTCGGTATTGGGACAGCAGCCTGGACATCGTCAAAGGTAAGCCTTCTTGACATCGTTGTGGTTTTGATTGGGGCTGTCGCCTCCCACATCAGCGTCAATGCGTTCAATGAGTATTACGATTTTAAATCTGGGCTGGATCTCAGAACACAGCGCACCCCATTTAGTGGCGGCAGTGGAACCCTGCCTGAAAGTCCTGAAGCTTCCCGCTACGCCTTAGCAACTGCCTGGATCTCCTTTACGATCGCTGCCCTGGTTGGCATCTACTTTATATTCCAGCATGGTTGGAGGTTGCTGCCAGTCGGTATCCTCGGGCTTATCCTACTGATCGTTTATACTTTGTGGCTTACCCGCAATCCCTTTCTGTGCTTGATTGCACCTGGTTTAGGTTTTGGCGTGCTGATGGTGATGGGGACTCATTTCGCACTAACAGGTGAATATTCCTGGACATCCTTTATCGCGTCCTTAGTACCCTTTTTCCTGGTAAGCAATTTGCTGCTTCTCAATCAATTTCCTGATGTCGAGGCAGATAAAACAGTTGGCAGGAAGCATTTTCCTATAACAATTGGAAGGACAAAAAGCGCCTGGATCTATACGAGCTTCCTTCTTCTCACTTTTGTGGTTATCCTGCTGGGCGTTTTCACTAAATTGCTGCCTCCATTGAGTTTGCTAGGATTTATAGGATTGCCACTCGCGGTTCGTTTAATGATCGGTTCTATTCGCAATGCCGAGAACATAGAGATGCTGGTCCCTTTACTGGCTCAAAATGTACTCCTGACAATCTTGACCCCAATTCTTTTGGGGATAGGAATTTTAATCAGTTAGAATACACAACGCGAATTTTTCAGCAGCTCTAAAAGTGGTCCTTTGTTTGAAATTGAAGCATGAATTACGCAATCGAGACAAACGGATTATCCAAATTCTTCGGTAACGTGCATGCGGTCGACTCAGTTAGTCTGCACGTGGAGCAGGGGGAGATCTATGGCTTTGTCGGGCTGAACGGCGCCGGGAAGACCACGACCATCCGTGCATTGTTAGGTATGATCCATCCGAATGAGGGGTCGGTGAGGGTTTTGGATCAGGACGTGGGATCTTCTGGACAAGGTCCATGGCGGCGTGTCGGGCATTTGGTTGAAATTCCTTCCGCATACCCCGAATTGACCGTTAATGAAAATTTAGAGATCGCCCGTCGCCTACAGATGATCCCAGACGAACGGGCAACTTCCAGCGTTATCGAACTGATGGGTCTCACCTCTTATGCAGATCGAAAAGCAGGCGGACTTTCAACTGGAAATCTCCAACGTTTAGGTCTAGCACGGGCGCTGTTGCACAATCCCGAGTTACTGATCTTGGATGAACCATTTAACGGACTTGACCCCGCAGGTGTGGTTGAAGTCCGTGGACTTCTGACAAATCTGGCTTACGAGAAAGGTGTAACGGTTTTCATGTCCAGTCACATTCTGACAGAAGTGGAGCGTATCTCTACAATCATCGGAATCATCCACAAGGGTCGTTTGATTGAGGAATTGAAAACAGAGAAATTGAAAGAATTAAGGTCGCAACACTTGGAGGTCAAAACGAGAGACCTTGTCGCAGCCCAAAGCGTACTTTCGCAAGCTGGATTTGACGTGAAAGTTAGTGGAGATATGCTTATCTTGGACGAAGAACGCGCGGTAAAAGCACCAGAGAATGTGGCGACCATTCTTGTCAATGCAGGAAACCCTCCAATCAGGTTATCTGTGGAAATAGAAAATCTCGAAGATCATTTCCTGCGTTTAGAAGAGAAAGAAGAATGAATGCTTTCCTTTCCGCATTTTGGGCTGAGGTTCTCAAAGCCTATCGCTCTAAAGTATCTCGAGGGACTTTCCTCGGTTTCTTGATCTTACCCATTATAGATGGACTATTCATGATTATCTTAAAAAATCCCGAGCAAGCGCGTGCGATGGGATTGATCGGTGTAAAAGCGCAGCTAGCGGGAGGGGTAGCTGATTGGTCAACCTTTTCCAGTGTTCTTCTGCAGGGGAATGCGATTGGTGGAGCCTTGTTATTCACCTTTATCACGGCCTGGGTTTTTGGTCGCGAGTTTTCCGATCACACAGCCAAAGAGATATTGGCAATCCCCACCCCACGTCAGGTCATTATCGGCGCTAAATTTCTATTGACTCTGCTCTGGATATCGGGGCTTACACTCATGATCTTTGTGATTGGACTAGCAATTGGCGCAATTGTGGATATTCCAGGCTGGTCCCTAAATCTGACATGGACAACATTATGGACCCTCTTGTTAACCTCTCTCCTTAACTTCATGCTTATGCCATTTGTCGCATTCTTTGCCAGTGCGGGGCGCGGCTACCTGCCTCCGCTTGGTTGGAGTTTATCCACCCTGGCTCTTGCCCAGATTGCAGGCATACTTGGTTGGGGTGATCGATTTCCGTGGTCCATCCCTGCCCTGGTGAGCGGGATGTTAGGTCCACATGCTGAGTTGCTTGGAATACATAGTTACATTCTTATCTTTCTGACTTTCACCCTCGGGGGTGTAGCGACATTTATGTGGTGGCTACATGCAGATCATACGCGATAGCCTCCTGTCTCTGGTAAACAGAAAATCAACTTACTCCGATGAGACAATTCCATTTAGAAGAATCCAGTCAATAACGCTATAATGCTCATATCGATGACCCATTCGAGGTCCCTCCACCTTGTGAGAGGGAAGAGTTGCTTCAATCCCCCTCCTACATTGGGGTGGACAAGGATCAGGGCGGAAATAATGGATCGGGTGGAGTCCATAAAGAATTGATAGATAGTCGCATATAAATATTTTTCGCGGTATTCATAGATCCAATTCTGATCTTGTAAGCCTGGGCTGGTATTTCCTTTCAGGTCAATTTCCCATTGGTTTTACTGAGACGACCTATTATGAACTGAACCATGGAGCTGCTCCAATGAAGATTCTCGATCCCCATTCCTTTGCCGATCTCGATCAGGGAAGAATTAAACATATCGACTTTCAGATCCGGGTCGACTTCAAGAAGCACAGCCTGCAACTGCAAGCTTTTTACACCTTTGATCAACCGATAGAAGGCTCTTTCTTCATGGACACCTTTGATTTGAATATTTCAAAGGTTCACAGTGACGGGAGACCTATCGAGTGGGAAATCGATAAATGTGACCCATTGCTCGGGGAAAGGCTGCATTTAAAGGAATTAAATGGGATCTCCTCATTTTCCATCGAATTAACAACCTCCCCGGAGGCGAGTGCCCTTCAATGGCTTGAACCCCACCAAACGTCGGGCGGAAAGCATCCATTCCTCTACAGTCAATGCCAGGCCATTCATGCCCGCAGCATTTTTCCCTGTCAGGACACACCATCTGTCCGTTTCACCTATTCGGCTGATGTTCGAGTCGCGCCCCCTCTAAAGGCTATCATGGCTGCAGCCCAGATCGGTTCTCAAGAACAGGGCGATATGAACCACTTCGGCTTCAGCATGCCCCAACCCATCCCTTCCTACCTGTTCGCTTTGGCGGTAGGGGATCTGGCGTTTCGGGATCTAGGACCACGTTGCGGGATCTTCTCCGAACCCGAACTCATCGAGGCCGCCGCTTGGGAGTTTGCTGAAAATGAAGCCAAAATGACCGAGGCAGAGAAATTATTCGGTCCTTACGTCTGGGAACGTTACGACATCCTCGTCCTTCCTCCATCCTTTCCCTATGGCGGAATGGAAAATCCAAGATTGACATTCCTCAGCCCGATCTATCTCCTGGGAGATCGAAGTGAGACCATGATCGTCACCCACGAGCTCGGACATGCCTGGACAGGCAATCTCGTAACGAATGCCACCTGGGAGGATTTCTGGTTGAATGAGGGTTGGACAACCTTCGCCCACACACGGATCACCGAAGCGCTCGAAGGGCGTGATTATGCGCAATTTCGAACCGCACTGGCTCAAATTCGAATGCTTGAAGATATGGACCGTTTCGGAATGAGATCACCACTGACATGTCTTTGGTTTCCCATGCAAGGTCTTCACCCAGATGAAATTTTCTCATCCATACCTTATCACAAAGGAAATGCCTTCCTGATGCATTTGGAAGATACCGTTGGTCGGAAGACTTTCGATCAATTTATCAAAAAATACATTGATACATTCCGATTCCGATCGATCACAACAGCAGCATTTGTCGAATTTTTAAAACGAGAACTTCCAGAAGCCGCTGATAAGGTTGATTTTCAAAAATGGCTTTATCGACCCGGTTTTCCCCAGGATGCACCAGCTCTAAAATCACGTATTTATGATGAAGTCGCTGAAAAGGCGGATGCCTTCGCCAAGGGTCAACGGCTTCAACGGGAAGAAATCAAGGACTGGAAGCCAGACCAGATGCAATTATTCCTAAAACTATTACCAGAGCGTATCCCGGTCGAGGATTGCAGTTACCTTGAACAACTCTTCGGATTTCATGAAAAAACTGCAGCTGCAACATTATCCGCTTTTTACACTTTGGCGATACGCAGTGGTTATCAAAATGCCCTTCCAGGGATTGAGCATTTTGTGGCTACGATTGGACGTCATTTCCTGGTCTCTCCAGTCATACGAGCAATGACCCAAAGCGACTGGGCAAGAAACAAAGCCCGACCCATCTTCGAACGCTATCGCTCTCGACATCATCCGATCACGGTGAAGTACCTTGATAAACTTCTAACGGAATCCAGGTTGTAACTCCAGTCGGATACCATGAATGAAAGGTGGGGTGAATCGGAGCTGTCAAGATTTAAGTCATTGAAAATGGCATCTACCCTGATCATAGACATAAAGCCTGGTCCTACCCTTATGCCTCTTCGAATTCGTTGATCAAAAATGGCAGCAGCTAATGTCCGCATTTAAACCATGGATCCCATACATCTGACAATCTTCCACACCAATGATATGCATGCTCGCCTAGACGCGATGTCCCGGCTGAGTTCTCTCGTCCGCAGAATGCGAGACGAAGCAAAAGCCCAGGGACGGCTGACCTTCTTATGGGATGCAGGCGATGCTGCCGATCGTCGATCCCGTTTATGCAGCATTACAAAGGGAGCTGGTTTCGCTGATATTCTCAATATAATGGGATACGGTTTACAAACGATGGGGAATGCCGTTGCGCTCCCGTATGGTCCCCAAGCGATGGCAGATGTGGCCAAAAGAGCAAATTTTCCCATTCTGGCAGCCAATTGCCGTGATGGATTTTCCCCACTTCCTGAGGGACTAGAAGAAACTGCCATTATTCCCCTGCCCTATGGGCTTAAAATGGGTGTCATTGGCCTTACGGCTCCCTGGGGCGGGCTGTATGAGGTTTTCGGACTCCATTTCCCTGACACCTATTTACTCACACGGGAACTGATTGAAGATCTGAAAAACAAGGACGTTGCGGTGATTGTGGTCCTCTCCCATCTTGGACTGGAGGAGGATCGTCGTCTGGCAGAGACCCTGTCTGGGATCGATCTGATCATCGGCGGTCACTCTCATGATCTGCTCCCCCATGGTGAGATGGTCAACGGGGTACTCATTGTTCAAGCAGGGATGTTTGCTGAAGCACTGGGAAGGATAGACCTCGAATTGAATCCTCAGGATGGCAGAATCATCAACGCCTCGGCCAGAGTGTTCAACATCTCGGAAGATGAAGAACCAGATCCAGCAGTACTGGAAGTCATTGCTTCCCTGGAAAGCGAAGTCAATCAATTGATGTTACAGCCTGTTGGGATTTTAGAAGAATCTCTGGATCTCGATCATTATCAAGAATGTGATATTGGCAATTTAACTGCGGATGCGCTGCGTCTACGGATGGAAGCGGATGCTGCAGTAGTATCGAGCGGCCTATTCCATAAAGGTCTCTCCAAAGGCACAGTGACCTTGGGCGACCTGGATGCCGCATGTTTCTCCTCTGCCAATCCTTGCCTCACAGCCTTTCGTGGATCCCAAATCGTGGAAGCATTGGAAAGGGGTCTTGATCCTGCCATCAACCAACACCTCCACCACGGTTTTCGAGGCACACCCATAGGAATTCCCCAGGTGAGTGGCATGACCATCCAATTCGACCTCAATGCAAAAATTGGCAATCGAGTGAAGAGTATCTCTATCCAGGGTGAGCCTTTGTCCTCAGACCGGATTTACCGCATAGCCCACACCGATGCTGAAACGATGCCAGCCTACGGATACTTTCAACTGGAGGCAGACCAGCAATCCAGACATGAAGTCCCGACCATTGTCCGTGAGGCAATCGCAGATTTCTTCAGTCAGCACGAAACCATACAAAAACCTATTCGTGGTCGCTGGCAACCTTTTCCCTCAAGAAACGGGGAAAAGACACATGTGTAGTTTTCCCAGAATATCTCAGACCTTAGCCACAAATGACGAAACCCATTTCCCCTCAAAGGAGTCAAAACATGAGGACCTCACACTCCCAGAACTTCAGGTTTGCCATGTTCGGATTGCTTTACTTTGTACAGGGATCAGCACTTGCTTATTTCCGTAATTTTCAAAAGCCCTACCTGGATAGTTTAAATATCGATGCCGATGTTATCGGGCTGCTTACCAGCATCCTGTTATTTCCCTTCATTCTGAAAATTTTCATTGGGATGCTGAGTGACAGAGTCAATCTTTTTCGACTTGGTCACCGGAAGCCATACATGATCATCGGGTTGGTTTTAGCCTCCATCGCGTTTGCATGTGCTGGTTTCGTCCTGCCAGATACACGCTTTTCACTTTTTGCAGTACTGATTGTTTGTGGCTCCTTCAGCGTGGCTTTGTTCGATTCAACATCGGATGGATTGGCAATCGACATCACACCAATCGAGCAGCAAGGAAGAGTGCAAGGAACCATGGTTGGGGGTCGCGCCATGGGATTCATCATCCTCTCCCTGGTATTCGGTACATTGGCACAAACCCAGGGTTATCGAGTTGTTTTCCTCACCATTGCTCTCATCATGTTGATCCCGCTTATCTGGGTAGTGAGAGTGCGAGAACCAGAGGAGCGAAATGAGGATCGACGCTTCCAATGGACCGCATTCAAATGCATCACAAGCTCTCGATTTCTGATCTTTGGTGTATTTGCCATCGTATACTCCATCGTATCGTTCGGTGTGGATGGTCTGGTGACATACTTCATGAGTGAAGTTTTCAACGCTTCAGAAACCGTTATTGGACAATATGGCGCTTTTCGAGGGTTAGGGGCTGTACTTGGCGCGATTGTCGGCGGTATTTTGCTGGATCGAGTAAGTCGAAAGAAGAGCGCTTTTATGGCAATCCTGATGATTTCGGTTGGAGCCATACTCATAGGTGCATCACCCGGGCTGGGGATGCTGCTCGTACTGGGTGTGATCTGGGGATTCGCATGGGGCTTTCAAGAGACTGTATTTGTAGCTCTGGCAATGGATTTATCCGAAGCCCGGATCGCTGCATCCATGTTCGCCATCATGATGGCTCTATCCAATCTTGGCACGGCTGTTGGTGAGGGTCTGGCGACTAGCCTTACCGATGACATGGGTTTCTCCCCTGTTTTCTGGTCATTGGCAGCCTTTAACATCATAACATTCTTCGTTCTATGGTTGCTTTTTAAAAAGGCACCTGATTTAGATCTTGTAAGGACAATTTGATCCATCCTCAACAATCGTTTACCAACTGCCAGGGGCGGCTCGCGAGCCGCCCCTTCAAATCCCCAAACAATATCCTGCAGTAAACCTCAAACTAATTCCTTATCAACTAATCTACTTAACCGCCCATCGACGTGATCATTGAATTTCTTCGAATCTCACCTCCGGGTACTCCGGTGATGGACCCATCAACAAGAAAGATTCAGTTCCAAGAAGGTACTGATTGAAATAGGTTACCACGTAATCATTGATGATTCTCAGGACGCGCTGACCATCGATCGGTCCCTTCAGTCCAAACCATGGGCTTAAAGGTGAAAGTAAGGGCAAGTCGCTGAAGTCATAATGACGCGTTTCCGCGATTTCCAGACTATAAGCAGCGTTACTCAAATTGGTGGAGATCCTTCGAAATCTATCCTTGTTCTCTTCAGAACCCCAATCCTCGCTCCAAACAAACATGAAGGGCTGGTCCAAACCATCATCGAGAGCTTCCGATGATACTGGCTCCAACCAGGCATCCAGCGCCAACCCTACCTTACATCTTGGATCCAACCAGCAGACCTGAACCGCATTCCCACCACCTGTCGAATGTCCAAACATCCCGACACGCTCAAGGTTTAATTGGCCTTGAAAGGCACTTTCCAGGTCACCATCGTTCATCGCTTCAAGCTGATCCAGGACGAAGCGAACATCCGCTGCCCAGACACCAATCAGGGTATTCGCAGATTGGCTGAATTCCTCACTGGTCTGTTCCCGCTCCAATATTTCTGTCTTTTGGAGAACAACACGTCCCTCGGGGAAGACCGTCACCAGAGCACCATAGGTATGATCGATGGCAACCACAACATAACCATGGCTAGCAAGCTCCTCCATCAGAAAGGTGCTTTGAGTTCGCGTCCCGCCCCAGCCATGAGAAAAGATTAGGACAGGAAAGGGAGCGCCTTCCCTCGCCAGTGACCCCTCCAAAATCGAGTGTGTCTGGATCAGGCTGACGTGATTCAACACAAAGGAGGGAAGTTTCAAAAACCGGGCAAAGGCTGGTGCACTCAGTTCAAGATGGGCCATGTAGGGTGCATATTCATCATGATCCGAAGTCTGGCTCGGGTACCAGATTTGCACATTCAATTCCCGATCGTCCTCCGCATTCAGCGAGTAAATCTCATCTCGAGAGGTATCGCGGAAATACAATGTAATGGTTCCTACTGGATATTTCCCCGAAGGTTCGATTAAATCCGGTATCGGAAAAATCACCAGTGGAAGAAGGACAATAATAAAAACCAGAACCCCAAGCAACCCAAGCCATACAGAGCCCCTGTCGACTTTAGAGAGGCGAGTACGTTGCACTTGCCATTGGATGGTGAGCAGGGCGACCAGGGCATAGATAGGCACCATCTGCCAACGTGCACCTTCGAGTAAGAGGTGAAAGGCAACCACGATCCAACACAAGGCAATGAAAATGTAGGATCGGGTGAATTTCCTGAAGACGCCCAAAAATGGTTTTAGAAGAGCGATCCCAACAAGTAAAAGCAGGACAATTTCAAAGGTTCTCATCCTCATCCTTTGCAGTATTAGACGACCGGTTTTGGATCAAGTTTCCTCTGCCGATTTTCCTTCAGGCAATGAAGTAAACACCAGGTTCTACTCATGCATCGATGCATCAACTGGCATCCCGGGTTTTAATTTACCTGAAGAATCATCGACTAAAAGTTCAATGGCAAATACAAGTTTAACACGTTCTTCTTGCGTCAGAACAGTTGCGGGCGTGAACTGTGCCTGATCTGCAATCTGTACAACAGAACCATAAAAGATTTCATCGGGGTAGGCATCCGCTGTAACATCAAACTGATCCCCAATTTCTATCTTTGCCACTTTTGAAACCGGCACATAGATTCGCAGGATTAGATGATCAGGAACCATCAGATATAAAACGGGGGTGCCTTGTGAGGCAAACTCACCCCCCTGCTTCATAACTTGCAGAACCACACCCTCCACAAACGCCACCAATCGCATGTCTTCCATCTGGCGTTCTACAAAATGAAGATTGGCCTGTGCTTCTTTTAATTGTGCTTCAAGGATCTCCCTTTCGCCATCCAAAGGACCCGCATTCACTACAGCAAGCTGGGCTTCAGCCAATTTCACTCCAGCCTCGGCCACATCGATTTTCGAATGAGCCGCATTCAAATCGGCTCTTGGAGGATCTGCCGGCTCATAACGTGAAATGAGAAGGTCTCGGGCGGCACGGGCAGCATCCAACTCAGCTTCTGCGCTCCTTAGTGCAGCTTCAGCCCCAGAGACTTCCCTCGAGGTTGGTTTTTCATTTAAGGCAGCAAGCGCTGCCTGAGCAGCATCTACGCCAGCCTGAGCCTGATCCCGGGCACTCTCCAGTAGGGTTGCATCCAGGGTGATGAGAAGGTCCCCAATCTCCACATGATCACCCTGCTGTATAAAAACTTCTGTAACCTGCCCACCCTGGCTTGAGGCAATGGTGTATACCTTACCTTCAAGAAATCCTGAAGCTTGGATCCCTTCTGATGCGGACGCATCCCCCCCCGCACATCCGGTGATCCCCGAAACCAGGATGACAATCCACAAGGTTAAAATGAGTTTTGATCGCATCATGATCCCACTCCAAATGTGACTTGTGCAGGAAGTCCTGTCTTCAATTCACCACCTGAATTCGGAACACGGATACGGATCTCATACACAAGGATGACCCTTTCCTCTGGAGTCTGCACATTGCGCGGCGTAAACTCGGCTTCATCAGCAATATAAATGACCTTCCCGCTGAAGACACGCTCCGGGTAAGCATCCACAATGATTTCAACATCATCTCCTATCCTTGCCCATCCCAGATCTGCCTCCGGGATATAGACAC
>Ga0180437_10009007_pt1 | contig 12483 bp, 13 predicted proteins | sample SS_ome_4_FD_132410 | JGI IMG/M metagenome (GOLD analysis project Ga0180437, IMG submission 132410) | Hypersaline lake sediment archaeal communities from the Salton Sea, California, USA - SS_3_D_1 metaG | ecosystem: Environmental > Aquatic > Non-marine Saline and Alkaline > Hypersaline >...
ATCATTGGAAGGCGTGGCGACCAGAAAGAGATCGATGCTCAGGTGGAGGCCATTACATACCAGCAAGCAGAGGACAGGGATAATAAGCAGGACTTCCGGCTGAGGAAGCGTATTGCATCGCTGACCGCTGGAATAGGCGTTGTGTATGTTGGAGGAAATTCCGAAACAGAAATGAAGGAAAATTTTTTTAGGATCGAGGACGCCGTACACGCAACCAAGTCATCACTTGAGGATGGCTACGTTCCCGGTGGAGGTATTGCATATCTCAGGAGCCGTAGGTCAACACCCGGATTTGGTGTGGAAGATAAAGATATCGGATATGAAATAGTTATGGACTCAATGCACGTTCCACTTCAAACAATTGCAGAGAATTGCGGCATCGAGCCTGCGGCTATATTGACTGATGTGACAAGGGAGAAGTTGATGGATGGTGATATAAGCTTCGGATATAATGCCCTTACCAATAAATACGAGAGTTTGTACAAGGCCGGGGTAATCGATCCTGTGAAGGTGGTTAAGTCTGCCGTAAAGAACTCCGTTTCTGTAGCCGGAATGATCATAACAACTAATTGTGTAATAGTGAATAAAAAGAAATAACATGGCAGTGTGGAGTAGAAAGTGGAGGGATAAGAGAACATACTTTAATATTGATGGAGCCCTAGTTAAAGATCAGGAATCAGAACTAGTGATCAGGTTATTTGGAATACCGATCATAGAGAGAAGCGTTTCATTCAAGGCTGACTCAGCCAAGAAGGATCAGAATGGACTTGGGTTTAAAAACGCAAAATAATGGAAGCACAGGGGATTATAAGAAAGATTTCAATAGGTGACCTCAAGGAGGGCATCACCTATGTGGTCGGACAGCCAATGCTGAAAGGCCGATTAATAGTAGAGCAGATTCTACATGACTCCGAATACCTCGTACAGTTCGGCATTAATAAGTACGATATGTACGTCAGCGAGAATGGCTCTGATAATGTCCGGATCTGGAAGTCGTTCATGAACGGTCAAATAACTGTTGAATACGATATAAGCATTGAAAATGAGATCGTTTAACGGAAGGACAATAGTAGAGCGCGAGAAGCGCGAAAATAATGTCGTCACGGTTGGTGATCAGGAATTTCATCTGGATACCGCCTTTCGCCGTTATTGGAATACAGTTCAAATGGCATCTGTGATTATTACCGATCACGACGACCTTGAATTTGGCGATATCGTCTGGGTTCATCATTTTGTTGATGATCAAATTCTGCCATGGGGGAAAAATAACAGTTTTGTCGAATATAATCAAATCTACTGTAGAATGAGGAATGAGGAATTAAAAACACTCGGACACTTCCTGCTTGTTGAGCCTATTACATACGGTGAGCTTGGAACAACCAGAAGTGAAACCGGAATCATTCTATCCACAAAGAATGAGAAGCAGAACGCCGATAGAATCGGAATAGCCAGAAACCTTAGCGATACAGCCAAAAACTTCGGCCTTAAGGATGGAGATAGGATTCTATTTAATAAGAACTGTGAGTATGAAATACTTGTTGATGGAAGCGTTTATTACAGGATGGAGCTTCAGGATGTTATATGCACTATTGATAAGAATACTAAAATAAAAGTCTAATGGATTATACTGGCCTACTTAAGTATCCTGAGTTTGACTACGATACGGTATACGAGAAGTACACAATCGAGGCCGATGAAAATGAAGCCGGGGAGCCATCAATGGTTTTCCCCGACTTTGTTTTTGATACCAAAATTGCGCACAAATATTTAGTATTGGTTTACTCTCCTGAGTCTGAATACGCTGACATCAAGGATCTATCTGAGCGTAAGGAACTCGCCATGAAGAAGTCTGGAATAGAGCGGAAGTACAGGAAGAAAATCATGACCAATGAGAATCCGATGATCGGTGATATGTTAACCAGATTCTTTCGGGTGTATGAGGATTTTGATTACGAGCTGATAATCTCAGCTAAAGAGGCGCTTATAACTTTACTCGAAGTCGTGCGTAAGCCAATAAACACACACCTTCAGGACGATAAGGAGCGCAATGCCGTTAAAGCAAAGCGCGAATGTTTCGACGATGCCAAGTACATCATGGATGAGATCCGGAAGATGCTTGCCGAGCTAGGATCTAAATCTAATGACGCCAAAGAGTCTGTCAAATCGTCAGTGTTTCAAGGTGGGTTTGCGGAAAAATTGGCAGAGTAGTTTGCTATTCTCGGTTTTTTTTCGTATCTTTGCACGATGAATCCACTTCAAGAAACTCAAGTTAATTTACTCTATCAGATTGCCTTATTCTCAAACAACAAGGGGAATACTGAGCGTATTTGGGAGCTTGACATAACACTGCCAAAACGACCGACTAAGGCTAGGATTCTGTTTTCCAATAGAGTAAAGAAGAATCAGAAGTGGGAGAGGATACAGTTACCTGAAGGTTTCTACTGGGAAAAACCTCAGTCAGAATACACGGAAGAGGAGATTGATTTTGTGCTGGATGATATCGAGCGCCGGAAGAATGGTGTTTGGTTTATGAATAACGGAGTACCGACGTACATTACAGGACTCCATTATTTTTACATCCAATGGTGTAAGATCGATATTGGTTATCCTGAATACAGGGATAGGGATAGGAGGTTCTTTACGTACTGGCAGGCATGTGTTGTCGATCCGAAGTGCTACGGAATGATGATGGTAAAGCACAGAAGAGAGGGCGCTACATTCAAGGGTGCCGCTATTGTGCTTGAATACATCAGTAGGACACGTAATGCGAACGGAGGACTTCTGAGTAAGACCGGGGCTGATGCCAAGGAATTTTTTTACAAGCTTGTGAAGATGTTCCGTGGACTTCCACCGTTCTACCAGCCCATGATATCCGGAACCGACAATCCGAAGACCGTATTGGAATTCGATAAGCCCGGAGAGAGAATAACGAAAACAACCAGAACGGTTCAGACATCTGACGCTCTGGAGAGTAAGATAGAGTGGAAGAATACCGCAGAGAACTCATTTGACTCGTATAAGCTAGCGAGATTTGTATGTGATGAAGGAGGTAAATGGGAAGAGGCCAATGTGTACCGTAATTGGCAAGTCGTTAAACCCACATTAGCAAATAGGCAACTCGGTAAGGCCTTCTTCCCATCTACCGTGAATGAGATGACCCGGAAGGGTGGTCATAATTACAAGGTGCTCTGGAACGGGAGTGATCCGAATGACAGGCCAGCCAACAATAGGACAATAGAGGGTCTGTACAGGTACTTCACTCCTGCGTATGACGGACTGGAATATGGGAACGAGGTATTTATCGATGAGTACGGTAATTCAATCATTGAAACGCCGGATAAACCCATCATGGGAATTAACGGTGAATGGGTGCATATCGGCGCCAAGGAGTTCCTTGCAAATATTAGGAAGTCCCTAGAGGGGAACACAAATATACTGGCAGAACACAAGCGTCAGTTTCCGTGGACTCCAGAGGAAGCGTTCAGGGTTGAAACCAATGATTGTGCTTTTGACGCTGAACGTTTGTATCAGCAAAGAGAGTGGAATGATCTTTACTCGGGTAAGCTCATAACTAGAGGAAACTTCATCTGGAGAGATGGGTTTGGCAGCAGGGTTGATTTTGTGCCATCGAGAACCGGAAGGTGGAAGGTTACTTGGATTCCGGATAAAGAAAAGCAGAATCTAATTGCTCCAGATAGGTTGGGGAGATTGAGGCCGGGGAACATTGAATCCATTGTGTCCGGCGCTGACCCGTACGACCATTCGAGAACGACGGATGGCAGAGGCTCTCGCGGAGCCTCGTATGTACACAGGACTTACAATCCAGCAATCGAAGGGACATATCAGTTTGTGTGCCAATATATACACAGGCCATCGACTGTATTCGAATTTTATGAGGACATTTTAAGACAGTGTATATTTTACGGGTGTCAGATTCTTGTTGAGAATAACAAGATCGGAATGGTTAACTGGTTCGAGGATAAGGGGTATAGACACTACCTCATGAAGCGTCCGGAATCAACCCATACCCAGTCTAGCCGCAAGCAAGTCACCTTGGGCATACCAACCTCCGGTGATATAGTTCGCGACGGACTTATCAGTAATCTAGAGAAGTATGTAGTGGATTGCTGTGGTTATGACCCGGAAACAGGAGAGGGCGGTACGATGTTCTTCAATGAATTAGTTGACGACATGTTACTGTTCGAGGCAGACGATTGGCAGAAATACGATGCTACGGTTGCCGCAGGCCTAACATTACTCGCAGCACAAAAAGCTGTGAGAAAACCAGAACCAATTGCGGAAGATTATCAATTGGTTAGAACTTATAATAATTCAGGAAAACGATCAGTTAGAACGAGTTAAGCATGGAAACAAGCAATCACGGTTACCCAAGTCCTCTCGCAACGGAGGCCGAAAAGAATAATCCTCAATATGGTCTGGACTACTTCAGAAAGATGTACGCAGACTGGGCCGGAGAAAATAACGTAGTGCTGGAGTCGCGTAGGCTAAGGTGGCAAAACGCAAGAGATTTTGCCGGGGGAAAGCAGAACATACAGCAATACAAGGATCTTCTCAATGTAAATGGAGATCAATCGTATATCAACCTTGATTGGAGTGTAGTACCTATAATCCCTAAGTTTGTTGATATCGTTGTCAACAGCCTTACAAATGCTGATTATTATGTCAAGGCTAATGCAATCGATCCGGTTGCAATGGACAAGAAAAAGCAAGACGAGCTCAAGATGAAGACTCGCATGCTTACCAAAGATTTTCTAAAGGAGATCGAGATGATGACGGAAATGCCCCTTTCCGAAACGTCCGATTATGAACCAGCAGACAGGGAAGACCTTGAGCTGTTTATGCAACTCACTTATAAGCAAGCCGTCGAAATAGCAATCGAGCAAGGCCTGCAATTGGCGATGTCTATCAATGAATGGAAGGAGATTGCTAAGAGGGTGATACGCGATCTTGTTGTTATTGGAACTGGTGCTGTTAAGACGGAACTCGATCATCGCGGCGTTATTATAAGGTACGTTGATCCAATGTATCTTGTAACGGCATATTCTGACGACAATGACTACACAAATATCACACATGCCGGGGAGATCAAGAGGATCACTATAAGCGCGCTTAAGGCTGAGGCCGGGAATCAATTCACTGAGAAGGAATACCAGCATATTGCCAGCACAGTAATGGGAACCAATGGTAATTCAAAGAAATTCAGGATTATACCAAATATTGTTAATGGTATAGAATACTACGAATACGACAGTTTCCTCGTTGACGTTCTCGATGCTCAGTTCATTGTTCCGAATAAGCTGACTCACGAGAAAAAGTACAATAAATACGGAACATATTCTATTAATAAGCGCCCTGAAGGGTATACTGTTCCAGAGGAATCAACATACAAGCGAGAGATTATTATTACCGACTACGAATGTAAATACATTGGTAAGCACATCATCTCAACTGACTACATCTACGACTACGGAAAGGCTACTAATCAGATCCGTCCGAAATCGGCACTACATAAAACCAAGCTAGACTATATTATTTACGCACCCGATCTTGATTTTATGCGTAATCAGTCTATGGTTGAGAGGATGATCCCGTTCGGAAATCAGATTCAACTCGTGCACTTGAAGCTGCAGCATCTTATTGCTAAGGCCAGACCAAAGGGATTGGCTCTTGAAGTAGGATCTCTGGAAAATGTACCCAAGGGTAAGGGTGCTACATTCAAGCCATTAGAGCTTCAGGATATATACGATCAGTCCGGAAACTACTACTTCAGGGTTCTCGATGATGAGGGCGCTCCGAGCAGTGCCCGTCCTATTACAGAACTCGAGGGTGGAGTAGGGAGATCACTAAGCGAAATGCTTGGCTTGTATACTCATTATATGCAAAGCCTACGTGATGTAACCGGAGTGAATGAAGCCAGAGACGGAAATCTTCCAAGTAAGGATTCGGTTGTTGGTGTGGCGAAATTAAACCTTGTAGCTTCAAACAACGCTACAAGAGCCATTAATGACGCCTATCTCAATATCATGAGGAGAACCTCTGAGTCCGCAGTGCTTATGATTCAGGATTTGGTAAAATATGATAAACCATATCAGGGTTACGTTCATGCTATCGGTGAAATGAACATGAAAGCCATTGAGGTGACCAGAAATGTTTCACTTCATGAATTCGGCATTATGATTGAGCCAGAGCCGAATGAAGAGGATAGAGCAATGCTTGAACAGAACATACAGCAATCTCTGGCTGAGAAGGAATTAAGGATTGAGGATGCCGCTATTATCAGAGACATCAAAAACACTAAGCTCGCGACGCAGCTAATGATCCTTAGACGTAGAAAGTATAAGGAGGATAGAGAAGCTGAGGCCGCAGCAAATGCGAGAATGAATGCCGAGCAGAATCAGATAGCCGCTCAGCAGAAGTATCAATCCGATCAGGCAATCATGAATCAGAAGAAGGCCAATGACATAGAGGTCTTACAGGCTGAATACACACTGAAAGATCAGTTTGAAGCCGCTCAGCATCAGAGGAAGATGGAACAACTTGCTTTAGTTAATGAGGGTAAAGTTGATGCGGCTGAGGTTAATAATGAACAAAAATCATAGAAATATTTGGTAATCTGAAAAATTATTCGTATCTTTGCAAATATTTTCAGACTTTAAGACCTGAAACTCTTTTATTAATTTAAATTCAAGACCATGCCAGATCCAGTAGATCCTATTGCAGCAGCTATGGCTGCAGCAGCAAATATGAAAATTGACGGAGCTGACCCAGTTGATCCTAAACCCGCAGATCCAGACCCAGCAGACCCAAAGCCTGCCGATCCTAACCCTGCAGACCCAGTTGATCCGAAGCCAGCCGATCCAGTAGACCCTAAACCAGCCGATCCTGCTGACCCAAAGCCTGCTGATCCCGTAGATCCAAAGCCTGCTGATCCTGTAGATCCGCAGAAAAAGATATTAGATCCCGACCCCGATACTAAAGCTGACTTTGGGACGCTATTGTCAGAACAAACAGGGGGAAGGTTCAAAAGCGTCGAAGAAATTGACGCAGCCTTGAGTGAGGCGCCCGAGAAAGCATTTGCTAACGAACAGGTTGCAAAGCTTAATGAATATGTAAAGCAGGGCGGTAAGTTTGAGGATTTTGCTCGCACACAAACAGTTGACTATGCAAAGCTTTCCGATGTGGAGGCAATCGCAACTGATTTACAATTGTTTGAAGGTGACGGGCTAAGCGCTGAAGACATTCAGTTCTTGATGAACGAAAAATATGGTGTAACCGACGATGCTTCTGATGCCCAGAAAAAAATGGCTCAGATCAACATCAAAAGAGATGCACTTGCCGCTAAAAAGAGGCTATCAGAACATCAAGAGAAATGGGCAACTCCCGCACAACCTGATCAGGGTGCTACTGCGGATCAGGATGCCGTCTTAGCTAATTGGAAGCAATCATTAACCAGTGGCGTTGATGGAACCGAAAAGGTTTCCATTGCCCTTGGAGAAGATAATGGCTTCGATTTTAAATTGGATGATACCATTAAGGCTTCTATAAAAGAGAAGTATGCCGATCCCCGATCATTACTGAAGAGGTATCAGAAGGCAGATGGTACAGATGACGTAGCCAAGTTCGTACGTGAAATGGCTATTCTCGAGAACTTTGAAGTGATTGCGAAATTATTACATGCGCATTCAAAGGTAGACGGAAAAGAAAGTGTTCTTGAGGATCTGAATAATCCAAATTATAAGGCTAAGAATAATCCTGACCCTAAAGGTGGCAAACTGTCTATTCAGGAGCAAGCCGCGAGAGCTGTACTTGGACAATAATACTTACAACTCAAAAACTCATAACAAATGGCATTTTTCACTGCAACTCCCTCAACTGTTCAGCAAGCAACAACTCAGAACTATGTTTCTTCAATTGACTTTCTGGACACAATCCATAAGCCTGACGTAGGCGAAACCCTCGTGAAGAGGTATGGAAACCAATCATTAACTGGATTCATTGATATGGTAGGTGGTAAGAAGCCTGTCGCAATGTACCAGTATTCTCACTATGAAGAAGATTGGCTGCACCAAGTATTCACCGTTGCTAACGATGCTACTCAGGGCGCGAGTTCTGATGGTACTGTTACTGGTGGTTACATACTTGACTGCTCACTTTCGGATGATGCTGATACCTCACAAGATGAGCGTGATTATACATTCATCCGCCCGAATAACGTGGTAGAATTCGAAAACGGACAGGTAGCTCTAGTAGTTGGTGTTTCCGTTAATGGTGGAGCTTGGTCGCTCGCAAGTGGATATACTACTGCCGAATCCGTTTCTTCTGCAAATCAGTGCCTTGTTATCTGTCTTCCTTATGACGGTGACGATACTGACGTTGCAAATGTTGTTAACGGTAAAGGAATCATCACTGGTTTCGAATTCAAAGAAGGAACTGACCAGCCTGACGGACTTACTCCTAACGTGATCAAGTATGAGAATACAGTTATGATCATCAAGGAAGCCTATGAGGTTACTGGTTCTGAAGCCACTAACGCAATCTGGTTCAAGGTTGAAGATCCCGGAACTGGCAAGTCTGGCTGGCTATGGTATCTGAAAGGTGAAGGCGACACCTACCAAAGATTCAACGACTACGCAGAAATGCAGATGTTAGTTGGAGAACAGGTAGCTACTGCCGCTACTACCCTTTCTGGCCTTGGAATCCGTGGTACTGAAGGTCTTATCGATTTTGCTCTTGGCGGAAACGATCTTGGCTATACCACTTCATTTGATGTTTCAGACTTCCGTACAGTTACTATTGCTATCGATAAGAACAGGGGATCAAAAGAAAACACCATGTGGTGTGGTCTGACTATCTCTCTGGATATCGATGACAATTTCTTCTCACAATTTGGTGGAGCCAGTAACAACGGTGGTGCATCTTTCGGAACTTTCGAAGGAAGCGAAGAAAAAGCCGTTCAAATGGGATTCCGTTCATTCAACTATGGTGGGTATACTTTCCACAAGAAAGCATACGACGTGTTCAACTACACTCAAATGTTGGGGTACACAACCGTAGCTGGAGCTGACAGTAAGTACCGTACTATGGCGCTTATGGTTCCTTCCGACAGTCAAATTGATCCTATAACTCGCGAGAGCACTCCTTCCCTACAAGTTAGGTATAAAGAAGCTGGTGGATACTCAAGAGAGATGGAACACTGGCTGACTGGTGGTGCTGTGCTTGCACAGAAGACCAACGGAATTGACGAACTGAAGTGCAATTACCGTACTGAAAGAGGTTTCGAAGGATTCGCTCCTAACCGTTTTGCTCTGATTACTAAGAACTAGGTTCTTACAGTATATTTCCGGGAGGGGGCTTTGCCCCTTCCCTTTTTTTAATTCTATATATTTAAAGACATGAGAGAAACACAAGAGTCATCCCCTGTATTAGGAGGTATGATGAAGTCGCATCATTTTAAATTGATAAAGAAAAGGAAGAAGCCAGCCCTACAGGGTAGGTACTATCCATCAATCAAGCGGCTTCCAAGCGAAGAGGAAATTTACGATCCCCAACAGAATAAGACCCGAACAATCAGGTATGCTATTGGTGAGTCAAGTATCTATAAAGATGATCAGCCTGAAAAGGTAGTCCTTGGAGATATTATATTCCAGAATGGCTCAATCATCGTTCCACACACGTCGCCAACTCTAATTGAATTTCTTACGGTATCAAATCATAATTCCGAAAATCCACATAGGAAGCAGGAAAAAGAGCGGATATTTGCAGAATTAAATCCAGCTCGTGATGCTGAAGCTGAACTCGATAAAGAAGAGGCTATTGCTAGAGCCAAGGCCATGGTTTTCACAATGGAATTCGATGACCTAAGAGGTTACGCAAGGGTTCTTGGTGTAAATGTCAAGAGAAGCGCCTCTGAGATCAAGCATGATATGTTAAGGAAAGCAGCTAAAGATCCCAATGGGTTTATGGCTGGAATCGATGATCCTATTACAAAGCGCCAGCGCGTAGTAATGGATGCGATCAGTTGTAACATACTAGAGGTATCGGGACGCGGAGCTTTCTGGAAGCATGGAGATGAAAAGAAAATGATCACCCCTATTCCATCCGGTCGTGATGGAGTTGCTTGGTTTGCCGAGTGGACTCTTACGGAGAAGGAAGGTGAGACTGTTTTCAGGGATCTTGAAGGGAGAGTTCGAAAGCTCATGAGCTAACATACCGAAACTATTTTATATAGGGATGCAATTTTGTGTCCCTTTTTTTTTGTTTTAAATTAGGATTTCTCGGTTTTTTTTCGTACATTTGTCACTTATCGATATTTGAACATGGCATTACTAAGTATAGAGGGAGCAAAGCTTTCCGGGATTCAGGTTTGGGCTGTTATAGTAACGATTCCGGTTACATTGGGTATATCGGCATTACGTGAAAACAAAGCCGTATCCAGTACTCAACAAACCACCGAAGCGGTTATTAGGCAGGGTATTGAGATAAAGCATCTTCAGGATGGGCAGAATGTTATTAAGGATAATGCCGCTTCTCACGAAGAGGATTTTAATGCCATCATGTCTGAGCTAAACGATCTTAAGGGTCGCCAGAAGAGGACGGATGAGAATATCAACGAGATTATAAATATAGGTCAATTTTATATAGAGCATCAGAAAACGCTCAATGAGGAGCAGATGAAAGATGTTATGGATGATTGGATAAAAAAAAACGAATTGAGATTTCATGTCCCTAAAATAATGTATGAACCTATAGACGATGACTGAAAAATTAATGCAAATACCCAGAGATGGGAAAGGATACATCACAGATATGGAAGAATTAATTGACAAACGGCTAGATGCGAAAATACGGCCATTTGTCGATGTTGTTCTCCATGGTCAAGAAGAATTAAGGCGCGGCCAAAAGGAACAGAATGCGTTTCTGATTAAGACTATAAAGCATGATACTTGGATTAAGGCAATTGCCGCATCGCAGCTTTTCACAATCTTCGGCGTTTTTGTACACTGGATAATAGGAAAATAATGAATTTAGCAGCAACGATTACGGCAGCGGGTGATAATACCTACGTAACGATACAGGATACAACGACTGACTGGGAGGTTGGTGCGATTCAGGACGTATATGACAATGGTGCGGCAACTCTTAATATAACGATTCTCGGTGTTGCGTATGATGCGATAGATGTATCATCCTATTTTAATGGCGGACTTCAGTCTGGCCTTGCTTTTGTTATTACAGGAAATGATCTGAAGATCAGTGGAGACGCGCTCGGCGGATCTACAATACCCGATGGAGATTGGGATGTTACCTATTATGCCGAACACACAATAGGCGGTGCGGTGTCAGATTCCGTACTTGTATCTGAATGGCTATATGGTGTTGTGGCAAAAGGTGTTTATGAGGAGGTTGCCGTTACAAATTTAAATGATTGGGAGTTTGACAACACCCTCCATCAGGCACTACTTGTGGCGGCTTGGTATGTTTATTTGGAATCTATCGCGAGAGCCGAGGTGGAGCAGGAGCTAACTGATTTCAGGACAGGACTGGAAAATCTCGAGATAATGCTCAATAATAGGAACTACTAATGGATGTTACGTTTCCAGAATACATGTTGAATATACAGCGGGACTTTGTTGCTTTCGTAGCGGCAGAGAGCGTTGCGTTTAGGTCGCTTGGAACAAACAAGCGCGACCAGAGAGTTAGGATGGTGGAAATGGTCTTAATGAAGGGCGCTTATGCTGCACTCGAGGCGTACGACTACACGGAAACAGACCCAATGTGGACTCAGGACGAGGTGGACGCCTTCGTTGAAATAATTAATGGTATAATCGGAACAAGTTACGAAGTGGCTTGGGGTGATGGAATTTGGCGAGATGATGACAATAGCGGAGTCTGGGATGACGACGTTAACTCTGACGTTTGGCTTGACACAAATTAGAAAAAAATACGATGAAAAAAATTTGGTTTCTTTTAATCGCTGGTATGATGTCGCTGGGTGTAATGGCTCAGGAATCATTTGACTATGAGGTAATGCCCGATACCATACCAAATCTTGGATCGAGAAAGGCTCTCCGTGATCTTAATAACTGGAACGCATTGCACAATGACGCGGATACAGATTCTATTGCCGATCACTTAGTAAAGATTCAGGCGCTCGAAGCCGTTACAATCCCAAGTCCGGTTGGTTACAATTATAAGCCGCTGCAATATAACGGAATCAGTATGTTTTGGGGCGACTTATCCGCTGGAAGAGGTTCTATTGGAAGGTTGAGTACCGATACGCTTATAGCAAATCTAAATGCGTTTATATTATCAAGTTCAAGTATTCAGACTTCGCTTGGCGGTAAGATACTCAGTGTTGGTGCCTCAACATCAATACCAACTCTTATTCCTCATGTAAATCATAGTAATTCAGGAATTGGTGGAAATGATTTGGGTTCAGTTGCTATTATAAGGAGCGGAACC
>Ga0180437_10009009_pt1 | contig 12482 bp, 7 predicted proteins | sample SS_ome_4_FD_132410 | JGI IMG/M metagenome (GOLD analysis project Ga0180437, IMG submission 132410) | Hypersaline lake sediment archaeal communities from the Salton Sea, California, USA - SS_3_D_1 metaG | ecosystem: Environmental > Aquatic > Non-marine Saline and Alkaline > Hypersaline > Sediment...
CTCGTGTTCTGCCCAGCAAATCCTGCGCTCGCCTGTTCGCGTCGAGCAGTATCCCCGTGGCCGTGTCGGCCACAAAGGCGGCATCGCTGGTACGGTCAAATAGGCCGCGGTATCGCGCCTCGCTCGTCTTCGGCTCCGGAACGTCCTGCAGCGCAGCGAGGATGCGGACGGGCGCGCCGGCAGCGTCGCGAAGCAAGGACAACAGCAGCCGGCCTCGCACCAACGCCCCGTCCTTGCGACGCCAACGGACGTCCTTCTCGAACGATTTGCGCGCACCATCGAGTAGACCCCGCAGGATTGGCGACCCGTCATCGAGGCCCATGAGTGCCGCGTAAGACGCCCCGGCGAGTTCCGCTGCATTGTGTCCGAGCATCTTCTGCATGGCTGCATTGGAATCGACGACGCGGCCCTCGAGGTCACAGAGTGCCATGCCGCTTTCCGCCTCGTCGAACACGGCGCGGAACCGGCTCTCACTCTCGCGCAGTTCGCGCAGAAGGAAATTCACCGTCAGCATATGGGCAATTCGCGAAGCCATCAGCTGCACCGTTCTCTCCGTGTCAACAGTGAAAGCGCGCGGTTCTCTATGGCTGACATTCAACACGCCTATCGTTTCCCCCTTAACACGGAGCGGAAAGCATATCAGCGAGCCAATCCGCACCGGGCTGTCGGCCAACGGGATAAAGGCCGGTTCGCCATCCGCATCCGGCACATGCATGGCTTCGCCCGACGCCGCCACGCGACCCGCAATGCCTTCGCCCACCCGGAACTGCTTGCCCGGCCAGACACCGGGCCCGAACGTCTTCCCCTCCTCCTCGACGCAGTCGGCCACCGCCCGCAGCTCAAGATGCTGCCCGCCCTCATCGCAAAGCATGATCGAGCAGTTCTCGCCGTCAAATTGGGATACCAGCACGCCAAGCAGCCCCCGGCATAGCTCCATTTCGTCCGTCTCGATGCGCTCCATCTCATCGATTTGGAGCAGCAAAGACAGCTTCTCGAGCAGCCGCGCATTCCGGCCACTGACGCGATCCAGCGTGTCCGCCCACGAGGGCGACCCGCCGTCGCTTGTCCTACGGCTAGGTTTCATCCTTTACCCCAAGGCTAACCACTTGCAGGATCTTCAGAAAGGCTTGGTGCGCTTGTAATAATACTCTAACGCGCCGCAACCATGTCAAGCCGAAACGAGTCGCCAAACTTGCCGCTCGATTCTCGCATTTGCTGCCGCGTTTCGTGCCTCGGCGGGGAGAAGTCGTATTCAACCGGTAAACCGCCTGACACGCGAAGCGATAGAAAACCCGCTCATCGGCAGCACAACAGTCCGCCGTCGGCGTCAGCTTGGGTGTTTCTCGAGGAAGACGAGGACGTCGGTGACGTTCGCCCCGCTGCGTAAGGGCGCTGAGCAGTCCCACCGATTTTCGACGGCTTTCTTGGCGGTTGCGGCGAGGCGGGTGTCGCCCAGGAAGACGGCCCCCCGGAGTTGTCCGTCGCGAAAGACGAATCGGTAGTACTTGTCGTCGTCCTGTGCGCACACGACATCGTAGCTGGCGTCGTCCGGCGCGAACGTGCCGATACTGAACAGGTCAATGCCGAGCACTTTGAGCATGTTTGAGCGCGGGATGCCACCGAACGCAGTTGCGAGCCCCGCAGCGTTTATGCCCGCAATGGTGCCCTGATATTGCGCGGGACTCCAGGTGCCATAGAGAACGCCTTGGTGCTCGGCCACGTCGCCGGCGGCGAAAACATCCGGATGGGACGTCGTCAGGTGGTTGTCGACCACTATGCCTTTGTTAACCTCAAGCCCTGCTTGTCGCGCGAGGTAGCTGTTAGGCCGTACGCCTGCCGTGACGACAACGACCTCGCCGCTTACGCTCGCACCGTCGCCCAGCCGGACATCCCGTGCACGTTCGTCGCCGAGTATCTCTTCGACCTTGACGCCTGTCCGCACGTCGATGCCTAGGCCGGCCACGTGGCGTTCGAGAAGCGCCCCGGCCTCCGGCGTAAGTTGACGCGGCAGCAGCCAGCCGAACCCTTCGAGAACCGTCACATGCACGCCATGCCGTGCGAGCGCGGCCGCGGTCTCGAGCCCGAGGAGCCCGCCGCCGATGCAGACGCACCGCCCCGCGGCCTTGGCCGCGTCGAGGATTGCATCCGCGTCTCCCCGCGTGCGAAGCGTCATCACGCCCTCTTTGTAGGCGCCCGCAATTGGCGGCATGAAGGGGTGCGAGCCTGCGGTAATGATAAGCTTCTCGAACGTTTCGCGCTGGCCGGTGCTCAGCTCAACCCAGTTGTCCTCAATGGAAAACGACACGGCCTCAGCCCCGGGAATCAGGTCGATTCTATGTTCGGCGTACCACGACTCGGGATGTATGGGCAACGCGCTCGCATCGACCTCGCCGGCCAAGTACCGCGTCAGATTCAGGCGATAGTAGGGTAGCGCGGGTTCTTTGGAGATGACGACGATGTCCGCTTCGGGCGACGCGGCGCGGAGCGCTTCCGCGGCCGAAACGCCTGCGATGCCGCTCCCGAGGATCACGACCTTCGGGGCTCGCTCGCCGGCCACGGCAGCCTCGGCCCGCGCCTCGAGCGTCTCAAACTCGTCGGCACGCGCCCCGCACACCGGGCACACGGCCGGCGGACCAGCGCCTGCGTGTAAATAGTTGCAGATTACGCACCGCCAATTCGCGGGTTTCTTGGAAGCGGGCATCTGCTCGACGTACGGCTCGAAATCGTCCCGCGAGGCGCCGCACACGGGGCATACCTCGGGCGGTTCAGCCCCGCGATGAACATAGCCGCATACGGCGCATCGCCACGCGGCATCTCCTTGCGTCATGGCGCTTTATCCTTATGTAGCGATCGGTACCCAGATGGTGGCGTCCGCCCTGCCCGGCCTGTCCCAGACGTTTTCCGGCCTCCACGGTGAACGCCAATACCACCCCCGATGTCGCCCTGGCCTGTTTCGTTTCCCCGCGCTCACGCTAGTCGAAAGGCGCTCCCCTCCGTGCGGCTTGTACGATATCCGTTTCAGATGACCTCCGTGAACCGCGCCTTCGGGGCGCCGCAGACGGCACATTTATCCGGCGCCTCGCCGATAACCGTGTTGCCGCATAGGTCGCAGACGTAAACCGGGGCCGCCGGCAGGTCGTGTCCGCTTCGCACGGACGCCAGTGCTTCCGAGAACAGGCCATGGTGGACCTCTTCGACGGCGAGCGCGTTCTTGAAAGTGACGGCTGCAGCCTTATTTCCTTCTTGCTGCGCCTCCTCGACGAACTTCGGATACATCTCCTTGTACTCATGGCCCTCGCCCGCAACCGCGGCCTCGAGGTTCTCCGCGGCAGTGCCGACGCCGCCCATGACGCGGAGATGGGCGTGTGCGTGCACGGTTTCGGCGGCTGCCGCGGCCCGGAACAACTTCGCCACTTGCCTAAATCCGTCCTGCTCGACCTTCTTGGCAAACGCCAGATACTTCCGATTCGCCCGACTTTCGCCCGAAAACGCCGCTGCAAGGTTTTCGCTTGTCGCCATAACACGCCCCTTTCGTGAGTTTTCCAGCCGTGGATAGCCTGTTTGTTCCGCGATGTGGAAACGTCGTACACCCCAAGTTTGTTCCCGCGCGCCTGTTCCACTCCCCGGGATACGCGCCGCTTCTTCAGGCCCCGATGCGCGGGGATTGCTTGCACAAATGCCGAGGTTCCACTACAATAAATGCGAGTAGACGCGTTCCATGGACAGGTCAGCCTTTTTGTGCTCGTTTGCCGTTCGTGGCCGCGAAACCGTTTGCGTTGGTAAACCGTTTACGTTGGTAAACCGTTATATTAGCGGAGGTTGTTGTCATGGACCCTTTGATTGTCATTCTTCGCAAGATACGGTTGCGGCTCACGGTACGACAGTGGATTCAATTTGCGGTTTACGGCATTTCCGCGGCGGCGATCGCGAGTTGTGTGTGCCTACTCACCACGCGCTCGGGCATCATCCTCGGCGACCCGGCCCCGGCCTACGCCCTATTGCTCGGCGCGGCTGTTCTCGGCGCCGTGGTCGCGGCCGTGTGGCGTCGGCCCAGCCTCCTGCGTTCCGCTTTGGAGGGCGACCGCACATTCAGACTCGCCGAGCGCCTCACCAGCTCGTACGAGCTAAGCGACGCAGAACACCCGATGGTCCAGGCCCTCCACGCCGATGCCCGGGGCCGTCTTGCGGGCCTGAATGTTCGCCAAGGGTTTCCGTTGGCCACCAAGCATTCGCTCCGCTGGGCCTATGTGCCGGTGTTACTTTTCCTTCTGGCTTACCTATTGCTGCCGGAGTTCGACATTTTGGGCCGCCGGGCGCGTCAAGCCGAAGCAAAGGCGCATGAAGAAGAGCTTCGGGTGAAAGCCGAAATCCTACGCAATGCCGCCAAACCCATCCAACGAATCCCCGAGCAGACGCATCAAGCCAGCCTGGATGCCATGGAAGGTCTTGAACGCCTGGCGGACGACCTGCAGAATGACGCCATCAACGAAAAACAGGCGTTGGCCCGCCTGACAAACCTCGCCAAGACGCTCGATCAACAGCGCAACAAGTTCCAGGCCGAGAACCCGATGCCGAAACTCGCGGCAGACACCACGAAACTCGATACCACGCAAGACATCGCAAAGGCCCTCCAGAAAAAAGACTTCGGAAAAGCCGCCGAAAAGCTGAACGAAATGCAGAAGAAACTCGAGGAGGGCGGCCTCTCGCAGGAGCAAATGAAGGCGCTATCCGAGGAAATGAACCAATTGGCCGACATGATGGCGAAAATGAACATGGACTCACAGCTCAGCCAAGAGCTGGCCGAGGCGCTGAAGAACGCCGGGCAATGCATGTGCGAGTCCGGGCAGTTGTCCGAGACCCTCGATGCGCTCGAGCAGGCCCAGCTATCGCTCAAAGACCTCGAGTCCATAGCGAAACAGCTCGAGCAGATGGAAACCCTTCTCGCCGAGTGCGGAAACTGCATGGGATGCCTGGGCGGCCAGTGCCCCGGCCGGTACGCGGGCATCGGCGGTAACTGGCAGGAGGGCGAAGGCCCCTGGGGCGGCGGCGGGATGGGCCGACGGGGCACCGGCCGGGGCGGACGCGTCGGCGACCTGCCCGACGTCGACGGCGCGTACGACGCGACGATGCTGCCGGGCGACCTGACCAAAGGCAAGATCCTCGCCAGCATCCTTCAACGCGGGGCGCCTAACGAGGACGCGCAATCGAGTCGCGAATACGCCGCGGGCGCGTTTGTCGAGGTGCGCCAACAAGCCGAACAGGCGCTCAACAAAGAGGAAATCCCGCCGGGCTCGAAGGAGTTCGTGCGCCAGTACTTTGGGTCGCTCGACCCGACTTCTCAATCCGATGACGCTGATGGGACGGCTGAGTGAAACGGCATCGGCCCCTTCGTATAGGCGCTTTGCGCGCTCGGCGAATCGTTGTGTCTGAGCATGATCGAGGCAACGTGATCTTCTCATCTGTCTTTGAGGCAGACCACTGAATGGCGTGGCGGAGCAGCACCTTGCCCTTGACGAGACGCGAGTTTCTTGCCGCAGCGGCGTTGACGGGACTGTCGGCGTGCCGGGACAACGGCATGTCCCCGACGACGCGGCCTTATGTTTGGGGCAAGCAGGGACTGCGACACGGCGAGTTTCAGCATCCGCGCGCAATCGGGGCGTGGCGAGAGGAAGTATACGTCATCGACACCACGGGCCGCATACAGGTGTTCGACTTTGACGGCGCGTACCGCCGGGGATGGTCGACACCGGACAGCGAAAACGGCACGCCCACCGGCTTGGCTTTCAGTAGCCAGAACACGCTGCTGATTCCCGACACGCACTACAGCCAGATCATCGAGTACAGCCCCGAGGGAAGCTTGATACGCAGATGGGGAAAGTACGGAACCGGCGAAGACGAGTTCATATACCCTACCGACATCGTCCAGGCGCCGGACAACAACTATTACATCTCCGAGTACGGCCTGGGCGCCCAACGCATTCATGTCTTTGACGCCGATGGCCGGTTTGCGCGCCAATGGGGCGGGCCCGGCGACGGCGCGGGCGAGTTCAGCAGGGCAATGGCCATTGACATCGACAGCCAGGGCACGCTTCACGTGGCCGACACCGCCAATCACCGCGTCCAGTGTTTCCGCCTCGACGGGACTTTTTTGAGGACGGTGGGCGAGGGCGGGGCCGGCCCGGGGCAACTCAAATTCCCGTATGACGTCACCGTGGCGCCGGACGATTCCGTCCTCGTGAGCGAGTACGGCAATCACCGGATTTCGCGGTTCACGTCGAACGGTGCGTTCGCGGCCTGTTACGGCAAGCCCGGCCGCGCGCCCGGCGAGTTCGACGGCCCGCGCGGCGTCGCCGTCGCTGAGAACGGCCTGGTTTTCGTAGCCGATACAGACAACCACCGCGTCCAGCGGGTTCCCCTGGAGGTCCTTTGCTGAACACTGTGCCGCGGTTCGTGTTCCCATGGGCGCTTGCGCTGTTATTGCTCGTCCCATGGACCATTTGGGTGGGGGCGCGCGTGCGGTCGCTATCCCCGTTCCGCAAATGGATTTCCGTGGGGCTTCGGACCCTCATGTTGCTTGCCTTGATCGGCGCGCTCGCCGGGGCCGAACTCGTCAAAACCAGCGACAAACTGGCCGTATTCTTCCTCGTAGACCACTCGAATAGCGTTCCCGAGGGAACCCGCCTGGCCGCTATCGAGCAAATCCGAAGAACCTGCGAAATCTATATGAGCTCGAAAGACGAGGCCGGGCTCATTGTTTTCGGTGAAGAGCCGAGCATTGAACTCAACGTCGAGCCGACGCTCGAGTTCGAGAAAATCCTTTCCTACGTGGGCGGCGAGCAAACCGACCTCGCCGCATCGATCCGCCTGGCCCTCGCCGCCTTTCCCCAAGGCTATATGAAGCGGATCGTAGCCTATACAGATGGAAACGAGACCCGCGGCGCCGCACTCGAAGAAGCCAAACTCGCCCAAGCGGCCGGCGCGGAAGTCAACCTCGTCCCCCTTGCCATCGGACAGCCCCAAGAAGTGCGCGTCCGCGAGGTAACGGCCCCGAGCCGGGTGAGTACCGACGAGCCTTTCCAACTCCGAGCCGTCGTCTATGCGGAACAAGACTGCGAAGCGACAATACGCGTCTTCCAGCGCGTGGCCGGAGACGCCCCGCTGCCTATGCGGCCCCAAACGGTGACGCTTCAAGCCGGCGACAATACGTTCTTGCTGCCGCAAGAGCTGCGGCGGCCCGGTTTCTACGAATACGAAGTCCTCGTCGAATCGGACGCGGACACCGTGTTGGCAAACAACGAGGGCCGGGCCTACACCGTCATTCAAGGCGAACCGGTCGTGCTGTATGTCGAGGCCAATCCGGAGCACAGCACCCGTCTTGGCCCGGCCCTCGAGGCCGAGGGACTCCTCGTCGACGAGCACAATCCCGGGACCATGCCCATGTCGTTGGCGTTGCTACAGAATTACGACGCCATCGTCCTGTCGGACGTGAGCAGCACGGATTTCTCGATCGAGCACATGAAACTTGTCGAGGCCCTGGTGCGCGATTTCGGCATCGGGCTGGTCATGGTGGGCGGCCCGAATAGTTACGGCGCGGGCGGCTACCTCGATACGCCGATCGAGCGCGCCCTGCCCGTAGACATGGACCTCAAACAGCGCAAGATCCTCCCCCGCGGCGCCTTAATCCTAATTATGCACACCTGCGAGATGCCCGACGCCAACGCCTGGGCGCGCGACATTAGTCTCGCCGCGCTCCAGGTGTTGTCATCCCAGGACTTCATGGGCGCCTTGGGCTATATGCCGGGGGGCGACAACTGGATCTTTCCATTGGACCTCGTCCGCGACAAGTCGATGATGACACAAAGGCTTAAGCAGGCGAGCACCCAGATCGGCGATATGCCCGCGGTCGAACCCACCCTGCGAATGGCCTACGATGCGCTCGCAAACGCCGACGCCGCGGCCAAACGTGTCATCATGATCTCCGACGGCGACCCACAGGCCCCGTCGCGAGGACTCCTCAAGAGACTCGCAGATGCCAAGATTGCCGTCAGTACTGTCTGCATATCGCCGCACAGCGCCAACGATCAGGGCATGCTCCAGTGGGTGGCCAAGAGCACGGGCGGGGAATATTACTACGTGACCAACCCCAGAAACTTGCCGCAGATCTTCATCAAAGAGGCCGCCGTGGTAAAACGGGGCATGCTCATCGAAGAAGAGTTTGTCCCGAAGCCCAAGCACAGTTCCGAACTCCTGTTCGGGTTGGCGGACGATGGCCTGCCCGTCCTCCGCGGGTACGTCGCCACCATGCCCAAGGACAGCGCCACCGTGCCCCTTGTCTCGCACGAAGACGACCCAATACTCGCCCATTGGCGCTACGGCCTCGGCAAGTCCGTCGCATTCACGTCCGATGTCACCAGCCGGTGGGCGACGGATTGGCTGCGGTGGCAAGGATTCAACGCGTTTTGGGCGAAGACGGTTCGCTGGGCCATGCGCGAAACATCGCCCACAACGTTCCGCGTGGACACGTTCGCGCGCGACGGCCTCGGCCACATCCGTGTCGACGCCGTGGACGATCAGGGCCGATTCGTTAACTTCCTGCGACCCGAGGGCGCGGTGACGGGCCCCGCCCCCGACTTTGCGCGCCAGCAAGTCGACCTGATTCAAACCGGCCCGGGCATTTACGAAGGCGCGTTTCCGCTGGACAATCGCGGCGTGTACATGGTTAACCTGACCTACGTCAATCAAGACGGTTCGCAAGGTATGCTGCCCACGGGGCTCGCGCTCGGCTACTCGCGTGAGTACGAGTACAACACGACGAATCTGCCGCTGCTCGAGCAGATCGCGGCCGCGGGCGGCGGCGCGATTGTCGATCCATCGGACGATCCGTTCCAACACACGCTCGTAGCCACGCCGACCGTCACCCCGGTTTGGCAGTACCTGGTCGTTTTCGCCGCGTGTGTGTTCCCCTTCGAGATCTTTTTCCGGCGCGTGGTGATCAATTTCAACGCCGTTTACCTCTGGGCGATCGTCCTGCTCCGGAAACTGCCGCCGTTGGGGCGGCTCATCCCCGCGCCGGCGCGGAAGGAGCGCCCGCTTACGGGATTCTACGGCGCTGCTCCCTCGAGGGAATTCGAGTACGCCGACGCGGAGGCGGCCCCCATTCGCTCGTTCGGTCTCGTGGTCGAGGAGCGGCCCATGGCCGTAGGCGAAACGCCGGCGCCCGGGACCCCGCAGGCTGCCGCGCAACGAACGGCCGGCCGAACCGAGTACACCCAAAAACTGCTCGCGGCAAAAGCCCGCGCGTTGGCACAGAGAAAGAAAGGTCGCGACGGCGACAAGAAGGATAAGGAGAATCCATAATGGACGTTCAACAGACTGCCGAACAGTTCCGCGAAGAATTCAAACAGCTTCGCGCGGAGATCGCCAAAGTCATCGTCGGCGCTGAGGGGATTGTGGAAGGCGTGTTGACCTCGGTGTTCGCAGGCGGCCACTGTCTGCTCGAGGGCGTGCCGGGCCTTGGCAAAACGATGCTGGTCCGAACCTTGAGCGAGGCCTTGGACCTCAAGTTCTCGCGCATACAGTTCACCCCCGACCTCATGCCCGCCGATATCATCGGCACAAACATGATCGTCGAGGACGAACAAGGCAACCGCGAGTTCCGGTTCCGTCACGGCCCCATTTTCGGAAACATCATTCTCGCCGACGAGATCAACCGCGCGACGCCCAAAACGCAGTCCGCCCTGCTCGAAGCCATGCAGGAACATACCGTATCCGTTGCGCTGACCGTGCATCGTCTCGAGGAACCGTTCTTCGTTCTGGCCACGCAAAACCCCATCGAGATGGAGGGAACCTACCCGTTGCCCGAAGCGCAACTCGATCGGTTCTTTTTCAAGTCCATCGTGGACTATCCGTCGCACAGCGAACTCACCGAGATCGTCAATCGAACCACGCACGGCGAAATGCCAAAGGGCGAGAAAGTGATGGACGGCCGTACTATCAACAAGTGGCAGGCCTTTGTCCGCGATGTGCCCGCAGCGCCCCAAGTCACGGACTATGCCGTGCGCCTCGTCCTGGCCACGCACCCGAAAGGCGAACTGGCCACGGACATGGTCAACCGATACGTCCGATACGGCTCGAGTCCGCGCGGCGCACAGGCCCTGTTGCTGGCCGGCAAAGTCACCGCATTGCGTGAGGCGCGGTTCAATGTCAGTTTCGACGACATCAAACACGCCGCGCCCCCGGCGCTCCGGCACCGCATCCTGGTGAACTTCGAGGCCGAAGCCGACGGCGTTACGTCCGATCAGATCGTCGCAGACCTCCTCGGAAAAGTAAGCCAAGCCGCTAAAGTGGCGTAAGAAGACAAGGAGAGATTAGGACTTCTTTCTTTTTAGAAAAAAAGAAAGAAGCAAAGAAAAACCAAGGGCGCTTACGGACAATTAAGTAAAGATTTCCGTTTTCTTTGGAAAAGGATCGGTGAGACTTTTCTTTCACCAAAAGAAAGATGTCCCCGAGCAAGAAAGTATAGGCAGAATCGTATGGCGACGACGCAATCGAAACGGGTGTTGGACGCGGAGTTTCTGCGCAAACTCGAACGGTTGGCGATTTTGGCCAAGCGGGTGCAGCTCGGCGCGTCCAAAGGCGAGCGGCGAAGCAAACGAAAAGGCAGCAGCGTCGAGTTCGCCGACTACCGCGGGTATGTCCAGGGCGACGACTTGCGTCACGTCGACTGGAACATCTTCGGCCGGCTCGAGGCGCTCTACCTGAAACTGTTCGAGGAACAGGAGGACTTGACCGTCCACCTCCTGATCGATGCAAGCCGCTCAATGAGTTTCGGCACGCCCCCAAAAATCGATTTCGCGTGCAGACTTGCCGCCGCCATCGGCTACGTCGCCCTTGCAAGCTTCGACCGCGTGACAATCGATGCATTCTCCGGCGCAGAAACAAGAAGCCTGCGGCCGATTCGCGGAAAGCCGTCCGCGCACAAGCTGTTCGCGTTCATCGAATCCATCGAGGCCGATGCAGAAACCTTCCTCGAACCGTCATGCCGGGCCCACATCGTTCGCCGGCGTGCCAAAGGCGTCGCGGTGCTGATCTCAGACTTTTTTGATCCCGAAGGCTATGAGGGGTGCCTCCGGCGACTGATGCAATCGGGCTCCGACCCGTACGCCATCCAAGTCCTGGCGCCCGAGGAACTCGATCCCGAACTCGCGGGCGACCTGAAACTCTTGGACTGCGAGACGGATACGTTCTGCGAAATATCCGTCAGCCGCGCGTTGCTCAAGCGGTACGAGCAGAACCGGGACGGGTTCTTTGACGCCATTCGCCGATACTGTGTGGCGCGGGGCATCGGCCATTTCGTCGTATCGAGCGCGGCCCCCATCGAGCAACTCACGCTCGATGTCCTCCGAAAGGGAGCTATGCTGAAATGAACTTCCTGAGCGCGATAACGGGTTTCTTCTCGGGGACGTTTCTTACGCCGTTGTTCTTTTGGTTTCTGTGGTTGATCCCGGTGGTGATTCTGCTTTATCTGCTCAAACTGCGGCGAACCGAGGTCGTGATCTCGAGCACGATGCTCTGGCGGAAAAGCCTCCAGGACCTCACGGCCAACGCGCCCTTTCAGCGGCTGCGGAAGAATCTGCTTCTGTTTCTGCAAATCCTTATCCTGCTTGCGCTTGTGGCGGCGCTTGCCCGGCCGTTCATGCGCGCGGAAGGGGCTGCAGGCGCGAACATCTGCCTGCTCGTGGACTGCTCGGCCAGCATGCAAACCCTCGAGGGCGAGACGACCCGGCTCGACTTGGCCAAGGAGAAAGCGCTCGCGCTCGTCAATGAGATGAAACGGGGCGACAAGGCCATGGTGGTCACCTTTGGCCACGGCGCGACGGTCGCGTGCGAACTGTCGGACGACCGGGTCAGGCTGCGCCGGGCCATTCGAGCCATCGAGGCCGGCGACACGCGCACGTCGATTCGGGACGCCCTGCTTGTGGCCCACTCGCTAAAGCTCCAGAACGCCGACCTAAGGCTTGTGATCCTCTCGGACGGCAATATCGCCGACATCAAGGAACTCGGAACGCGGGTGCCCGACGCCACGTTTGTGAGTTTCAGCCAAGTCGGCGAGAGCACAAACAACGCCGGGATCGTCGGATTCAGCCTGCGCAAACCGCAGGAGGGACAGGGCGAGCAACAGACCTTCGCCCTGGTCCACAACGCCCACACGGAGCCGCTCGAGACCACGCTCTCGCTCTTGGAGGAGGGGCGGAAGGTCAACGAGCGGCGCCTCGTGCTCCCGCGAGGCGAGAGCCAGGTGGCCATCGCCACCATCCCCGAAACCGAGGGCACACGCGAGTTCCGCCTCGTCCTCCCCCTGTTCGACGACGAGGTGAACACCGAGAACAACGAGGCGCGCGTGAGCGTGAAGGTGGTCAAGCGAACGCTCCGCGTGCTCCTCATCGCGGGCAACCCGGGCCGCGAATACTTCTACCTGGTGC
>Ga0180437_10009010_pt1 | contig 12482 bp, 13 predicted proteins | sample SS_ome_4_FD_132410 | JGI IMG/M metagenome (GOLD analysis project Ga0180437, IMG submission 132410) | Hypersaline lake sediment archaeal communities from the Salton Sea, California, USA - SS_3_D_1 metaG | ecosystem: Environmental > Aquatic > Non-marine Saline and Alkaline > Hypersaline >...
GGACAATGGCCGCGGGATACCGGTAGAGAAACATAAGGAGGCTGGTATAAGCGCGCTGGAGGTTGTTTTGACTACGCTGCATTCGGGGGGGAAATTCGACAGCGATAGTTATAAAGTGGCTGGGGGGCTTCACGGTGTCGGAGTCAGTGTGGTTAATGCCCTTAGCGAATGGTTCGAGGTTGATGTTTATCGGGACGGCAGTCATTTTCATTTTGAGTGTGAGCGTGGTACCGGCAAAGGTCACGTGGAACAGATAGGAGAGACTTCGAAGCGCGGCACGAAGATTTCATTTCTTGCCGATGAGGAAATTTTCGGCGATATCGAGGTCAGCCATGACACGCTTTTGAAGCGTATTCGCGAGATGGCGTATTTGAATGCGGGGCTTCAAATTACCTTCATCGATGAGCGGTCGAACAAAAAGGAGGTATTTAAATTTAATGAAGGGATAAAATCTTTTGTTCAGCATTTAAATGAAGGCAAAGACCTTCTTCACCGTGACGTAATTTTCTTTTCACGTCAACAAGACGATCCCATGCTCAGTGTCGAGATAGCACTACAGTATAATACCGGATACTCGGAGAATGTACTGGTTTTTGCCAATAACATACGCAATATCGACGGCGGGACTCATCTTTCGGGTTTTCGGACGGCTCTTACCAGGACGATGAATTATTATGCGAAGGGGAAGAATTTAGTAAAAGGGCTGCGTGATTCTCCGCAGCGGAACGGTCAGGGGGTAAGCGGAGAGGACCTTCGTGAGGGTCTTACCGCTGTGGTGGCGGTGAAGCTCGCCAATCCGCAATTCGAGGCGCAGACGAAGGTGCGGCTTACCAATCCGGAAGCAGGTAGTTTTGTCGAGACAACGGTGAACGAAAAGCTGGGTCATTATCTGGAAGAACACCCCGGTGAGGCGAAGCGGGTATTGAACAAGGCGATTTCGGCGGCCCAGGCTCGACAGGCGGCCCGTAAGGCCCGCGAGCTTACCCGCCGTAAAGGGGCGCTCAGCAGCGGCAATCTTCCCGGCAAGCTGTGGGACTGTGCCAGCAGGGACAGGCACAGCACAGAGGTGTTTATCGTTGAGGGAGATTCGGCGGGTGGTTCTGCGAAGGCTGGTCGCGACAGGAAGCTGCAGGCGATACTTCCGCTTAAGGGTAAGATAATCAATGTGGAAAAGGCGCGTATGGAGAAGATGCTTGCGCATGAGGAGGTTCGCACGATAATAAGTGCGCTGGGGACGGGGATAGGGGCGGACGAGTTCGACCTGGATAAGTGCCGGTACGGCAAGATTATACTGATGACTGATGCGGACGTTGACGGTGCTCATATCAGGACACTGCTGCTGACGTTTTTTTTCAGGCAGATGCCGCAGCTTTTTCTGGATGAGATGATTTACATAGCTCAACCGCCTTTGTATGAGGTGCGTGTCAAAGGGTCTAAGAAGAGCGAATATATCCTTCGAGAGAGTCAGATGCGCAGGCGTTTGAGCAGCAGGGGAATGGAGGGAACCCGTCTTTTAATCAGGGACGGTGAGGGGCAAAACACTGAGCGTGTGCTGGCCGGCGATGAGCTGGTGGAACTGGTCAAGCTACTTGATACTGCCGAGCGGGTAATAAATGTGCTTTTCCGGCGGGGGATAGATTTCGAGGGTTTTTTCGCATCGTATTATGACGAGGGGCGATTGCCGGCTTTCAGGATTAAGGCGGGCGGCGATGAGGAGATTTATTATGACAAGGCGAAATATGAAAAGCGTCTCGACGAATTAAAAGACCAGGCGGGCGAGCAGGCAACTGAAGCGGAAACTGAAGTGGAGGAGGTGGCCGGTGAGCAGCTTCATGAGGTGGAGCGTATCAATGGTATAGATAAGAAGCTGCGTGAGCGGTTCGGTTTGAGTATTAAGGACTTTTTGTTAGAGCGCAGTGATAAGACTGATACCGAGGCGGTCGCGGAGAAATTTTTGCTTACTAATGCATCGGATGAGTATGAAGTTGCATCTCTGGCGGAGGTTTATCCGGTCATCCGGCAGATTGGCGGCAAGGGGATGACGATTAAGCGTTTCAAAGGACTCGGAGAGATGAATTCCGAGCAGCTCTGGCAGACGACGATGAATCCGCGGACGAGGGTGCTTCTGCAGGTCAAGCTGGAGGATGCCGGTGAAGCGGACAGGTTGTTTAGCATACTTATGGGAGAGAATGTTGCGAATCGCCGTAATTTTATTGCTGAGCACGCTCTGGAGGTTCAGAATCTCGATGTATGAGCAGGTGTTTGGCTCCGGAATATCAGATGGGAGCAGGAAATGAAGAAAAATTCACTGGGATATACGTCCGAGCAATTGACGGTTATAGGTCTGGGGACGTGGGCGATAGGTGGGCCTTGGAAGAGGGGGTGGGGGCCACAGGACGACAACGATTCGGTGGCGGCTATAGAGAAGTCTCTGGAGGTCGGTATTAACTGGATTGATACGGCTGCGATTTACGGTCTGGGACATTCCGAGGAGGTAATTGGGCGGGCACTCAAAGGTATGAGTGAAAAGCCGTTTATCGCGACCAAGTGCGGGCTGCGATGGGATGCCGGCGGACAGCCGGTAAATTGTCTTAAGAAAAACAGTATTCGTGAAGAATGTGAGGCAAGCTTGAGACGCCTGGAGTTGGATGTTATCGACCTTTATCAAATGCACTGGCCGGTGCCGGATGAGGATGTTGAGGAGGGGTGGGAGGAGATGGCAAGGTTGGCTGATGAGGGCAAGGTGCGTTATATAGGGGTCTCTAATTTCAGCGTCAGCCAGATGGAGCGTGCCTCGCGGATACATCGAATCGCATCTTTTCAGCCGAATTACAGTATGCTTCACCGGGGGGTAGAAGCGGAGCTGCTGGGGTATTGTGCGGACAATGATATCGGAGTGATTACATACAGTCCGATGAGTCGCGGATTGTTGACGGGCAAGTTCAGCCACGAGCATTTGAGGGAGCTTGACGATGGTGACAATCGCAAGGATAGTGTGGATTGCCAGGAGCCTCAGTTTTCGGCGACACTGGAGTTGGTCGAAAGATTAAGATCCGTAGCTGAAGCAAAAGGTATTACGTTGGCTCAACTGGCTATCGCGTGGGTGCTTCGCCGGCGGGAGGTTACTGCGGCGATTGCGGGTGCGAGAAACGCACAGCAGATTAATGATAATGCAGGTGCTTCAGAGATAGAGCTTGGTGCGGATGAATTAGACAAAATCGAGGGTTTTTTGTCAGAGTGGTCAGAGAAAGCGGGATTGAATAAGGGTTAAGGTTATGAGTACAGAGCGAGATGTATATAGCAGTCCGCTGGTCGAGAGGAACGCCTCGCGTCAGATGGCAGAGCTTTTCGGTGAGCGTAAGAAATTCGGGACGTGGCGGTGTCTCTGGCTGGCGTTGGCGAAGGCACAGAAAAAGCTCGGGCTCGATATCAAAAAAAACCAGATAGAGCAGATGTCGGCTAATCTGGATAAGATAGATTTTGCCAGGGCGGCCCGGTACGAAAAAAGGCTTCGTCACGATGTGATGGCGCATATAAAGACATTTGCCGATGCGGCGCCGAAGGCTGGGCCGATAATTCATCTTGGTGCGACGAGTTGTTATGTTGGGGACAATGCAGACCTGATAATTATGCGTGAAGGATTGATGCTTTTGGCCGCCAAATTGGCGACGGTGGTGGATTTGCTGGGTAAATTTGCAAAAAGGCATCGCAGTCTGCCGACGCTCGGTTTCACGCATTATCAGCCGGCACAGTTGACTACGGTGGGTAAGCGTGCGGTTTTGTGGTGTAATGAATTTGTGATGGATTTGACTGAGCTCGAACACCAACTGGCGGGTTTGCCTTTTCGTGGGGTGAAGGGTACGACGGGCACGCAGGCATCTTTTATGGAGCTTTTCGATGGCAGTGATGAGAAGGTCAAGCGTCTTGACAGGATGGTGGCGTCTGCATTTGGTTTTAAGAAGGTATGTGCGGTGACGGGACAGACGTACGCGAGAAAGATAGATACTTTGCTAATCAATACGCTGGCTTTAGTGGCGCAGTCGGCCCACAAGGTCTGCTGTGATGTCCGTCTTCTGGCTAATCTCAAAGAGATGGAGGAGCCGTTCGGCACAGAGCAGGTGGGGTCTTCGGCGATGGCTTATAAGCGTAATCCGATGCGGTGTGAGAGGATGACTGCTCTTAGCAGGCTGGTTTTGTCTCTGGCGACGAGTCCGCCGGTGACGGCCGGCGAGCAGTGGTTCGAAAGGACGCTGGATGATTCGGCTAACAGGCGGGTGGTTATACCAGAGGTGTTTCTGGCGGTGGACGGGATACTGGAGATTATGATAAACGTGGTGAACGCTTTGGTGGTTTATCCGCGGGTGATAGCGTCGCACGTTGCCGCTGAGCTGCCGTTTATGGCGACGGAGGATATTTTGATGGCGGCGGTGAAGGCCGGCGGTGACAGGCAGGAACTGCACGAGAGGCTTAGAAGGCACAGCAGGGCGGCTGCTGAGCGGGTTAAAAAATTCGGCGCAAAGAACGATTTGATCGAGCGGTTAAAGGGCGACGCCACTTTCAACAAGGTAAACTTCGATGAGGTACTGGAGCCGAAAAGATATATCGGCAGGGCGGCGAAACAGGTGGATGAATTTATAAAAGAGCAGGTTACTCCTGTTCGCAGAAGATACAGGGGGAAACTGAGTGGGCAGGTTGAGTTGAGTGTTTAAGGGGTTTGGCATTGAGACGGGACGAGTTGATAAAACGGATAAAAGAAACGGCGTATCTCGAAGGGGATTTTACACTCAGGAGCGGCAAAAAGAGCAGGTATTATCTTGATAAGTATCTTTTCGAGACTCGGCCGGATATATTGGAAGCACTGGGTGAGGAATTTTCGAAATACGTTACCGATGATGTCACGTTAATAGCAGGTGCGGAGTTGGGCGGGGTGGCGCTGGCGTCGGCGACTTCGATGCAGGCCGACAGGCCATGGGTTATTATACGCAACAGTAAAAAAGGATACGGAACCGGTAAGCTCGTCGAAGGTAAACTGGATGCGAAGGACAAAGTTTTGCTTGTGGAAGATATCGCGACGACGGGCGGGCAGGTTCTCGAGGCCGCAAATATTATCACCACAACCGGCGCAAAGGTTAAAAAAATCGTCTGTGTCATCGACCGGAAAGAGGGGGCCAAAGAGAACATCACAAAAGCCGGATATGATTTCGAGTCGATCCTTACAAAAGACGACCTCGGCATAAAAGATTAAGGTGAACTAAACCTGTTCAGGAAAGCTTAATGCTGACCCGTAAAGGACAATTACCCATACTGCTGTTCAACCTTGCAATGCTGTTGTCATTTCTGGCATATTATATTTCCCGAAAAAATTACGAATTCATCCTTTACATCGGCGTCGTCGGTTTTTTCCTGGCCGTCTTTGTCATCAGCATAAGAAAAGTATATTTCCCAAACGCCCTGTTATGGGCTCTGACTGTCTGGGCCTTGTGTCACCTTTCAGGCGGCACATTTTACCTCAGAGGGACGTTGCTGTATGAAATAATTCTAATCCCGTTATCATCCCAGTACCCAATCTTAAGATATGACCAGCTCGTCCACATTTTTGGCTTTGGTGCTGCCGGGATGGTCATATACTACATTTTAAGACCTTTACTGAAAGCCCATCTCGACAATGCAATCTCTATCTCCATAATCATCATCTCGGCCGGATTAGGTCTGGGAGCACTTAATGAAATCATAGAATTCGCAGCCACCATTATCGTCCCAGGAACCGGTGTCGGCGGCTATATGAATACATCACTCGATTTGGTCGCCGATTTAACAGGTGCCGGTGCAGCAGCCATCTTTGTCATAATCATTAATAAATATAAATCCTGAATCCACCCGGGACAACACCGCTTCCCGAAACTTATACCCTTTAGGGTAATAAGTTGCGCGTTTAGTTTTTGTAATTAATTATCAGTAAGCCGCTTATGGTGCATTAAAGCGCAATTATTAAACGAGATTGGTATTATATCATTAATACTGTCGGCATCCGTTACATATCTTCGGCAATCTTAATAATCCTTCTGCTCAACTTTACCTTGGAACCGTCTTGCATTATGAACCAGTCCGAGCCTTTCATCAGTATATAAAATGTAGCTTTTTCCGCTCCGATAGCGTTCGGCGTATTGGCGACAATCATATCGAGTTTTTTTTCGGTTAATTTGCGTTCAGCATTTTGGCGAATATTTTTATCCTCTAAAGCAAAGCCAACGAGAAACTGGTTGTCACGCTTGTTCTCTCCCGCCCATTTGAGAATATCTGCTGTGGGGTGCAACTCAATGCTCATTTTTCTGCCGGTTTTTTTCAGTTTTGTTTCGGAAGTTATGGCTGGTGTGTAATCGGCGACGGCGGCAGCCATTATCAGGCAGTCACATTTTTCGAAGACTTTTTTGACCGCCTCGAACATCTCCTCCGCCGAATCTACGCCGATGAAATCGACGCCTACCGGCGGCTGAATTCCGCAAGTACTGATGAGAGTTACTTCGTGCCCTTTGTCTTTGGCGGTTTCTGCCAGAGCGTAGCCCATCTTGCCGCTGCTTGCGTTGGAAATGAATCGGACGGGGTCGATGTATTCTCTGGTGGCTCCTGCTGTGATTATGAGTTTCATTTTGGTTCTTTTTTGGAAAGAGCGGGTGTGGTGTTTATTATTTTCGCTGCTTTTTTTTGTTTTTTGGAGCGATTTTTTCGATATTTTGAATTATTTCACCCGGTTCGGCCATTCTTCCGGTGGCCTGTGAGCCGCAGGCGAGTCGGCCCTTTTTTGGGCCGATGAAATGAGCCCCTCTTTCAGAGAGTGTTTTTATATTCTGCTCGACGGCGGGGTTCGAAAACATTCTGTCGTTCATAGCCGGTGCGAATATGGTGGGTATTTTCCAGCAGGTGCAGATGGTTGTGCTTAGCAGGTCGTCGCAGATTCCGGCGGCAGACTTTGCGAGTATGTTTGCGGTGGCCGGCGCGACTACAAGGATGTCGGTCCAGTCAGCGAGGTTTACGTGTGTGATTTTGTCTTGTTCGGCGGTATCCCAAAGGCCTGAATATGCGTGGGAGCCGGTGACGGCTTCAAGGCTTTTTGGGCCGATAAACTGTGCAGCGTTCTTCGTTAAGATGGTCTTTACCTGCGCGCCGCAGCCGGTGAGTTTGCTCGCTAAATCCACCGCTTTGTATGCGGCGATTCCGCCTGTGATGCCGACGAGGACGCGAAGGTCTTTCAAGCTGTTATGTTGTGGGCTCATTTTTTGTTACCGTTTTATTTTTTTGTATCTGAAAATTTGTCTTGAGCAGACGGAGTTTCATCCTGGGCGAGAATAATTTTATCCTGTTTTATTTCCTCGATGACGATTTCGAGTGTAGTTTTGCCCTTCGTCTCTTCGATAAGAGGTCTTGAGCCCTGGATTAATTCGTTCATTCGTCTCTGGATGAGGGCGGTAAGTTTGAATCGGCCTCCCACTTTTTCCGCGATGGTGGTGTTTTTAAGTTCTTCTATCATACGTGTTCTCCTCTTGCATTTCGGATTATGTCGATGACTTTTGTTACTGCTTCTTCGAGGTTGTCGTTGACAACAAAATGATTGTAATACCGTTTTGCTGAATCGGTTTCTGTTTTAGCAAATCTGAGTCTTTCTTCGATTTGTTTTTTTTTGTCTCTTGCCCTGCTTTGTATTCGGTCTGCGAGTTTTTGTCTGGTTGGCGGCAGGATGAAAATCAATTCGGCGTTCCTGTGGGTTGACAGGATTTGCTTTGCTCCCTGGGTGTCGATTTCAAGGATAACGGTTTTTCCCTGGTTAAGAGCATTCTGTACCGGTTTTCCGGCGGTGCCGTACCAGTTGCCGAATAGTTCAGCATACTCGAGAAGCTCGTTTTGTTCGACCATTTTTTCAAAATTTCTTCTGGATACGCATCGATAAGATTCACCTTGTTTTTCTGCGCGGCCTAATTGTCTGGTGGTGATTGAGATGCTCAGATATACATTTTCAAGCCTGTTTGCGATTTTTTTGCAGATGGTGGTTTTGCCAACACCGCTGGGGCCGCTGAGCACTACGAGTGTTCCCTTTTGTTCACGGTTTTTCATTTGAGCGGCGATTTTTGTCCTGTTTGTTAATGGTTTTACCGATGGCGGTATTTCAAAGGCTCATCAGGATTATTCTATGTTTTGTACCTGCTCTTTGATTTTGTCGATTCTGCTTTTTAGCTCTAATGCCCACTGGGCGGTTTCGGCATCTGCGGCTTTGCTTGCGATAGTGTTTGCTTCACGAAACATTTCCTGTGTCAGGAAATCGAGTCTTCGGCCTGCCGGTTCTTTCGATTGCAGTGAGGTCGTGAACTGGCTGAGATGTGAATCCAGTCTTGCGGTTTCCTCGGAGGTGTCGGAGCGGTCGGCGAAGATAGCCACTTCTCTTGCCAGGGCATCTTCTTCGAGTTTGACTTTGGCTTGTCTCAGCAGTTCGTTCACTCTTTTCCGCAGTTTTTCCCGGTATTTTTTGAGTGAAGTTTCGCTTTGTCGATTGATTTTTTTCAGCAAATTTTTTATGACGGTGCAGTGATTTCGCAGGTCCTGCCGCAGGGCTTTGCCCTCGGCTTTTCTCATTTGTCTGGTTTTATCGAGTGCTTTTGCCGTGATATCGAGGACAGTTTTTCTCATTTGTTTTACGGTTTTTTCGTCTGGGAGCTTTGGTTTCAGGATGCCTGGCAGGACCATTAATGTCGCGATGTCAACGGTGGCGTTGGTTTTCGTTTGAGCGGCGATTTTCAAGAGCCGGCCCGTGTATGCTTTGAGCGCCTTTTCGTCGATATCGAAGAGAGAGTCGGCGGAGGCACCTTTTGCAGACAGGCTGTATATTACCATTCCACGTGAGAGGTTTTCGCAGAGGGCATGCTCGATGTCCGCCTCGAGGAAGGCGACATTTTCGGGGAGTTTAATTTTTGTTTTCAGGTATCGATTGTTGAGGGTTTTTATTTCGGCGAGGTATGTGATATTTTTTAGTCGGCCCTGTGCACTGCCGTATCCGGTCATACTGTTTATCATACGTTTGCACCTTTTTTACTCTTTTTGTGCCCGGTCTGGCGGGCGGGCGTTATTTTACATTTTAGTTCTGCGGCAGGTTCGGAGCAGTTTCGGGAAAGTCGAATTCGCCGCCGGTCGTATCCTGTTCTTCGGTTTGCTCCTGGGTTGTCGCCGGTGCGGTGGCCGGCGGCCGGGATGGCGGCGTGGTGGTTTGTGTCAGGTGCGGTCTGTAGAATTTTGCGAGAACGACGGCCAGTATCAGGAAGACAGTGACGAGTCCGATGGTGAACCATGTCAGGAAGTCTCCTGTTTTTGCGCCGAGCAGGCCGCCTGCGCCTCCTCCTCCGAGGACTCCTCCGAGGCCGGTACCCCTGCCTTTCTGGATGAGCACTACGAGGATGAGCACTATGGCACAGATGACAAATAAGACGGCTATAAAACTCATTAAGAAAGTTACAGCGATAACTGGATTTGGCAGCATATTCGATTCCCTTTATTTATGGTTTTGGTTTTTTTCAGGTTTTTTTACCTGTTGCAGCTTTTATTATTGCAATAAAGTCCTGGCTTTTCAAGCTTGCTCCTCCGACGAGTGCGCCGTCGATATCTTTTTGTGCCATAAGCTCGGCGGCGTTGGCGGGTTTTACCGAGCCGCCGTATAAGATTCGTGTTTCTTCGGCGAGCTGTTGATTATAAGAGTCAGCCAGTAGTTTTCTTATGAGGCTGTGTATTTCCTGTGCCTGTTGCGGTGTTGCAGTCAGGCCTGTGCCGATTGCCCAGACGGGTTCGTAAGCGATGGTGACGGCGGCCGCCTTTTCCCGGTTTAGCCCTGCCAGGCCTTTTTGTATCTGTCGTTTTACCACGTCAGAGGTTTTGTCGGCCTTTCTCTCTTCGATAATTTCTCCGACGCAGAGGGTTGGCAAAAGGCCGCTGTTGATGGCAGCGGTGAGCTTTTTATTTATAAGCTCGTCACTTTCGCCGATGACGTGCCTTCGTTCGGAGTGACCGCACAACACGCGGCTGCAGCCGAGGTTTTTGAGCATTGAGGCGCTTATTTCGCCTGTATAAGCACCGTTTTGCTCGTAGAACATATCCTGTGCTCCCACCGCGATAGTTGTGGAGCTAAGGGCGTTGATTACCGCCTGGAGATAGACGAAGGGTGGATATACCGCCAGGTCAACGTCATCGCCGGCGAGGTTGGAGCTTCCAGCGGCAATATCTTTTGCGAGTTGTACGCTGGTTTGGCTGTCGGTATTCATTTTCCAGTTGCCGGCTACAAATGGTTTTCTCATAATTTCCTCCGTTCGGTATAGTTTTTCGATTATCGTTTTTTATTCCGGGTCGGTTAAAAGTTACAGGGTTTTGTCGGTTTTTTCAGAGCAGCTCCTTAGCCATTGGGAAGCTTCCGAGAACGGATAACTGAAGGCAGTGTTTTCGTGCGGCGTCCAGGGCGTTCTGAACGTTTTTGTCTTTGTGGTGGCCGGTAAAGTCAGCGAAGAAGTAGTATTCCCACTGCCGTTTTCGACTCGGTCTGGATTCGATGTTTGTCAGGTTTATGTTGTATTTTTTGAAGACTTCGAGGACGTCAACGAGTGAGCCGGCCTTGTGAGCGGTGCTGAACAAAATTGCGGTTTTGTCTTCGCCGGTGGGTTTTGCGTCCTGTTGGCTTATGACGAGGAATCGGGTAACATTGTTCGTTACATCTTCAATGTTGCGGCAGATGATTTTGAGGTTGTAAAGTTCGGCGGCGATAGCCGAGCCGATGGCGGCAGTTCCAGGTTCGGCGGCGGCCATTTGAGCGGCTTTTGCGGTGGAGGCGGCAGCAACGGTTTGTGCTTCTTTGAAAGTGGCGGTCAACCAGTTTCGGCATTGAGCGAAGACTTCCGGTTTTGAGTAGATTTTTTCGACTTGTTCGAGGTTGCAGTTCGCCATCAGGTTGTGGTGAATGGTCATCAGGACTTCTGCGCAGACCTTCGTGTTTGATTCGACGAAGGCATCGAGAGTTTCGATTACTCCGCCGCCCATTGTGTTTTCGATGGGGACGATGCCGAGGTCGCAGTGGCCCTTGTTTATTTCACCGAAGATGCTCAGGATGTCTGTGAGCGGTTCGTATTCGACACTCTGGCCGAATTTGAGCATAGCGGCGGTGTGGCTGAAGCTGCCCTTCGGGCCGAGATATGCGATTCTCAGCGGCCTTTCGAGGACGAATGAGCCGCTCATCAGCTCGCGCCAGACGGCGGTGAGGCATTTGTCCGGCAGGGGGCCATGGTTTGACTTTATGATTTTTTCTATGACTTTTTTTTCGCGGTCCGGGGCGTAGATTGGCCTGTCGGTCTTGTTTTTGAATTTGCCGATTTCGACCACGACGCGCGCTCGCTCATTCATCAGCTTCAGGAGCTGGTTATCAAGCTCGTCAATGTGTTTTCTGAGTTTTTCGAGTGACATTTTCGGTATCCGGCTCATCGCCCGTTTTTTTGCGTAGTGCACAATTAATAAGAAAACCCGTTAACTTAACATAGGTGGCCGCTGCGGTCAATAATTTTGCCGGCTGACCGGTTTTTTGAAGCGATTTGCAGCGGGGCGAGTGTTGATGCCGGTGCCGATATTGGGGGAAATTTGGCGGAATTGCACAGATTTTTTAAAAATTCGGCAAAAATGTAAAAAAGACTTGACAAAATGTAAAGAATACTATACTTTGGGAAATGACAGAACTAAGCGGGAGATAAAGATGGGTTTCAGATAAACGGGCTGATTAAGATTTATAAAAAGATGTGAAGGGGAATTATTATGAACAGGACACAGAAGGGTGCGTTGGTCAATTTGGTGGGTGCCTTGATAAATATTTCTGTTGTCGTTTTTCTGGTTGTGGAAATTGTGGTACTGAAGCGTCTGCCTGGAAGTTTTTTCGAGAAGTTTTGGGTACCGATAGCTGTTTGTGTGATTTCACCGATATTATTTATCTTTTACCGAAGGAAGCAAAACCCGGCTGAGGTGGAAGCAGATGAACGCGACAAATTGATTAAGAAAAGGGCGGTTTTGGTTTCCTTTGTATTGGTGTGGATTTTACTGGCGGCCTTGACTCTATCTGTGCAACTTGTAGCGGGAGCCGAGGGTTCAATTCCGGTCTGGTTTTTTTCAATTATAAATGTTTGTATGCTGCTTGTAGTTTTTCTGATTTACTCTGTGGCGGTTCTGATTCAATATGGCTGGGGAGGTAAAGGAGAAGAAAATCATGAATAATCTGCAGAAGAAGGCGTGGGTTGACCTTTTCGTTATGACGGTTAGTTTATTGGTGGCCGGGGCAGGTTTAGGCTTGATAGTTCGTCTGAATGCCGATAGCACAATATGCGCGGGAGCAGGCTGATGAGTAATAATCAGCTAGTAAACCGGGTTCGGCGGCTGAGGTTTGAAAATGGGGGGATGACTCAGCAGTCGCTGGCTGACAA
>Ga0180437_10009011_pt1 | contig 12481 bp, 9 predicted proteins | sample SS_ome_4_FD_132410 | JGI IMG/M metagenome (GOLD analysis project Ga0180437, IMG submission 132410) | Hypersaline lake sediment archaeal communities from the Salton Sea, California, USA - SS_3_D_1 metaG | ecosystem: Environmental > Aquatic > Non-marine Saline and Alkaline > Hypersaline > Sediment...
GCAGCCCCCCTGTCTCTACATCAGATAGGATTGGGAGAGGTGTTGGCTCTGGCTGAAGCACTGGAGGTGGCCCCTGCCGAACCGATCATCATCGGTATCCAACCCAGCCGGGTAGAAGAGGGGACAGGACTAAGCCCGGAGGTGCAAGGGGCCATTCCACAGATCATCAGGATCATTCTTGACGAACTCGATGCTAGCTGAGCAGCGACTTGATGTTGCTCACTGTCTCAGGAAGAAAATAGGAGGAAAGCAAGCATGGCTAACGAGAAAATCTTGGTCGTTGACGATGACCCAGATTTGGTGGAGGTGATCAGGCTGACCTTGGAGGCCAAAGACTATCAGGTCTTTAGCGCCGCCAGTGGCACAGAGGGACTGGCAAAGATCAAGGAGATCCATCCCGATTTGATCATCCTGGATGTGATGATGGACTATACCACCGAGGGATTCCAGGTCTCCTTACAGTTGCGAAGCCCTGATCCCCAATCGGAGTATGCTCCTTATAGCAAAATACCGATCCTGATGCTGACCGCCCTCCACAGCACGACGCCGCTGCGCTTTGCGCCAGACAAGGATTACCTGCCTGTGGACGACTTTGTGGAGAAGCCTTTGGAACCAGGTGCTCTTTTGCAGAAAGTAGAGAAGCTACTGAGGAAATAGCCTGGCTATTGTGAGACCACTGGAGATATATCTACCCTTTTTGTCATTGCTGTTGACAACGGGGTCATCAGCGACGGGCAGCGCGGCCCGTCACTGTATTTTAGCCTTTCTCCAGGGTTACATGAACGGCGTTGCGTCCAAGAAGCTGTGTTGGTTGCATTCTTGAGGGAAAACGCTCGATGGCAGAGAAAGAGATTATGTCCCCCAGGACGCCAGTTGAAGAAGAGCTGGTTGGACGGGTGATCTGGCAGATCCAATTGAGATGGTTTGCCGCTCTAGGCGTCTTGGCCGCTACTTGGACCGCCAGTTCCATCCTGAACATTCAACTTTCCCTACGGCATCTCTACGCTCTTGGCCTATTCATTCTCTTTTACAATGCCCTTTTTCGGCTCTACTTGAAGCGGCTCTCATATCCGAGTCGGGCCAAGTCTTCAGGGTACATTTACAGCGCCCTTTTGCAGTTCTACCTGAAGCGGCTAGAGAGAGGGGCTATCATCGAAGCAGGCATCTTTGACCGGTTTGCCAAAGTCCAGACCAGCATGGACTGGCTGACCATGATTTTGCTGGTCCATTTCTCGGGAGGAGTGGAGAGCCCCCTCCTACTCTATTTCATCTTCCACCTCATCATCGCCTCTATCCTGCTCTCACCCCAGGCCTGTTACTTCTTCGCCACTCTGGCTGCCCTGGCAGTGGGAGCTTTGGCCATCCTAGAATATAGGGGCCTTATCCCTCATATATCTTTGGGGTTCATCACTGCCCCTCTTTATCAAAACGGTTTGTATATCGCCAGCGTCCTTTTCTTCTTCACAACCTGCCTGTACATCTCTGTCTACCTGGCCACCTCGGTCACCATCAACCTCCGCCAGAAAGACAAAGAGTTGCTGCGCCTGCAACAGAGGCTGTCTGGCGCTTACCAGCGAATACAAACCCTGTACGAGATAACCAAAACGGTCAGTTCGACCCTCAATCTGGAGGAGGTGTTGAACCTCATCGCTCAGAGCGCGGCCAAGGCGATGCAGGTCAAGGCCTGTACCATCAGGCTGTTGGATGAAAGCGGCCAAACGGTTGACACCGTCGCTGCCTACGGGCTCAGCGAGAAGTATTTGACCAAGGGACCAATAGACGTTCAGAAGAGTCGCCACATATATCAAACCCTCTCTTCCGGTCAGCCGGCCATCATTTCCAATACATCTCGGGACGACCGCCTTCAATATCCGGCTGAGGCCAAGACCGAGGGGATCAACGCCATGCTCTGTGTCCCTCTCCTCATCAAGGGCAAAGCGGAGGGGTTGATCTGTGTCTATAGTATTGAACCGGATCACTTCAGTAAGAGCGACGCCGAGTTCCTCTCAGCCCTGGCCAGCGAGGGGGCCATCGCCATCGAGAACGCCAGAACCTATCAGGCTCTGGAGATGGCCGATAGGGCCAAGTCTGACTTTGTGCAAATGGTCACCCATGAATTGCGCTCTCCCCTCTCTGCTGTGCAGAGTATGTTGAGGCTCCTGGAACAAGGCTACGTGGGGCCCGTTACTTCCAAGCAGCAGGACCTTATTCAGCGTTCTCAACGGCGTGTCTCCTTCCTGCTGTCGCTGGTCAAAGACCTCCTGGAACTGGCTGCTGGCAAGGTGGAGCAGCTCAGGGGTGAGAAGAATGAGGTGGTACTCAACGAAATCATCACCAAGGTCACAGAGTTGATGCAGACCAGTGCACAGGAAAAAGGGCTGGAGTGGAAAGTAGAGATAGCAGAAGAGCCCCTTGTCCTCGTTGGGATCGAAGAAGGATTGGAACGGGTCTTTATGAACCTGGTGAGCAATGCCGTCAAGTACACCCTGGCTGGCGGCTTGGTAGCGGTGAGGGCCTGGAGTGAGAATGACCAGATAAAAGTAGAGGTTTCTGACACAGGGATCGGTATCCCAGAGGAGGCCCTACCGCGCATATTCAACGAGTTCTACCGCGCCAAGAATGCCAAGGCGATGGAAATGGAGGGAACGGGATTGGGACTGGCCATAGCCAAGGACGTAGTTGAGCAGCATGGAGGTCAGATCTCAGTGGAAAGCACAGTGGGGGAAGGAAGCACTTTCTATGTGGCCTTGCCGAAAGGTTGAAGGACATCAGTTCGGTTGGTCCACGGAATTTAGATTAGGATGGTAAGAGAAATGCGGGGACAAAAGATCAAAATCGGTGGTATCATCCAGAGCCGCAACCTGGCCAAAATTGGTGTGATGTCCATCCCCGACCGCCCCGGTGTGGCCGGTGCTATTTTCAGTGCTTTGGGCGAGAAGGGCATCAATGTTCCTTTCATCGTTCATACCATTGACCTCAATAACCTGGATAACCTTGTCATCTGTGTGGCCAGAGAGGATCTGACACCAGCTCTGGGAGTGCTCGACACTGTCAAGGAAACGATAGGGGCCACAGAGATCGTTTATGACGGCGAAGTGGGAGTCGTCTCTATGTTTGGCCCCCACTTTGGGGAGCGGCCAGGCATCGCTGGTGTGATGTTCTCGGCCCTGGCCTCGGCCGGCATCAACATCCTGGCCATCAGCACCTCCATCTCCACCACTTCCTGTCTCCTTGATGTCAACGACATGGACGAGGCGGTACAGGCCCTTGAAGAAGCCTTCGAGCTGCCCTGAGAGCCGCATCCTATAACCAAAACTTTCCGGGAGGAGATCGTTATGCACATCAGCGGTTTGAACCTGACAGCTATCGCGCCGCAAACCATCATTGTCATGGCTGCCCTGGTGGTCTTGGTGGCGGACCTTTTCACCCCTAAGAAGAGCATTTTGGCCTATCTGAGCCTGCTGGGCATCGTCGCGGCTGCGGCGGTCTCCTGGTACATTTGGGACGGCACGGCTCCCATGTTTCAGACCATGGCCATAGCCGACGGCTACAGCCTGTTTTTGAATCTGGTCTTCCTGGCGACTGCCGCCCTTTCTGTTCTCATTTCCATCAACTACCTTGTCCGCGAGGGGATGAACTATGGCGAGTATTATGCTCTGCTGCTGCTCGCCACGGGCGGCATGATGCTGATGGGCTCGGCCACCGACCTGATGACGGTTTTCCTGGCCCTGGAGATCCTATCCATCTCCCTCTACGTCCTGGCTGGCCTCAACCGCACGGACCTGAAATCAGGTGAATCGGCTCTCAAGTATTTTCTGCTGGGCGCTTTTGCTTCAGGCTTTCTGCTCTATGGCATCGCTCTGATCTACGGGGCTACCGGTACCACCAATCTGGCAGCGATCCTTGGCTTCCTGACGGGAGCCAACACGACGTCTGGATCCTATCTGTTCATCGGCCTGGGGCTCCTTCTGGTGGGCTTTGGCTTCAAGACAGCCCTTGTGCCTTTTCACATGTGGACTCCTGACGTCTACGAAGGCGCGCCTACCTCGGTGACGGCTTTCATGTCGGTGGGTGCCAAAGCGGCTGGCTTTGCCGCTCTGGGACGCCTTCTGCTCTACGCCTTCCCCACTTTGATCTGGGATTGGGCCTGGGCTCTGAGCGCCCTATCTATCCTGACTATGACTCTGGGCAACCTGGCAGCTATCGCCCAGACTAACGTCAAACGGATGCTGGCCTACTCCAGCATCGCCCACGCTGGCTACATCCTTATCGGCATCATAGCCGCCAACGAGGCAGGAATAGCAGGTGTCCTTTTCTACCTGCTGGCTTATGCTTTCATGAACGTGGGAGCTTTTGCTGTAGTGATTGCCGTGGGCCGCGAGGGCGAGCCCCGCCTTGAGCTCCCCGACTATGCGGGCCTGGGGTCTCGCCAGCCCCTGCTGGCAGCAGCCATGGCCGTCTTTATGTTCTCTCTGGCTGGCGTCCCCCCTCTAGCCGGGTTCTTTGGCAAGTTATACATCTTTAGCGCGGCTGTGCAGGCGGGCTTTGTGGGGCTGGCCATCATTGGCGTGCTCAACAGTGTCGTCTCTACCTTCTTCTACCTGCGGGTGATCGTCTACATGTACATGCGGGAACCCGTTGTAGAAGTCAGGCCCGTCCTCGCCCCCCCCCTGGCCTTAGCCATTGCCCTGGCAACCCTGGGCACCATTGCGCTCGGCCTCTTGCCTACGCCCCTGTTGACCCTAGCCCAGCAGTCCATCGCGATGCTGTTTGGGACTTTCTGAATCCAAAAGAAGAAAATGACCATGCAGCCGGATGGCAAGCTTGTTGACCATCCGGCTTTTTTCCTCTGGGGTATCATGGCAAGTGGTGTCAAGACAGGAAAGTTGGATACCGCTGGGGCCAATCCTCTGGCGGGGTCCAGGGGTCCAGGGTGTGTTCAGTAAAAGTTGTCTGGCACGGACGCCCACGTCCAATCCAGGCGCGCAGTTCGTTCAGATTGATGATGATACTGAACACTGTCACCGTCGTACCGGCGTGCTTGCAGATGGAAGCCGGATAGTTGGCGTGATCGGTCAGCAGCTTTTGGAACAGCTCCGGCGACAAGCGCCCATAGTTCTCCCGCAATAGCCGTATAGCGCGATTGTACCGGATGATCGAACCCCCAATATAGTTGCGGTGTGCCTCAAACCGACGCATGGGCAAGCTGAGATAGTGGTTGGTGTGAGCCATGATGTTTTCGTCAATGTAAATCGGCTCACAGTCAGTGGCCGACCCTTCCATGTTATAGATCTCACCATTCGGGTTGGCGATGACGTTGTTGTAATTCGATGCGCGAAGGGGAAGCAGACAGGCGTCCATCGCCTCGCCCAAGCGCCGCGCGGCCAGGATAGCGCGAGCGATCAGCAGGCGCGGCACGCCAGGGCGGATATCGCTGCACGAGACGGCGTTGCCGGTCATGCTGATGCCGGCCGCGTTGAACCCGGCGCTAAAGCCCAGTCCAGCGACGGATACCCCCAGGAACTCGGGCTCGTCTCCGGCCTGCATTCTCAAGATGACCAGATCTTCCTCAGCTTCAGGAGGGAGATCGTTGGTATGAGCCACCAGGGTAGCGCCATCGGCAGTGGCTTGGCCTCGGGCAGCGAAATCGGTACAGCCCCTGGCCAGGGTCGGGAAATCGCTGTGCCATGCCGCCGGCTCCCACAGCTCCTCACAGATGGCCAAAAAGACCTCCTCAAAGGGCAACTCGGCCGCTTCGGCAATGCCCGCCAGTTCCTCGACGAACTGTGGGTAGACGGCGCGGCTGTGGGCGAGACAGAGCCGGCCCTTGAGCAACATGTCTGTCCAGGACACAGCAGGGGGCAGGCTGGCGCGCAAACGCGACAGGATGCGCTGTAACTGGGGCTTTATCTTTTCGCCAATTTGCTGGCCTACCTCGCGGTGCGTGCCGCTAACTCGGATCACGGGAATGGGTTCTGCTTTCATCGGATGGCCTCCTTGCCTGTTCTATCTGAACTTGCCCCGCGCCGCGATGGGCCAGATCGCTTCTAGAGAGTCGCCGCGCAGGGCGTAAAAGGTGTCATGCAGGTTGACGGTGGTACAGACGTGGCTGGGAATCAGTTCGATTTTGTCACCCACCTTTGGTACGCGCCCTGGTCTGGCCAACTTCAGAACGCCATGTTCCTCTGAGAGATGTACCACCTCCAGGCCAGGCGAGTTGGCTGGCTGGGGCAGACCAAAGTCCTGGCTGATGCTCTTGCGCCCGGCGTCTATGACCACTCGGTCGGGCGCGGGGCGGCTGATGACAGTCGCCAGCAGGGTCAACGCCTGGCGGAAGGATAGTCCACCGACCTGGCTATAGCTTTGGTCCATCAGTACGTAAGAGCCAGTCTGGATCTCGGTAATGCCTGCGATGCGACCGGTAATGGCATAGGTGCCGGTCCCACCTCCACTGGCAATGTCCACAGCCAGTCCGGCTGCTTCCAGCCGTCGCTTGGTATCTATGAGCGGGATGAAGGCAGCACGCACCTTGGCCGCCCGCTCGGCCTCGTCAGGAAGAGTTACCAGATGGCCCTCGTAGCCCATCAGCCCGGCGAAAAGTAACCCCTCGGTTTCTGCAACGCAGCGGGCCAGGGCCAGGGCTGGCTCGCCGGGTGGCAGACCGCAACGTCCCATGCCGACGTCCACCTCGACCAAGGCGCGGATGGTAACTCCCTCTGCCCGTGCGGCCGTACCCAACTCGGCTACATTGGCAGCGTCGTCCACGGCCACCATAACGTTGGCTCGCCGGGCCAGCCGGGTCAGTCGGGCGATTTTGGTGCGGCCGACGATCTGGTTGGCAATGAGCACGTCGCGTGCATCGGCCTCTTCTGCCATCACCTCAGCCTCGCCCAGCTTGGCACAGGTCAGGCCGATGGCCCCGGCGTCGAGTTGCAGCCGGGCGATAGCTGGCGTTTTGTGGGTCTTGACGTGGGGGCGCACAGACACGCCAGCCTGGCGACAAAAGTCAGCCATGGTAGCGATGTTCGCTTCCATCGCGTCCAGGTCAACCAGCAGGGCAGGCGTGTCAATCTCCCCCTTGAGCGTGTTCAAGCTCGGTTCAATCATCTCTTCAAGGTTCTCCTCTCAACTCGGACGCTTTAGGACCTGGCCCGGCAAGGCGCCGGTATGCCGTTCCCCGTCAACGACCAAAACCCCATTCACAAAGACATAGTCAATCCCTTCTGGATAGCAATGTGGATAATTTTCGAAGGGATAGGTGTGGGGGTAGAGATTCCCTTCGACTTTCGGGACCGGCGTGGCCCGGTCACGGAGGCGCTCCAAGTCAAAGACGACGATGTCAGCCCATGCGCCGGGCCGTAGCACCCCCCGATCCACCAGCCCGAACCGTTGAGCAGGAAAGGAGGTCATCTTGCGGATGGCCTCTTCCAGGGTCAGGACCGGGTCATCCCGCACGTAACGCTCCAGCACTCCCGGGAACTCGCCGTAGCTACAAGGAGAATAGGGAGGCGGATCGTTGAGAAAGCCGTAAGGGGCCAATACCTGGCCGTCGGAACAGATCATCACCGCCGGGTGCCGGAGCAGGATGCGGATGTTGGTCTCGTCAATGTAGTCAAAGATGGCCTCTGCGTCATGGCCGTTTTCAACAATCAGGTCGAAATAGACATCGAAAGGATCTCGGCCTCGCTCGCGGGCGACGGTCTCGATGGTCTTGCCGACGACGTCCTGGCTCTTCGGGGCGTGCAAGATAGTGATCCGGTGCCACTGGCCGTGCTTCAGAAGCCCGGCAGGGCCGAAGGCGGGCCTTCGGTCGAGGACGATTTCCTCTCGAACCTGGCAGCGGGTGTCGGGATCTTGGAGCAAGGCAGCGATCTCAGCGACCGGTCGCTCCTGGATGTGCTGGGGTAAGGCCTCGTTCAGCGGGGGGGCCAGGTCGGTATGCACATCGTTGTCCACTGTCACGTCCTGGCCCCGCGCCCGCGCCTCTTCCACCAATCGCAGGTTGGCGCTGGCATTGCAAGGGGCACCAAATTTGGGCGCGTTGTGGGAGATCTGCACGGGCACGCCAGACTCGCGCCCGATGCGGATGGCCTCGGCGACCGCTTCCAGAATGGTCTCCCGCTCCCCCCGGATGTGAGAGGCGTACAAACCTTGGTAGCGAGAGACAACCTGACACAGGGCGATGATTTCATCAGTGCGAGCAAAACAACCAGGCGGATAAACCAGGCCGGTGGACAGTCCAAAGGCCCCGGCCTCCATTGCCTTGCTCAATAACCCTTTCATCCTGTCGAGTTCGGACAGTGTGGGATCGCGATCGTCGAGGCCCATGACGGCGATGCGCAACGCCGCATGTCCCGCAAGGGAGGCAACGTTGATGGCCAGGCCGCCGCTCTGCAGGGTTTGCAGATACTGCTCAAAGGTTTGCCATTCCCAGGTGACCTCTGGCTGATCGGAGATGCGTCCCCAGGAGTGACGCATCTCGGCGAGGTGGTCCTCTTCCACCGGAGCCGGGGACATGCCGCAGTTGCCAATGATGTGGGTCGTAGCGCCCTGGCGGACAGCGCTCTCTGCGCGGCGATTCACGAGGATGGAGAGGTCGGAGTGGGTGTGGACATCAATGAACCCCGGGGTGACAAAGCGGTTACCGAGGTCAATGGTCTCCTGCCCCCGGAGCGTGCCAGCCGGGGCAACCCTGGCGATCCGGCCGCCCTGGATGGCCAAGTCGCCCCAGAACCAGGGATTCCCACATCCATCTATCATTCTGCCATGAGCAAGTACGAGGTCGAATCTCAAATCTCAAACCTCAATCGCGAGTACCTGAGGTAGATTGGGTCCTTCTGTTCGGCAGAGATAGTAACACAAACTGAATCAAGTGTCAATTTTTCCCTCGAAAAACAACTCTGGGCACTGGTCAAAAATTGAATATTGTGCTAAAATGGACTGTATAAATTGACATACAAACTCAATTGAATATCTTTCAGAGGAAGGCCGGATGAGTTCACACCCTATACCGATCATCGAGGTCAAAGGCAAGCCGCGCGAACGGGGACGACGACAGGGGGAAGGGGCACGGCCCCAGATCCTTAGAGCCCTAAATCTCTACCGCGAGATTCTTCCTCAAGAAATGAAAATGACCTGGGAGGAGGGACTGCGTGAGGCGCGCAAGTTCCTGCCCTACAGCGAGGAGGCCTTTACCCATTTCGTCGAGGAACTCCGCGGCATTGCCGAGGGGGCCGGTGTCTCTTTTGAAGACGTCTGGACACTCAACTGCTATGAGGGTTTGGCCTACAGCCGACAGGAGGTATGGGGCTGTACCTCTGTGGCCGCCTGCAACGATCACACCGCCGACGGCCATGTTTTGTTGGCTCACAACGAGGATTGGAACAGTGTGGATCGGGACAATGTCTACCTGGTGCGCGCCACACCCGAAGACAAGCCAGCTTTTATCGGCGTGACCTACGGGCCGCTGCTGGTCAACATCGGCCTCAATGCCGAGGGGATCGGTATAGGCATTGACTCGGTCTATCCCACCGACGCGCGGGTCGGGGTGCCACGCGTCCTCTGCTCGCGGGCGGTGCTGAACGCCCGCACTATTGGTCAGGCTATCCGGGCCTGCGTGCCCAAACTGCGGGCAGGGGGCTACAATTACCTGCTGGCCGACGCCAATGGCGAAATGTACAGTGTCGAGACTTCAGCCACGACCCACGACATCCTGTATGGTGAGGAGGGCTGGCTGGCCCACACTAACCACTATCTCTCCCCAAAGATGCAGGCTCTGGAAGAGCCGGGAACCTACGCTGGAACCCATGTGAGGCTCAACCGCGCCCGGCGGCTGCTACAGGCGCAGTTGGGAAAAGTGACCGTGGAGAGCCTTCAGGCGTTGCTCCGGGATCACGTCAACTGGCCGAATTCTATCTGCACGCATGAAGACCCTGCAGATCCGCCCCATGAGCGAGGTCTGACCTTGGTCTCGCTGGTGATGGATCTCACCGAGCGCGTGATGTGGGCCGCACCGGGTCCACCATGCGAGGGGGAGTACGTTGCATACCGACTGTAGGACGCCGCACAGAGCGTCACTTCCAGCCCAACCCCGCCAGTACGTCCGCGCGGCGACATGTACGCAGGAGAAAGGACGAGATGATCCGACTCATCGTCTTGACGGATGAAGAGGTAGAGGCAATCCACCAGGCCACGCTGCGCATCCTGAGTGAGGTCGGCATTGTGCTGACCCAGCCAGAGGCGCGCCAGGTCCTGACCGGGGCAGGAGCCATGGTGCGGGACGACCAGGTCCTTCTACCACCTGACCTTGTCGAACGCGCAGTGGCTCAATGCCAGCGCCAGGTGACCATCCGCGGCCGAAGCGGGCAAACGGTGGTTCTGGGGGACGGCTGCCTGCACTGGCACAACCTGGGAGGTGCGCGTGACGTCTACGACCCTCACACAGACCAGTGCCGCCCGGCTACGATACAGGACGTGCGTGACAGCGCCCGCCTTCTCGACGCATTAGACAGCGCCACCACTATCACTCCTTTCTTCACTCCCCAGGACGTGCCCGGGCCATTGATGTCCCTGGCGATGTACCGATACACCCTGCCCCACACCACCAAACCGGTCCAGGGACCGGGGGTGCAGACTGCTGCTGAGGTACGCCGCGTCGCCCGGATGGCCGCCGTGGTCGGCCCGCCTGCCGAAGTGCTCACCCTGGGCGTCTCTCCTGTCAGCCCGCTGACCTTTCCTGACGATGTAGCAGAGGCGATGATGGAAACCGCCCGGCTGGGGGTGCCGCTGGGACCACTACCCTGCCCTACCGCCGGGGCCACCGCGCCGATGTCCCTGGCAGGGGCGCTGGCACAGCAGAATGCCGAGGTGCTGGCCTCGGTGGTGTTGGCACAACTGATACGGCCGGGCCTGCCCATCGTCTACTGCGGGCGGCTGGCTATGATGGAGCCACGGACCGGTGTTTCGGTGTGGGGCGGCGTCGAGTTGGGATTGGCCTCCGCTGCGACAGTGCAGATCGGCCACCGCTATGGTCTGCCCGTCAACGTCTACGGGCTGTCCACCAACGCCCACGTGCTGGACCTGCAAAACGGCTACGAGCGAGCCCTCAACGCCGCCGTCCCTGCGTTAGCCGGGGCGGACGAACTCTCGGGCATCGGCGAGATGGAAGCGGGTGTGATGGGTTCCTTTGCCCAAATGGTCTGCGACAACGAGATCGCCGCCGGCGTCCGCCGGTTGCTGCAGGGCTTGGCTGTGGACGAGGAGGCGCTGGCCGTGGAAGTCATCACGGCAGTGATGGACGGGCCGCGCAACTTTTTGGGAGAGCTGCACACCGTGCACTACCTGCGGGCGGGGGAGGTGCTGTATCCGCGCTTGGCGGACCGACGTACCCGAGAAGAGTGGGACCAGGCAGGGCGGGGCGGGTTTGCTGAGCAGGCACAAGCTGAGGCAGAACGGCTGCTAGCCGAGCACGAGGTCCCTCCCCTGACGGAGGAGCAGGAGCGAGAACTGGAGGAGATCATGAGGGAAGCTGAGAGAGAGCTAGTGCAGAGTTGACAAATCACGCCCTGGCAGTCCACACTGTAAATAAGTGCCTGGTTTCTCAAACGGCGCGGGTGTTTGACAAATGGCCATTTATGGTTATACTTAATTTCAGTCCCCTTCTCCTGTTTCTCTCCTTTCAGGGGCTGGAGGTGTACCATCTCGACCGAAAAGGGGTGGGGAAAGGAGGTGGTGCGTAGCGTGATTTTGGATTTGCTATTCGCTATTCGCTATCCGCTATTTGCTACTTAACTGGAGGAGAAACACTATGAAACGCACATGGCTTTACACCGGTTGGACTGTGGCGATCATCGCCGCAGCCCTGCTGACCGCCTGTGGGCCCAGCCCCACACCTGCCGCCCCTCCGCCGGAGGCGACCGAGGCGCCTACTGTGGCTCCCCCCGAAGCTCCCACGGAGGCCCCAACTGCAGCGCCCACAGCCCCCAAGACTGCCACCATCACCTTCTTCGAAGAGCCCGACAGCCTGAACCCCTACTACACCGACATGTGGTTCGCGGGCAATGCCATAGACCTGTTCCTGGTTGGCTTGTGGAGATTTGACGACCAGGTGCAACCCGACCTCGAAATGGCAGCCGAGTTTCCAACAGTGGGGAATGGGGGCCTCTCCGAGGACGGTCTCACCCTCACGTACAAACTCCGCCCCGAGGCCAAGTGGTCTGACGGCGAGCCCGTCACCGCTCACGACTTTGTCTTCACCTATGAGATGATCACGGACGAGGCGAACGCTGTCATCACCAGCTATCCCTATGACACCTACATTGAGAGCATCACAGCTTTGGACGACCACACGCTCCAGATTGTCATGACCGAGCCGTTCGTCGCCTGGCCCACCGGGTTCTATAGTCTGCTCCAAATCCTGCCCAAACACATCCTGGAACCCGTCTACGAGGCGGAAGGGACCATTGACAATGCTGAATGGAAC
>Ga0180437_10009015_pt1 | contig 12479 bp, 7 predicted proteins | sample SS_ome_4_FD_132410 | JGI IMG/M metagenome (GOLD analysis project Ga0180437, IMG submission 132410) | Hypersaline lake sediment archaeal communities from the Salton Sea, California, USA - SS_3_D_1 metaG | ecosystem: Environmental > Aquatic > Non-marine Saline and Alkaline > Hypersaline > Sediment...
CGCCGCCGGCATCGCCGTCACAATCTCCGACGGATTGGGGTCGAAGCACTCCATCGCGACGTACAGGGTCCCGGCGTCATAGGCCAGTCGCCCCACCGTCTCCAGGCTCTCCAGCCGCAGCTTGCGGCAGTCGACAAAATGCTCGATGCGCGGCGCATTGTTCCACGCCGGTTCGTCCAACCGCCCGTCGACGGCGACCGGCTCCATCGCTCGCACGGCAATCAACTCCCGTTTGCGGCAATCGCGTTCAAACCAGCCGGGAATCGTGTGGGCCGCAATCAGCTCGTCCATGCGAGCGGCCAGGTCGTCGACCTCCTTGCGCAGCTCGGCCGGGTCCAGCGTCGACAGCAAGCCGGCGGTCGAGGTCTTTCGCGTGGGCGAAGCCAATCGCTGCTGCTGCGGGATCTGCTTGTTGAAGGCGGACCATGCGGGGGCCTCTCGATCGAGGAGCGTGCGAGCCGTGGTCAGTTGCCTCGCCGCTTCCGACCGATCGCCCTGCCGGATCGCTCGTTGCACCGCCATCATTGCCGCCCGGTGTCCGGCGAGAATCCTGGCCGCGTGCGTCATCTGATACAGGTTCAGGAAGTAGCCGTACTCGTCGCCAGAGAGGACGGGCGATTGCCGTTGCAAGGCCCAGAGCTCGTCCAGCGACGTGGCCGCGCGGCCGGCGGCCAGCGACTGTTCCTGCATGGTGCGCACCGGATCATCCAGTCTCACCTGGTCCAGCACTTCTTCGGGAAAACAGACGTAGTGGTGGCTGATGTTTTCGGCGAAGACCGGCGCGACGAGCGGGCCGGCCTGTTCGCCGAACCAGAAGCGGCAGGCCCGCCGAGCGAACGCTTGCCGTTCGACGGACGACAGGCAGGGATGCGTTTCGCTGGAAATTGTGCCGCAGTCATGCCACACGGCGGAGTCGAAATCCGCCGCGCCCGGCCGGTTCACGTTCCACGCGCACTCGACGCCCTGCAACTGGGTCAGCTCGCGCCACCCGTGGCCGGAAACATTGCCGAACAGGATGTCGTCGTACGCCGGGTAATACAGCGACCGCGTCATCAGCGGCGTGGCCAGGTAGTACGGCCGCCAACCTTTCCAGAACGCGTACTCGTAGTAGAGGTAAAACGGCCGACGCCCCCACGCCTGCCGGGCCAGATCGAGATGTTTCCGCTCGCTCTCGCGAATGCAGATGGCGATGTCGGGCGGCAAAAGCGAATCCAGCTGCTGGAGAAAAGACGTCAGCTTTTCGCTGGTCCGTGCGGCCAGCATGCGGGCTGGGTTTCCCTGTCCCATGGTCGCCGCCGCGTTTCCGTAGACGTATTCCGGGTCGAGGTAGCGCCCGGTGTAGGGATAGACCACCGCGACGAACCTCGCGTCGGGAATCTGTTGCTTGATCGCGCGGTAATAGATGCCGAACACGGCGGCGTCGGCCTTGGCGTGGTCGTCGCCGTAGTTCTTGCGGCACTGGTCGCAGCGGTCGTCCCACAAGGCGGGATTGGACCAGCCGCCGCTATCGGTGGCGTGCAGGTAGTAGCCCTTGTACCCGCAATCGGCCAGCCATCGGGCCGCCCGCTCGGCCCGCCGCTGGTGGTAATCCAGCCGCGACCAGCAAAAATATTTGCCGTGCGATCGCGACAACACACAGCTGTTGAAGTCCGCGTTGTCCCGGTCCTGCGGAAAGCGGCCGATGGACGTGGTGTCGGCGTCGATTGCCGCGATGCCCCGCTTCCAGCCGTACTCGTGGACTTCGCTCAAAGCCGCGCGGGCGACGGTCGTGTGGTCGCGCGCGTCGCCGGGGTCGATGCTCGTGCGGTTCCAGGCCATGTTGATCTTGGCCCGCAGTAACCAGTCGAAGTGCCGCTTCTGGGCCGCCACCCAGCGGTCGGCTGACTCGCGAGCCTTCCCCAGATCGCCCTTCGCTTCGGCGCTCAGGATTCCGTACCAGTCGCCGCGGAGATGTTCGGAGAAGGGTGCGCCGTTGCAGCGGGTTCGGAAGTCCGGCCAGTCCCGCACGGCCGCCGGCTGGAGCAGCAGTCGTCCTTCCTGTTGGATGATCAGTTGCCGGAAGGTGACCGCGGCGTAGAGCGTGCCCAGCGAATCGCTGCCGACCAGGAGCAGCTTGAGGCTCTCTCCGCTGCCACTCGGCTGGATCACGTAGCCCTGGGGGCCCGGGTCGGCAGAAGTCACTCTCAGCGGCGGTGTCACGGCCGCGAGTTCTTTCGCGGTGCAAGGCGCGACGACGATCCACTTGCCATCGGGCAGCCGGCCACTCAATCGGACCACTGGCAGCGGCTGTCCGCCCAGCGATACGATCCGCTGATTGATCTCCGCCGCGCCAATCAGCGACCGCTCATCGTCCGCCGCCACGATGCGGAAGCCGTCCAGCGGCAGCGGCTCGCCCACCGCCCGGATTTCCTTCGGCAGCGGGATGATGGTATCGATTGCGGCAAAGCAGCGGGCCGAGAACACAATCACAAAAGTGGCGAACAAACAACGCTTCGTCATGGCAGTTTCTAAGTGCTTCCAACGTCCAATGCGAGAGGTCATGGTTGCGTTCCTTTCGATAGCGGGGCCCGCGTGATATGGGATCTCATCGTACCCTATCGGAGTCTTCCGGCAGCCACACGTCCATCTCGCCCACCTCGCGGTTTCCCCAGACGGCGTAGGGGACTGCCAGCAGCGAGACGTGTTCCTCCCCGGCCCCCGCATGTCGTTGCCTTCGTGCCTCGCCAGCCAGGACCGTCACGCCAGCCAAGAAATCGGGGCGATGTTCGGCGTGCAACCTCGCAGCGCGCGGGAGAACGACGTCACGCGTCCGTCCGCCGTGATCGACCGCTTCGATGCAATACAGGACCGGGCCGCGCTCGAGCGCGACGCGGTCGCAGTCAGCGGCAACTTGCGGATGACTCGTGATTCGCAGGATCGGCATGGGGAGAGAAAGCTCGACGACGTCGCCCTTTGCCCAGTCGCGCCGGAGCACGAAGTAGCCGCGGCGCAATGCCGTCGGCTGGATCGCGCGGCCGTTGACGCGGACCGTCCAGGCCTCGGCTTCCCGCAACGATCGCGGTTGGTAGAGATCGCCGCTGGACTCGAAGCGACGGCTCCAGTCGGGAATTCGCAGACAGACCTCGCCATGCCAGGACGACCGCTCCGGCTCGATGGTCAATGTAATCTGTCCGTCCCAGGGGTAACGCGTTTTCTGCGTGACCCGCAAGCGCGCCGTGCCAGCAGAAATGGTCGCGATGCCGTCGAGGTACTGGTTTACGTAAACGGCGTGCGGGGACGTGGCGCACGCGTATTGCCCGATCGTCGCCATGGCCATCGCGACGTTGGGCGGACAACAGGGGACTTTGAACCAGGGCTGACGCTGGAGGCAGTTCCGCGGCATCCGGGCCTTGTCCGTCTCGGTTACGATGCCGGCGTAGGGAAGGCCGGTCGCGTCCTCCGGGCGGGCGGCAAGCCGGTTGTGATAGTAAAACGTCGTGCCGTCGAGTCCGACGTTGGCGGGCAGGTTGTTGTACATCACGCGTTCGATCACGTCGGCGTAGCGGGCGTCGGCATCCAGCAACAGCAGCCTCTGAGCCAATTGCATCAGCGCCCACGACTGGCATCCTTCGCCGATGCTCGTGCGGTTGTCCAAAGTATACGGCTCGGTGAATCGCTCGTCCGATTGCCTTCCCATGGCGCCGGTCACGTACATGCGACGCGTGACGGCGTCGTCGAACAGGCGCCGGCATGTTGCCAGAAGCTCCCCATCGCCAAATCGCGCCCCGCCGTCGACCATGCCGTGGAGCAGGAAGAGTGTGACGATCACGTGCCCTTGGGCATGCTGCAGGTTCCGCAAGGGAACGTCATCCACACCGTGCACGCCGTAGGATCGGCGTCCGCTGCGATCGGCGTGCCCGCGCTCATCAAGGAAAAACATCGCCAGCTCTGCGTAGCGGTCACGGCCCGTGACGCCGGCCAACCGCAACAGCGCCGATTCCAGGATCGGATGCGACGGCACGTCGATTTCCCTGCCCGGCCCGTACTGCGACAGGATCAGATCCGCCGTGCGAACGGCGACCGTCAGCAAGCTTCTTTTCGCCGTCGCCTCGAAATGGGCGACGCCGGCGTGGATCAAATGTCCCGCCGCGAACAGGTTCAGCCTGGCCGGACGGTCACCGCCGCGGGAGCGGACTTGGGCGTAGGTGTGCAAGTATCCGTCGTCGCGTTGAGCTGCCGAGATCGCAGCAATCCATTCGTCCAGCCGCCGGTCGAGCGCCGGATCGAAATCGAGGACGAGGGCGCAGGAAGCCGCCTCGATCACCTTGAACAGGTCTGCGTCGTGATGCCGCGTGCCTTCGAAGTCGCCGTCCAGCTTGCCGGCGGCTCGCAGCATGTTGCGCACGCGTCCTTCGCGCTCGCACATTTCCATCAGGTGCGGAATCGTTTTCTCGCGGTTGACGCGCTGCCGGGTCATCCAGAATTCGCTGCGGACGTCGACCGAAGAGAACGGCACCGGCTGCAACTGCGGGGTCTGCGCCTCGGCGGGCGCGGCCCCGCAGACGCCCGCCAGGCATGCCCCCCACCACAAGGCGCGCTTCGCCGATGCCGTCATGTGTCGAAGACTCCCCATCTTGCCGAGGCCGGAGACGATCAACGCCAGCGGCATTTTCTCCGATTTACGCGCGTGGTACAATTCCCGCCGGCAAAAAGGACGTTTGCGATGCCGCAGCGCTGCCGGAAGAAATCCGCTTTTCGGAAGAAGCGGCCGCGGGGGTCCTCGTGGCCCATGTCGGCACGGACGAGCAGGCACGGAAGACCGTCACGCAATTGCGGGACCAAACCCGGAATCTGCGCATCCGGCTGACGGTCGAAAACATGGGCGGCGGCAGCAGCATCGTCAACGTCTCGACGAACTGCGCTGCCCTGGGCGTGAAGAAGCCGGTCTTTTTGCGCGTACTCAGTTCCGTTCTGCCCCGCCGGCCGGCGCGGCCAGCTTCTCGAGCGCTTCCAGTTCCGCCGCATCCAACTGCTCGAAGAGACGGCCCGTCCGCATGTCGAAGAAACGACGGGGCCGGGCGTCCCGGCTCCAGCGGTTGTCGCCGTTGTGGAAGCACCAGCCGGCAGCGCCGCCTTGGATCGCGCCGCGGAGGTCGGTGACGAAGTCTTCGGCAGTCGGCTGCCAGCCTTTGCTGAAGTCGCGCCGGAACGGCTCCTGGTAGTGGACCGGAACGACCCGCCCCAATTCGCGCATCCACGCCAGGTATCGGCGGGTCACCTCCGCCGTTTGGCCGGCCGAATGCGGATCTCGCGGCCGGTGGGGGCTGAGGAAATCAACCTGCACGTCGAACAAATAGCTGCGCACGTCGTCTTTCGACGCGTCTTGCACGTAGGAAATCGTGACCAGTCGCTGCTGGTCCGCCTTCTTGACGCGGTCGCGAAGCACGCGCGCGTCTTCAAACGAAACGAACTTGGTCGAAAGCTGCTTGCGGACGCCGTGCTTCTCAATGGCGAATGGGAGTTCGCCCTCGGTGACGGGGCGGAATCGGCCCAGACCAGTAGCGGGCAGGAATCACTCGAGTGGCGGCCGGTAACCCTCCCCGGCAGGTTCGTCGAGTGGAATGAGCAGGACGCGACGGACATCCGCTTCGTTTGGGTGCGGCGCGAGTTCGAGGTCTCGGCAGCCCAGGCGGACCGCTCTATTCCGTCTCCTGACCTGCTCGGCGGCGAGCATTTCTTCATCGACGTACCCATGGCGGACTTCAAGCCGTGGACGCACAAGGAGTGCAACCTGTACAGTGCGGACGTCCGGCTTTTGTGCGGAGAAGACGTGCTCGACCAGGTGAGCGTTCGCTTCGGCATGCGCGAGATCCGGGTCGTCGACGGCGACTATCGGCTCAGCGGGCAAACGCTTTGGCTGCGCGGCTCCAACCTCGTCCACGAATGGGACTGGAGCGACGTCATCACGGGAAAGGAGCACGCCTACCTGGTCGAGGAAGCCCGCGAGATGAACGTCAATGTTTTCCGCACCCACACCCAGCCGCCGCCCAAGCTCTGGGCCGATATCTGCGACGAGCACGGCACGATGATCCTGGCCGAGTTCCCGGTGCTCTACAACTATCGCAACCACCGTTACACGCCGGAGGAGTGGGAGGAGTTTCACCGCAACGCGCTTGCGGACACGGCCGCTTGGATGGCCCGGCTGTGGAACCATCCCGCGGTCGTCATGTGGGTGCTGTCGAATGAATCGCGGGACGACAACGCGTGGGAAGCCGGCCCTTTTCGCGACTTCGTCGTCGGGCTCGATCCGACCCGTCCCACGATGCGGACGGGAACCACGGGAACCAAGACCAACTACGACGTGCATACCTGTGGCAACACCAACCACTGGACCCATGAAGGCCGGATGCACACGGCGGTCGACGGCTGGTTCCGGCAGGCCGGCGATTGCACGGTCACCAACAGCGAATACATGAACATCTTCGCGCGGCCCAAATGCCAGTGGACCGGCAACGAAGACGAAGAAGCGGACCGGCTCGCGTACGCGCAACTGGGCATGGAGCACACGGAGGTGATGCGGCGGGCGCGGCTGGATGCCATCCTGCCCTACATGTACGCCGGCTGGACGCGAACGCGGCGCGGCGATCCAGGTCGACCTGCTGCTCACGCGCGAGTGTCCCGAGTTCATTCCCGAAGCGGACTGCTTCGAGCGGCCGCTGGCCGCCTGGAGCTTCGACTTCGAGCTGAAGGCGGATTCCCTCGACAAGAAGGCCGTCCGCTGGGAGCTTCCCGAGCAGGCCGGCGCCTGCTGGCTGACCGCGCGGACGACCGGGTTGGCCGGCCGGCCCGTCCTCAGCCAGCGGTTCGTGCGTGCGGTCCGCCCGCCCGACGTAACGGATAGCGTTAAGAGAACGACGTTCGCGATTCTCGGCGATGACGAGACTCGAAGGGCCTGGTTTCGCGAGAGCGGCTTGGCCGGCTCGCCGGTGCCGACGGAGATGTCGCCAGGTCGGCACGTGGTCCTCGTGTGGAATCCGGCAAAACTGTCGGAGCAAGAGCAGGAGTCGGCCGCCGCGCTCTCTGGTTTCGCCGCCGAGGGAGGCCGGATCGTTGTCCTGCCCACGAACTCTTGGCGCTGGCCCGGGCTGTGCGACGTCGAGGTCGACGGGATGAGCGGCTCCAGGGTATTTCCCTATGAAGGGCCCCTTCACTCCTCGCTCCGCGGAATCGATTTGGAATGTCTGAAGCGCTGGAACGGGCTGCCCGGCACGGTAGCGGCGGCAAGCCTGACGGGCCCCGGCGTGGAATCGGGCAAGCGGGTCCTCTGGGTCCGCGAGCCCAAGCACACGGTCGTGACCGAAGTGCCCGCCGCCACGGGAGACGGGAGCGTGCTGTTCTCGCAGTTGGACCTCCGCCACTGCGACGGCTCAAAACGCCCGGCCAACAGGTAGTCCATCGTTTCCGTCTGCAACGCCTGCAGCGGTTGTCAAAACACCTCGGCCGCTTCGCATGGCCACGCCGCGCGTCCCAACGGCAGCCGCTCTCCCGTCTAACGTCGGCTTGACCCCATGGTACTTTTCGAGTCTTCTCGTTTCGACTCTATAACTGGTCGAAACCGGGCCAGATTTTTCGCCTGAGGTCCGGCGGCAGCTTTTCGGGCGCCGGGACCAGCCTGTACCCCTCTCCGTCTGGGATCCAATGGGTATCGAGCGTCAAGTCTCGCATGAACTCACGCAGTGATTTGCTGTTTTGTATGCTCACAATCGTGCGGCGTACGAGTCGCGGATCGACGCTCAGGGGGATCGCAGTCTGACGCGAGATCTCACGAACTAAGACTGCCCAGGATATCGGATCCTTAGCCTCGTACGTGACCATGACCTCGAGCCGGGGATCGTTGCGGAAGGGGCCGAGCTGCTGTTCGATCTTGGCGAGCATTTGGCCGGCCTCTTTGCGAAGTGCAGTGTTCGGGTAGCGATTGACGACTTCCGTGTACGCGCGCTCGGCCTGTTCAAGGTCGCCGAGTTGAAAGCGGCACTCGGCGGCTAGGAAGAGGGCGTCGTCGGCCAGTGATGGCTGACGAAACTCTTCTCTAACTCGTTTGAACAATCCCTCCGCCTCGACGTAATGCCCGTCGTAGAACAGCTTTTGCGCAAGCGCGAAACTGGCGTAGCCGGCATAAGCGCTATTGGGGAATTTCCGGATGAACTCCCTAAGCGCGGTAACAGTCTCAGCGGCCATCGATCGCTGGTACCAGTACAGACGCCCCAGCAGGGGGCGGAGTCCTTGAGCCATCAAGTAGTCGTGCGCGTTCGCTTCCATTCCTTCCGGTGCTCGTATCACGACTTCTACAATGTCGGAGGTCGTGTTGTCGCGGTGTCCGACGTTCCACAAGACGGCGCGAATCCGCGCCTTGCCCTTCCCTTGAAGCGCTGTGGCCTTCTCGTCACCCGGCGTAAGGAGGATCTTCGTCTGCCACACGCTGCCGGCTGGAATCCAGGTTGCGGGCGGCGCTTCAAGGAAGGGGATCGCTGTCCTCGATGGCAAATACCTGCGAAACTCTGCGCCGTCGCGCGACAATTCAAGCTGAAGCATCCGCTGCCCATTCGGCGACCACTCTGTTCCTGCCTGCAGAAACCACCCAAATTGTTCGTGGCCCTTGACAGGCTTCTCGTGAGGGTTCGCAAGCTCGATGTACACGGCAATCGGCTGGCCGAGCAAGTATTCTTTCTGATCGGCGCTCGCCGATAGCCTTAGCTCTGAAAACGAAGGCGACTCGTCTTCTCCTGCAGCCGGCGCTGCTTCGCATGAGCAACACGCGGTGGCAACGATAAGGACTACAAGGCAGAGTCTCTTTCCCGCTGCGCACAAAGCGGTGCGTCGGTAGACGTGTCGCGTGTCTTTGGAGATCATTTGCGAAAGCCTCCTCGATTTACGTCGTGGCGTGAACGCACTAGTCCGGGCTCTCCTGCCTGGTGCGGATTGTCCGCTGCTGCGACTCGTTAAAGCGTGAACCCCAAGGATTCTCCATGTCCCACTTTTCATCGTGCATGATGCTGGGTGCTGGGCCTTGCTCGTCCTCGACTCGGAATTCGTGCGCAACCTCATGTGCGATCACACGCTGGATCAATAGGGAATGGCACTCGGCTGAAAAGTCTTCGTTCTTCGCATAGTCTCTGATCGTCTCCATGAAAACGAATGCGCCTCCCGCTCCATCTGCGGGATACGTCCGTTCCGGGCCGTTCGGGCCGTTCCGGGGACACGAACCGATATTGGAAGCGTGGGCAGGAGTTGAAATTATGCAAACGTCCACAATCGGTTCGTGTCCCCGGAATCCCTCGTGGTACACGATCCCGCCCGCCGTCGCGCGAATCCGTCTTGACATCTCCCCAGCGCACCAGAAGCGGCCCCATTGTCAATAAAAACGACTTCCGACCCCTTTTCTCCCGTGTCCTTCAGATTGGCACAGGAACGGTTGGGCGATTGCGCGCGCTTCAGGGCTTGGGCGTTTCTCGCGCAAACTGCATCGTCTCGCGGACCAACGTATGCTCGTCGTCCACAAGCCGCGCAACAATTTCTGGCCGCCGGAACTGCGGATGCTGGCGAAGAATCTCCGCCACGTACAGTCGCACCCACCACGTGCCGTCTTGAGAGAGCTTTCCTGCCTCTGCCACAGCTTCCGCGTGCACGGGCTCCTTCACGACAAAGCCATGCTGTCGTTCCCAGATTGCATTGGCAATCACGTGCTCTGCCCAGATCACACGCCGGAACCGACAATGCGGCACCTCATACGTTTTCGCAAGCGTTATGAGTGCTGTACCAGGGGCTTGTCTATACATGCGCCTAACGAGAGGCAAGACGGGTTCTGGGCGCAAGAAGGGATAGTAGTACGAGTAGTTCTTGATTCCCGAAACGGGAAGGCTTTCAACGGATCGGAGGAAGCTCTGCGCAATGCGCACGAGCGTCGCGTTTTCAGAGTCCAGATACGGCACCGTCGTTTCTGCAACTGCAAATGGTGAGACATGTAGCATGTCCACTAGTCGAAGCACCGCCAATTGCCTCCTTTCTGCCTCTTCGTTAGAATGAGCGTTTTGGACGTAGTAGTAAAACAACTCCCGAAAAAAACCCTCGTCATCCTTCGCTACAGTCCGCAACGTACCGACCGCGCGCATCTTTTCGCTTTGCGGCACGTCCGTATCTATCACTACGCTGACAACCGCGCCTAGCCGCTCTTGCATTGCGCTGTCCGGCGCCATACCTAAAGCCAGTGACGGATCGTCGGAAAACGCAGGAGGAGCTGTTGTTGTGAGCATGGCCACAGCTGTTACCAATTCTCCGAAGCTACACATTGGCGGATCCTCCATTCAGCGAGAAACCTTTTCGGTCAGCCCATCATGAGTCGGATCACCATCACTTATGTGATGTCCGTACAACATGCGGTTTTGCACCGTCTGGTCATTGTCGATGCTGGTGTGCGTAAGGTTAGCACCCCAACTTGTCGGGGTGACGTGCACATTGATTACGTCCGGAAGAGGATCGGGCGGAGGATCTCCAACTACAGTTGGCTCACCATCGGGCTCGTCCGACGTCTGGTAATAGTTGACGTGGTAGTCGGTGCCTAGGGGCAGCCTCTCCTCGGACTCCCACCCCCAGTCGTGAGTGATCGCGTCGATATAGCCTGTAAACGTCAGGGACCAGTTTCCAGTTGGCGGATCGTCGCTCAGTTGATCCGCGAGAACGTACGTTGCTCCCCCACCATAGCTGTGGCCAAATACTGCAACCTGGGTGACACCACGGTCCTCCACTGCGCGTTCAACCTCGTGATATGGTATTCTCGCCGCGTCGTCCACGATTCCCTCGCAGTATGCGTGAACGTCATAGCCGTCCTCATATAGAACAATGGCCATTTGGAATGGGCCAGCGTTCGCGTCCAACGGTTGCGCGTCATTCCCACCAGATGCAACGACCACACTGGTGAACGGGTAGAAGTGAATACGGTCGCCGTCGAGCGCCTGCTTGTTCTGGGCAGTGTCCCACACGGTCAAGCTAAGGTCGGCGCCGCTGCCGAACATGTGGCGCCACTCCACCCACACAGTCATCGTTTCGGTTGCTGGCGTCACTTCCCACTGGTCTTCGCTGTCCAGGATCGCACCCCCACTCTTGTTGGAGTTGCGCCATACTTTGATCTTGTCATTCGATCGCTTCAAGACGTATTTCATTCCCGTCGGCGCCGCGGGATTCATCTTCAATTCCACTTCAATCAAGTCGTTCTCGCCCGCGACGTCGGTCTCTCCCCAGTCGGGAGTTCCCTCGCCGCCGTCATCGTCGTCATCGCCGTTGCGGCGGATGCCCGCGCCCGGATTCTCTTCTTTGTTTTCCGGCACAGCCGTCCTTGGAAACGGATTGCCATAGTCTGGCCCTTCCGTCTGCGGCCGGTAGGCCGTCAGGCCGGCGTTGACCGCCGTGAACTTCACCGTGTCGGAGTGGACGACGGCGTTGGCAGGGTCGGGGCTCTTGAGCTGAAAGGTGAGGTCCGTTTGGCCGACGGTGTAGCCTTCTATGTAAACGGTCCCGGGCAACTCGATCGTATCCTCGCCGACGGTCGCGCGGGCGACGCCGTCCTGCTCCACCGTGAAAACGGCGTCCGTCAGCTCGTGCTGCTTGTCCTGCGTGTCCCAGACCTTCACGATCGACTCCGGCGATGTCTCGAAAGAGAAGGTGAAGCCCTCCATGCCCGCGCCGACGCCGTCGTGGTACAACTTCGCCGGCTTCAAGTCATCGTCGTTGACGGGCTGCTCCTCCAGGTCTTTGAACGGCGTGGGGTCGTCCCGGTCCGGTTGGTCATTCTCGTTGTCGTCGTCGGCGTTCCACAAAAGGATTCTGCCGGGAGCGGTTGTCTCGAACGTGCGGTCCGTCGGCGGATCGTCGTCGTCGTCGATCGTGCCGTCGTGGTTGCGGTCGGTGTCGATGTCTACCCGCACCACCGTGAACTTTACCTTGTCATGGTTGATTTCGTGGCAGCCTTCGGCGGTCTGCCACAAATCTTCCGGATTCCACAACGACCACTTAAGCTCTGCCTCGCCGGTCGCGCAGCCTTCGACGTAGACCGAGTCTTCCGGCGACAACTCAATCTCGTCGTCGCCGACGGTCGCGACGGCGTCCCCGCTTGCATTTATCGTGAAGACGACGTCGGTCAGCTCGTGCTGCTTGTCGAGCGTGTCCCAAACCTTCAGCAGCGACGGCGGCGGGTTGGTGACCTGCGGCGAGTGCCCAAAGGTGAACTTGAAGCCCGTCAAATTCGCTCCCAACGTTTCCCAATTCACCTCGGCACCCTCCAGGTCGCCGTCGTTGACCGGCTGCCCCTCCAAGTCCTCGAACGGCGTGGAGTCTTCCCAGTCGGGCTTGCCGTTTTCGTTGTCGTCGTCGTCATTGTAGCGGATGACGTTGCCGGGCGACTCTTCTTCGTATTCTTCGTGGTCGCCGCTGCCGCCGCTGCCGCCGGC
>Ga0180437_10009016_pt1 | contig 12479 bp, 7 predicted proteins | sample SS_ome_4_FD_132410 | JGI IMG/M metagenome (GOLD analysis project Ga0180437, IMG submission 132410) | Hypersaline lake sediment archaeal communities from the Salton Sea, California, USA - SS_3_D_1 metaG | ecosystem: Environmental > Aquatic > Non-marine Saline and Alkaline > Hypersaline > Sediment...
TGAGAAGCTTCGGCTCGAGCGACGGTTGGCGATACTGCTTCTATTGGCTTGGCTGGCGCTGGCGGCCGTGGCCCGCGTCGTGGGGTTCGCCGTGATTTCGAGGGACGCCGAGCCGTTTCCTGCCGCGCGCGTGGAGGTGGCCGAGTGAATTGGCGGCGTTCGGTTCCGGGCGACGCCGAGTTCCTGCTAGTCGCGTTGGCCGCCCTTTGGCCCTGGGAAGCCTATGGATTCTTGTTGTTTATTCCGGGACTGCACGTCACGCTCATCGGGTTCGCGGCGTTTGGAGTCATCGCACTGTGGGCCTACGCGCTGGTCGCACGCTGGCGGCTGCAGCTCCCGTTCGAACTTGCGTGGCCAACCCTGGCATTGCTCGCCTTAATCTGGGCGGCCGCGGCACTGGGTAAGCTGCACTCCCCGTTCCTTGCCACAGGGTGCGTGTTGCTGTTCGTGGCGGCGGCGCGGTTCGGCCGTGCCGAGGGTCTCGTCGAGCGGGCGTTGTGGACCTCCTGCCTCTCGGGGGGCGCCGTGGCGGGCGCGACACTCTGGGCCTTGATCTCGGGTATGTTGCCCGTGGCGCCATGGGTGCGCCTCGGCGTGCCCGGTGTGGATGCGCGAGAACTTGCCGGCTCCGGGCTCGGATTTGTCCTGTGCCTTGCCATGGCTATCCACTTTGCCTTCTCGGGGGTAGCGTCTCGCACCAAGCGCGTCGCGGCCGCCATAAGCGGCGCACTGATCCTGGCGGCCTTAGTGGGCGTTGTCGCGAACGGACTGGGGCGGTCGTTCGGTTACATTCCGCCGCGCTATTTCTCCCTGGACGGTCTGTCGTTGGCGACCCTGCTGTCCGCCTTATGGATCTTCGCCCGGGTGGCCGCGAAAGCGGAGGTCCAGCGGCGAGAGTCGCCGCGTCCCATCTATGTACTGTTTCTGGCCATGGCCGGCCTCGCCGCTTTCGGTCTTGCCTGGCTGCCGGCGGCGCCCCGGTTGTCTCACGGTCTTCTTATGGGACTCGTCTGCGCGGGCGTCGTCCCGGGGAAACGCCGTGCAGCGGAGGTTTCCCGACGACCCGGCGCCGAGATCGCGGCCGTTGGCCTCGTTGCCGGACTGTCAATCCTTAACCTGGCGCACGTCTTTCCCGCCAATGAACGCCATCCATGGAACTACGAGAGCGCGGCGCGCCGCGACTTTCCCGCGGCGAGGTATCGCGCGCTCGAACAGCGCATGGACGTGTTCGAGCGTCGTTGGCCGAACGAAACCCGCACTCATTATTGGCGCGCCAAGGCGGCCCTCGCGCGCGGCCTCCCCCATCGGGCCGCCCGAGAGTTCGCCCGGGCGCTTCGCAGTGGCGACGACAACAGGACGCTCTTCCCGAGCCCGAGCGACCCCGAGACAAACGATTTCGTGACCCGGCTTCGAGACTGTTGCTCAGCCGCCCCCGAACCGAAGCGGCTGTTTGCCTTCGAGCGCGCGCTGGTCGCGCGCGGCAACACGGACAGCGCGTTAGCCGTCCTCGAACACCAAACGACGGCAGATGCCGCCTCCTCGCGCACCAGGTTTGATGCAACACCGTTGGCCGACGCGGCCGCATTTCTGTTGGGCGACATGGCCCTCTCAGAAAGGCTCGCAGCATGGCCCGCACCCAAGGTGCTGGCCCTGCTCGAGAACTGGGGCGCAACTGTGACGCCGGCGCCGCAATCGTTTCCCGCCGAGGCCGCGCCGTTCGTGGTAGTCGCGCAACTGTTACCGGACCAGGTCGAATTGTTTGCGGGCGCGGCCAACGGTTCTCGATCCACACAAACGTGGGAACGGCCCGAGCGCGACTACGGCGCCACGGCATGGAACGGCGGCGGCTGGACGCTGGCGCCCGCCGAGTACGGCGAGACCCCGCGCATCGAACTCCGTATTGCCGCCGACACCGACGGCCGGTGCGTCGCCGAGCTCCGGATTGCGCCCGACGGCGCCCTCGATTTCAGGCGGGTGGCGACGCCGATCGGCCCCACGCCCGACACGCCCGCAATACTCGTGCTCCTTCCGTGAAATGCCTAATCCGTGGCTTGAAACGCGCCGAGGATTCCGGTATCGTCTGGCCGAATTGGACGGGGGCCTAGCATCAATGCAAAAGGCGATACTTGCGCTCGAGGAGGGATCGGTATTCGAAGGCCGCGCCGTGGGGGCCCGCGGCGAGGCCACGGGGGAACTGGTTTTCAACACCAGCATGACCGGTTACCAGGAAATCCTCACGGACCCCTCCTACGCCGGCCAAATCGTGACGATGACGTACCCGCTTATTGGCAACTACGGCGTGAACGACGAGGACGTCGAGTCGCGGCGACCCTTTGTTGAAGGGTTTGTCATGCGGGAATGTTGCTTCGAACCCAGCAATTACCGTTGTACAAAGTCCCTGACCGAATACCTGATCGCGCATAATATCGTGGCTATCGATGGGGTCGACACGCGCACCGTCACGCTCCTCATTCGCACGAAAGGCGCCATGAAAGCCGTCATCAGCACCGTCGACTTCGATCATGAAAGCCTCGTCCAGAAAGCCGTCGCCTCGCCGGACATGGCGGGCAGCGATTACGTAAAGCACGTCGCGGTCGATCGGCCCTATGAATGGAATCCCTCGACCGGAGGCCGTTCCCGCGTCGTGGCCATGGATTATGGCATCAAGTACAACATCTTGCGCCTGTTGGCGGAAAAGGGCTGCCGCGTCGTCGTGATGCCGGCCACGGCATCGGCCGACGACGTTCTCGACCAGGATCCCGACGGGGTGTTCCTCTCGAACGGCCCGGGCGATCCCGCAGCGTTGCCCTACGTGTACCCGACGATTCAAGCACTGATCGGCAAACGGCCGATTTTCGGCATTTGCCTCGGGCACCAGGTGTTGGCCCACGCCCTCGGCGGCAATACATACAAGCTCAAGTTCGGCCACCGCGGCGGCAACCAGCCCGTGCTCAACAAGACCACGGGACGCGTCGAGATCACCGCCCAGAACCACGGGTTTGCCGTTGACCCCGAATCCCTCGATACCGGTGCCGTACACGTCACGCACGTAAACCTTAACGACAATTCCGTCGAGGGACTCGAACACGCGGAACTCCCCGTTTTCAGCGTCCAGTATCACCCCGAGGCCTCGCCCGGACCCCACGACAGCCGCTACAATTTCGACCATTTCATCGAGAACATGGAACGATGCAAAGCAAAATGAGTGTGCCTGAGTTCATCCGCGGCAATATCGCCCCGGTATTCACCGCGTTCAAGGAGAATGGCGCGCTGGATGATGACGGGCAGCGTAACCTTCTTGATTTTCTACTCGACACCGGCCATATCTCGGCCCATTTTGTCCGTTCCGGGCTCGGACAGATGTACACGTTCTCATATGAGGACGTGCAGCAGATCGCGCAAACGGCGTGCCGACACATGGCCGGCAAAGCGCCGGTACTGATGGGGTGCAGCGGCGTCTGGGATCGCAACCGGGATTCGGGCAAACGGCCCGACCCTCGAACGTATCTCGAGCAAGGTATCGAACTGAGCAAGTTTGCCGAGGACATGGGCGCCTCGGGCGTCGTGCACACGATTCCAGAAGCGATCCTGCCCACCGAAGGGCAGACGGTCGAAGCCGTTTTTGTGCGCTACTTTGAGTCCGTTTGCGCCGCCGTGTCCATTCCCGTTTTGATATATCAACCGCCCGGGACGGATCCGGCGTACAAGGTGACGCCGCGCTTGCTGGCGCGATTGGCCGACATGCCCGGCCTCGCCGCGATCAAGGTGTCCAACGGCGACGCCTACTACCTCTTCCGCCTCATAAGGGCGACACGAGAAAAGGACTTCGCCTTTATTGTAGGGGTGGAGACCGCGTACTACGCGGCGCTCTATGCGGGTTGCCGGGCCGTTATCGGTCAAGGCGCGGCAATCAATCCTCAGGTGATGACCGCCGTGCAGGAACGATTTGAGAAGGGCGACCGTGAGGGCGCCTTGGCCGCACAGGACTCCGTGAATCTGCTCGTCGAGCAATGCTCAAGTCCGGCCGCGTTTCTCAAGCGGTACGCCACGGAGAAGGGCCACCCGGTAGGGTCGTATGCCCGAAAGATGACGGATAACCCCTATATCGCAAATCCGGATCCTATAACGGACGACGCATACATCACGTTTAAGCGCATCCTCGAGATCGAACTCGCCAAGTACGCCTGAATGCGCATGGCCCGCGCAGGCGCTTGACAATTCCCACGCTGCGACGCGTTACTCGACCGTGACGCCGATACGGATCGCCAACGGCTCGATCGTGCCGTCGTCCTTCTCGACAGCAACCGGATCGGCCATGGCATCGAACGCCGTGATGGTCAGCGCCGTGTCACCGGGCCGCAGGTTCACGGGAACCGTCATGGTGCAAGACCACGTTCCGTCGCCCGGCGCCGTGTCCCCGTGGCTCCCGTTGTCATAGAGATCAATGGCTTCCTCACCAAGGGACAGGACGACGGTATCCACCACGTCGTCCGGATCCGTCACGTTTACGGTTACAAGGGCCTCCGCGCCTCGTTTCAGCGCGTCGGGAACAAGCACCGGATTCGCAAGCCCGAGCGTCGGCTCAGGCTCGGGCATCGGCGCTTCGGGTTCCGGTGCGGGCGCTTCGACTTCCTCCGGAGGCGCCGTGACGACGCTATGCATTTCGAGCCGAATAGGTCCCGGTTCTTCCTCGATGGCCGCCGGGCCGCCAACGCCCAGATTTCTCAGATACTGCAGAATGGGCATGATTTCGTCAATCGTGCCGGATATGTTTACCGTCACGGTTACGTCGGCAGCGGACGATCCAGCACTTAGCACCGCGATTGCACCCAGCATTAAGACCGAACTGATTGCTCTCGTCTTCATTCGGATCTCCTTTCTTCTCATGGCACGCCCTTCCACGAACCCGATGGCCTGAGACACAATCATGTGTTGCGCAGGAACTTGCCATCGGCCGTCATTATGGACTAATCGCGTGGGTTTCGCAAAGCCGCGGGCGCCCGCCGTCTAGCAGCGGTTCTGCTTTCGTCTGTGTCTTTTCTCGAGTTCGCGATGCCAAGCGGCAGCATGGCGTGGCGCATGGTCCGGCCGGTTGTCGCATCGGGCCAAGCCTATTCGGCCGTTGCTCATGAGCTTGGCAACCGCCCAGTACGCGTCGCCGACAACGAACCCGCGATGGATCACCCTCGAGACCTTGTATATGAGGGTCGACGTCTCGCCGGGCACAACGGTGGCGCCGCGCGTGCGCGGTGAAATCGCTGCCAGGGCGTATTCGCCTACAAGTTCCTTCGGCCAGGTCTCCAGCGGGGTTACGATGGCCACCTCGGCATCGATCGGTTCCGTTGTCGGATTCGTGAGCGTGACGACGATCTTGTTGCCTTGGTGCTCCGCCCTCATATCAAGTTCAAAACCCCGGCCGATCTCGAGGACATCCTGAAAAACCTGCCCGTCGAACGCGTGTCGAAGCCGAACCTGGCCCGACGCAGTCGCGCTGGGACGGGTTACGCGCACCGCCGTAATGTGGTGGCCGAGCGGTTGGAGAGCAAACGCGACCATCGACGGCCGGGCCGCCCAACCCGGCGGCACGAGGATCTCGGCCGAACCCGAGACCGCCGCGTCTGTATAGTCGTTGACCGCATTGACGTTGAGTCGGAGCGTGCGCCCCCCGTCATCCTCAAGCACCTCGCGGCCGATCGAACACACCACAGGCGCGTATCCCATCGGCAGCGACTCCGCGTCGTGCTCCCAAGAACGGACCCAAACCGGCTGCACCGGCTCCGCGTCCGGTCCGAGACGCTTGCGTGCCGTTTTGACGGCCAGTTTGCGGGGCACAATCCCGAGGGTCTCAATCGAAAACGGCGGCACGTGAAGTGTTGCGGCGCCGTCGGCAACCGCGAGATCCCGTTCCTTTTGCTCGAGCAGGTTGGCCGTCCACGCGGACACGATCCCCTTGCCGAATTTGATGCGCGCCTCCGTATCCGTGCCTTCGGAATCATACAGCCGCAGCATGATGCCTCTTGCCGGATCGTTTTCCCCAAGCTTCTCGAACGCCGCCTCGGGATTGCCGTACGGTTTCATGGCGGCAAGAATTACGTTTTTGGGCGTTACCTCGAGAAAACCCGACTCGGGAGGCAGCACGGGTTTGGCGATAGGCTTGGCGGCTTTGGCCAACAGCGGATGATTGAACTCGTAGGCGGCGTGGTGGGTATTGGCGTCGCGCCACGTACCTGCGTGCGGATAGAGCGCATACCGGAACACGTGGTTCTTCATCTCGGGTACTAGACAGCCTTCCGGAAACGTATTCGTTTTGCCGTACCATTGGCACGTGTGCGCGAGCATCATGCAGATCACGCCGCCGTTTTCCACGCTGTTTGCATAAGTCCCCTCGTTCAGGATTGCGACGCCGTAGTCATCCACGGCGCTGCGGCCGTCCGTGGCGTCGACGGCTTCGGGCAACCGGATAGTGGCCGTTTCGGGGAATTCGGCCAAGATCGTCGCCGCGGCATCGGCAAGCGCTTTGCTCGATTTCGCTTCGACGATCAGCACCGGCAGTGCCGTCCAGCCATTCTCCTTCAGGATTTCGTCTTTCACCAAGAGGCACGCGAAACCATCTTTCTCAAGGCGGCGAACAAACGCTCGGCGCACCGCCGTGGGTTGGGCGTCGAGGAGTCCCCTCGAATACGTGTTCTTGCCTCGAGCGCCAATCGAGAATCGGAACCGCGTGTACAACCGATCATCGTCTCTGTGAGGCATGTAGCTTCCCCATCGGGGGCCGCCCGCGTCGAACCACGGCGTGCAAGTGACCCCCTTCCTAATGAGGATACGCTCAATCTGCTCGGCCACCTCGATGTCTTTTCTGCCCTTTGTGCTGATGAGGCCGACCATGCCGAGCGCATATTTGCTCCTGCCGACCGACACCGTTGCGCTGCATCCGTACTCCATCCATTTGTTGGCCGCGTAAACCGCGCAGTCGCTGAACATCACCATTTGATGGGTTCGGAAGTCCAGACACCCCTTGCTTTCATTGCGAACCACGGCACCAAACCGTTCGTCGTAAACGGGAACGGCGCCCCGAAGATTTGTCGGGAACGTTACGCAAGCAAGGTAGTTTGCGCGCCGCCAATCGGCAAGTATTGTGCGGAACTCGATGCGGCGCACGCCCTTGAAAAGGGTTATCTCCTGTATTACGCCGCAGATCTCGCCCATCCCGTATCGCGCGCGCAAGGTGGCGCTGACGGGCCCCCGTTCGCACTCGACCACCGCACGGAACTCGGACGAAAACAGCTTGAGCCCGGTCGTGTAGAACTCGTGTTGGCTCTCCATGCGGCCGGGGAGTTCCTCGAGAAACGCCAGTGCGTTGCCCGGATGACCCCCTGCGGTGTTCAGTACCTCACGGCGCGCCTGTTTGTCGTAGAGGCTGCTGAGCCCACCGCCGCGAGCAGGATCCACTTCAATGCGATAGAATTCGTTCTCGATTACGGAACCCGGGACTGGACTGCGTTCCGGCAAGGGCCGGACGGATTCGGCCAGTCCGTACGTTCGGTAGCCGAGCGACGGCACGTCCCTTGCCACAAAAACGACGTCCGCAGAACGAACCGCGCCCGTCCTGTCGCGATGAAGCGCTTCGACCTCGAACGGCACGCCTTTCCCCTCGTGGTCGCAAATGCCAAAGGGTTCGCTTCGGTTTACGTTCACGGTGGCCCGGACCACGTCCGTCCGTTTCCACGCGAGGGAATTGAACACGACGAACGCCGACGACGTTTTGCCGACGTCTACGGCCCGGGTCAGGTATTCGAGCGACCGGCCGAGCGTCTCGTCGGCGAGTTCGAGGGCCTCGCGATACGCGTTCATCAGGTCGATGTACGAGACCTCGTTGTGCGTACCCGTGATCGAATCATGGTGTTGCCCGCACAAGATCTGCCGCCAGGCTTTGTCGAGGGCTTTTGACGGATACTTCGCGCCGAGCAGCGCGGCAATCGTGGCGAATTTCTCGGCCGCAATCAGCCGGTTCTCGCCGAGGCGGTTGGCAATCTTGAGGTTTACGCGCGATAACGCCGTGCCCGCGTGGTACAACGACATGTCCCGCGTCGTTACCGGAAGGCGGGCGTGTTGCGCCTCACAGGCTCGGACCACCGCCGCCATGAAATCCGTAAACGTCGCCTGGCGATATTGCGGCAAGAGGCGTTCGTGCCAATCCGTTGGCGGCGTCTGGTCGATGGAGCCCGTTGTCACGGAAAGACCCATGGAATGCGCCTCGTCCCCGTCGGCGTCGCCGCGTTTGTACGGAAGCCCGACCCCGTCCAACGCCAGGTGCCGGAAAAACGGGGGGAAATTGTAGATCGGTTTGTCCCAGCTAACGCCAATACACCCGCATTTTCGCGCGATCTGCGACAGTTGGTTCGGGTGGCCGAACACGTCCCCGGGATCGTACACGCGACAGATGTTGCCCAGCACACGCCCATGAAACAACTGCCCGTACAGAAAGTTGCGCACCAACGCTTCCCCGCCGCACGTCTGCTCGTTGGGCTGATTGTACATCGCGTCCGGCTCGCATCGACCTTCCCGGAACGCCGCAAGCAGCGTCGCCCGTTCTTCGGGATACACGTCAAAGAACGGCTTCAGATAATCGATCTCGGAAAGCATCGAGCGGAAGTTCGGATCGGCGCGATGCAGTTCACAATAGGCCCGGACGATGTCAAACGCGCCCATGGCGTATACCCGCTGCTCGTGGTAATAGGTCGTGTCAAAGTGGAAGTTGGTGAGTACAAGCCGCGTCCCGGCACGTTTGGGCGGCGCCGGGACGACGTACTCGAAATCCGCGCCGATAGTCCGTCCATGAACGCGCGCCGCCGCGTGGCCCTGCACCGCCCGCCCGACGGCGTCGGCCGGCACTGGTAGCGACAACCGCACCGACTGGATGCTTTCGGCCTTCATCACGATGTCCGTGCTGTCCTCCGCGTCGAGAGCCTTCGAGTGTACGGAAACCCGCACCTTTTCGTCTGCCTTAGCGCCGTTGACCACGGTGACTTCGATGACGTGCCTCGGGGCGGACACGGTACCCGTAAAAAGGGCCTCGTTTACCACGCGGCCTTGGCCGGTATGGCGCGCCGCGGCCCGCACCCGGCCGATAGCTATCGGCACGCCCGGCACCGTCGTCAAAGGGGCTAGGGCGACCTGTCGAAGGCAAAACTCGACCCAGTCGGAAATGAAACCCAGACGGACCTTGAAAAGCAACAGATTTGGGCCTTTGCGCAGGCGGACCAGCCGGCTGGGTTGCGTCAGCCGAAGGCCCTTCGCAACGCCGTACGGCTCATTCCAGACGAGTTCGCCGTTGACCCAGGCTTTCATGCCTGAATGGTAGGCGTCCAACAGCGCCGAGCAAGCCGCTGGCGCCTGCACGTAAGCCGCGGCATAGTACACGCAATTCCGCTGAACGGTCTCATACAGCCAGGCACCCGCCGACTGCGAAAACTCGAGGTCGGGGCCCTTCCGCAACGCCCACTCGAGATGGGCCGGACCCACAAACGGATTGGTTACGGCAGCGCCCGGCTCCGGCTTAACGGTGCTCTCGCCCCCGCATTCCGCTAGATAGTCTACGTCAAGAATACGCTCGCGCTCGTACAGGTACTCCCGCTCAAAGTGCGGACCTGTCTTGACGACGAAAGGCCCGAGCGTCAACCAAATCATGATAGGCTGACCCGGCGCAAGTTCAGCGATTATGTCAGAGGTCATGCATGCAGCCCTCGCCCCCACGACACTGCGGGTTCACAAGAGTACCTGTTCCTTACCCGCGACCTCAAGTTCGCCGCCATACATTGCCGCACGCGGACTCAAACGGGAGGTACAATGCCCAATCCGGCCAAAGCCGAACCCGCGCGGCCGGCGGCAGCAGCGCTGCCATCGACGGACGGTCACGGGTGAGCGAAGCGCATGCCGACAGAACTTGGCCTTTTCCTGAAGAAACCTCGCGTAAAGTCAACCTATTTCTCTCGCAACCTGTCCTCAAGGTCGCTCGCCGGGGTGAAATGCAAGGTCCTGCCAACCTTACGCTCGTCGAGCAGGCCGCATTCTTTTAAATCCAGGAGATCCGCGCGGCTTGTCTGGTAAACGACGTTGTGACTCATACGATGTGAAGCTATGGTGTAACGATGGTGGGGATGGCGAAGCGCATGACCGATCAAGGCGCGCTGGCGGTGGTTCAGCGCTTCGGTGTTGCGAAGTTCGCGCTCGATCTCTTGCAGTTGTCTGGTCTTGCGTTTGACATGCTCGTGGAGCGCACCGATGGCGCGGCGAATGACCTCAAGATTATGGAGTATAAAATAGGTTAGGTCGTTACCGTCCGTTTCCGTGTAAAGAAACGCCCGGCTGTACTTCGAGGGCGCTCGGAGAAGTATTTCCGAAATCGATACGAACTCGAACAGCCAAAATCCATGGCGAAGCATCGACCAATAGAAAAGGGCCCGCGCCGTTCTGCCGTTGCCGTCTACGAACGGGTGGTCATAGGCTAGCCAGAAGTGCAGAATGATAGACCGGACGGCGGGGTGGATAAAATAATCGGGCGTCTTTTCCTTGGCGAAATCACACATGGCGGCCATCCGTTTATCCAGTTGCTCGGCAGGGGGCGGAATATGGGAAATCTCTCCATCGCCGTCGTAGACAGCGACCCGCTCGTTAGTCTTGCGAAATCGTCCAGCTTCGGACGGGCTTTCCAAAGTCCTGTCTGTAACGAGTCTATGAAGTTCGAAGACAAGTTCTCGGGTCAACGGCTCTCCTTTCAGTTTGCCTATCCGCTGCATTGTCAGAAAGTTATTGAAGATCATGCGTTCACTCTTGTCTCGTGGTTGCCGTCCAGTACGGAGCATCTCCTTTGCGACTTTCCGCGTTGTGGAGGCCCCCTCAAGCTGACTGGAAGTGATCGCCTCCTCGATGAGCGAGTTCACGTAGTACTGGTCGCGCGTCGCGGGGTTCGTGACCTGTTCCGGCATTTGGACCGAGCCGCCAGTCCCCAGGTCGATGTCATGGAGGTGTTTCAAGATTGGATCCACGTTGAGGTGCTGGAACGGCCTGCCTTCTTTGTCTTGAAGCGGGACGGGTTTTGATAGGGGGCGGCGTGAAAAGACCAACGCAAGCCACCACTCCTCATGCGTCAATCCTTCAGGTGGTGGGTAGCGAATGAGCTTGTCCCAGTGGAGGTACTTCCCGCTCACCAACGGTCCTTGCGCGGCATTGAGAACCGCTATGAGTCGCTCTCGGGAACCGACTCGCTGAACAAGCTCGCCAAATGGGGGGGGAACCTTTGGTTTTCTCATCGTCCTACCTGCTCTCTATTGTCTATCCTGCTCTGGCGTAAAGAGTTGCGTAGTTACTAATTTAATACTAATTCATTCAGATTCAGTATATAAGTCATGACAGCGAATGTCAAATACTAAATCTGAATCAATTAGTATGAAATTAGTATCAACTCGCGCGCGGGAGGTGATTCCCGCGGTGCAACGGTTGTATCTGCTGCAAAATAAAGGCTTACAGTGTTTGGAAGCGAGAGGCGTTACCAGATAGCACCGGCTCAAGCCCCAAGTGTCAAGTGCATCCGTCGGTTTCCGCCAGGGCCGCGCCCGGGCAGCCAGCGGCAACGGCCCGGCAACCCGCGAGCGGACGATGGCCCCTGCCCACATGGGGACGGCTCGAGGATCGCACAAGGTCTCATTTTCTCAAGCCGCCAACGTCCGAGTGCATTCGCAGCACTGTCGTGATGGGCTTCTTGACCGCCGTGACTCGACTGTGAGAGCATCTGCACGCAACCGGCCTTTGTGTGACGAGGCCGGGGGCGTCAAAGATATCCGGACACGCGAACCGGCGTTCGGGCTACGGCAAGTGGGGGACATGAGTCGAGCGCTTCAGGAATGCACTAAACGACTTCGCGGCTTTTTTCATGTTGTGCGGCGTTTCGTGCCGCTAGTGTTCCCCTATTGGGACAAGGTGATCCTTCGCATTCTCTGCAGTCAGGGGATCTCTACCGTGGGCGTGGTAAGCGCGCTGGCTACGGGGAAGGCCATTGACGAGGGGCTGATTGCCAGGAGCCCGGCAACGTTTTACTTCTGGGCAGGCCTCCTCGTGTTTTTCGCCGTATACAATCTGGTGTACTTGGCGACGTTCGCAACCGTCGCCACGTACATCAGGATGCGGTTGGATTTCCGGCTAAAGCGTCTAATCTTCGACCACGCGCAGCGCTTGTCGCTCCGATTCCACGAACACCGTCCTGTCGGCGAGAACATGTATCGGATCAACTACGACACCGTCGACGCAACGGATATTGCCGGCAATACGCTTCCTGAGCTACTCGAACGCATTGTTATGATCTTGACCACATGCACGCTGCTTTTCGTGCTGAATCCTTTCGTGGCTCTTCTTATCGCGACGTACGTGGCGATTTACTACGTCTACTCCCATATCGTGATTACGTACGCCTACCGGCTTCAAAA